>Ga0310697_10003671_pt1 | contig 15434 bp, 11 predicted proteins | sample 172DNAGHGlowgp2_FD_203883 | JGI IMG/M metagenome (GOLD analysis project Ga0310697, IMG submission 203883) | Sheep rumen microbial communities from Palmerston North, Manawatu-Wanganui, New Zealand - 1728 DNA GHGlow gp2 (v2) (version 2) | ecosystem: Host-associated > Mammals > Digestive system >... | reverse complement strand
AAGTTCGTTATTGCTTTCACTTTTGCTATCATTTCTAACGTTTCCTCCTCCGTGGCGCAATTGAGGTAATACAACTTGCCATCCACGGTGCGCACTTCGAGCACAGGCCCGCCGTCGTAGCAGAGGAACAACATGCAACTTTCTCCACCTTTCAACCGAAAATGCCCGATGCTGACCTCGTCGGTGGAGAGGCCGTTGGTACGGAGGGAAATGTCGGGCCAGCGTGCCAACATATTGGCTTCCGCAATGTCTCTCATGGCAATCGAAGCACTGTATCCGCCGCCCTTTGCTGTGATGTAATCGTCAGAAACTTCAATCGTAGCAGGTTTGTTTCCTTTAAAGAAAAAGAACAAGATACCTATCGTAACCACAACGGCAATGATTAAGCCAATCATGCTTTTCTTCCGCTCCTTCTTACCTTCCTCACCTTGTAGCCCCGCATCGTATTTGCGGGCCAAAACGAAGCCGGCCACTACAATACCCAAAACCGCTGCCATCAAGACTACCAAATGTACGCCTATCGGGACATGCACAAGGGTCGAGATGCCGGCCAAAAGCAGCATCGCGCCGCCTGCAATGAGTAACACATTGCGGTAGTCGCGCTTCAAGCCCTCCACGTTGATTTTCTCCAAACGTTTTTTCGGCATGGTGTTCAGACCCGAAATCAGCATCGGGAACTTATAGACCAGCCAGCCCGTGAGCATCAAAATCGCTCCCATTATAAATTCTGTCCAAAACATAGTGTTCAGTTTTTGAGCCGGGGCCTTCGACAGGCTCAGGCACCCTTGACTTCAGTAAAATCCAAGGTCCCGGACCCCGCGGTCCCTGAGGCCCCTCGAAGGGTCGAAGGGCCGTATTATATCATCTAACTTTTTATCTTATTTCCAATTCTATCCATCAGTTCTTCAATCAATTGTTCGGTCTCCGCCGCAGTCTTCCGATTCACGAAAATGACACCCGTATGCGTGTACATCTTCAAATAAGGCGCTTCCTTCCCCAACAAGTAGAATGTGGCATCAGAGCCGTCCTTCAGGCGAAACTCGCCTTTCTTGCCATTGCCAAGACTATATCCCGCCTTGCAATACTTGGTTTGAGGAAGTTCGGTAATTACCTTGACGGAATCAATGCTTTGATAAGGCATCATAACGCCGTAGTCGCCTTCAATGGAGAATGTTTCGGGAAGCACTTCCACTTTGCTGCTCTTGTACGACATGGACCACCCTATCACTGCACCAAAAAACAACACAGCAAACAACACCCATTTCCAAGCTTCAATTTTGCCTGTGACTCTTTGCTTGGCATACAGAAACATGGCTCCTGAAACGAATGCAGCAAGAAACATGAAATATACAGGATTGATGCCAAACACTAATCCCAGCATGCCAGGAATGATGAATAGCGATCCTGTCACAAGGTAGTTGATGAAGTAAAGCCGCTGTAAGTCAGGGTTGTCGGCCAAATCAACATAGTATTTGGACTTCCATCCTTTCGCAGAGAACGGTTCCCGATTCCAAAGCGAAACGAGTCGGAAAGGTTTCCTAATGCGCACACTGTCGGGAACATACCTGATACGGAAGGCATTGAGGATCATCAAAACACCTAATAATATGCTGATGAGATTGTTCATTGTTGTTATTTTGTCAAAACCATTGTAGAGACGCAATGATTGCGTCTCTACATATTCCAAATCAATACAACGACCCCGTATTCACCACCGGCTGTGCCGACTCATCGGCGCAGAGCACCACCATCAGGTTGCTCACCATGGCAGCCTTGCGCTCCTCATCGAGTTCAACCACGCCTTCGTCCTTCAGCTTGTCCAAGGCCATCTTGACCATCGACACGGCACCTTCCACGATCTTCTCACGAGCCGAGATGATGGCGGCAGCCTGCTGACGGCGCAGCATCACGGCGGCAATCTCAGGTGAATAGGCCAAGTAGTTAATTCTGGCCTCAAGCACTTCCAGACCCGACATGGCCAAGCGCTCATTCAGCTTGCTCAGCAGCACGTCGTTGATTTCCTTGCCACCGGCACGGAGCGTCAGCTCATCGGCTTCGGCCTCGTTCTCGTCATAGGCATACATGCCCGCCACCTCGCGCAAGGCGGCATCGCTCTGCACCTTGATGAAGCTCTCAAAGGCCTTCATGCGGTTGCTGACCGTCACGGGGGCCGTACCCGAACCACCACCCGCCATGGTCTGCGAGTCGATTTCAAACATGGCCTTGTAGGTGTCTTTCAGTTTCCATACCAGGATCTGGCCGATCATGATCGGGTTGCCCGTCTTGTCGTTCACCTTGATGTTGTCGGGGTTGAGGTTACGGGCGCGCAACGAGACCTTCTTGGAGGTCATCAGGAAGTTGACCCAGTGGAAGCCCGTCCTGGTGAATGTGCCTTTGTACTTGCCGAAGAACAGCATCACCAGAGCCTCGTTGGGTTCCAGTTTGCGGAAGCCGATGGGCAGGATGCAGGCCAACAAGAGGCCAATGATAGACAAGATGGGGGTACTCAGTTGCTCGTTTGCAAAAGCGACAAAGCCCCAAACGCTTAATGCCACGATGGCGATTTCGATGAACAATGCGACGAAACCATTCATCGCAAAACCTTTGAATTCAAATTCTTTTGTTTCCATAGTTTTTAAGTTTATGATATTATTTTGATATCGTTTTGATGCTGCAAAGATACATTAATTTTGAAACATGCAAGAAAAAAATGCACTTTTTTTGAAAAAATCTCTTTTTATGCACTATTTTTGCAGTGACATTATTAGAATTAATCATTAAACCTATTCAATATGAAGAAATTAGCATTAATTTGTGCAATTGCCTTATCTATGGCAAGCTGTAGCGCTTTGAAAATTGTGGACTCTAATGCGGCAATGAACGCTGGTGCTGCCGCAGTGCAAGCCTTAACCATCAGTGACGCCCAAGTGGCACAACTGTGCAGCCAATACATGGTGGAGTCTGACGGACAGAACACCATCTTGCCCGCTGACAACAGCTATACGCAGCGTCTCAGCCGCATCATGGCGCGTTTCCACAACATCAGCAACCTGAACTTGAACTATAAAGTTTATCAATCCAACACCGTCAATGCCTTTGCCAGTGGCGATGGCAGTGTGCGTGTCTACACCGGCCTGATGGATGCCATGAACGACGACGAGGTGTTTGCCGTCATCGGCCACGAGTTGGGTCACCTTATTAATAAAGATGTACGCGACGCCTATCGTGCCGCCTATCTCACTGTGGCAGCCCGTTATGGCATAGCAGCGGTTAACACCACCGCCGGAGCCTTGTCGACCGGTTTCCTTGGCGACATCGCTCAGGAATTGGCCAGCAACGCCTACTCGCGCAAGCAGGAGACCCAAGCCGACGAGACGGCATTCCAGTTCTGCGTCCAAAACGGCGTTGACCCCTACGCCATGTACCATGCCCTCAACGTGTTGATTTCACTGAGTGGACAAACGGCCCAACAGGGCAGATTGCAAGAATTGCTTTCAACGCACCCCGACACCTATAAACGCGCCGCCCACATCAAACAGATGTGTGAGGCTGCTGGATACAAGATGACCACTCCCGCCCCTGTAAACCATGGCACATCGACGGGTAGCGGTAGCAGCAATACCGTTTCTCCGAAGACCACTAGTGGCTCCAACAATACGGGCAACACGGGTACCAAGCCCAAGAAGACGACCATCAAGAAAGGCTAAAGCCTCTCCTAACGACGACAAAGAAAAAGCACGGAAAGTTCCGTGCTTTTTTCATTTTCCAAATGCTTCCGCCAGCAGCTTGAACTTGCGCCCGCGTTCCTCGAAGTTCTTGTACTGGTCGTAGCTCGAAGCAGCGGGCGACAGCAGGCAGACGTCGCCTGCTTTGGCATGGGCGGCAATGTAGGCGAAGGCTTCTTCCATAGTGGCATAATAGAATAGGAACGGCCCTTCGACAGGCTCAGGAACCTCAGGCTCAGGGACACTGGCCGCATAGTCCTGAAAGGACGTCCCCATCCCATCGGGGATTTCAATCCCCGAAGACTCAAGAAGCACCATCATCCTCTCCCCTGCCTTGCCCGTAAACAAAAGGTGCGGCACTGTATGCTCTTTCAGGTAATCCACCAAAGGCTGGTAATCGATGCCACGGTCGAAGCCGCCCAAGAGCAGAAAGTCGACGCGGCCAAGCGCCTCGCAAGCCGAGATGGCCGCCTGCGGGATAGTGGAGATGCTGTCGTTGACGAAGGTCACGCCACCAAAGGTGCCGACGGGTTCCAACCGGTGCTCCAAAGGCTTGAAGGTGTAGAGATAAGGTATTAATTCGCGATAATCCACACCATAGGCATTGCAAGCCAGCAAGGCGGCTTTGATATTTTGGTAGTTGTGCTCGCCTTTCAGCGGCAAGGCGGTGCGGTCGATTTCGTCAAAATCGTACTGCGTGAACACCCTGGATTGCTTCGCTTTGCTCGCAATGACGCGAAGGGCATCATTGAGCAGCGAATCGTGGATGATGGCCGTGTCGTCCTCACCCATGAAACGCAACAGGTTTAACTTCGCCACTTTATAGCGTTGCATCGTGCCGAAATGGTCGAGATGCTCCTCAAAGATGTTGAGCAGCACGCCCACATGCGGACTGTTGTGGACATATTCCAGCTGATGTGCCGAGAGTTCGTAGACCACGATGCTCTCCGGTTTGATGTCCTCCATAATGTCGAAACACGGGATACCGATGTTGCCCGTCAGGATGGCATCGTGGCCTGACGATTTCAGCAGATGGTAGATCAGGCTGGTCGTCGTGCTCTTGCCTTTCGTCCCCGTGATGCCGATGGTTTGCGTATGGAACTGACTGAGAAACAAGTCGGTCTGTGAAGTGATCTCCACGCCTCTTGTGTCGAAGTCCTTTAGCGAGATGCCCGGCGTCTTGATGACGATGTCATAGTCATACATCGTTTCAAGATAGCCAGTGCCAAAATATTGCACAGCCTCCATTTCGTTTTTGTCGGCCACCGCAACTATAGCATTGGGAAGATATTTCTGCAAGAAACGAAGCGTCGACTTACCTTCGCGTCCAAAGCCAAGGACGAGGATGCGTTTTCCACGTAAACGATTCAGTATCAAGTCAAACATGGATACGGGATTTTAGGATTTGTTCGAACTTTTCGGGGAGGAAATGATTGGCGTTGAAACGAGAAAGTATCTCTTCTACGGTCGGCCCTTCGACGGGCTCAGGGACCTTAACTTTTTGAGTCGGCCCTTCGACCCTTCGAGAGGCCTCAGGGGCCTTGGAGCTAGCGGTCATTGAGCCTGTCGAAATGCCCGCGTCCTTCAGGCAAGCCCTCACCTCTTCCACCGTACCAACACACTCGAAAGGCTTCACTGCCGCGGCGCCATTCAGTTCTTCCAGGATGGGTCGCAGGCTCTCGTCGGCCATCAGGTCTTTGCCGAAGATGGCGACAAGTTTTTCCCTTGAGAGGAAGGGCGACAGGATGATCCAGGTGAACAGGCACTTGGGACATTTGCCGCACCATGAGTCGGTCTTGCTGCCTGCGTTGCAGCTGCGGAATACGGGATGATAGTCCTCGCATTGTGCAAACAAACTGGCAATCTGCAACTCGCTCAAGGGACGCAAGAAACTGAAATACTGTACTTCTTCACTTAGGTTTTCAGCCACATAGCTCCTGAAGTCGCTTTCGAACTCGATGGATTTGCTGTACTGGTGGTTGATGTTGGTGCCAGGTACCGTCGACTCGTTTGCGCTGTTTTCGTTCGACAACGCGATGTATTTAGAGCGGCTTCCAAAAGCCACCAAGATGCTGATGAACGCCAGCAAGGCCGAGAAAGGCGTGTGCCCGTTGAGATAGCCTTCTGCATTGAGTTTCAGCATGGTCGGGTCGAGCGTGCGGTTGATGACGATGAACTCGTCTTCCTTGTAACCAGCTGTTTTCACACAGTTCAAGGTCGCGCCGCGCGGATTGACGATCATCGGGATGACGGGCATTTCGCGACGCAGGCATTCCAAGGTCACGACAGAATCTTTGCCGCCGCCGATGGGAACGAGTGTGCGTTCTTCAAACTTAACGCCGCCCATAGATTCCTTGCCCACGCACATCCTTTGCTGGAATGACATGGGCGGCTGCGGCGATTCAATTTCCATCAACTCCGCTTCCGAAACCGAAATGCCATTCAGATACAGAAACTCACCCAATCCATTGTAATACAGCTTCTTCCAAAACGCTATTTGCTTCTCTGTCAAGGCAAAAGGTTTCACCACCACCTTTTTCGGGCAGGCGATTTTCCAATAGCTCACCAACTCGGTCATCCCGATTTGGAAGGCCAAAGCCTCCAACTGTTCCTCGGGGATGCCATGCCAGTCAAAGAAAGGTCTCGCCGGAATCTCCAGCGTAGGCTGGAAATGAAAGCGGTCGTCGAGGTTGAAGTCGAAGGCCAGCGACAAGGTCCCATTTTCGCGCTTCACTGTCTGTCTTTCAAAGGTGAAGGTCGAGAACTCCTTGCGTAAAGTGTCAAACTTGCTCTGATTGTCGGTCCGTTTCAAAATTGTTTGTTTTTATGCCACAAAATTACGAAAACTGCCCTAAATATCGTCTAAAAATCATAACTTTGCAGTATGGATTTAGGAGAAAAGTTCATCATAAGAAGCAATTCGTTGGAGCCAAAACAGGGTAACATCCTGATTTCCGAGCCTTTAATGAACGACTTCCACTTTGGGAGAGCGGTCATCCTGCTCATCGACCATATCGAGTCGGAGGGCAGTTTCGGCATCATTATCAACAAGCGATTGAATGCGAGTGTCAGCCAAATTGTTGACGACTTTCCGGATTTTGATGGGGTGGCGTATCTGGGTGGTCCCGTGGCCGACAACCAACTCTTTTTCATCCACACCCTCGGTGACCTTATCCCCGAATCCATCCCTATCATTGACGGCTTGTATTGGGGCGGTGAGGTGGAGACCTTGAAGACCTTGATTGCCACGGGCATTGCCAACGAGGAGAATACCCGATTTTATTTGGGTTATGCCGGATGGGATGCCGGACAGCTGGTGAGTGAACTGGTGCGCAACTCATGGGCGGTCAGCAACATCACCGCAGAGCAATACCTTAACACACCACCTGAGCACATGTGGTCGACTTTTGTCAAGCAATTGGGCAAGGCTTACGAAATGTGGAACCGTTTCCCGAAGAACTTCGAGGACAACTGATTATTCCATCACCAAATCCTCGTACTCATACCTGACCTTCTCCCCAACTGTCAACACCAGGTAACTTGGGCTTTTGCCATCGTTGAGGTTGTCGGTCATCAGGTATTGCACGCCGCCAAACTGACGCTGCTCGCGCATGTGGAAGTGGCCCATCAAAACGACATCAACATTATGATTGCTCATCATATCCATAAAGGCATATTGCTCGTCTTGCGGCAGGTTGGCGGCAGGCGTGGTGGTGTAGTTGTACGAAGTACGGAACAGCCAGTTGTGGCTGATGACGATGCAATGGCGGTAATCGTCTCTGTGCGAGAGCTTCTCCTCCAGCCATTCCAGCTGGCGTTTGCCGTGCGTGCCGTTGCCTGAGTCCAGGAAGATGTATAGGTCTTGGTAGCCTCCAACGGTCTTCACCGTAACGGTGTAGGTCGAAGTGTGGAAATGCTGTTTGAAGAACTTGGCACAGTCGTAATAGACGTCATGGTTGCCGATGACAAGGAAACATGGGTCGTTTTTGGCCTGGGTCCCAGCATTATATTGAAGTGCTGCTTCGGTCATGATAAAACCTGTTTCCCCGCTTTCGTTGACCATGTCGCCGGCATGGATGGCGAAGAGGGCCTTGGCGTCGTTGCGCTCAGCGGTGATGTATCTGTAAAAGCGGTCGCCCTTGCCCTGTGGCTCAATACTGTCGCGCTCGGAATAGTGCGAGTCGGAGCAAGAATAGATGTGATATTCGTCAGGGGCGTTTTCGATGACGGGTTCGCCGTTTTGAGCATTGTAGTCGAGCCAGTCGGCTACGCGTTCTTCGGTGTCGCTGCGGTTGACGACCATTCCGGCGATGTCAAGACGGTTGCAGCTTGTGGCCAATACTGTGGCGGCAAATATTATAATAAGGTGTAACTTTTTCATGATGATTATTTTTTAGGTTTCCAAATCAGTCCGACATTGCCGAACCATCCGTTGTATTGCGCCGAGAGGTTGAGCACGCCGCAAGGATGCAGTCCCCATTCTGAGGTCAGGCGCAGGCCGTTGCCGAAGTCGTAGTAGCCATTCACGCTATAGAAAAACAAGGTGAAGCGCTCGATGACAAAGTCGCGGTAGTTTGAAATGCGCGCGCCCAGATTCCAGGGATGCTCTTGGTCGAAGAGGTTGCCTTCCACACAGAAGGTGACGTTCATCGGCTCAAAGACCACATCCATGCCGCCGTTTTTGCGTAAAGGTATAGGGGCGGTGAAGCGGTTGGTCAGACCCAACTGGAAATTGAAATGCCTGTTGCGCCATCCCAAATCCAAAAGAGCGTTGAATTCCTGCAAGTTGTACTTGGGGAACAGACGATACAGGTAACGGTTTTCCAAGTAAAGTGTACCGCATTGCGCCTTCAATAGGTTGACCTGATATTGAAGGTTGATGGAGTAACGGCTCAAGGTTGTGGCCTGAAAGCCCAATCCAATGTTGAAATTGTCGGCCATCTGATACTGGCCCAATAACGCCAATGAGGCACTGCTGCCTGAAGTACGGGTGTAATCGTATTCGCCATAGGTCCGCAAGGTCCATTGTGCCTTCGCCGAAATGACGCAGAGCAGCATGCCAATAATAATGAGTGTTTTCTTCATACCATTGAGTGAATTGAGCCGCAAAAATAGTGAAAAGTCACGAGCCAAAGTTTATTTTTTCCTTATTTTTGCCAGCAAATTGAAAACGGAATATTATGAACACATTAATTAAAAAATTTTCTATCTTGCTTATATTCAGTATGTTGAATATAGGCCTTTATGCCCAATACGGTGACCAACTGATTAATAGAGGTTTTGAAGACTGGACCAATCGTGACAGCGAACCCGTGCATTGGCATTCTAACGGCACGGCTACTGGAACCTGGTCTGGTTTGTTGCCAGACGACCAAATAGAGCAGTCTAGCCAAACCCGTCCTGGGTCATCAGGCAGCAAAAGCGTTCGAATGATCCCTAAAACTGTATGGGGCGTTACCGCCAACGGAAACCTCACCAACGGACGAATGAATGCCGGAAGCACGTCGGCCTCTGGTTCAGGCAATTACAATCAAACCAAGCGTAGCGAAAGTGCCTACAATATGCCTCTTTCCATGCTGCCCGACTCCCTTACCATTTGGGTGTGCTTCCGTAGTAACAGCACAAGCACAAAAGGACAAGTGAAAGCCGTCGTCCACGGTGATGCAGACTATAAGATCATTGCTAATGGCACTGAAGACCCGGCCAACATGCATGTGGCCACTGCCACTTTGTCGTTCAACCGTACTTCTTCGTCGGGCGGTTCCTACACTTGGCGCCGCTTGAGCATCCCGTTCAACAACAATGGTCCTTGTACCGACGTGCGTTACATTCTGATGACGGCCACTACCAACGAAACCCCTGGTTCAGGCAGCACTAGCGACGACCTCTTCATTGACGACGCGTTGCTGGTCTACAATCCTTCCCTGTCTATGGGGCAACTGGCTTCCAATAGTTTCGCTCCTGGCAATGCCATCACCATCCCCTTCACGCTATCAGGAACCATGTCGCCCGACAACCTCAACGCTGCTGCCAATGTGGTCATCGCCCAGATGTCGAATGCCAGTGGTAGCTTCAGCAACCCGACAGAACTGGGCCGTGTCACCACCAACACTAGCGGCAGCATCTCTGCCCAGATTCCCGCTGTGGCCAATGGTAACTACCAAATCCGTGTCATCTCCACCAACTACCCCATGGTAGGAACCAACATCCAGCAGGTCACCATCACCACCCCCACCTACAACATTGCAGCCACTGCCGATCCAAGTGCTGGCGGCACGGTGAGTGGTGCCGGCGAATACAACCAAGGCGCCTCTTGCACCTTGACTGCTACGGCCAACACGGGCTATACGTTCACCAACTGGACGGAAAACGGCAGCGTGGTGTCTTCCAATGCCAGCTATACCTTCAATGTGACGGGCAATCGTAGCCTTGTGGCCCATTTCAGCCTCAATACCTATAATATTACGGCTACTGCAAATCCTAGTGCAGGTGGTACGGTCAGCGGTGCAGGCCAATATAGCCACGGCGAAAGCTGCTCATTGACAGCCACTGCCAATACGGGTTACACCTTTACCAACTGGACGGAAAATGGCAGCGTGGTGTCCACCGATGCCAACTACACCTTTACCGTTACAGCCAACCACACTTTGGTGGCCAACTTCAGCCTCAACAGCTATAACATCACCGCCACGGCCAATCCTTCTGCTGGCGGATCTGTGAATGGTGCTGGCGAATATGACTACGGACAAAGCTGCACGCTGACGGCCACGGCCAATACGGGTTACACCTTCACCAACTGGACGGAGAATGGCGCTGTGGTTTCCTCCAATGCCAACTATACCTTTAATGTGACGGGCAACCGCAGCCTGGTGGCAAATTTCACCATCAACACCTATACGGTCACTGCTACGGCCAACCCGAGCGAAGGCGGCACAGTGAGCGGTGCAGGCGAATACGAGCACGGCCAAAGTTGCACCTTGACGGCTACTGCAGCCATGGGTTACACGTTTACCGGCTGGAGAGAGAACGGCATCGCGGTCTCCACCCAAGCTGACTACACCTTTACTGTAACAGGCGACCGCACCCTGGTGGCCAACTTTAGCCTTAACGCCTATTATATCACTGCCACAGCTAATCCTACTGCTGGTGGCACGGTGAGCGGCGCAGGCGAATACGAATACGGTACGACTTGCACCTTGACAGCCACAGCCAACAACGGCTACACCTTCATCAATTGGAAGGAGAATGGCACCGTGGTTTCCACCAGCGCCAGCTATTCCTTTACCGTTGAAGGAGACCGCGACCTTGTTGCTACCTTCTTCACCAACAGTTACACCATTGAAGCAACAGCTGACCCCAGCGAAGGCGGTCTTGTTGACGGTGCCGGCGAGTTTGATTTTGGAATGTCTTGCACCGTGACGGCCACAGCCAACGCAGGCTATACCTTCATTAATTGGACTGAAAACGGCAGCCAGGTGTCGACACAAGCCACCTACACCTTCACCGTTGAAGGCGACCGTGTACTTGTGGCACATTTCTCCTCGCAGAGCTACATCATCACCGCCACGGCCGACCCGGCAGAAGGTGGTGTTGTCACTGGTAGTAGCGGCTACGACTTTGGCGAGAACTGCACCCTGACGGCCACGGCCAACCCGGGCTACACTTTCATCAACTGGACTAAGGACGGCGAAGTGGTGTCGACCGAAACATCGTTTAGTTTTACCGTGACTGAAACGGCTAGCTATGTGGCTCACTTCTCCATCAACAACTACACAATCAGCGTGACGGCAGAACCGAACGAATATGGCACTGTGAGTGGCGAAGGCGAATACGAGTATGGCGCTTCTTGCACTTTGACAGCCACAGCCAACGAAGGCTATGCTTTCGTCGAGTGGACCAAGGGCGGCAACCAAGTCTCCACCAATGCCACATACTCCTTCACCGTGACGGAATCGGCCAGCTATGTGGCACACTTCCAGATACTGACCTACACCGTAAGCGTGACCGTCAACCCGAGCGAAGGTGGCACCGTAATCGGCACAGGCGAGTACGAACATGGCGCAACCTGCACCTTGACGGCTATGCCCAATGAGAATTATAATTTCGTCAACTGGACGATGGACGGTGCCGAAGTCTCTACGGATTCCATCTTAACCTTTACGGTTACCGAATCTGTAGCTTATGAAGTGCATTTCCAATACATCGACAATGTTGAGGAAAATACCGTGGCTTGTCAGATTTTCCCCAACCCCTTCACTTCCAAGATGAGCATCACGGCTGAACAGATCATTGAGAGCGTCAGCATCTTCGACATGTATGGCCGTCTGCTGAGGAAGCAAGGCGTGTCCGACATGCATGTTGACCTCGACTTGAGTGACTTCAGCATGGGACATTACCTCATTCAGTTGGATTACGGCGACAGCAAGAGCGTCTACCGAATCCTGAAAGTAAAATAAAACATAATAGAAAAGGAAATCGCGGCAAGGTCTTCCCTGCCGCGATTTTTTTTGATGAACCAGGTTTACAGTCTTTCGTTCACCACATCCCAATCGATGATTTGCCAAAGGGCATTGAGATGGTCGGGACGACGGTTTTGGTAGTCGATGTAGTAAGCGTGCTCCCAAACATCGAAGGTCAACAAGGGCCTGAGACCGCGCTGCACGGGATTGCCAGCATTGGTTTCCTGTGTGATGACGAGTTTGCCGTCCTTGTCGACGGAAAGCCACACCCAGCCCGAGCCAAACAAAGTGGCTCCTTTCTTCGTAAACTCTTCCTTGAAAGCATCAAACGAGCCGAATTGTTGGTCGATCCATTGGGCAATCACGCCCGTGGGCTTGTTGTCGACCTTGGGGGCGCGGAATTGGGTGAAATACAGGTTGTGGTTCAGGATCTGGCCAGCGTTGTTGAATACGCCACCGTCGGCGGTCTTGACGATTTCCTCCAAGGGCATCTCTTCGTATTTCGTGCCTTCGATGGCGGCATTCAGGTTGTTGACGTAGGCGTTCAAGTGCTTGCCGTGGTGGAAGCCCAGCGTCTCCTTGCTGATGACGGGCTCCAAGGCATTGGCCTCGTAGGGTAATTTGATGAGTTCGTATTTCATATCATATAGTATTAGTGATTTGACGGCAAATATAAGAAAAAAAAATGAACCGCCTAAAGATTCCCGAGGGGGAATGACATAGGCGGTCCATTTTTCATTGGTTCATGTACATCTGATAAAGCGGCGAGTTAGGCTCACTCTTCAGACGCTTCAAGGCGCGGTCGCGAATCTGGCGGGTGCGCTCACGCGAGATGTCGAGTTTCATGGCAATTTCCTCAAGGGAATACTCGCGCGAAGTGCCCAATCCGAAATACATGCTGATGATGGTACGTTCCTTCTCGTTGAGTCTGTCCAACGAGTTGCGGATGGCCCTGCTGGTCGACTCTTGCTCCACCGATGTGTCGGTCTGGACCTCGTCTTCAGCGACATAAATATCCAGGAAGTTGGCATCGTCTTCGTCGTCCAAGGGCGCATCAGTCGACACCGCGCGTGAGTTGAGGCTCAACAGTTGGTCAACCTTGTCCTCGGGCATGCCGACGGCGTCGGCAATCTCCTTGAGGGTGGGACGACGTTGCAGCTTCTGCTCCAGGAGCGAGATGGCTTTCTTCACCTTTGCCAAGGCGCCCACCTGATTCATGGGCAGACGGATGATGCGAGCCTGCTCGGCCACAGCCTGCAGGATGCTTTGGCGAATCCACCACACAGCATACGAGATGAACTTAAAGCCACGCGTCTCGTCGAAACGTTGTGCAGCCTTTACCAAGCCGAGGTTGCCCTCGTTGATGAGGTCTTGCAGGCTCAAACCTTGGTTCTGGTACTGTTTGGCCACCGAGACGACGAAACGCAGGTTGGCCCTGACGAGCTTGTCCAATGCGGCCTGATCGCCGGCCTTGATCCTCTGAGCCAGCTGTACCTCCTCGTCGGTGGTCAACAGGCTCTCCTTCGCAATATCAGCCAGGTACTTATCCAATGTTCCCGCATTGCGGTCTGTAATCTGTTTTGAAATTTTCAGTTGTCTCATTCTCTTAATCTTTATTATTGTTTTACATTGTTTTTCTTCTTACTCTTCATACCAATCTCCTCCTAGTGATTTTAGCATAATCTTTGGCTTTGGGAGACCTGGCATGGAGCCGAAATCTCCCAAATCCAAAAGTGAAAAACTACAAAAATCGTACCGAAAAACTTGTTTTTCAGTGTTAAATGTGCATCGAACTACAAATTAATAGTAGAACGATCCCATCATGCCATTAGGATACACGCCCTCGATGGTGGTGCGACGCGTACGTTTGTTCTTCAGTGCGTTCTCCAAGTCGGTCTTGTTGTTGACATCATAGCCATTGACCTTGGTGATGACGAAGTCGACAGGAACGCCCGAGTTCATGAAACGGCCTTGACGTATCTCCACGATTTTCAAGCCATTGTCGATTTCCAGTCGGCTCTTGTCGTTTTGGTTGACGGGTCGCAGCATCAAGCCGAATTCGGCGTTGTAGAAGCTGTCGCCGCTCTTCACCAGGTCGACATTGCCGGCCTCGTTGAGCAGGGTCAGCTCATAGTGTTGGTGGTTGCCGTTACGGTTCACCTCCACATTGATTTTGTCGCCAGGGCGATATTGTCCAATGCTTTCCTTAAGTTGCGTCGTCGAGTTGACCTTTTTGCCGTTGATGGTCGTAATCACATCTCCGCTCTTCATTCCTGCCATTTTAGCAGCACCTCCTTCGATAACTTCAGTGACATACACTCCTTCGATGTTCTCCAATCCCTCCTTTTGTGCCAGTTCTTGTGTCAATTCGGCCATCTGAATGCCAAGATAGCCACGTTGTGTCGTGCCGTAAAGCAGCAGGTCGTCGACGACCTTGCGGACGATGTTGGACGGGATGGCAAAGGAATAGCCTTCGTAGGAGCCCGTGTGCGAGGCGATGGCCGCATTAATACCCACGAGTTCGCCCTTGGTGTTCACCAATGCGCCACCACTGTTACCCGGGTTGACGGCGGCGTCGGTTTGGATGAAGGATTCCACCGAGGTACCTTCGCCCAAGATGCTGAGGTTTCGCGCCTTGGCACTCACGATGCCCGCGGTGACGGTAGATGTCAGTTTGAAGGGATTACCCACGGCCAATACCCATTCGCCGATGCGCACGTTGTCGGAGTCGCCGAAAGTCAGATAATGCAAATCTTCCGCTTCCACTTTAATCAAGGCCAAGTCGGTGGTCGGGTCGGTGCCGATGATGGTAGCGGTCTTCTTCACCTTATTATTAAAGGTGACCTCCACCTCGTCGGCGCCTTCCACCACGTGGTTGTTGGTGACGATATAGCCGTCGGGTGTCAGCACCACGCCGGAGCCATAGGCCACCATGGTGTTGTTGCGCGTCTGGCCAGGATAGCCGTAGATTTGGCCTAACAAGGCACCAAAGAAGTCATCGTAGGTGTTGCTTTGTCGCACCACCTTGGTCATGATATGCACCACTGCGTCGACGCTGCGTTCGGCGGCATCCACGAAGTCGGGCGTGCCTTCGGTGGGCACAAAAGCCACACGTTGCACTTGGGGTTGCTGCACCTGCTCCACTTGGGTGACAGGCTGCTGTTGTTCGTTCTGGGTTTCTTCCGTCGTCGGGTTCTGGTTACCACACGATGCCGCCATCATCAGTCCGGCAAGCATCCATATCAAACTC
>Ga0310697_10003670_pt1 | contig 15436 bp, 10 predicted proteins | sample 172DNAGHGlowgp2_FD_203883 | JGI IMG/M metagenome (GOLD analysis project Ga0310697, IMG submission 203883) | Sheep rumen microbial communities from Palmerston North, Manawatu-Wanganui, New Zealand - 1728 DNA GHGlow gp2 (v2) (version 2) | ecosystem: Host-associated > Mammals > Digestive system >... | reverse complement strand
CGACCATCATCGGCATTGACAACATGAACGATTACTATGATGTACGATTGAAGGAAGCACGCCTGAAAGAACTTGAAACCAACAAGAGCTTTATCTTCATAAAAGGAGACATTGCCGACAAGTCAACTGTTAACGGTATCTTCGAAAAATACAAACCTGCGATTGTAGTGAATCTGGCTGCACAAGCAGGCGTACGTTATAGCATCACCAACCCCGATGCCTACATCCAATCTAACCTCATTGGTTTCTATAATATTCTGGAGGCTTGCCGTCATAGTTATGATAATGGACTGGCAGGCGTTGAGCACCTAGTTTATGCTTCATCATCAAGCGTTTACGGCTCTAACAAGAAGGTTCCCTACTCCACCGATGACAAAGTGGACAACCCTGTATCACTTTATGCAGCCACGAAGAAAAGCAACGAGTTGCTCGCTCATGCTTATTCAAAACTTTACAACATCCCGTCAACAGGCCTGCGGTTCTTCACTGTCTACGGACCGGCCGGCCGACCGGACATGGCCTATTTTGGTTTCACTAACAAACTGGTGAAAGGACAGAAAATACAGATTTTCAACTTTGGAAACTGTAAACGCGACTTCACTTACGTAGATGATATTGTCGAGGGAGTGGTACGCATCATGCAAGGAGCCCCCGAAAAGAAAAATGGCGAAGACGGTCTGCCTTTACCCCCCTATAACGTCTACAATATCGGCAATAACTCTCCTGAAAACCTGCTTACTTTTGTTGACATACTTCAGCAAGAATTGGTGCGCGCAGGTGTATTACCTAAGGATTATGACTTTGAAGCCCACAAAGAATTGGTGGCTATGCAACCAGGCGATGTACCCATAACCTTCGCCGACACATCGGCATTGGAACGTGATTACGGTTTTAAGCCCAGCACTTCACTTCGTGATGGTCTTCGTGCTTTTGCCGAATGGTATGTAAGTCCAGAGAATCCAATTAAATAACTCATCTGACCGTGATTATCACACAGGCAAAAGGAAGAAAAGCCCTCTTGGGAATGACGACGGAAGAGTTGAATGAAGTCTGTCGCTTGTTAGGCATGCCATCTTTTACAGGAAGGCAGATTGCTTATTGGCTTTACCAGAAGAAAGTTCGCTCCATCGATGAAATGACAAACCTCTCGAAAGCTAATCGCGAGAAACTGAGCCAGTCATATCTTGTAGGTGCCTTGCCGCCAACCGATCGCCATGTGAGTAAAGACGGAACCATCAAGTACCTATTTCCAGTAAGATGCCAAGAAAGCGATAGTAATTCAGAGAACAACCACAACGATACTTCTGAGAACAAATACGTAGAAACTGTTTTCATACCCGATGGGGAACGGGCCACGCTCTGTGTGTCCTGCCAGGTGGGCTGCAAAATGAACTGTCTGTTTTGCCAGACAGGCAAGCAGGGGTTTCATGGCCAATTAACCGTTACAGACATCTTGAATCAGATTTACTCTTTGCCCGAACGCGAATTGCTTACCAACATTGTATTCATGGGGCAGGGAGAACCAATGGACAACTTGGATAATGTGCTTAAAGCAACCAAGTTACTTACTTCTGCAAACGGATATGCCTGGAGTCCGAAACGCATCACAGTCAGTTCTGTTGGCATCAAGGGCAAATTGAAGAGATTTCTGGATGAAAGCGAATGCCATGTAGCCATCTCTATGCATTCACCTCTGCATGAACAGCGAATGAGTTTGATGCCAGCAGAGAAAGCTATGTCAATCGAACAAACCGTACAACTATTAAAGCAATACGATTTCACCCATCAACGACGTTGTTCTTTTGAATATATCTGTTTTGGAGGACTAAACGATTCTTTGTCACATGGCCGTGAAATCGTCAAGATGCTAAAAGGCTTGGAGTGCCGGGTAAACCTTATTCGTTTTCACTCCATCCCTCATGTTAATCTACCCAGCTCCAATGAGCAACGCATGGAACAATTACGCAACTATCTAACTTCATACGGTGTTTTCACCACTATCCGTGCCAGCCGAGGAGAAGACATCTTTGCCGCATGCGGTCTGCTCTCCACTGCTAAGAAAGACTCAACAACAATACAACGATAATATGGATAATAGAAAAATCAAAGTAGCCATCACTCATGGCGATACCAACGGTGTGGGATATGAGGCCATATTAAAAGCCTTGGATGATCCCACCATACTGGAAATGTTTACTCCCATCATTTACGGCTCTCCTAAAGTAGCCTCCTACCATGCTAAAGCACTGGGCATAGAGGCACAGTTCTCGATTATCAACAGCATCAACGAGGCAGAAGACAACCGTGTCAACCTTCTCAACTGTTTTGACGAAAGCGACATTAAGGTTGAGTTTGGGAAAGCCACTCCGGAATCGGGGGCTGCAGCACGCCAAGCACTTGACCAGTCAATAGCAGACTACCAGAACGGTGGTTTCGATGTATTAGTCACAGCCCCTGTCAGTCGGACCAACATCGAGGGATTTCACGGTCATGCCGACTACCTTTCCCAGAAACTTGGAATTGCAGGCAAAAGTATTAGTATGCTCATGAACGACAACCTGCGAGTGGCTTTGGTTACCAACAATCTGGCTATTAAAGATATCCCAGAATCAGTAACCAAACAAAAGATTGTAGAGAAAGGACAGTTATTCCATCAGGCACTGCGGCGTGACCTTCGCATTTCCTGCCCTCGCATCGCTATTCTTTCCCTCAATCCCCGATGTGGAGAAGAAGGACTATTAGGCGAAGAAGAACAGGAAATCATCATCCCTGCCGTCGAAGAACTTGAACAACAAGGTATTCAAGCATTTGGACCTTACGCAGCAGATAGTTTCTTCGGACGGGCCGATTATTTCTATTTCGATGGAGTACTTGCAATGTACCACGATCAGGGTATGATACCATTCAAGACACTTGCACCGGAAGATGGAATACGCTTTACCGCAGGTTTGCCTATTGTCCGCACCGCTCCCGCTCATGGTACCCATTTCGATCTTGCCGGACGCAATCAACTCGATGCCAGTTCAATGCGGCAGGCTATTTTTTTTGCTATCGATGCATTCAGGAATCGTGACAACTACGACGAACCGCTTCAGAACCCTCTTCAGAAACTCTATCACGAAAAACGTGACGAAAGCGAAAAGGTGAGATTCCGTTCCAAAGATATTCCTAAAAAGCAATCATCAAGTTCCGACGAAATCAGCCCAAAAATGGACGACGTTGATAATTTGCAACTCCGCTAAACTGACGGCATGGGCACAGAACCTATTCAGGCCACGCCTCGGAAAAGCGACATTCTACTTATTGCATCACACTACCATCAATATTGGCGGTGCGATGCAATGAGGCGTGGCCTGAATAGTTACTCTTTTTTTATACGGAGAATATAAAAAAAACACCGCAGGTTAAAGCCTGCAGTGTTTTTTATTAATGATGTTAAGTTATTTCCGCTGATAGACACTGTCGACCGTAGCCCAATAGAACTCTTTTCCGCACCAGTTCATCTTACACTCAAGGGTAAATACGATTGCCGGTGAGCCATCTGGCATCGTGGTGGGTTCTTGCTTAAAGTTCCAGTCAACAGTTTCCGCAAATTCGAGAAAGTCGAATTTCTGCCCATCCTGATAACAGAAATGGTCATACGACACCGGCATGATTTTGTATTGTCTGATATAGTCACCATCATAATTCAGCTCAACATACCTGCTACGTGAGACCGGCTTAGTGTACCAACCGTTTTGCGGATTTTCCGGATCATAAGCAGTATTATAGACTTCATGCCGATAGTATTCCGGGTTCTCTCCGGCCTCGCCATCGTAACACCTATCTACAGGTTCGGTGACACTTAGTTTACTTAAGTCCGGTACACCGGTCTTTACATAAACAATAAAAGGTGTTAAATAAGCCTTATCAAGTTCTCTTATTGGTGCATGGAAAAAGAAATCGTTACCATCGAATCTATGATATAATGTATCCCTATCATAACTATCTTGGGCTGTGGGAAAGGCCCAAACTCCCCTCTCCTGGGCATAAGGCATGGTGAATGTTTCCACTGTCCTTGTACTACCATCAGAGAAGATACTATCTTTGTAGAGAATGTACTGATTACGAAGATGCAAGTTATCATGGGGTTCGTACCACTCATAAGCTTTGCGATGCTTCACCTCTAATAACTTCAATTCTACCGCACCGATATATTTCACAATATATTCGACGGTTTCGTTGACCTCTTTTGAGGTATGAACACCGGTCACTTTTTGCTTTAATACCACAGTGACTTCATAAACTTTGGCATTCTTTCCGGGGATTATCACAAACGGCAACTCCGTTTTCTGCACACTTACCAATTGCGGTTCGCTTAAGGTAAGATACGGAAGAGAAATTTTACCGCCTTCAATATCCACATCTTTAAAGGCATTATAACTCCAGTTTATATTAACTGTTTGTTTGCCGGATGTGAACTTCTTTTTTCCATTGTAAAGACGCACATTACCATTATCTTTTTCAGATATTTCTGCCTTACCTGCTACAACTTTCTCAAGTTCTTCAGCATTATCCACCCATAAAGTATCAACAGAGGCTGTTAACCTTGCATTTGCATCTGTTTCATACGAAAGTTTCTTTACGCTTCTGTCTGAGAGAGAGAAATAATCATAATTAACTTTCTCTGTCCACTTCAACGCAAGAGTATCTCCGTAAAGATAAACAAAAGGCGAGGTTTTACTATTTGTACCTCCCAATATTGCTAAATTATAGGTAAAATCAAGCGTAGGCTCCGGATATCCTATTACGGCCTTATATTTCACAATATATTCGACCGATTCAGACACCGGTTGCGGTGTATTCTCTGCGCCGATATCCTGCTTAAAGCGTAAGCTTAGCTCGTAAACTTTGGCTTTTTTACCTGCAATTTTTGCATTTGGCACCTCTGTTTTCTGTACACTCACCAATTGCGGTTCGCTCAAGGTCATATAAGGCAATGCGACCTTAACTCCCTCAATTTCCGTTTCTTGATAAGCCTGATAGTTCCAGTTAAAATCAACCTTTTGCTCGCCACCGATGGTAAAACTCTTTTTACCGGTATGGAGCGTGGTATCATTCACATCGGTCACAGATGTTTCAGTATTGCCTGTTACAACTTTCTCAAGTTCATCAACATCCTCCACCCAAACCGTATCTTTGCTGGCAATTAAGTCGGCATTGGCGGTTGCCTCATAGGAAATTTCCTCCATATTGAGATCGGTGATTGAAAAATAATCATATTTGACATTTTCTACCCACTTTAATGCAAGCATTTCTCCCGAAGAATAGACAAAAGGAGAAGCTGTACTTGTGGTACCGCCCAATATCTCCAGACTATAGGAAAAACCTAAAGTCGGGTCCGGATACTCCGTTGTTGATTCCACAATCGCAGTAAAGTTAATTTCAAATGATAAGGTTTTAGATTGCGGCTCTTTGGTATGTACCGTCTGCAACTCTACATTAAACGCCACGCTAACGTCGTACATGGTTGAATCGACAATAGCTCCGCGGGTAACCGGCATATGCGGTTTAATACGCATATTAGTTACACTTGCAGGTGCAGAACCTGCACGCGTTTGCGCTCCTTCTTCGGTGCTGGCAGCGCCGTACTCAGCGGCATTTACTTTGATATAAGGCATTTCAATCATTGTGTTCTTAGAGTTCACATGACGATAGATTTCATGCATCAAATCAAAAGTAACCTCTTTACCACCGATACTAAAGGTTTGCAAGGTCTGGCGTTGGAGTGCTTTTCCGTTTTCTTTCTCCGCATTTTTCAAAGAGATTTCCTTAACATCAGTCAAGGTCTGAAAGTTCTTTGTATACACCACAGTGTTGCTGTCTGCAAAAAGCTTAATACTTGCTTTCGGTTCGCAAACATAGACACTGCCATTAGGGTCGGTGTAACTGCTTTTCTGGCTGATTTCCATATCAAGCGTGTCACCTGTTTCTACCACAGCAGGGGAAGAAGGGGTACCCTCTCCGTTGCCGTTGCCTTCAACAGAGAATGTAATTTCCCCGGTAGGTTGTTTGTCACTTGTAGGCTGTTCAACAGGCGGTTGGATAGGTGACTCGTCCTCGTCACCGCCGCACGAATAAAAACCACAGCACAGTAAGGCGATGCTGATTATCATCAACAAGTGCCGGATGTTCTTTATCTTCATACCTAAAATCCGCAGCACTTTAGTTTAACTTTTGCCATGTCAGAAATTTCACTTACCTTAGTGCTGCAAAACAAGACAAGCAAAATCATTAATGACATGGCAAAGGTAAGCATAAAATCTGAGAAAATCACCGCTTTTGGTGGCATATTTTCCGTATCGGACATATTTGACCGTATTCTGTCCTCTGTAATCGACTCCCACCTGGGGCTTCGCAGTAAGCTTCCAAACAACCAACTACGCTCACTATGCTCTTTCAGAAGAAATAATTAATGTCGTTTACTATAGTATTTTGAAACTTATCTCACCGTCATGTGGAAACAACCTTGCTTCACCTCATACTTTATATAGCAACGGTTAGACTCACGCATATCGCGAAGTACCTCGGAGAGTACCCATTTCAGCGTGTCGTTCTGCACTTTGCGGCGATGCAGTCCTGCAGGATCTTCCACCGTAGTGTAACGATTGTAACAGATGTCGAACGTGGTGCCGTAAAGGTGACAGGAGTTTTCCGTAGCATTGCCGTTGAAACGGCGAAGCTTCACTACGTCGGCCTGAGTACGCAACACGCTGGTGACAATCAGCCGGTGCAAGGGTACCCCTTTTACTACAAGACTATCGAAGAAGGCCTTACCAATATCTTCTAAGAGGATAGCCGCTCGAGGCACCAGATAGGGAATGCTCTGCGTGAGATTGTCTACATGATAGTAGGGCGATGCTCCGATATACACCAGTTCGTTCATGCGCTTTTCCGCATCCGAACGGTCTTTAACCGGAGAGACACCCCATCGCTGGGCGGAAACCAGCTGAACGGCATTTGTATCGGGAAAAGCCTCTTTGTAGCTGGGAACTGAAAGGATACGGTGGTATTTCGGATGCTCGGAGGACTCGGAGGGCTCGGAGGACTCGGAGGACTCGGAGGACTCGGAGGGCTCGGAGGGCTCGGAGAACTCGGAGAACTCGGAGAACTCGGAGTGCTCGGAGGGCTCGGAGGGCTCGGAGAACTCGGAGAACTCGGAGGGCTCGGAGGACTCGGAGGGCTCGGAGAACTCGGAGGACTCTGGCTCAGCTATTCCCTTATAGGCACAACGCCCCAAGGCAAGCAGGAGAATCACGACACCGAGCGATTCCAGGTATCGGTGTTGAAGAGTTGTTTTATCCATTGAATCCAATCTCAAAAAATTCTTATCACGAAACGAAGGCCTAATCGCGGAAAAGCAGTTTTCTGTCCCGCTCAGCAGCCTTTTTCGTCCATGACTCAGGAACAAAACGCCAGTTATGAGCCGGCTGGGGACTCACCACCTTTTGACGCTCAATCTCTTCCATGAGATAGTAACGCAGGTCTAATGGCGATGAGTAGACGACTCTGCTGCTGATGGAGTCCTTGGGTATGCCAGCTCCACGCGTGAGCAGTTCGCCGCCTCCATTGCCGCGATAGCTGTTCATGACCACCTTATAGACCCGTTGCTCGTCGAAGGGCTGGCCGTTAGTCATGCGGAGGATGCGCACTTTCTGTCCATTAGGTTTCGTCACGTCCACCTCGTAGTCGATGCCGGCAGCAGAGTCAAAGTTGAACGTATAGTTCAGGAATCCCATGCGCTGCTGATCGCCCTTCGCATGCGTATCGAGCAGAAACAAGTGGTCATCAGGACTTTTCATTGTGTTTACCCAGAGGTCATAGCTCATCTCCAGGTGGCCGTGGATTTCCTTTCCTGTCATATTCAGCACAAAGAGCCTGTTTTCAAAGCGATATAGCTTGAACATGTCTGCCACGGTGACGATGCCTTTCTTAATCCGACTATCGAAGGACAAGGGAGCATTGAACGACACGTCGGCACCAGAAATCTTCAGTTGCAGTTCGTGAATGAAATCGGTGAAAGCCGAATTGCCGAAATAGCTGTCACGCGTAGCTGCCTCGCTGGCAAAGCTGCCTATCTGGCGCTTCACATAATTCGCTATCGAGTCTATCTGCGGCTGGAAATGGGCTACCAATTGGTCATCTATCTCCTCGTTGCGAACGTCCACGATACTGCCCACTATATCTTTCTTCACCACCTTTCCGTCCTTCATCTTCAGCGTGATAGTTGCCTCAGCCACATTATTAGCATAGCACGAAGGGTCAACACACACCACCTCCTGTCCGCTTGGACCTTTCAGCCGCTCGCAGTGTACCTGATGGTCATGTCCGAAGAAGATGGCATCGAAGCCGTCAACCTCCTCTGCCACACGCTTTGTGGCGTTTTCTTCGATGCCGTTTTCCATCACTATGCCCCCTTCGAATCCACTATGGAAAAGCCCGAAAATCAGGTCGGGATGCTCCGTATCCTTTATCTGCTTCACCCAGTAGCGAGCACACTCCACCATTTCCGTAAACTCCAGCCCTTGATAAACATCTTCCGTTAGCCAGCAGGGGATGGTTGGTGTAATCATGCCCAGAATGGCAATCCTCACCCCTTCACGTTCAAAAACGGCATAGGGATGAACGTACGGCTTACGGCTATCCTTACTTACGATGTTGGCTCCCAGCATATAACATCTCACCTCTCGAATCCACTTATCGTAGACTTCATGGCCTGTCTCTATATCATGATTTCCCACGGTTTCGGCATCATATTTCATATAATTGACGATTGAAGCCGCAATATTCTCATCGTGAGGCATTACAAAGTTCGACCAATAGCAGGTAGGCTGTCCCTGCAGTATGTCACCGTTGTCGATGAGCAGCAGACGATTGCCATACTCCTTTCGCTGCCGCTCCACATAGGTGTTCACCCTGGAGAGCGTGCCTTTAATAGGTTTCTGTTCTATAAAATCATAAGGGAAGAAGTGCCCATGCACATCGCTGGTTTCAATCACTTTCAGCGTTACGGTTTTTTCTGTCGGTTGTCCCATTGCCTGTATAACGGAAAGGCAAGCAAATGCCAATGTCGATAATAGGGGATAATTCATTTGGAAAATGTGATTTTTGTGTGCAAAAGTACGAAAAAAAAATGGCATTTATCCCAAATCGGCATAAAAATTGCTGCAAAGAGTAATAAAAAGGAGGTTTTATTATGGCATTTGTTGACTATTACAAAATTTTGGGTGTAGATAAGAACATCCCGCAGAAAGATGTAAAGAAAGCTTACGTGAAGCGCGCCAAGCAGTTCCATCCCGACCTTCATCCTGACGATCCGAAGGCGAAGGCGAAGTTTCAGGCATTGAATGAGGCCTACGACGTGATTGGCGACCCTGAGAAACGAAAGAAATACGACCAGTATGGGGAGCAATGGAAGCAGGCCGATGCTTTTGGTGACAGTGGTGGTTTCAATGGTCATGGGGAGGCACCGTTTGAGGGTTTCGATTTCTCAAATTTCAACGGAGGGGGTGGTTTCAGCTCTTTCTTTGAGAATCTGTTTGGAGGAGGAGGCCGTTCTGGCGGCAGAGGCTTCGGCGGTTTCGGAGGCTTTGGACAGCAGGCTCAACAGGCTCCGAGGGACACACAGGCCTCTATAAGCATCGACCTCTATACGGCGCTCTTAGGCGGTGATGTCATCGTGACGCTGAGCGGTGACCAGAAAGTGAAGCTGAAAGTCAAGCCCTGTACCCAGCCCGGCACGAAGGTACGATTGAGGGGAAAGGGTCAAGGTGGAGCCGACCTCATCATCACCTACAACGTAAGCTTCCCTGCATCACTCTCGCCTCGCCAGCAGGATTTGCTAAGGCAGATGCAGCAAGGATAGCAAGTGTTTAGAAAAACACGTATCGCAAAGATTCATAGAATTGTATGAATAGTATATAGACGAGCACGATGGGAGCTGCCCCTGCAAGTCCGTCGGTAAACGACTGCATCACCTCTGAAAGAGAGCGGAACGTATGGGCAGCTAAACCGTATGTGACTGCATAAAGAATAATGCCCAGTGCTATGAGAGGAATCAAAGCACGGCTGAATGGCGAAGGAAACAGATTGCCCGTAGCAGAGAGCAGTACGGCATGAGGAACGACGGTAAGCAGCAGGAGCAGACAGACGTAGAGGACCGAAACGATTAGTGCCGCTTTCCATCCCTTCTTGCTGCGCCGATGTTCCTCCATAGGAGCAAAAACGCCCGCCCGCAGACAGCCATAGGCCATAGCCAGCAATAGAATCCACACCAGCAATGGTGTCTGTACCATCGTCACAAACTGACTGAAAAACCAGCGGACACCTTCACTCGAAAGTAGCGACGCGACTCCCTCTGTCATCATCGCAGAAAGGAACCACGACACCACAATCAACACTATCTCTGCCAACATGAGCAGCAGGGCAACGGTGGTCACAAGTTTATTCTTCATCCGGCTCCAGATTGTCAATATCGATGATTCGAAGTTCCAGAGCCCTGACTACCAGCCGAGTGGCATTCACACCGCCATTACCGCCGGGGAAGAGCTTCTGCACAAGTTCGTTCTGTCGTTTCTCCAGACTTTTCACGCCGAAGGGCATCCCACGCAACTGCGTGATCTGATCTTTGGTATAGCCCAATGCGAGATGACGAAGGAAACGCTCGTCGTACTCGTCTATCTCATAGGCGATGAGTGCCTCCTGCTTTGCCAACTGCGACCCTACGCTCCGCTTGAAACGCTCCACGATTTTCTTCAGGATAGGCTCGTTGAACACAAGTTGCTTCCCATCCATCACCGCACTCACATCGTGACGTGTCAGAAGTTCACCCGTTTTCAGGATGATTCCGTCGGCACCGGCATCGAGAACATCCACCCAAAGTTTTTCGTTGAGTATCTCGCCCGTGAAGATAAGCACCTTCACGCTGGGATGCAACTCTTTTGTCTGACGGCATATCTCCACGCCTACGGTGGTAGAACCGCCCAGCCCTAAATCGAGCAGCACCAGGTCTGGCAGCTGCTGCTTCATCAGTTTCCAATAAGCTTGTTCATTGCCAGCCGTACCGATAATCTCGGCCTCAGGTATCTCATTGCGTATAATACCTTCAGTGCCTTTCAGTTCCAAAGGCACATCCTCTACGATGAATACTTTGAATTTTTGCATATCATTCTTGGTAAAATAATGTCGATAATCGTCTTCCCGTCGTTCACCTCTGCCCGGATGCCGCAGCCTCTGCGTCCCGTGGCCTCACCATGATCGCGCACTATCTGCCTGCAAAGCAGGAAGGGGATATGGCCCTCGCCGGGTGTGAAGAGCTGGCGGGCTTCCTCGTCGGTCAGCCTGAGTCCCGGCAGCTCTACCCTACACTCTATGTGTCTGTCGTCTTTCTTCTGATACTCTATTGCCAGCGGGGCCTTGCTGCCTGATTGCTTGCGCAGCAGGTCGAACATATAGTTAATAAGGTTCTCGTCGCCCAGCACCTCATGCTGGAGGGGTTTCAGATGGAGCGAAATGCCTTTCACCTGACTCATGGCCTGCTCGCTCAGGATGCCGTAGAGCACACGATAATAGCTTACCACATCAGGCAGGTCAGCATTATCGCCCATGTCAGCCAACTGCCTTATGCGACTGGGGTAGTACATCGTTTCATGCTTGAGAGCTGACAGGCAGTTGTCGAGCACCTGATTGCTCACGTGCAGCCGGGCCTCTTCCATCTCCTTCTTCCGCAGTTCATCCTCCATCAGGTTGAGACTATACTGCTGCTCCTGCCTACGCTGGACAGAATGGCGGATAGATACCATCATCTGCCAGGCCACGGCCATGAGGACAGAAAGCAGGATGAGTGCCAGAAGAACGATGGCAGTAGTGCGGTTGGACTGTGACTGCTGCATTTTCCTACAATAGTCAGCCAGCTGATTGTCGGCGGAGAGTTCCTTAAAGAGCTGGGTATAGATGCGGTTGTTGTAGGCATACAAGTCCCACTCATGAAGGGCGAGCGAAGCCACGGCACTCTCATTGCGCAGAATGAGCAGGATATCGTAGTTCAACCTGATGCTATCGTGCAGCCATAGCACGTCGGCGGGCATCAGTGAGAGGTCATCGAGGGCCATGAGCGTATCGGCCGACTGTGGATGGGCAGCGAGGTAGAAGGCGTTGAGTTCCTGCCTGCAAGAGTCGGCAAAGAGGAGCGTGCGCTCGTAAGTGCCGCGGATATTGGAGAAATAAGCCGAGTCAGCATAAGCACTGGCCTTGCCCAAATGGATATTCTGCGCAGCGAGCGTCCCCCAACCGAAGAGCAGCATTATCAGGGTATGAACCACTCCTCGGGGCAAGCGGAAGAAGAATCGGCTCCCCCTACCCTGCTCGCTCGTGGCTCCTATCGTGCTGACAGCGAACAGGCGGCTGGTCTTGCGGTATTTCTCGATAATCCCCTTGCAGTTGAGAAGTCCGAAACCATGCGAGGTCTGCATCTTGTCGTTGCAGATGACCTTACGGTCGAACACTTGGTCGAGCTGCTCATTAGTCATGCCGCAACCAGTATCGCTGACGCTTATCTCCACATAGTCAGCCTGCTCGCTGGCGGAGATGGCAACCTTGCCGCCTCGCTCCGTAAACTTACGGGCATTGTCGGCCAGCGTGTTGAGCATGAAGAGGGTGAGCACACGGTCGGCCTTCACGACGGCTGGCGTGTCAGCTATCGTCAACTGCACCCCTTTCGACTGGAAGTTATTACGTCCTTTTGCCACGATGTCGAACAGTGGCTGAAGGGGGAATGACTCTATATGCAGGCTCAGCTCTCCCTGACGCAGCTGAATCCACTGTGTGAGCAATTCGTTCTGCTCGTTAATCTCGTCGATAAGCTCGTTCAAATATTGCCTGTCGGCAGCTTCGTTGTGAGTGACCTCATAGAGCATGCGGTCGATGAATGGGGTAATGCCGTTGGCAAGCGACACCTTGGCCCTTTGCTCCAAATGGCGACGCTCACCATCCTGGATATGCAGGCGTGCAATAGCCAGTCGTTCGTTGATGCCCTCCAAGAGGGTGTCGAGGTCATCGTTCTGCTCCTGCTTGTGCCGGTGTCTGCGCCTATAGCTGAAGAAGATGATTTGCAGCACCATAAGAAGGATTGCAGCAACAATAGCTATGAGCAACTTGTTAAGCTGGGCCACGGCAGCATCAAGCTGGTCAGCACGGGCCTCCAATGAGCGGTCCTGACGGGTCTGCTCCTGTAAGTCGAGATATACGTTGCGGTTGATGTCGCTCATCGTCTTGTTGTCAACGGCAGCATAGGCCACGCTGAGCTGCTCGCGTATACTGGCCACGAGGTCGGGAGCCTGCAGGATGGCCGAGTCGGCCAAGGCATGTTCAAGATAATACAACGCCTCGCCGTTATTGCCCTTAGCTCGCGAGCAGGAGGCAAGCGTTCGGAAGGCACCGGCCGTCTGATAGACATCGCCATACTGCTGAAACAGGCAAAGGGCCTCCTCCGCCAACTGCGAGGGCAGCTGGTCATCAGTCACATCGGCGGTATTGATGAATTTCAGGGCATAGAGATTATTCTCCAGCAGCTGATTTCGGGCAGCAGGCGAGAGAAGATGTTCGGCCAGCGACTCCAGCGAGTTGGCAAGGAAATAAGGACAATCGGTCTGCTGGGCCAGCAGGTTGCAGCGCATCAGATGGTCGAACTCCTGCTGATTGATGTCCTCCTGTGGCAGATGGGTGATGATTCCCCCGGCACCTACGTTATAGAGATAGTTCATCCATTGGGCGGTGTCTTGCTGTATAGCATCGGGGATGGTTTGTAGCGCATCGGCCGACTGCTCCAGTAGGCCTACATAATAATAATAAGCCGAGGTGACGATGGCCATCTCACTCTCTGCATAGCGAAGACGTGCCAGCTGACGCTCGGAGAACGCGGAGCGCTCCTCGTTGATGCGGCTGAGAGAACGGGTGGCCCGCTCGCGATAGTCGTAGAACTCGCGGTTGGCCGACCGCCGCTGACAGAGACGCATCTGCTGCACGCTGGCCACGAGGAGTTCCAGCTGGTTGTCGGTAAGCAGCGGGATGGAGTCGAGACGGCGGGCGGCCTCCTCATAGCGCATCCGGGCTATAGAGACGAAGGCGAGGTTATTCAATGCCTCAGCCGCTCCATCGGGGTAGATAATAGATGAGCGTCTGTCGGCATGAATGTCGACCCACCCGACACCTGACGGAGAAGTCGAGGACGAGGGAGAGGACGAGGGAGAAACGCTTAGGGAGAAGGCGAGGCGGGCGTAATGCTCAGTGGAGTCGAGGTTACGATAGTGATAGGCATAAGACAAAGAATTCAGCTTGTCCACCGCTTGCCTATCAGGAGCAGGTGAACAAGCTGATAGAATAAGGATAATAACCGATAGCTTAAGAACGAGCCTTCGCCACATATCCAAGTGCCTCCTTGCACTTGTCGGTCACGTACTGCCAGTCGCCGGCCTTCACCTTGTCACTGGGGAAGAGCTTCGAACCCATGCCAACGCAGAACACACCAGCCTTGAACCACTTGGTGAGGTTCTCCTCTTCAGGTGCCACTCCGCCTGTAACCATGATCTTCGACCAGGGCATGGGGGCCTTCAGTCCCTTCACCATGTTGGGACCTACAACGTCGCCCGGGAACACCTTCGTGAGGTCGCAGCCCAACTCCTGAGCCTTGCCAATCTCGCTCACGGTCATGCAGCCGGGACAATAGGGGACGAGGCGGCGGTTGCATACGGGAGCAATCTCGGGATTGAACAGCGGACCAACCACGAAGTTGGCACCTAACTGCAGGTAGAGGGCGGCAGTGGGAGCATCGACTACTGAGCCGATGCCCAGTGCGAGTTCTGGACACTCCTTGTCTGCCCACTTCACCAGTTCGCCGAACACTTCCTGAGCGAAGTCGCCACGGTTAGTAAACTCGAATGCACGAACGCCACCTTCGTAGCAGGCTTTCACCACATTCTTACAGGTCTCAAGATCTTTGTGATAGAACACGGGCACCATGCCAGTGTCGCCGATTTTCTTCAGTACGGCTATTTTGTCGAATTTTGCCATATCTCAAATTCTAACTTGGGCTATTTCTATCTCTGCACGCGTCCGCTGGCGTTGCCGCCGGCCAGTGATTCCACTTCCTCTACGCTCACGAGGTTGAAGTCGCCGTTGATGGTGTGCTTCAGAGCCGATGCAGCCACAGCGAACTCAAGAGCCTCGCCCTGAGTGGGCTTCGTCAGCAAACCATGGATGAGACCTCCGGAGAACGAGTCGCCGCCGCCTACGCGATCGATGATGGGATTGATCTCGTAGCGCTTCGACTGATAGAACTCCTTGCCGTCGTAGATAAGAGCCTTCCAGCCGTTGAACGTAGCACTGTAGCTCTCGCGCAGCG
>Ga0310697_10003668_pt1 | contig 15441 bp, 13 predicted proteins | sample 172DNAGHGlowgp2_FD_203883 | JGI IMG/M metagenome (GOLD analysis project Ga0310697, IMG submission 203883) | Sheep rumen microbial communities from Palmerston North, Manawatu-Wanganui, New Zealand - 1728 DNA GHGlow gp2 (v2) (version 2) | ecosystem: Host-associated > Mammals > Digestive system >... | reverse complement strand
TTCCCAAGCCGATTTCCGATTTCACTTTGCCGTCAATCGTGACGGAAGCGTGGGTTACTCGTTGTGCAACAATTCTCATAAGTCAAGGTCCCTAAGCCCTCGGTTCCTGAGCTTGTCGAAGGAGTCGAAGGGCCGATTCAACAATTCAGCAATGCATTAATTTAAAAATCATCTCTCTATACAAATCCTTCTCGCTCACCTCGCCGCTCTCGTAGCCTTTCGACTTCATATCGAACTCGCGGAGGATGGAGATGCAGCGGATGCAAGTCGCGGGAGGATAGTTGCGCGCCGCAGCAAGATAATCCTTCACGAAGAAAGGATTCACGCCCAACACACTCGCCAAATTGCCTTGCGACTTGTCCTGCGCGCAGTGCAGTTTGATCAGTTTGGTAAAATAGCCATAAAGGGTTATCGCTGTGACCAACAACGGATTATCCTTTCCATTGTCACCAAAGTAATTCACAATACGGTTGGCTTTCAGCACGTCGCGGTTGCCGATGGCATTCTGCAACTCAAAGACATTGTAATCCTTCGAGATGCCGATGTTACGCTCCACATCAGCGTCATCTATACTCTTGTTTTTGGGCAAGGCAATGGTGAGTTTCTTTAGTTCGTTGGCGATTTTGTGAAGGTCGGTGCCAAGGAAGTCGGCCAGCATCTGCGTAGCTTTGGGCGTGATAGAATAGCCCTCGCCCTTCAAGTAGTTCTGAATCCAGCCTGGGATGTTGTTGTCATACAATTTCTTCGACTCAAACCAAACACCTTTCTTGTCGATTTTCTTGGCCATGGCCTTGCGCTTGTCGAATTTCTTGTATTTATAGGCAAAAACAAGCACCGTGGTATCGGGGATGGTGTCCAAATACTTTTCGAAATCCTCCAAGTTTTTCACATCCTGTGCCTCTTTGACGATGACCACCATGCGGTCGCCCATCATCGGGAAGCTACGGGCGTGGTTGGCGATGGTCTCCACATCCACATCGCGGCCATACACCACAATCTGGTTGAAGGCGCGGTCGGCCTCGTCCAAGACTTCGTTCTCGATGGTGTCCGAAATCATGTCGATGAAGTAGGGTTCGTCGCCCGTCAGGAAATAGATGGGCGCGAATTTCTTCTTGTGTATGTCGGAAAGGATTTGGTCGTAGGTCATTTTGTTGTTTTTTGACTTCGGGACTTCGAGACTTCGAGGCTTCAGGGTGGCACGCCCGCAGTTCTGTCGTTCCTTTTGTTTTGCAAAAGTAGGGAAAAGTTTTGAAACAACCTTATTTTGGAAAAAAGTTGTAAATTTGCGGCATTAAAATAAAAAAAGGCAACAGAAATGGAGCGTCACTTGGCTTGCCAGTCAATTGAAATGCTCGCGGCAGAATGTCTATGGCATCTTTGAGAACCCGTGGATTTATACCGACACCTTGTGGATAATCAGCGAGGCTCTGGATTTCGATTTCTTTGGGCTATACTCCCATTGTCGCCAAAAGTAGAAACCGACAAGCAAAACTTGACACTTTTGTCAAGAAAGCATTGACATAAAAAGTATTGGTTTTCATAAGGTTTTGCTATTTTTACCGTTCAAAACAGTGTTAGAAACATTTTATTAACCCCTAAAAACATCATCACCATGAAAACAAGCATTAAATCCGTAATCGTTCTGGCTTTGGCGTTTCTGTCCGCGCTTGCTTTCGGACAAGAGAAAACAGCCAACTATGTTGAGAACGAATTCATCATCTGGTTAGAGCAAGACGTGGATCCCGCGACCTTTGCCGCCAACTCCAACGCCGGAATTGCACCGAAAAGGCTGCTATCCAAGCGGTTGAACATCTGGCTGTTTGAAATCGCCGACAGCAAGGAGGCGAGGGAAGACAAGATGCTCCGCCTCTCCAAAAGCGCCGATGTGCGGGTCATCCAAAACAACCATACCAACATTGTGCTACGCGAGGCGATTCCCGACGACCCTTACTTTGGCCAACAATGGGCGCCGGCCATCATGAACCTGCCTCAGGCGTGGGAGGAATTCACCACGGGCGGCGTCACGGCAACGGGCGACACCATCGTGGTGGCCGTCATCGATGGGGGCGCAGATTGGACTCACGAGGACCTGAACTGTTGGACAAACGCCCATGAAATCCCCAACAACGGCATCGATGACGACAACAATGGTTATGTTGACGACTATCGCGGCTGGAATGCCTACAACCACAACGGTTACGTTGGCGCCAACCATCACGGCACCCATGTTTCGGGCATCATCGGGGCAGTTGGCGACAACAGGAAAGGCGTGTGCGGCGTGAACTGGAACGTGAAAGTCATGTCGATTTGCGGCAGTTCGAGCAACGAGTCCATCGTTGTGGAAGCCTACTCCTACGCTCTGGAAATGCGGGCGCGATACAACGAAAGCAACGGCGAGGAAGGCGCATTCATCGTCGCCACCAATTCCTCCTTCGGTGTGGATTACGGCAATCCCGACAACTATCCCATCTGGTGCTCGATGTACGACGAAATGGGCAATGTTGGCATCTTGAGTTGCGGCGCGGGTCCCAACATGAACGTGAATGTTGATGTGGTCGGCGACGTTCCGTCCGCCTGCCCGGGAAACTATCTGATTGGCATCACAAACACCACCTCGGCGGATGAGAAATACGGCAGTGCAGGTTACGGTATCGAGAACATCGACATTGGCGCACCCGGCACAAGCATCTATTCCACAACGCCTAACAGCAACTATGGCAACTCCACGGGAACCTCGATGGCCACGCCGCAAGTCGCGGGAACCATTGCGCTGATGTACGCTGCCATGCCCGAAGAGATGATGCAAGCCTGCAAAAGCGACCCCGCAAATTTCTGCCTTTCCGTGAGGCAATCCCTCTTCGACGGCGCCGACCATCTGCCTTCGCTTGACGGATTGGTCGCCTCGGGCAGACGACTGAACGCCTACGGTGCGATTGAAATCCTTTTGAACCAAATAGTTACACCCGTTTTGACAGGCGAAGTCAAGATTGATGGAGAACCGGTTTTCGGGCAAACCTTGACCGCAATAACAGAATTGAATTCAACGCCCGTTATTCCCGACTTGGGCGAACTGGCCTACCAATGGAAACGCGACACGACTGACATCGAAGGTGCTGTTTTCCAGACTTATACCTTGACCGAAGATGACATCAACATGCTTGTTTCCGTTGAGGTTACAGCCGAAAACTGTGAGGGAATTGTGGCTTCACCGTTTGCAGGGCCGGTCAGGAAGGCCGGGCAAGCCATGCCCGAAGCCCCGCAAATGGAGAGCTGCACCGATACGAGCATCACCCTTGTCGCCATTGAAGGCGGCGAATACAACATCGACGGCGGCGAATGGCAGGATTCGCCTGTATTTGAAGGTCTTGAGCCAAGCACTTCCTACATTTTCACGCAACGCAAAAAGGAAACGCGGTCGCATTACGCCTCGTCCGTGAGTCCCGAGGCGGTGTTCTGCACAATGCCTTATTCCCAACTTTGCGAAAACCGCAGGAACACCTTCAAAGTCTATCCCAACCCAGCCAAAAGTTGCGTAACCATTGAAGGCTCAGGCACTTTGACCGTCACCAACACCCTCGGCCAAATCGTTTTGACCAAGGGAATCGATGGCAAGGCAAAGGTGGAACTGCCGCAAGGACTGTATTTCGTGAAGATAGGCGGCGAAACGCGGAAAATCGTGGTGGAATGATTGCGCGTTGGTCTGTAGGGCTGTCACATTGTGGCAGCCGCACATCGTGGCAGCCGCAGCGATAAAACAATGTTGCGGCTGCCGTGGTACGACAATCCTACAATCCCTGGCCTTCGGGCTGGGGATTTTTTGTGTTCGAAAGGACATCTTTCTTGGTGGCCTCTGCCAAGGTCTCGCGTCAGAATTTCAAGTGCTTGACGGTGATACCATTATTAATAAGTTGCCGCAGCGAGTCGATGCCGATGCGAAGGTGTTCGCCAACGTAGTTCTTGCTCACCTTCTTGTCGCTTTCCTCGGTCTTGACGCCTTCGGGCACCATGGGGTTGTCGGACACCAGCAGCAAGGCTCCCGTCGGGATTTCGTTGTGAAAGCCCACCGTAAATATGGTGGCTGTTTCCATATCGACAGCCATGCAACGGATTTTTCGCAGGTAGGCCTTGAAGTCGTCGTCGTGTTCCCACACGCGACGGTTAGTGGTGTAAACAGTGCCTGTCCAATAGTCACGGCCATAGTCGCGGATGGTGGTGGAGATGGCTTTTTCGAGGCTAAACGCGGGCAGGGCAGGCACTTCAGGCGGGAAGTAGTCGTTCGACGTACCTTCTCCACGGATAGCCGCGATGGGTAGGATGAGGTCGCCCACCTTGTTGATTCTCTTGATGCCACCACATTTGCCGAGAAACAATACTGCCTTGGGTTGGATGGCACTCAGCAGATCCATGATGGTGGCCGCATTGGCACTTCCCATGCTGAAATTGATGATGGTGATTTCGCCGTCGGTGGCGCAGGGCATGGAACGGTCACGGCCCACCACTTCAACACCTTGCCATTCGGCAAAACGGTTGACATAGTCCTGGAAGTTAGTCAACAGGATGTATTTCCCGAACTGTTCCAGCGGCAAGCCCGTATAGCGCGGCAGCCAATTCTCTACTATTTCTTGTTTGGTTTTCATCGAGATTAATATTTTTGCAAAGGTAATAAAAAACTTACGAACAATAGAAAATTGTTCTACTTTTGCGAAATAAAACAAAACCCATGCAAACTATAACAAACACAATAAGACAATCAAAGCCAACCACTTATCACACAAAGAAAAAGGCTTACCCAAAAACCTTGAAAGGATGCTTCTCATTTGAGGAATTTCAAGACCTGTTGAATGAGAAAATTAGAAAGCATTATGAAGAATAACAATGACACGCTACCCCATAAAAATACTGATGGCCTTCGGCTGTACCTTTGAACCTGGAAGCGACGAGATCTTCGAGTGGCTGATGAACAACGGCTTCCCCGAACTCGGTGCCTTCAGCCGCGCCATACAAGGCGAGGCCAAAGCCAAGGAATGGCTCATGAAGAACGGATTCCTCCAACTCGTGGCCATCGACAGCGTCATCGACAAGGATGAGGATGCCGAAAAATGGTTGCTAAAAAACCATTTCGAAGTCGACCTAGCCTTCGCAAAAGCCATCAATTGCGACGACAATGCCATGGAATGGCTGGAAAAAAACGAGCTTCAGGTTTTTGTCATTCTTGCAAAAAAAATTCGTAAATATCTGGATGATAAATATTTAGATTATCATAAAATCCATTTTTAATTTCAAGCGCATTTTTTTGAGCTACATTAAAGAAAAAATCCTAACTTTGCCGCCAATCAGAAAGAGTAAAAATTAGAAAATCATACTACAATGAAAAAAGGATTATCCATCATCATCAACATCGTACTGTTTGCTATTATCGTGTTTTTAGCAGTGCAAGTCGTCAAGAGCATCCAAGCTCCCATTAAGTTCAACACTGAGCAGAAGTCTCGCGAAACCCAAGTCGTTGAACGCCTCATCGACATCCGTAACGCCGAGGTGCATTTCAAAAATGTTAACGGCCAGTACACAGCCAACTTCGACTCATTGATTGCATTCTGCCAGACCGCAGAGATCCCGATTGTGAAGATGATTCCCGACCCGACCGACACCACCTTTACCCGTACCATCAACGACACCATCGGTTACGTTATGGTGATGGACTCCCTCAAGGCTGGCCGCGACAACTTCAACATCAACGACATCAAGTTTGTGCCTTTCAGCCAACCGCAGCAGAAATTCGAACTCGAAGCTGGCACCATCTCTCGTAATGGCATCAACATCCCCGTCTTCGAAGCCCGCACGCCTTATGAGGTCTACCTGGCCAATCCGGGTGCCGACTTCAGCGAAAAGGAATGGAAACAGCGTGTCGACAACGCTAAGGCCGAGAAGGAAAGCATCAACCGTTATGCTGGTCTGAAGGTTGGCTCGATGGAAGAAGCCACCACCGACGGTAACTGGGAGAAACTCTAAACCGCTAGGATGAATGACGGCATCATTGAATCCTTATATCTCACAATTCGGTGAGGAGTTTGATGCCGAGAAGTCATCGCAATATAGAATGGCCATCCAATTCTCATTGGGTGGTCTTTCTTATGCCCTTCTCGACAGAGGGACCCAGACACTCGTCGGCATGGAGTTTTACCAGTCGGACCTGTTGACTGATAGCGACGACCTTCTCCGCACGTTGGAGCGAGCCTTGGGGTCGAAAGGATTGAACAACAAAGTGTTCCATTCGGTGAAATGCCTTATCGACAACCGCTACTGCACCCTCGTCCCCAAACCCTTGTTCGACCAATCTGACTTGGCCAAATATCTTGACTTTAGTTTCCAAATTCCCGATGGCTATTCCATCGTCGCGGAGCCCTTATCAACGGCGCAATGCCATCTTGTGTATGCCATGCCGAGAAACCTTAATAAGGTTCAAGCAAAATGGAAAGAAGCTAGTTTCACCCATTCCAGCAGCATCTTTATCGACAGCGCAATACAAAGCAATGTGGATACAGGCGTGTTCGTTCAAGTCCGTAACCGTGATTTTGACATGCTTTTCAAAAAAGAAGGCAAGTTGATATTTTTCAACAACTTCAAGTTCAATACCAAGGAAGATTTTGCCTATTTTCTGCTGTTCGCCATGGAGCAAAACGCTTGCTCGGGACATGACACGCCCGTGTGTTTCTCGGGCCTCATCCGTCCCGCTTCCGACATCATCGACCTTTGTGGACGCTATGTGAAAGACATCCGCTTCGTGGACGACCCACATACAATACAGGTAAGCAAAACCATGGACGAGGTGCCGTTCCAATATTATTTCACCCTTTACCAAGCACTGAGATGAGAATCATAAGAGGAAGATACCAGCGGCGTCAAATCACGGCTCCCAACAACCTGCCCGTGCGCCCTACCACCGACATGGCCAAGGAAAGCCTGTTCAACATCATCGAAAACCACTTCGACTTTGAAGAGACCGAGGCTCTGGATTTGTTTGCGGGCACAGGCAACATCTCCTATGAACTCGTCTCAAGAGGCTGCCCGAAGGTCGTGTCCGTCGACCAGGACTTCGGCTGCGTGAAGTTCATCCGCGAGACAGCCAACAAACTCAACATGAAAGAACTGCTTGTCGTCCGTTCCGATGTATACCGATTCCTCGACAAGCACCAGATGAAGTATGACCTTATCTTTGCCGACCCGCCTTACGATTGCGAGCATTACAACGAATTGGTCAATCTCATCTTTGAGAATAACCTATTACGCGAAGGCGGCATGTTTGTATTGGAACACGACAAATACCAAAGCTTTGAAGAGCATCCGCACTTCATGGAGCAAAGGCATTATGGTAAAGTGAACTTCACCTTCTTCGCACAGACAATAGAAGAAGAATCGGAAGATTAATGATACCCAAAGCGTTTCCTGACAATTTCCTTCTCCTCGTCGCTACTGTCGCGGAAGAGCGGCATCACCTCGTCCTCGGGGAAGTCGGTGAAGGTGAGGAACAATAGGCTGTCAAGCGTGTCGTTGAAGTCGGGGTCGACATTGAAACAGAGGAATTTTGCGTTCAGTTTCAGGTATTTCTTGAACAAGGTGGGCAGACGGTATTGTCCGTTACTCAAGCGGAACATGAACTTGTCGAACTTGTCGATGGAATCCATATTTTCTTTCATCAACACATCGGCATCCACCTTTAGGAAGTCTTCGTGGAAGGGCGTCATCGGCATGGCCATGTGAGCAAGTTCTTCGCTCACAGGATGCTTCTCTGTGACGTATTTCACAATCATGCACATATAGAACTTGGGATACCATGAGCTGATGCTCACAGGGCCAATGAAGTGGTTGATGTCGGGATAACGCACCACCACATCCGAGAGACCACGCAGTAACAGCACCAATGGCAGCACCTCCTTTTGATATTCGAGTGAAACAAAAGAGCGTCCCAACTCAATGGTATGTTTCAAATACTCGGCAAAAGCATCATTAAAATTGACCAAAGTACTGACATAGAAACCTTTAATACCATACTTGGGGACAATATCGCTACCAATACCCAACCGATAACAACCCGCTATCTTCTGCTTCACCTTATCCCAAAGGATGAGATGCTTGAAATACGAGTCAAACTCGTCCTGATCATGATGCTTACCAGTGCCTTCACCGATGGCGCGGAAGGTCTCTTCGCGCAGACGGGCAATCTCGTGCATCAAATTCGGAATATCATCATAATCTGCCAGATAGCATTCATAATCAGAAGCAGAATAGAGAAACGACTTCTCGCGGATGGCATCCAATTCCTTCAACATCAATGACAAATCGGAAGGAGCATCGATTTCCTCCAACTTCGTTTCTTTTTCATTCTTCACCTTTGCCGGAATGTTGGCTTCAAGGGCGTAGGAACGGCTACGAAGATAAGCTGCAAGCTCTTGTGGGTCCTGATAAGTCTCAATTTCGGAAGGCAGGATGGGCTTGCCGATTTGCAGGTTGAATGTTTTGTCGTGCTTATTAATCAGCTCCTTAGTCAGGCGACCCGTACCCAGCATAGGATGGATCCTGTCGACGAAATAAAACCATTTCGAGTTGCGGCCATCCCAAAACGCAGGAATCACCGGCACACCAGCATTCTTGATGATACGTGCAATAGAAGGGCTCCAAGGCAGGTCTTCTGGATAATCATGGTCATGATAGCGCGAGACTTCGCCCGCAGGGAACACGCCTAAACCATTGCCATCGGCAATATGCCGGATGGACCCTTTGAGTCCATTCACGCTGCTCTTCCATTCGGGATTGTTCTCGAACGGGTTAACAGCGAAGAAACACTCCTTGAGGTTAGGGATGTGAGAGAGTATGAAATTGGCCATCACCTTGAAGTCGGGGCGCACCTTGGCGATGACACTCAGTAGCATCACGCCTTCGATGGCACCAAAGGGATGATTGCTGACTACCACGAAGCCGCCCTCTTTGGGAATGTTTTCCAGCTGGTCGGGATTGACGTCGATGGTGATGCCCATGTTCTCAATTAGGTGATCGGCAAATTCACGCCCTTGGTAATCAGCGGCACCATCAAACAAACGGTTGATTTTTCCCAAACGGAGGTATCCATAGGCCAAGCCTGCGACACAAGTGCCGAAGAAGCCTTTCAAGCCAATGGCGGTCTTAAGATCCGAAACGGTTACGACTTTTCGCATAGTTGTTGAGCCTATTGCAATATGAGGTTTCAAATGGCAAAAATAATGAATTTATTAATTGAAAAACCATTCTTTTCAGATAAAAACGGACCGGGCGAGCCTCCAGTATGGAAGAAAAGCGTAATTTTGCCATGATTTACAACACAACCAAAACCATGGTGATTTTGTTCAACAAGCCTTTCGGGGTGCTCAGCCAGTTTACTCCCGAGGCCGGACACCGTGCCCTCGATGAATTCGGTTTCCCTCCTGATGTGTATGCCGCAGGTCGCCTCGACCACGACAGCGAGGGCGCCTTGCTGTTGACAGACAACGGGCCACTCATCAAGAAATTGTTAGACCCGAAGTTTGAGCATCCGCGCACCTATCTGGCCCAAGTGGACGGACAAATCACGCAAGAGGCCGTCAATCAGTTGAAAAAAGGTGTCATCATCAAAGATTACCGCACCAAGCCCTGTCAAGCGGAGATTGTTGAGGCGCCAGCAAATCTTTGGGAAAGAGTGCCACCCATCCGTTATCGAGCCAACATCCCGACGAGTTGGGTGCGTCTCTCCCTCATCGAAGGCAAGAACCGACAGGTGCGCCACATGACTGCAGCCGTAGGATTCCCAACATTACGACTCATTCGCGTGCAAATTGGCAACATCGCATTGGACGACTTACAGCCTGGCGAGTGGAAGATAGTCACCGAAAGGGTGATTTGAAAACAAAAAAAGTCCGCAGAATCTGCGGACTTTTTTGCATAAATAAGATCGTGTCATCAATCGACATCGGCACGAGCCATGGCGTCTTTGTAGTACTTCTGGTTGATGAAGACGTCCTCCTTGTACGGGTTGATGTGACGTTTCTTGGAAACCGAGATGATGTAGCAAAGAGCCACGATGTTCACTATCAGAGCGAGTGCGCTGATCACCATCATCATGGTAGGATTGGCTGCCACGACAGAAGGATCAACTGTAGTGCCCACAACGCCGTCAACGGCAGCCTGTCCGCCCGCAGCGTACAGTTTCTCAATGGTGGTAACACCTTCAGGATAGAGAACGGGGAGCGTAGCCCAGCTGAACCACTGACGACCGTCTTTGAAGGTCTCCTGGAAGAGCGGGAACACCTGTGCGAACATGCACCAGATGGCCAAGGTATTGGCACGGTTCTGTATCCAGCCACCACGGTTCCACAGCAGGGCAGCAACCGTCGGAGCAAGCAACAGGGCGATACCGCAGTACCACGAGTGCGTAGGTAGGCAGTTGTAGGTGTAGGCGAAGTTCCAGATGTCGTAGATGACGATGTAGACCCACGTCATGTCGGCCCAGATCATGTCTTTCTTGTCCTTGGAACCATACACATTCCACCAAGCGGTCATACAGAAGATGTTGAACAAACCGGCAACGCCATTAAAGACATTGTGCCAGCCACCGTATTGCCAAACGCCTTCAGAGGTAAGCCACCACTTGTTCCATCCCATCACAGCGCTTTCGAAGTCGGAGACGCAGGCAATCAGGATGTTGATGGCCACGATGATGAACGGGAAAGGCTTGAACCAGTGCTTGGCACCGATGCCCCATTTGTACTTGATCATCATAAAGCCGATACATCCGGCTGTGGCTGCATAAAGTTTGGCATAATGGAACCAGCCTTGCATATAGACATGGGTCTGGTTTTCCAACGCCCACTGTGCTCCACTGCGGACGCCAAGCCAGATGGCAAGGAAGTAGGCCGTCAAAGCGACGGGAATGACCAAGAAAGTAAAGATACCGCCGAACTTAGTGCGGCGAGCGAACTCATTCAAAAGAATGAGACCAATGAGGACGACCAACATCATTCCCCATTGCGAGAGGGCGTTAGCCCCATACACTTGGAAAAACATAATTGTAATAGTTTGAAAGTTAGTAGTTTTCAGTTAACAATTTTCAATTTAAGTTTGCGCTCTTTGAGGAGGGCATAGCCTATCCAGACTAAAGTCAAGACGACCGACATGGGCAAGCCAACGGTCAGCATCTCTTTGAGCATCACGTTGATGCCTCCCGACTGTTCCAGGGCTGTAAAGAACGGATAGCGCCAAGTGACCTCTCCATTGATAATATGATCCACGATGAGCATCACCGAGCCCCCCCATAGCATCTTCTCCAAAGCGGGAAGATTGCGCTTCAACGCAGAAGCGTCGGGGCTTTCTATGGATTTCGCATGAGCCTTACGATACGCACTTGTTGCGATGGCTTGCGTTAAAGGAACGATAAAACACGACATGATTCGAAGATTTAAGATTTAAAGATTCAAAATTCAAAGATTTATAAATTAAGCAACGATTCAAGTTAAACAATGATACTATTGATTTCCACTTCGTTGCCGCGCAACAGCCAGGTGTTTTTGCTGTTGCAATAGGGGCATGTCTTACCGAACTTGACCGTCTCATATTCCTTGTTGCAGTCGCCGCACAGGGTAACCGCAGGGATGGTGTTGACTTTCATCTCGCAACCTCGAAGCACGTCTTCCCTATCGGCGGCCCAACGCCAACAGTCGGTGAGCAGATGCGGCACCACGGTCGACACCTCGCCGATGTCCATCACCACACTGGAGACATGCTCCACGTGGTTTTCTTCGGCCACCTGCTTGACGTCCTTGACGATATAGAATACGATTCCCAGTTCGTGCACTTTATTCAGTTTTCAGTTAGCAGTTGTTCAGTTATTCAGTTTTTCCTGCCGAAAATGATTTTTCCGGTGCGTTTGAGCATATACGGTAGGATGGCGCTGAACTTGTCCTCGGAGGTGACCATGTGGGAAGCCTCCGGGTGTTCGCGATGGAGATGGATGGCATCGAAGGCGCACTTAGTCGTGCAGATGCCACAACCGATGCAGCGGTTCTCGTCGACGACGGAAGCACCGCAACTCAGGCAACGGGCCGTCTCCTTACGCACCTGCTCTTCGCTGAGCGTCACCGTATACTCGCTGAACGGATTCTCCTTGCCAGCCACGCCTTCCACCTGACGTGAGCCATTGTCGTACGACTCCACCGTGATATCGTCCTTGTCGAGTTCGATGAAATCGCGGCGGTTGCGTCCGATGGTCATGTGGCCATGCTGCACATAACGGTGCAGGCTCTCAGCGGCCTCATGTCCGGCGGCAATGGCATCGATGGCAAATTTAGGACCCGTGTAGCAGTCGCCGCCCACGAAGATGTCCTCTTCAGAGGTCTGGTAGGTCAACTTGTCGGCCACGGGATACACGCCACGGAAGAATTCCACCTTGGTGTCTTTCAGCAAGTCCTTGAGGATCACCGTCTGGCCGATGGCAAAGATGACCATATCAGCGTCCAAGGTGATGAGTTCGTTCTCATCATATTGAGGAGCAAAACGATGCTCGCTGTCGTACACCGAAGTGCATTTCTTGAACACGATGCCGCTGACCTTACCTTCGCCGAGCACCTCTTTCGGGCCCCAGCCTGGATTGATCACCACACCGTCTGCACGGGCTTCGCGGCGTTCCTCGAGTGAAGCAGGCATGATGTCTTCCGTCTCCAGAGAGAGCATCGTCACCGATTCGGCGCCACTGCGTTTGGCCACACGGGCTGCGTCGATGGCCACATTGCCACCGCCGACGACCACCACCTTGCCGCCTACCTTCACCTGACCACAGTTGGCCTGATGGAGGAAATCGATGGCCGTGGTTGTACCCGACAAGGTCTCACCCGGAATGCCAGGCAGTTTGCCGCCTTGGCAGCCGATGGCCACATAGAAGCCTTTATAGCCTTGCTCACGCAGCTGTTGGATGGTGATGTCTTTTCCGACTTCCACACCTGTTTTGATATCAACACCAATCTCGCGCATGATGTCGATTTCGGCCTTGATCACCTCTTTGTCAAGTTTATAGGAAGGAATGCCATATTGCAACATACCTCCAGGGATGTCGTTCTTCTCGAACACGGTGGGATAATAGCCCATCGTGGCGAGATAATAGGCGCAGCTCAGTCCGGCAGGGCCACCACCGATGACGGCAATCTTCTCGTCCCAACGTTGGATGACGCTCGACGCGATATTGATCTCGGGCACAAAGCGCGTTTCGGCCTTAAGATCCTGCTCGGCGATGAATTTCTTGACGGCATCGATGGCAATGGGCTGGTCGATGGTACCACGGGTGCAGGCATCCTCGCAGCGACGGTTGCACACGCGACCGCAGACTGCCGGGAAGGGGTTCTCGCGCTTGATGAGTTCCAAAGCCTCGGTGTACTTGCCTTCGGCGGCTTTCTTCAGATAGCCTTGCACGGCGATGTGAGCCGGACAAGCCGTCTTACAGGGAGCCGTACCCGTCGGGTAGCAGTTGATGCGGTTCTTGTCGCGGTAGTCTTCCGTCCATTTATGCGGACCCCATTTCTTGGCATCGGGGAGTTCTTGTTTGGGATAGGTCTGTTCGCCATGTTTGGTGCAGAGCTTCTGGCCCAACTTGACAGCGCCAGCAGGGCAGTATTCCACGCAACGTCCGCAGGCCACGCAACTCTTCGGGTCGACCTTGGCCACATATGCGCTACGCGACATGTTTGGGGTGTTGAACAGCTGCGAAGTGCGCAATGCATTACAAATCTTGACATTGCAATTGCAGATGGCAAAAATCTTTCCTTCGCCGTCGACGTTGGTGATTTGATGCACGAAGCCATTGTCCTCAGCCTTTTTCAAGATTGCCATAGCCTCATCGTATGTGATGAAATGACCACGTCCCGTTTCGGCAAGGTATTCGGCCATGTCGCCCACGCCAATGCACCAGTCGCGATAGTCGTCGGCACAACCTTCGTCAAGCTTCTTACGGCCATAGCGGCACGAGCAGATACCCACAGCCAGATGGCCTTCATAACGTTTCAACCAATAGGAAATATGCTCAATGTCAGCGGTTTGGTTCTCCATCGAAATGGCTTTCTCCACTGGAATAACGTGCATGCCGATGCCTGCGCCACCCATGGGGATGCTAGGCGTGATCTTCTCCAACGGCAAGAACGTCATACGTTCGAAGAACATGGCCAACTCGGGATGGCGGTCCATCAGGTCCGTGTTCATGTTGGTGTATTCGGCCGAACCTGGGACAAACATAGGCACCCAGTAGATGCGGTCTTCGCGATTGTAGGTGGTGCCTGCAACGGGACCTTCCTTGGTGTATTTGTCGCCATAGTCGTACTCCATCACGCCGAGGTAAGAGAGCTTGTCGAGCAGCTCGTCAAACGTCTTGTCATCAGGAGTATAGTGTTTCTGGTTGTTCCATTCGTGGAGCTGTTGGTAGGTGTGATGCTCGCGGACTTTCAGTCCCCGCTTAGGTAGCATGTCGAGGAGCAGGTCCAAGGCTGCTTCACGGGTCACGGCGTCCATCTCATCCTCAAAGATGCAGGCCAAGCCCCAATATTCGGGAGCGTCGCTGGTCATCTTGAGTTTGCCAGGGATACGGTCGGTGACCTTCTGGACAAACTTCAGCAGTTTCGGGTTGGGGTTTTTGTCGCCTTTGTGTTTGGGGACAAATTTGGTTGACATTTCGGGCATGGTATCAGTTATTAGTTTGTAGTTGTCAGTTTGTAGTTATCAGTTGTTTTTCCAGGCGTTGACTTCTGTGAGGAGCCATTGGGCGAAAGCGTCCACCCCCTCCCCCGTCTTGGCACAGATGGGGATGACTTGTGCCTTAGGATTACGTTGGCGGATGTAAGATTTGCAGCGTTCGAGGTCAAAGTCGAAGTAAGGCATTACGTCGATCTTGTTGATGAGGACGAGGTCGCAAACGGTGAACATCAAAGGATATTTCAGCGGTTTGTCGTCGCCTTCTGGAACGGAGAGAATCATTGCATTGCGCACCGCTCCCGTGTCGAACTCGGCTGGACAAACGAGGTTGCCCACGTTCTCAAGGACCACCAAATCAACGTCTTTTAAGGCCACGTTGTCGAGACCTTGACGCGTCATCTCTGCATCGAGGTGGCACATGCCGCCCGTATGGAGTTGGATGGATGGGACACCCGTGGCTTCCACGATCTTGACGGCATCAACGTCGCTGTCGATGTCGGCTTCCATCACCGCCACACGAATCTTGTCCTTCAGTCGGTTGAGGGTCTGTATTAGGGTTGTCGTCTTGCCACTTCCTGGGGCCGACATTAAGTTAAGGAGATATACTCCTTTTGTTTTCAATTCATTACGCAAAGCATCCGCGTCTTTGTCGTTGTCTTCAAAGACGCTTTTCTTGATTTCGATAACTCTAACTTCGTCCATAAATAT
>Ga0310697_10003667_pt1 | contig 15441 bp, 14 predicted proteins | sample 172DNAGHGlowgp2_FD_203883 | JGI IMG/M metagenome (GOLD analysis project Ga0310697, IMG submission 203883) | Sheep rumen microbial communities from Palmerston North, Manawatu-Wanganui, New Zealand - 1728 DNA GHGlow gp2 (v2) (version 2) | ecosystem: Host-associated > Mammals > Digestive system >... | reverse complement strand
CGGTGCGATGGCTACGCCTGCACAGAACACCGGGCGCCCCTCGGACATGGACATGAGCGTGTTCCATCCGCCATACGACCAGCCCCAGATGCCGATGCGCGACTTATCGACAAAGGGCTGCCGGGCAAGCCACAGGGCTGTCTCCACCTGGTCGCGGGCTTCGAGTTCGCCCAGGCGCATATAGGTACACTTCTCGAAGTCGGCACCACGTCCGCCCGTGCCACGGTTGTCCACACACACGCAGACATAGCCCTGCTGGCAGAGGTAGTGCTCGAGGAGGGCCCCGTTGCCCCCCATGCCGATGCCCCACTTGTTCATGACTTGCTGGCTGCCGGGGCCGCCGTACTGATACATGATGACGGGATACTGCTTGGAGGGATTGAAGTCTGCGGGCTTCACCATCCAGCCATTGAGCACCACGCCTTCGGAGGTGGTCAGTTGGAAGAGTTCCTTGGTGCCGAGGTCGTAGGCCGACAGCTTCTGCTGGAGAGTGCTGTTGTCGAGAAGCGTCTCGATGACCTTTCCGCTATTGTTGCAGAGGGTGTATTGGTCAGGATGGTTGAGGTCGCTCCAGAGGTTGATGAAATACTTGAAATTGGCGCTGAATACAGCCCTGTTGGTGCCTGCCTTCTGCGAGAGGCGGGCAATCTTGCCGTTGGCATGAGCCACCATCACCTGCTGGTCGGTGGCCCCGTCGGGATTGGCGGCAAAGTAGGCATCGCCCGTGGCCTCGTCGTAGCCGTAGACCTCCTTCACCACGTATTTGTCGCTGACAATCTGGCGCAGCAGCTGGCCGTTGAGGTTATAGAGATAGAGGTGGTTGTAGCCGTCGCGCTCACTGGTGAGCAGGATATGGTTGTCGGTAATCTTGACATCTTCGAACGTCTCTTCCCTGACGTATTTGTCTATCTTGTCTTCTACTACCAGTTTGGCAAGCGTAGAGAGAGGATTGACCATATAGATCTTCAGGTCGTCCTGATGGCGGTTGAGGGTGAAGACAGCCACCTTGGTGGGGTCGCTGGTAGCCTTGATACGGGGAATATAGCCGTCGGCATCGAGCGGCAGGTCAATGGTACGCGTCTGGTGGCTCTTGATGTCGAACGACAGCACGCTGACCTTGGCGTTGGGCTTTCCTGCCACAGGATACTTATAAGTATATTGGCCGGGATAGTCGCGGAAGGCATCCTGCTCAGGAGCGAGTCCCTTGAAGAGCGGCATGGTGTACTGGGGCACGGCCGACTCGTCGTAGCGTATCCAGACTATCTGGCGAGAGTCGGCAGTAAACACCATTGACGAGTTGGTGGAGAACTCCTCTTCGTAGACCCAGTCGGGTATGCCGTTGATGACGGCATTGCGCTTGCCATCCTTGGTCACCTGGCTCTCGGCATTGTCGTAGAGCAGTTTCACGAGAAAGATGTTATTGTCGCGGACGAAGGCCACCTGATTGCCGTCGGGCGAGAATACGGGCGACTGCTGGGGACCGCCGTCGGAGAGAGGCTCCAGCTTGTTGTTCTTCAGGTCGTAGAGATAATAGACGGCAGTAAAAGAGCGGCGATAGACGGGCTGCGTGCGGGTTTGGATGAGCATCTTGCGCCCGTCGGGGCTGATGATATAGCCCTGCACGGAGGAGATGTGCTGACCGCGCGCGGTGGCGGCATCGAAGAGGGTGGCCACCTGCTTGCCCGTCTTAAAGGAATAGGCGACCACGCGCTTGCCGTCGTCGCTAATCTGGGCGTAGGTCTCACCATCGGCCAGCGGACGGACTTCTTTCATCGCCTCGGCAGCAAAAGTGCCCTGCGTAATATCTCTCAGACTAAGTTTCTGGCCTGCCTGCAACTGCGCACACGACATCAGCAGGGAGGCACAAAGAATGGAAAATCGATTTTTTTTCATTGCTATTCAAGTTTGTTTGTGCAAAGGTAGTGCTTTTTTTGATAAATGCACAAACAGACAGAATTAAATAACGTGAAAGGACTTGATTTGTCCGTGATTAGGCTGTAATCAGTCTGCTGCGGCACCCGTCAGAGGAAGTCTGAATAGCGGGTATTCTTCAGCAACTGGACAAGCGTGGTATTCTTATGGATTCTAAGGTATTCCTCAACGCGGTCTACATGGATGTTCTGAAACAGGTCGTGGCCTATCGCCTTGTTGACCACCCACTGTATCTTGCCCATGTGGGTGTCGCGGTCGCTCTGCGACAACTCCCTGTCGATAGGCATCGGAAAAAGGCTGAGCAGGTAGAAGCCTATGCAGTCGGGCACGATATAGCTGCGCTGCATCATGCTGAGTTGCTCTTCGCTATAGCCGTACTCAGGCCGCTGGTAGAGTGCATAGTCGGCACCCAAGTATTTGTCCAAGCAGATGCCTATCTGGCCATTGCCCACGATGACACTCTGGTCGAGCGACCCTATCTGGGCATAGACTTCAGGAAGTGGCAGGTCGGGAATATGGCGAAGCAGATAGTGGAAGGCCTCCGTCAGTTGTCGGTTGATGTCTTCCATGTCGGCATACTGGCGCTCTGCCTCGCTGATGAGTTGCTGCAAGGTGGAGTCTTGGTAAAAACGCAGGAACTTGGTATTAATCTGCAGGTCGTCCACCTTGCCTATGCGCAGTACATCCTCTATCAGCGTACGCGTCTGCATGGGATAGGTCGTGTTCATCTGCTGCAAGGCGGAGAAGTCGCCCGTGGTAAGATAGAGGCTCTGGATGCGGTCGTAGCGGCTGACAGTCACCTCGTCGTCAACTGTATCGTCACCCTTCAACTGCCACTCGCAGCCTACGCAACACATCATCAACAGAAACAAAATCAGGTATATCTTTCGCACGATGCAGTCTGTAAATGTTTAATAATTACTTAAAATTTCTGCAAATTTACTAAAAACTATTTTAAAATCCAAATTTTAACCTAAAAATTTTAAATTTCCGGGACAAAAACGGGTTATTTAGTTTATTTGTGTGAAAATAGCGTGGTGCTTTAAAGCTTTTTATGTACCTTTGTCATCTACTAAAACAACAACGACAAGATTATGAAAAAGAACTTGTGCATAGGGCTGCTCGCCACACTGGCGCTGACAGCCACCGCTCAGCAGACGATTACTGTAAGCGTGAGCAACACATCAAAGTCGGTTCGCACAGACGAACCCGTAGTCATCCCCATCGCAAAATATGGTGACATCCGCTCAGCGCTCGTCACGGAGAACGGCAAGGAGATAGCCTGCCAACTAGACGATCTGGACCAGAACGAGACCTTCGACGAGCTCTGCTTCCTGGCAGACCTCAAGGGCAAGGAGCAGAAGCAGTACACCGTCACCCTATACACCGAGGGAGAGCCCCGTCGCTACCCTGCCCGCGTGTTTGCCGAAATGCTCGTGCGCAACGACAAAGTGAAGGAAAAGAACAAGCACAACAACTTCTTAGAATCCATCACCGTCAGAGGCGACTGCGCCAACTCCTACAACATCCAGCACCACCACGGCGTGGACTTCGAGAGCGAGTTGAACGGCATACGCATCTACTTCGACAAGCGGCAGACTCTCGACCTCTATGGCAAATTCCAGAAGCGGCTGGAACTGGAAGCCACCCAATTCTACACCACCAAGGCCCAGAAGGCTGAAGGCTACGGCGACGACGTGCTCTGGGTGGGCAATACCTTCGGACTGGGAGCCTTCAGAGGATGGAACGGCAAGGAGCCGACGATGATCGACCCCGTACGCTCACGCACACAGCGCATCATATCCTACGGTCCGCTGCGCACCATCGTGGAAGTGGTAGACCGCGGGTGGCAGGCAGCACAGGGCAAGCCTGCACTCAACATGACCATCCGCTACACGCAATATGCCGGCCATCGCGACACAGACGTTGATGTAGACTTTAACAGAAACGTGGGCGACTATCTGTTCTCTACCGGTGTCATCAATGTGAAAGGCTCTATGGAATTTAGTGACAAGAAGGGACTTCGCGCCTGCTGGGGCACCGACTGGCCATCGGGCGACACCATCAACTGGAAGCGCGAGACCGTAGGACTGGGCATCTGCATACCCATGAAATATGTGAAGAGCGAGGAGCCTGCCAACAAAGACAACTACGCCTTCGTGGTAGGCACACCAAGCAATCATCTGAACTACAAGGTCATCTACTGTTCAGACAACGAGACCTTCGGCTATCACTCTGCAAAAGAATGGTTTGACTTCCTTGCTGAGTGGAAGAAAGAAGTGGAGAAACCCATCAAGGTAAGCTACTGAACAAGCGATGCCCCTCGGCGTAATACTGCCAGAGCAGGGAGAAATCCTTCCGCTCTGGTATTTTTTTTGTCTTTCGACTGGCCTGAATCTGCAGGCGGTCGGCAGCAAAGTCTGCCTTCCAGCGCCTGAAGGCACGACGAGCACGATACACGGCACAGAAGTCACCCCAGTTGCGCTTCAGGATGAGCATCTCCCAGGCAGCAAGATAATCGAGCAGCCATCGCCACCGCATGACCTGCCGCAGTTCATCGTCGGGCAGACACTTGTATAGCATCGTCAGATTGTTGCGGAAATTGAGGAAAGTCTTCATAGGATTAGACTTGGGGAGTGTGCCGCCCCCCACATGATAGACGTAACTCTCCGGCAGACAGACAATCCTACGCCCCATGATGCGAAGGCGCCAACAGAGGTCAATCTCTTCGTTGTGAGCGAAGAAACGGGCATCGAGTCCACCGGCAGCCCAATAGTCCTTTGAACGAATCATCAAGGCGGCTCCCGTTGCCCAGAGGATATCCGCCGCATAGTCATATTGTCCGTTATCGCGCTCCACGGTATCGAAGATACGCCCACGGCAGAAGGGGTAGCCGTACTTGTCGATGAAGCCGCCACTCGCCCCGGCATATTCAAAACTATCGCGATCGAAAATACTCAGCAGCTTCGGTTGGCAGGCTGCCACGTCATCGTGCGTGTCGAGATACTCCACGAGGGGCGTAAGCCAGTGGTGGGTGACCTCGATGTCGGAGTTCAGCAATAGATAATATTCGGCATCTACCTGTGCCAATGCCTTGTTGTAACCTTCGGCAAAGCCCCAGTTTCTGTCGAGCACAATTTGTCGGCACTCCGGAAAACGCTCACTGAGCAAGGATAGCGATGCATCCGTCGAGGCATTGTCAGCGACATAGACCGTGGCTTCGTCGCGCGAGTATTGCAACACCGAGGGCAGATATTGTGCCAACATCCGCTCACCGTTCCAATTCAAGATGACAATCGCTACCTTATCCATACTGCGTATATTTATATTAATGAGAAACTACAAACTGACTTGGAGGGCCTGCCCGTCGCGTGTCAGTTCACCCAACCTCACGCTGATAATCTGGTTATCCCACCGGATATCTGCCATCGGTGCAGGCAGTTCAACCCTGACATAGTTGCGGGTGAAGCCATGCATGGCCTTGCCTTTGGCAGCCTTCTCAAACAGCACCTCGGCTTCCTGACCGATATACTGCCTATAAAACGCCTGCGTCTTGGCTTCCGACAAGTCAAGCAACCGCTTGGAGCGCAACTTCTTGTCACCGTCACCCACCACGTAAGGGATGCTCAGAGCCGACGTTCCCGGGCGTTCTGAGTAAGGGAACACATGCAACTGCGTCACGTCAAGAGCATCGAGGAACTGATATGTCTCTTCAAAACATGCCGGTGTCTCACCTCGACAGCCAACCATCACATCGACACCGATAAATGCATTAGGCATCACCTTCTTTATATAACGTATCTTATCGGCAAAAAGTTGTGCATTGTAATGCCTGTGCATCAGCTGGAGTACTGCATCACTGCCACTCTGCAAGGGGATATGGAAATGAGGCATGAACGCCCGGCTCGTTGCACAATAGTCTATCAACTCATCCGTCAACAAATCGGGTTCAAGAGAACTGATACGATATCGCTTTATGCCTTCTACAGCATCGAGCGCCTTCACAAGGTCTATGAATCGTTCGCCCGTTGTCTTGCCGAAGTCACCTATATTAACACCTGTAAGTACGATTTCCTTGCCGCCCTCAGCTGCGGCTTGCTCGGCCTGAGCCACCAGCGATGCTATTGACGGATTGCGGCTGAAGCCCCGGGCATAGGGTATCGTACAATAGGTACAGAAATAGTCGCAACCATCTTGCACCTTCAGGAAAAAACGGGTACGATTGCCCCGCGAACAACTGGGAGCAAACGACTTGATGTTTTTCGTCTTCTCCCTAAACACCTTACCCGACAAAGCAGTAGCACTCCCCGACTCTCTTGCCAGCCAGGCATCGGACAAGAACTGTATGAGGTGGGCTTTCTCGTTGGAACCTAACACCAGGTCAACACCATCTATCCGGCTCACAGCATCGGCCTCCAACTGCGCATAACATCCTGTCACGACAACAAAGGCCCCGGGATGCTCACGAACCATCCGATGAATGGCTTGGCGACACTTATGGTCAGCAACTTCTGTCACCGAACAAGTGTTGATCAGGCAAATGTCAGCCTGTTCTCCCTTCTCCGCAGTACGGACTCCCATCTCCTGAAGCAGTTTGCCAAAGGTGGAAGTCTCAGAAAAATTCAACTTACATCCCAACGTGTAGTAAGCCGCCGTCTTACCCTGAAAGGCTGATGTATCTATCATATCCGAACTGATGTTATGTTTGCGGGCACAAAGGTACTGCTTTTTTTGTTAATAACACCATTTTTTCTTGATTTATTCGAGGTCAACGGAAAAACAGACTTTTTTAACATTTCATAATTAATTGAATAACAGTCGTTTACATAAAAGTTACAAAAACACCCTAAAAAAAAACAAAAAAAATGATACGACCTATTAAAAAAATGTCTACCTTTGCAGCGTTTTAATAAACGAATGATTGTTTTACAGATTTTAAAAGCTTAGAAAAAATGAAGAAATTAGTATTTATGTTCGTTGCTGTTGCAGCAATCTCTTTCGCATCTTGTGGTAACCAGGCTCAGCCTGCACAGGTAGACACTGACTCCATCGAGGAGGTTGTTGATAGCGTTGTTGACAGCGTTGCTACTGACACTGTTGCTGCTGATTCAGCTGCTGCCTAATTAGTCAGACGAACTAATTGAGAGAAACAGAGACCGTTGGACGTGAGTTCAGCGGTCTTTGCTTTTATCGCCTGTAAACCCTACTCATTCGTTTTCTGTTCCAACCCAACCAGTATATTGCAAAAAAATCCTGAGAACCTTACGATTCTCAGGATCATTGCGTCATAATAAATAATGAATGCCTTACAGCAGTAATTAATTATTAATTGTTTTGATTTTAAAATTATCTGTTTTACACAACTGAGAATTATGCCTCTGCAGGAGCTTCTTCCTCAGTAGCAGGAGCCTCAACGACTTCTTCTGCAGGAGTCTCTGCAGGAGCCTCAACGGGAGCCTCAGCAGCTTTCAGCTCTTCAGCATTCTCAGCCACGACCTTGACAGGAATCTCAACAGTCACTTCCTTATGGAAATGAACAAGAGCCACGTAGTCACCAACTTTCTTGGCATCCTTCATCGTGATAATCTTGCGGTCTACTTCCTTACCCATCTTCTTGAGTTCCTCAGCAACAGTTGCAGCACCTACAGAACCATAGAGCTGACCGGTAGCACTCACCTTTGCAGCAATGCAAAGTGCCACATCTTTAAGCTGAGCAGCCTTCTCTTCAGCGGCAGCCTTCAGAGCAGCAAGCTTGTGAGCCTGCTGGCGGAGATTCTCAGCGAGGATCTTCTTAGCCGAAGGCGAAGCAATAACACCCTTTCCCTGCGGGATAAGATAATTACGGCCATAGCCCGACTTCACATTCACAATATCGTTCTTAAATCCCAGTCCGATAATATCTTCTTTCAGAATTATTTCCATACTTGCGTCCTCCTTGTTTTTACTTCATCAAATCGGTTACGTAAGGCAGCAATGCTATCTGACGAGCACGCTTGATAGCCTGAGCCACACGACGCTGATACTTCAGAGAGGTGCCTGTGATACGACGGGGAAGAATCTTGCCCTGCTCGTTGAGGAACTTCTTAAGGAACTCGGGATCCTTGTAATCGATATACTTGATACCGCTCTTCTTGAAACGGCAGTACTTCTTCTTCTTTGTATCGATAGAAGGAGCTGTCAAATAACGAATTTCTGTTTCCTGTGCCATAATTTAAGCCTCCTCTTTTTTACCAAGCTTGTTGCGGCGCTTTTCAGCATACTCCACAGCATACTTGTCAAGTTTAACAGTCTGGAAACGAATCACCTTCTCGTCGCGACGGAAAGCTGTCTCCAGCACTTTAATCACTTCTGGCTCTGCCTTGAACTCAATCAGGTTATAGAAACCTGTCGACTTCTTCTGAATAGCATAAGCCATCTTCTTCAGTCCCCAGGCCTCTTCGTTCAGGATCTCTGCACCTTTGTCGGTGAGAACCTTCTTGAACTTGTCAGCCGTTTCCTTTGCCTGCTCATCAGACAAAACGGGAGTTAAAATGAAAACGGTTTCGTATTGATTCATACTAAAAAAATAATATAATTAATAATGTGCTCCGAAAAGCGGGTGCAAAGGTACTAATTTTAGTCCATAATTATCAGTAATCACTTCCACGCCCCATCGAATATTAATATCATTTAACAGTTTTAACAGTTTCTCGCTGCTTTAACATACACTATCGTACCAACAATGATAATCATCAGCCCAGCCACCAACACGAGATTGGAATCAGCCCAGCCTGCAAAATAGGCTACCATCAAAAAGATGGCGCCAGTCAACACCAGCACCAATCCTCCCAATCCTTTCTGTTCAGCCATCAATATGAACTTTTAGCAACGAACTATACGGCAATCTCCTCAGGAGCAATAAGTTTATAGCCCTTACCATGAATATTGATAATTTCTATCTGCGGATCGTCCTTCAGATGCTTACGCAACTTTGTGATATAGACATCCATCGAACGGGCGTTGAAATAGTTATCGTCTATCCAGATGGTCTTTAAGGCGAAGTCACGCTGTAGGATTTCGTTGGCATGAGAGCAAAGCAGAGCCAACAGTTCATTCTCCTTAGTAGTCAGTTTACGCTGTTCGTCTCCAAGACAGAGCAACTGTTTCTGAGTGTCGAAAGTAAACTTTCCGATGCGATAGACCGTTGACTCCTTAGATTTTTTTCCGCGGGTACGACGTATAATAGCTTCGATACGCATCACGAGCTCCTCCATTGAGAAGGGTTTGGTGATATAGTCATCGGCACCAATCTTGAAGCCTTCAAGGATATCTTCCTTCAGCGTCTTAGCCGTGAGGAAGATGATAGGGACGTCAGCATTGGTGTTGCGGATTTCCTGAGCCAGTGTGAAGCCGTCTTTCTTTGGCATCATCACGTCAAGCACACAAATGTCAAACTTGGCTTTCAGAAAAGCCTTGTAGCCGGCATCGCCATCAGGACACAGTTCCGTGGTATAACCTTTAGCCTGCAGATACTCACGAAGCAACATGCCGAGGTTTTCGTCATCCTCGCAAAGCAGAATTCTCAATTTCTCGTCCATAACCATAATTTTTGAATTTGACAATTTACTATTTACTTATTTAACTATTTTCTTTTCCAGCATCCTCCTGCAGCAAAGGCAACGATACTGTAAAGGTGGTACCCTTTCCCAGTTCGCTTTCACATTTGATTTCGCCATCGTGCAGGTTAATGATTTTCTTGACATAAGCCAAGCCGAGTCCGAAGCCTTTCACGTTGTGCACGTTTCCCGTATGCACCCGATAGAACTTATCAAATATCTTTTTGACATTTTCTTTCTTAATGCCTAGTCCCGTATCGCGGATGCTGAAGCACAAACGGTCTCTTTCGTTCCATGTGCGGATATAGAGATCCAACGGCTGGTCGGGCTTGCGGTATTTTACAGCATTGTCCATCAGGTTGGTGATGGCATTCTGAAAATGCACCTCATCCACATAGATAGCAGAATCGACGGCTTCCACCTCGGTATAAATCTTTCCTCCCGTATGTTCCACTCGCAAAGAAAACGAAGAGGCAATATTCTCCAACAACTCGTTGAGATCAAGTTCCTTCTTCTTAAACGAAGCTGTCTTGCGGTCAAACATCGACATCTGCAGCACCTTCTCAACAAGGAAACGAAGTCGCTTAGTCTCATCGTTGATGACGTGCCCCAAGTGATTCATCATCTGCGGGCTTTTCGTCACCGACTCATCATTAAGCATCTGAGCAGCCAACGAAATGCTTGAGATAGGTGTCTTCAACTCGTGCGTCATATTGTTGATAAAATCGTTCTTTATCTCCGTATAGCGCTTCTGACGGAAAATCACCACGATGGTGAAGATAAAGGTAATCAGCAGCACAATAGTGAAGATCATTGACGGAATCATAAACCTGACACTCGAGAAGATGTAAGAGTTCATGTCTGGGAAGTGTATCTTCACCACCCCCATCTTTGGCGACGGGTCATTGCGGAAGAGGGTCTGCGCATAGATGTATTCCCTGCCGTCGTCAGAGTAGTCTGGACAACGATACACTTCACGCCCGTCACTGGTCTCGACTGTAAAATGGTAAGGTATGTTGATGCCGTTATTCAGCAACTCCGCACGGATGTCCTGATCGAGCAACCTGAAGTTTACGCGTTCCTTCAGCGGTTTATCCGAAGCGGTGTAGAGTATATTATAGACCACCTCGTCTAACAGAGCCTTCTGATAGACATAACGGTTTCGCACAATCTCCTGCAACGACTTCGAAGCCTCCGAAATCGAGTTCTTGTCTGTACGCAGAATCATGGCTTTGGGCACATTGGCAGGACGGATGGCAAAGGTTTTCAACTCAAAGGATGAATAGACAGTTCCGTCGTCAGCAGCCACGGCAAACTGATGGGAGTGCTTCAAGGTACCATCAAGGCCGTCAACCATCAATGAATCCTGCTTGAAGGCCCGACGTTCGGTTTCCTTGACATCTTTCTCCAGATAGCGCAGTGTCTCGTTCATCTCCAGATTGCGCGAAGCCTGGTAGAGTGAGCGGTTTACGGACTCATCGAACTGTTCCTTCTTCATCTTTGCCATCTGCTCGATGTATGAAAGTTGAAGAAAGAGAAGCCCCAGGAACGAGAATCCCATAATGATGGCTATCATCCAGATTGTACTTTTTTTCATAATGTCTATAATAACTGCTGCAAAGATAAAGCATTTCTTAATAATCCATCTCCGTATTGTTAAAAATCGAATATGGATTTAACATTATTAACTGAAAACATATTTTTTACTACCATATATACATTTTACCAAACCCATCATAAACAAAAAACCTCCACTTCACAGTGGAGGGATATTAACTCTATTAACTCTATAGTAAAGCACACATCCTTAAAAAAGGGATGTTATGACACCTACTCCTGAATAACGGAGAAAGTAAGTTTCTCGTATCCTTCAAAGTCGTCAAACTGCAACTGAAAGTTGCCATACAAATAATAGTTTCCGCCAGTATTGTGCGTATCCCTGACAAATTTGCTCTTTGCCAGTGCATTGAGAATCTGGTTATAGACCTTTTTATCGTTTTTTTCATCTGGAATCTGAATAGCCATAGAGGTAACCAACCCGTTCTCAATCTTATAGGTATAATCACCTGCAGCATAAAGCTGGAAATTCTCCGTCTCAAGTATGGTCTCCAACTCACCAACTTTTGCCACCAGTTCATCATAGGAGAGATTGACGTGATTAATGGGCTCGCTGTTTGCATCGAGTTTAATATAGGTGGTGTCAATATCTTCAGGACTTACACTACCGTCTGCTGCGGTCAGCGTCAGCGTGCCAAGGAGGAAGAACAGTCCTCCGAGTACCAGTTTTTTCATCTCTTTCATCTTTTTTCGCGTTATAATTGTTATCTAAATCCCAAGGAAACCTTTCAATTTGTTTCTTTTTCGAGTGCAAAGATAGCAATTTATCACCTACCGACCAACAACAGCAGACTTAAAATTTATAAAAATACCACTTTTCGGGGTCTTTTTGATAAATATCAACCCCAAAAAGTGGCAAAAATCACATAAATGACGCAAAAATATGCGCGTCAGTTTACTTCACAGGACGTATTACATAGGTAAAATCATAATCCTTGTAGGGCATCAAATAGTCGTTCAACGGCCATGCTCCCCAAGAGTTAACACATCCGAGTCCCATCTGCCGCTGCTGAATATGCACTTGAGTGAGCTTACGCGGCACAAGGTCACCGGAGTGATGTCCCCACGTCTTTTCTTTTACAGGACCGTCGTCCAAGTCCTCCACAAGATAGTTAAGTGCACTAACCTCCATAGGCGCATTGCTTGCAAACTCCAGTCCCTTGCCTGAAGCATCCGTGACGCGGAACCAGCGCACATCTGTATGGTTGCCCGACTCCTGCGGACGGATATACGGATAATACTCGTCGGCCACCTTATTATTATATAGTCCGATGAACTCGCTCGAATTGCGATCACAATAGTTCTCCACGGGGCCACGTCCATAGTACTTTATGGCATCGTACTCGGCAGGCATTTGAAGTTGCATGCCATAACGGAACATCGGACTTACTTTAGCAGTACTGTCTGCCTTCATCTGTTGCCTCACAACGATTGCGCCATCGGCAGTCAGCGTGTAGGTCATTACCAGCACCGCTTTCACATTGTCCATATTGAAGGTTGAGGTTACACTGTTTTCACCGACCTCACACTTCACGAGTTTCAGCCCGGGATTCTTCCACGCTTCAAAACGGCGCTGTAACTGTGCTCCATAGTCATTATCGGTAGGTGCACGCCAGAATTCCGGAATCACCGGACAGCGGTCTGCAAGCATCGGCTTACCATCTACATCGATATAGTCAATCCAGCCTGTCTTCTTACCCACAGTCATCGTTGTGCCGGCTGCATCCATCTTCACATAGCTCTCTGTCTCCTCCTTGTCTACGACGGCTGCCCCAGCCTTCAGATCAGGATAGCGATAGCTGCTGAGCAGGAATTGCTGTCGTGCCATCACCTGTCCCTTCTCAATAAGTGGCTGCGCCGTCTTGGTCTTAAAACACAGTGTCAGCCATACCTCACTTTCAGGGTGATGGGCAAGCACCTTCTCGATAGTGGCCTTCAGTGTAGAATCAAAGACAACCTTGCGTTGTTGGGGAGCGATTCCACTAACGTCAATCTTGCCACCATGTCCAAAAGCGGTCTGTTCTTTGACACCCCCAACAAACCACTCCAGATCCAAGTCGTCAAGTGTACGGAAAAAGTTCTCGTTATAGATTTCCATGCGCCCTTCCTTCAGTCCCTTATCCGTCACCCAAACGTTCTGATAGTAGTAGCCCACTTCATAAGCATGAGGATTCAGCCTACGGTCGGGAGCAATCAAACCATTGCAGTTGAAGTTGTAGTCCGAAGCAGGATAGCGCCCATAGTCGCCGCCATAGGTAAAGATTTCGCGTCCCGTTATAGGACTTTTGTCACGCATACCCTGATCAACGAAGTCCCATATATATCCACCCTGATACTTCGGATATTTGCGAATCAAGTCCCAATACTCTTTGAAACCGCCCATTGAGTTGCCCATGGCATGGGCATACTCACACTGTATCAAAGGACGGGGATTGTCGCCCTGGGCATATTTCTCGCAGCCTTCGTAGCCCAAATACATGGGGCAGTAGATGTCTGTCTTGCCATCCTGTCTGGCCTGTTCAAATTGGCAGGGCCGCGTTGCGTCCTGTGCCTTCACCCAATCGTAGGCTTTCTCAAAGTTTGGTCCATAGCCAGCCTCATTACCCAAGCTCCACACGATAATGCCGGGATGATTCTTGTAAGTCAGGACATTTCCCTCCTGTCGCTCGATGTGTGCCTTCTCAAAACTTGCATTCTTAGCCAGAGTCTGCTCTTTATAGCCCATACCGTGGCTTTCGAGGTTAGATTCTGCCGTAAGATAGATGCCGTATTGGTCACAGAGATCATACCAACGGGGATCATCAGGATAGTGACAGGTACGCACAGCATTGATATTCAGCCGTTTCATAATCTTAATGTCCTGCACCATTCTCTCCACCGATACGATGTAGCCGCCGTCAGGATCGAGTTCATGTCGGTCGGCACCCTTGATAAGTATCGGTTGACCATTCACCAAGAGTTGTCCGCCTTTAATCTCGATATGGCGGAAGCCCACTTTCAAGGGCACCACCTCAAGCACCTCTGTCCCCCGCTTCACGGTGATGGTCAGAGTGTAGAGGTTAGGCGTCTCTGCCGTCCAAGGCTTTACTTGCGTAATTGTGGAACGAAGCGAGCATAGCGATGAGTTGACCGTTGATACCATTGCATCGCCCACCTTGTTTCCTTGTGCATCACAAAGCAGAGCCTCGACAGTGGCACCTTTGCCCCCCTCCATCTTCACTTGTACGTCAAGTTGACCGTTGCCGTCCTTATAGTCCTGGCCGATAGTGATATCTTCAATGCGTGTCTTCGGCGTGGCATAGAGATACACCTCACGGGCGATGCCTGTAAACCGCCAGAAGTCTTGATCCTCAAGATAAGAACCGTCACACCAGCGCATCACCTGCATAGCAATCAAGTTTTTGCCTGGCTTCAGGTATTTTGTAATGTCAAACTCTGCAGCCACCTTCGAGTCTTCGGAATAGCCCACATACTTTCCATTAACCCAGACTGAGAGGTTGCTTGTGGCCGAGCCGACGTAGAAGAACACGCGCTTTCCCTTCCATCCCTCAGGCAGGTCAAACGTCCGGCGATACGACCCTGTGTAGTTGTTGGTCTCACCGACATAGGGCGGATTGTTCTTGAATGTAGTACACCAGGCGTAGCCCATGTTCTTATAGGTCTTGTCGCCATAGCCATTGAGTTCGAACAGTCCGGGCACGGGAAAGTCTTTCCACTGCGAGTCATCATACTTCAGGGCAAAGAAATTTTCAGGTGCATCCTGATGATTACGCACGAAATTGAATTTCCACATTCCCTCCATTGAGAGGTAACGGACGGAGGCCTGCTTCCCCTCATGGGCTTTCTCCGCACTCTCGAAGGCGAAGAATTGGGCGTGACGCGGCAGTCGGTTCTGTTGGTTCACTGCCGGATCTTTCCACACCGGCATCTTCTCGGCTGCCACCCCCGTGGCGGCAACCAAGCATGTAATAGCAATCAGTAGATTTCTCATAATGTTATCGGTTTCAGTTTTTACTCATAATCTTCAATAACAGCATTCGTGAAGTCAAGCATCGGCTTGGCAGCGCGAAACATCCTGTCAATCTCACGCAGCCATCCCTCACCCTCAAAAAAATCGTCACCCACACGATGCCAGCAGCAGTAGTCCTTCTGCCGCAGATAGCCCACATACGGCCAATCGCGAGGGAAGCCCGAAGGACACGTCTTCAGACGTTCTAATCCAAAGCCCTGCGGAGAATCCCATGAGGCCGATTCATCAGCCCCATAATATTTTCTGAACGCCTTGCTTTCAACACAT
>Ga0310697_10003666_pt1 | contig 15441 bp, 17 predicted proteins | sample 172DNAGHGlowgp2_FD_203883 | JGI IMG/M metagenome (GOLD analysis project Ga0310697, IMG submission 203883) | Sheep rumen microbial communities from Palmerston North, Manawatu-Wanganui, New Zealand - 1728 DNA GHGlow gp2 (v2) (version 2) | ecosystem: Host-associated > Mammals > Digestive system >... | reverse complement strand
GCTATACGGGCATTGCGACTTGCAGGATCGACAATGAAAACGAAGCCGAGATGCAGAAGGTTCGCGGCAGATTCGTTGCGGAGGTGCCGAACATCCCGGCGCATAAGCTCGGAGAAATGCACCTCATCTGGGTATTCACCGACGACAACTGCTATGCGCAGGTTAGTAACGAATCCACGATGATCGATGCGTCCCCGATGTCGTACGTGTATCTGATGCTGAAAAATGGCACCGAAAAAGCACAGAACTGCGGCGCAGCCATCTATACCTACTGGAAGGCAGCGCAGGCGTACATAGGCGAATAGTTTACCCCACAGACCGAAAGAGCGAAGCCGTTTGGCTCCGCTCTTTTTGCGCGTATCCATGCGCAAACAACGATGTGTCATCCCGAGGAGCCATGCGACGAAGGATCTCTTTTAGATCCTTCGCTGACGCGCAGGATGACACAGCGGAGAGGACATCGGTACGCGCGCCCAAAAGCCTTCTCCTTCGAGGAGAAGGTGCCGCAGCGTGAGCGAAGGCGGATGAGGTGTACTCGCAGAAAAGCGGAACGCTTTTCGCGGATGAAGGAATTGCGTTTATGCGCGTGAATTGACCTGCGGTCATGAATTGCTGAAAAACTGCACGAACATCTCAAAGCCCGAAAGAGCGAAGCCGTTTGGCTCCGCTCTTTTTCTGAATTCCCTTATTTTCGCAGATATGCGGACGAGACCGGGAACGCGAAATACGTGTCCGGATACGGCTCGTCCCTGAGAACGAAATGCCACCATTCGCAGTCGATCGGCAGAAAACCGTTCCGCAGCATCGCGCCGCGCAGGATCATGCGGTTTTCGTACTGCTCTTCCGTGACGCCGCGGTAATCGGGATGCGACGCCTCGCTGAACAGATCGAAGGGACTGCCCATGTCGAGCTCCTTGCCGGTGCGCATGTCCAGCAGCGTCAGGTCGATCGCGCTGCCGCGGCTGTGGCTCGACTGCTTTGCGATATACCCGCGGGCAAACAGCTCCTGCTTTTCGAGCGTCGGATAGAAATACGGCTTCATGCGCACGTCCTGATCCTCGATCCCCCACAGGATGAACTGCTTCACCGCCGAAACCGGACGGTACGCGTCGAACACCTTGAGCCGGTACCCCCGCACGAACACCTCGTTCGAGACGGCGCGCAGCGCTCTCGCCGCTTCCTGCGTGCACAGCGCGCACGGCTCCTCGTAGCCGTCGATGCGCTCGCCGATGAAATTGTACGTCGAATAATAGCGGATCTCCTGCACGATGTGCGGGACGGCGTCCGCCAAAAGCACGAACCCGCCCGGATCCATGGTCGGGTCGTTGTGATGCACCGTTCGCATATGCCCCTCCGTTGCCGTTTTTTACAGTATACCCGTTTTCTGCCGGGATGTCACGCAGTATTTCCCCGATTCCGCAAAAAACGCGTTGCCATCATGCACGGAATATGGTATAATTCCGTCAAATATATGGTAAAGGAGCGTATCGTATGCCGACCTTCATTTCCGAACCGTCCCGCACCTTCAACGAGTATCTTCTGATCCCGGGCTATTCCTCCTCGGACTGCATTCCCGCAAACGTCTCCCTGAAAACGCCGCTTGTGAAATTCCGCCGCGGCGAGGAATCCGCGCTCAGTCTCAATATTCCGCTCGTTTCCGCCATCATGCAGGCGGTCTCCGACGACCGCATGGCGGTCGCGCTCGCGCGCGAAGGCGGCGTAAGCTTCATCTACGGTTCGCAGACCGTCGAGAGCGAGGCGGAGATGGTCCGCCGCGCCAAGACGTACAAGGCGGGCTTCGTCCGCAGCGACTCGAACCTGCGTCCCGACGACACGCTTACCGACGTGATCGCTCTGAAGGAGCGCACCGGGCATTCCACGATGGCGGTCACCGAGGACGGCACGCCGGACGGCAGGCTCGTCGGCATCGTGACAAGCCGCGATTACCGCGTGAGCCGCATGGCGCCGGATACGTGCGTGTATACCTTTATGACGCCTCTTTCTAAGCTCGTCTGCGCGCCGGAAGGCACGAGCCTCAAGGACGCGAACGACATCATTTGGGATCACAAGCTGAACGCGCTCCCGATCGTGAACGACAAGGGGCAGCTCTGCTACATCGTGTTCCGCAAGGACTACGATTCGCACAAGGAGAACCGCGACGAGCTTCTGGACGATCACAAGCGCTACGTCGTCGGCGCAGGCGTCAACACGCGCGACTACGAGACCCGCATCCCGGCGCTCGTCGAAGCCGGCGCGGACGTGCTGTGCATCGACTCGTCCGAGGGCTTTTCCGAATGGCAGGCGCGGACGCTCGCGTGGGTGCGCGCCCGCTACGGCGATACAGTGAAGATCGGCGCGGGCAACGTGGTCGACGCGGAGGGCTTCCGCTTCCTCGCGGATGCGGGCGCGGACTTTGTCAAGGTCGGCATCGGCGGCGGCTCCATCTGCATCACGCGTGAAACGAAGGGCATCGGCAGAGGACAGGCGACGGCGCTGATCGACGTGTGCAAGGCGCGCGACGAATACTTCGAGGAGACCGGCGTGTACGTGCCGGTGTGCTCCGACGGCGGTATCGTCTATGACCACCACGTCACGCTGGCGCTTGCGATGGGCGCGGACTTCATCATGCTCGGCCGGTACTTCGCGCGGTTCGACGAAAGCCCGTCGCGCAAGGTGAACCTGAACGGCACCTACTACAAGGAATACTGGGGCGAAGGCTCGGCGCGTGCGCGCAACTGGCAGCGGTACGACCTCGGCGGCGACAAGAAGCTGAGCTTCGAGGAGGGCGTCGATTCCTACGTGCCGTACGCAGGCTCGCTCCGCGACAACGTGGCGCTGACGCTATCGAAGGTCAAGTCCACCATGTGCAACTGCGGCGCGCTGACGATCCACGAATTCCAGCAGAAGGCGAAGCTCACGCTCGTTTCCGCGACCAGCATCGTCGAGGGCGGCGCGCACGACGTCATCCGCAAGGACACGACGGAGCCGTTCCGCTCCTGACGCCGCCTGTACGGCAGTCCTTACAGCAAAAAGGGGGATGTTAAGAAAGTGCTCAGCATTTCTTAACATCCCAAATGAATTGCAGCATGGCTGCATGAATTGGCTTCGCCGTGAATTGCACTGCGCGCATGAATAGACAACTTCGTTGTCATTGATGAAGGTTTTTCGGACGGAAAACCAACCTTCATGACGGCTCCGCCGTCAATTCATGCGCCGCAAGGCGCAATTCATGTCCAAAGGACAATTCACGGAGCGAAGCGAGAATTCATAAAGAGGGTGTTAAGAAAACGTGTTGCGTTTCTTAACACCCCCATTTTCTTTTTCCGGATCATTCCACCATCGTCTGCTCGGACTCGCTGACGGAGAATATCGTGAGGAACAGCGTCTCGAAATCGTCGGAAACCGTCCAGCAGCGATAGTACATCCTGCCGACGGGCACCGCGATCCGATGCGCCGCTTCCTCGTCCTCGTGCACGTACATGCTCGTGCTTTCAAACTGCGCGAACGGCGCGCCGTCCTTCGACGCCTCGTACGTCATGTTCGGAAACCGGCTGCGCACGTCCGTGCGGATGCGGAGTCCGCGCTCGTGCAGCAGGTCCCAGATGTTCTCGCCGTCAAACCGGAACCAGGACTTCGCGCCCAAAAAGCTGCCGTCATAGGTCTGCGTCACAAGATGCCCGACCTCGTGCTCCGCGGTCTTGCCGGTGATATGATCGGTGAACGCGAACGTGCGCGCACCGGCGACGGCGTCTTTCAGCATCCTGCCCTCGAACAGCGGTCTGCGGTCCGCGTCCTCGATCAGATAGCCGGGTCTGAAGGAATTGCCGTCCCAGCGGAAATAATACTCCCTGACCCCGCTCCTCTGTCTAAAGCCGTCGAAGCTTGCCTCGGGATTGCGCTTGTCGAGCGCCCGGCTCTTTTGAAGCGCGCCGACCGTGCGGTAAACGCCGTACGCGATCGACAGCGCGCCGGCGCCGATGAGGACGATCGGAACGACGGCGCCCATCCTTGCGTCGGTGATCTTCGCCGGATCCTCCGGGTCGTAGAAGACCCTGATCTCCTCCCCGATCTTGTACGCGTTCGGGAGATCCTCAAACGTGCCGGCATACTCCCTGCCGTCCGCCGTGTACGCGACGCCGACGCTGTACTGCTGCCGGTTCTGTTCCGCGTCATAACCGCCCTCGGTCACGGCGGTGACTCTGCCGATCGTCTCCGCATACCTGCTGTTGAGACCGAGCAGAACGGCGCCGAGAATGATCAGAACCAGACCGACGGGCACAAAGAACCGCGCCGGACCGGCGTCTCTCATGATCCTTGCAAACTTGTTCATTCCGCTTTTCCTTTCCTGTTGACCGGACTGCGTCCCCGGGATCCCGCGGCGGTTCGTCAGCCGTTTTTCGCGTTTCTTACCGCTCGAACCAGTTCAGAAGTCTGCGCTTCCGTTCGCCCGCCCTGCCGGAATACGGATGCTCGCGCAGCGGCAGGTTCATGTGCGTTTTGCCGACGAGGACCGTCTGCGGGTGCGTGAATTCGCGGAATCCCCACTCGCCGTGGTACGCGCCCATGCCGGAATGCCCGGTCCCGTTGAACGGCACGCCCTTGACCATCATGTGGATGCAGACCTCGTTGATGCAGCCGCCGCCGTACTGCAGCGTGCGCATGACGCGCTTCGCCCACTTTTTGTCCTTCGTGAACACGTACATCGAAAGCGGGTGCTCGCGGTCGGCGATCACGTCGAGAAGCCTGCCGATCTCGGCGTCCCGGTACGGCACGACCGGCAGCATCGGGCAGAACAGCTCGTGACGAACGATGTCCTCGTCGACGCCGACCGGATAGACGATCGTCGGCGAGAACTTGACCGCCTCGCGGTTGCCCGTGCCGCCGAAGACCACGCGGTCGCGGTACTGCGCGGTCAGCCGCTCGCATTTTTCGTAGACCTTTTCCGTGATCAGCTTCGGATAGTCCGGGTTCTCCTCCGCCTTTTCGCCGATCTGCCGGACAAATTCCGTTTTCAGCTCGGCAAGGAACGGCTCGGCGATCTCCTCCGCGACGGCGATCTGGTTGATGTTGATGCAGATCTGCCCCGCGTTGCAGAGCTTGAAAAACGCGATCTTGCGCGCGGCGTCACGGATGTCCGCGTCCTTTCGGACGATGCACCAGTTGCCCGTCTCCCCGCCGAGCTCCAGCGCAACGGAGGTCAGGTTCTTTGCCGCCATCTCCAATACGTGCTTTGCGACCGCGGGAGAGCCGGTATAAAAGATCTTGTCGAAGCGTTCCGTAAGGCACAGGTCCGCAACGTCATGCCCGCCGTCCACGACGGTCACATACTCCTCGGGGAACGTGTCGGCGATCATCTTTTTCAGCGCTTCGGTGCTTGCCGCGGATTTGGAGCTTGTCTTCAGCACCGCGGTGTTGCCGCCCGAGATGCTTGCCGCAAGCACGCCGAGCGTCAGCAGGATCGGGAAATTGAACGGCGAAATGATCAGCGATACGCCGTAGGGCATCTTGTAAACGGTCGTGCCCATGCTCGGAAAGCACATCAGTCCGGAAAAATGCCGTTCGGGACGCGCCCATCTGCGGATCCCCTTCAAAATCTCGTTGACCTCGACGATCACCGGTCCGAGATCGCAGAGGTACGCTTCGGTTTTGCTCTTGTTCAGGTCCGCATACAGCGCCTGTTCCAGCAGCTCCCTGTGATCGAGCACCGCCTTTTTGAGCTTTTTCAGCATTCCGATGCGAAAGTTTACGTCGAGCGTCGCGCCGGTGCGGAAGTACGCCCGCTGTTTTTCCACGATTGCGTGGACCGTTTCCTGTGTGTGCGCCATGATCACGCCTCCTTTTCTTCGTTCTGCTTGCGTTCGAGGAAGCGCTGCAGCATTTTATACTGGCTCTTGAGATAAAGGCTTCTCACCGGCGGCAGCACGTTCATCAAAAACCGGCTCGGCAGATACACCGGGCACGGATAGACCTGCCTGCGTCCGCGTTCGACGCCTTTGATCGTCGCCTTTGCCACGGCTTGTGCGGTCTGTACCGGGAACGGCTGCTCGACCTTGTGCCCCGCGCCGCCGACCTCGAAGAAATTCGTCTTGGTCGAAACCGGATAGACGCACGTGATCTTCATGTTTTTCGGCGTCTCGAGGCGGATCGCCTGCTGGAAGCCCTTCATCGCAAACTTCGTGGCGGCGTAGAGCGCATACCCCGGCAGCGCCATCTCGCCCATCGCGGAGATCGTAAAGACGAGCTTTCCCTCCCGCCCGTTCAGGTGGTTCAGATACTTTGAATAGCTGTACATGTACGAGAACGTGTTGAGCGAAAAGATCCGTTCGATCCGACCCCAGTCCTCGTAATCGTAGCGCTCATAGTACGGCGCGCCCGCGTTGCAGATGAGGATATCGATTTTCGGAAAAACCTCGTTCGCCTTGTCAAACAGCGCGTCCACGCCCGCCTGTGTGCTGAGATCGCACGGAAAGAGCGTCACGTTTTCGCCGAAACCCGTAAGCTTTCCGATGCTGCGGCTTGCCGCGACGATGCGGTTGCCGTTCTCCTTCGCCGCAAGCATTTCCAGGATCGCCTTGCCGATGCCGCTACTGGCGCCCGTGATCACGATATTCTGATTTCTGATCATGCCGTCTCCTCCTTACTGATAGGAAATTGTCTGAACAAGCTCGTACGCCTGCCTGATGACCGTCTTTAAGCTGCCGACCTTGTCGCAGTCGCCGACAAAGTATACGGGCTTCGTTCCCTTCCGTTCCTTTTCCGCCGCAAAGCGCGCGTCCGGCGTGTAGCCGACCGAAAGGATGACCGAATCCGCGGGCACAACCTTTTTGCCCTCGGGCGTGTGCAGCACGACGCCCTCGTCCGTGATCGCCTCGACCGTTGCGGAAAGATACGCCGGGACCTTGTGGAAGCGCAGAAGCTCTTTGAGCATCGACGAATTTGCCATGCAGATGCCGCGCGCGCCGACGAGGTGCGGCGTCATCTCCGCGATCGAAGGATGCTTGCCCGAAAGCGCAAGCGCATACGCGATCTCGCAGCCGGTCAGACCGCCGCCGACGATCACGATGCGGTCGCCGACCTCCGCCTTGCCGTCGAGAAAGTCCGTCGCGGTGATCGCCCGTTCCGCGCCGGGGATCTTCAGCGTTCTTGCGTGCGCGCCGGTCGCGATCACGATCACGTCCGCGTCGAGCGCGTCGGGATCCGTGATCTCCGTGTTCATGTGCACCGCGGCGCCGCTTTCCGCAAGCTTCTTTCGATACCAGAGCAGCAGTTCTTTATCCTTTTCCTTGAACGGCATCGCCGCCGCGGCGTTGAATACGCCGCCGAGCCGGTCGGTCTTTTCGTAGAGGTCGACCGTATGCCCGCGCAGCGCCGCCTGGATCGCGGTCTCCATGCCGCCGATGCCGCCGCCGATCACCGCGATATGCTTCGGGTCCTTTGCGGGCGCCTTCGAGTATTTCGTCTCGTTGTTCGTCCACGGGTTCAGCACGCACCTGCCCATCTCCACATGCATCGGGTCGATGTCCGTGCCCTTGCCGTTCAGTCCGAAGAACGTCAGGCACGCGCCGTGGCAGGAAATGCACGGACGCACGTCGTCGAGCCGTCCCTCTTTGATCTTCGTGATATATTCCGGATCGCACAGAAGCTGCCGCCCGACGCCCATCGCGTCGATGCGCCCGGCGGCGATCGATTCCGCCGCCGCGTCCGGCTGCAGACGCCCCGCGCATACGACCGGCTTCGAGGTAAATCGTTTGATGTGCTCGACGTCCTTTAAGTTCATGTTCAGCGGCGCGTACACCGGCGGATGCGCCCAGAACCACGCGTCGTAGGTGCCGTTGTCGCAGTTGAACATGTCGTAGCCGGCGTCCTCTAAGATTCTGATCGCCCGTTCGGATTCCTCCATCGTGCGCCCGACCTCGGTGAATTCCTCGCCCGGGACCGCGCCTTCGTTGAACCCGCGGGTCATGGAGCGCACGGAATAGCGCAGCGACACCGGGAAATCCGCGCCGCAGACCTTCTTGATCTCCTTGACGATCTCGCAGGCAAAGCGCAGGCGGTTTTCGAGACTGCCGCCGTATTGATCGGTGCGGTGGTTCGTGTACGGCATGGTGAACTGGTCGAGAAGGTATCCCTCGTGCACCGCGTGGATTTCCACGCCGTCGCAGCCGATCTCCTTGCAGCGAAGCGCCGTCTGCCCGAAGGCATAGATGAACCGTTCGATCATTTTGTCGGTGAAATGATCCATTTCGACCGACGGATCCCACACGTTCGGCTCGTCCGGGTCCGGCGCGGACCACCACCACTTGCTTGCCAGCACCGGCGAGGCAAGCGTTTTCAGCACGCCCTTCTTGATAAACGGCCGTAAAATCGGCGGCAGCAGCATCGAACGCCCGCTGCCCGCGCTGATCTGGAAAAAGACCTTTGCGCCGCTGTTGTGGATCCCGTCGATGATCGGGCGGATCTTTCCGAACACCTCGGGATGCCGGTAGACCCACTTTTTGCCGACGATGCTGATCAGCGGGATCAGCCCCGGGATGAACAGCCCGACGTTCTCATTGCGGCGGTCCTCATAGAACTTGTCGATGCCCTTGACGACGCCGGTCTTCGCCTCCCACTGGATCATGTTCGTGCCCTCCATGGGCAGCATCACGACGCGGTTTTTGATCGTGACGTTTCCGACCTGCCACGGCGTGAACAGCGGTTCAAACTTCGGATCCATACTTGCCTCCTGTATTCTCAAAGCTCCAGAATATACTTATATCCGTTCTCCTTCGGATGCGCAAAGCCGACGTCTTCTTCCTTCCGGAAACGATAGCCGCAGTCGGCAAAGACCTTCTGCATCGCCTTGTTCGACGCGCGGGTCTCGGCACAGAAGCGCTTCATGCCAAGCGCGGACAGCTCCGTTGTGACATGATTCAGAAGCAGATGCGCGTAACCCCGTCCGCGGTGATCGGGATGCACGGCGAGGTTCATGATCTTGACGTAATCGTCCTCGCCCTGCCAGTTGTAGATATAGACGTTGCCGACGATCCGTCCGCCTTCCGTCAGCGCGTAATACACCGCGCGCGGATCGCAAAGAAGATCGTCCCAGTCCTCGTCCTTCCACGCGTCGGTCGGAAAGCACAGCTTGTGAAACGCGATCATCTCCGCCGCATGCTCCGCCGGCAGGACTTTGATTTCCATCTCTCCGTTCATTCCCCATTCCCCCATCCTGTTTACGGAATCATTATAGCAGAACGGCACGGAAAAACAAAGAGGGAAAGCGCATGCAATTCTGTTGCCATGCGGCGATTTTTCTGCTATGATTTGATTAGAGATATGCGCATACGGAGGAACAGCATATGAAGCATTACGACGTCATCATCGTCGGGGCGGGACCCGGCGGGATCTTTACCGCATATGAGCTCACCCGGCTCGCACCCGAAAAGCGGATCGCCGTATTCGAGGCGGGCAGCCCGCTCGAGAAGCGCAAGTGCCCCATCGACGGTGAAAAGATCAAGGCGTGTGTGCACTGCAAGACGTGCGCGATCATGAACGGCTTCGGCGGCGCGGGCGCGTTTTCCGACGGCAAGTACAACATCACCAACGAATTCGGCGGCAGTCTGCACGAATATATCGGCAAGCAGAAGGCGACGGAGCTGATGCAGTACGTCGATTCGATCAACATGGCGTTCGGCGGCGAAGGCACGAAGCTCTACTCCACCGCGAATTCGCACATCAAAAAGCTCTGTCTCGAAAACAAGCTGCACCTTCTGGAAGCGTCGGTGCGGCACCTCGGCACGGATAAAAACTACGTCGTGCTCGGCAACCTTTTTGATCTTCTGAAGGACAAGGTCGATTTCTTCTTCGGCGCGCCGGTCAGTGCGGTCGAGAAGCTCGAAGCGGGCTTTGCGGTGTTCGCAAAGGACGAGGAATATACCTGCGACCAGTGCGTGATCTCGGTGGGCAGAAGCGGCTCGAAGTGGATGGAAAGCGTCTGCCGCGACCTCGATATCGCGACCATGAGCAACCGCGTCGACATCGGCGTGCGTGTCGAGCTGCCCGCGGAGATCTTCTCGCACCTCACCGACGAGCTCTACGAGAGCAAGATCGTCTACCGCACCGAAAAATACGGCGATCTCGTCCGCACGTTCTGCATGAACCCGCACGGCGCGGTCGTCACCGAGAACACGAACGGCATCGTCACGGTCAACGGGCACAGCTACGAGGATCCCGCCCTGCACACGCCGAACACGAACTTCGCGCTTCTGGTTTCAAAGCGCTTCACCGAGCCGTTCAACGACAGCACGGCGTACGCGGAAAATATCGCAAAGCTAAGCAACATGCTCGGCGGCGGCGTGATGCTGCAGAAGTTCGGCGATCTGATCGCGGGACGGCGCTCCACTGTGAAGCGCATTCAGGAAAGCTTCACGGTCCCGACGCTTGCCGCCACGCCCGGCGACCTGTCGCTCGTCATGCCGAAGCGGATCCTGGACGGCATCATCGAAATGATCTACGCGCTCGACGCGATCGCGCCCGGCACTGCGAACGACGATACGCTCCTGTATGGCGTCGAGGTCAAGTTCTACAACATGCAGGTCGAGCTCTCCCCCGACCTCGAAACGAAGCACAAGGGGCTTTATGTGATCGGCGACGGCAGCGGCGTCACGCATTCGCTCTCGCACGCCTCGGCAAGCGGCGTATTCGTCGCGCGGAAGATCGCACAGCAGGCATAAAAACGGACGTGCCCCGCACGTCCCGGGAGATTACAAAGCGCAGTTCGGTTTTCGAACTGCGCTTTTGCTTACATTGATTTGCGTTCCACGTCGATTGTGATCTCCGGCGTGCCCCACTTCGGATCGAACAGCGCCGCGATCCTTTCCGCATACCATGCCTTGATCTGTTCGTCGGTCAGTTCGCACGGCTCTCCCTTGCTTTTGACCGTGATGGTGATGATCTGTTCCTCCATAGCCGCTCCTTTCCCGCTTTGAAACGCCCGGATCCGTGCAATGTCGCGAAGATCCTTTTCCCGTCCGAGCGCCGTTTTCATTTCAATCAGTCCTTCGAGCGAGATCACGCGAAAGCCGTCGATCGTTTCCGTGCGGTCATACAGCCATTCCTCGAAGATCTCGATGCGTTCGCTGTACCGGAACCAGCGTCTGCCGTCGTCCGTCAGCCGGTACGGATACCCGTCCGCCGCGAGCCGGTCCGCAAGCGCGCGCGTGCAGCCGAGATCGATATCTCCGGTCTCCGCCCGGACGCCGTGCAGTGTCATCGCGCCGCCGGCGACGATCCAGTACCCGGCGCGGTCGTACGGAAAGGCGTTCAGTTCGGCGACGATCTCCTGCCGGTTCATCGTCAGTCCGCCGTCTCGAACCGCTCGACGACCGTTTCGGTCACATACAGCGGCTTCAGTTCCTTTAATCTTATGTAATGCGGCTGTTCCGCGTGCGCCTTTAACGCGGCTTCGTCGCGCCACTTTTCGATCAGAAGCAGATCCCCGTTGTCGTCGAACGGCAGATAATAGTCATATTTGAGATTCCCCGCCTCCGCGCGGCTCGCTTCGTCGATGCCCTCCCGCAGGATCGCTTCCAGAAATTCTTCCCGCATGCCGGGTCTCGTTTTGTAGGTCACTTGCAATACGATCATTTCGTTCTCCTTTCCCGTGCGATCCCGTTTTCAGCATCCGCTTCCGTCGATGCGGCAGGCGGGACGCTCCTCCCGGTACACGACCGGAAGGTTTCGCTCCGCCAGAAAGCCTTCCCAGTCGAGCGTGACGCCGCCGTCCTCCTTTTCGATCGCCGGGATGCCGACGCTGCCGTTTGCGCGGCACGGATCGAACACGTCAAGCGTATCTCTGCGCTTCAGAAACGCCTTGAGCTGTCTCATGCCCGCCGTGATATCGATCTCCTCGTACGCGATCCCGTGCCGATCGAAATTCACCTTGCATTCCCGGCAATCCGGGCACAGCGGACTTCCGTAAACCCTGATCATGCTTCTTCCTCCCTGATGTTTTCAGACTGTTTTTTGCGGCAGATATAGAGCAGGTGGTTCGTGCTGCCGAGCAGCTCCCGATTTTCCGCAAAGTGCAGATACCACGCTTGAAACGCGGCGAAATCCGCGTCCGATATCGCGAAATCCGCGCGGCCCTCGATCGCCTCCAGCGCGCCGTCCGTGCCGACGGTCGTGAGGTATTCGACCGGCTTGTCCGTAAACAGCCGCTCGAACTCAGTCACGTCGTAGCCGGTGAACAGCTGCTCCTTGAAATGCCGCACGCGGTGATCGTCCGTGAAGTTTTCCGCCTGCCCCGCCGCCCAGTTATTCTGGAAATAGTTTGCGTACAGAATGCCGTACACGGACAGAAACGCAAAGAACAGCACGCCGCCCGGCTTCGTGACGCGGATCGCCTCGTCGATCGCTTTGTTCACATCCTCCGGCTCATAGAGGTGATACATCGGTCCGAACACAAGCGTCAGATCGAAGGCGTCGCTTTGAAATCGCGAAAGGTCCGTCGCGTCGCCCCGGTACGCATGCAGGTTTTTAAGCCCGCATCCGTGCTCTTTGAGAATATCGAGATTGCTTTGCACAAGCTCCACGGCGGTGACGTCCATGCCCTCCTTCGCAAGCGCGATCGAATACCGTCCCGTGCCCGCTCCGAGCTCCAGCGCCTTTGCGCCTTCATCCGCAAAGCGATGGATATAGTGCATGGTCACAAAATACTCCATATGCCCGTGCCGCGACCGGAGCAGCCGCCCGTCCTCGTCGCATTTTTCGTAAAAGCCGCCGACGATGTCGATCCGGTTTTCCATGCCTGCCTCCTTCACACGCCGAAGCGGTATTCCTTTTCGTCCTTTTCGTTCGGTCTGAGCCCGAACGCCGCGATCACGCGGTCGGCGACCTCGTCCGGAGAAAGGTCGGTGTTGTCGATCTTCAGATGATGCGGAAAGAGCGTTTCACCCGCGTCCGTGTTCAGCCGGTACCGTTCCGCCGTTTGCAAAAGATCCCGTCTGCTCCATTCCGTATTGCGCTTCGAGGGCTTTCGCTCCATGCGGTGCGGCGTTTCGTTGCGGGCAAGACGCGCGGAAAGCGAAGCGGAAAGCTCGACGAAATAAAACTGCCCGCCGCTCTCGGTAAACTGCGCTTCGAGGTTTTTGAGGTACTGTACGTCCTCCGGCTCGTCGAACGCGCAGACGAAGGTGAAGATCAGATCCACGTTGTGCCGTACCGCAAGCGCGAACACGTTTTCGCGGATCGCGCTGTTCAGCGCCTTCTGCGCGGGCGTGCCGAAGCCGAAGATGCGATCGCTTAGCTCGATGCTGTCGTGATTCATCATCATGTGATAGCGGAGCTTGTCGCGCAGCGCTTCCGCCACCGTCATCTTGCCGACCGCCTGCGGTCCGCATACCACGATCAGGTTTGCCATCGCTTACTCCTGTTCCGGCCGCCAAAGATACAGCCCCTCTCCGATACACAGTGTGTGCAAAAGGCGCAAGAGCGTCTCGTCTGCGTTGTACACGGTCAGATACAGATCATCCGGCGCGGACGTGATCAGCGTGTCGCCGATCCGAATGCAGACGTAACGTGTCATGATCGCTTCCGCGATCCGCTCCGGATCCGGGTTCGGCTCCCGCTCCTCATCCAGCGAAACGGCGCGATAGCAGTTCAGCTTCAGCACAAGGTCGGCATGCTTCCGCTTGACCGTCGAGAGGCGCGACGGCTCCATCCAGTACCGCTCGATCGCAAAATACTGTCCCGGGCTGTTCGCTTTCACCTGCTCCGGCAGGATATCGATGATATGATACGGCGTTTCGAGCAATTCCTCGATGGATCTCATGCGATCTCCTCCTTCACAGCTCCTTCCGGTACAGCTCCGCGGGCTCCCCGTCGTCGTTTGTGTATCGCTTCACAAGCGCGAAGCCCGCGTTTTGCAGGATCCGTTTTGAAAAGATATTGTCCGGGTCCGTGATCGCCTCGACCGTTCGGGACAATCCGGACGCCTTCGCCATACGAAGCAGCGTTTCGGCAAGCGCCGTGCCGTATCCGCGGTTCCAGTATTCCGGCAGCAGCATGTATTCGATCTCAAGAGCGCCGTCGTCGTTCGGATTCAGCGCGCCCATGCCGATATACGCTTCGCCGTCCGCAGCGGGAACGAAGACCTTGTAAAAGCCCGTGACGCCGTCCGCGGCGTTCGCTTCGAGCATCACCGAAAACAGCAGTTCCGCTTCCGCTTTTGTAAACGTCCTGCCGTAGTTTTTGCGCATCGCTTCTTCGTTGAACACCAGCGCTTCGTACAGCGCCTGATCGTCTTTCCCAAACCGTTCGAGTCTCATGCCATTCCTCCCGGATCCGATATTACAGTCTACCATATTCCGGTCCGCCTGACAACAAAAAGCGGAACGGTCGCCCCCTGCGTTACACGGACGGGATCAGAACCGGTTCAGAAGCGCTTCGACCGTCGCTTCCCAGTCCGCTTCGATCCGCGTGACCGGTTCGCCCGCCGTTCGGAAGCCCTCGAGCACGGCGCGGTTGTCGGCTTTCAGCCGATCCGGCGTGCAGTAGGAATCGTCAAGCCGCGCTTCGACGTCCGAGGCGTGCGAAAGGATCGCGTCGAAATGCGCGTCGATGTACGCGTCCGTCATGGCAAGACAGAAAAAGCGGATCTCTTTCCGATACGGCTCGTCGAAGTCCCGCCGCCAGTCGAACGGCACATAGCAGCCCTCGACGGTCAGGTCCTGCCGGTTTTCGATCGCGGTTTTGACGATCTCGCGCACGATCGGCCAAAGGTACGCCGTGAGTTTCTCGTCGTCCTCGGGGGTGAGGTCGGTCTGCCCGCTGCGAATCAGCCCCATCTTGAGATGGTCGATCGACAGGTACGGGACTTTCATCTTTTCCAGAAGACGCTGCGCAAGCGCGGTCTTGCCCGTGTGCGACGCGCCGGTGATCAGGATGATCATGGTTCCCTCCGATGCTTTGCGCAGATCGCGTCCCATTCGCAGTCGCCGCAGATCCTCCGCCGCAGACCCGCGTCGAGAATGCGTTCCTTGACAAGCGCCGCAAAGTCCGCGTAGGGCAGTTCGTCGCCGTCCTTCAGATGGCAGGCGTTCAGGACCGCCGCGTCGTAGCGCATGACCTTTTCGGCGCTCTGACAGATCCCCTCGACATTGTTCGGACAACGTTCGCAGACGACGTCCGCCGAAAGCGTCAGCCGCACCGGCGTATCCGGGCGTTCGCTAAACGCGCGGATCACGCCGCCCATGTGGTCGGTAAACTCTGCGCTGTAGCCTTTCCCTTCATAGAACTGAAAGCACATGCCGTGATGCGGACGAAGCTTTATTTCCATTTCGTCTCCCTGCCTTTCCGTCTGCCGTTGCTGCCTGTTCCTTCCCTAATGCTGCCGTTCAAGCGACGGCAAACGCGGCGCGGAGCGTCGATCCGTTTTCGCATCCGCAGGATCAGATGATCCCG
>Ga0310697_10003665_pt1 | contig 15442 bp, 14 predicted proteins | sample 172DNAGHGlowgp2_FD_203883 | JGI IMG/M metagenome (GOLD analysis project Ga0310697, IMG submission 203883) | Sheep rumen microbial communities from Palmerston North, Manawatu-Wanganui, New Zealand - 1728 DNA GHGlow gp2 (v2) (version 2) | ecosystem: Host-associated > Mammals > Digestive system >... | reverse complement strand
TCATTCGACCAAAAGGGTGGTTTGGTCGAATGAGGGCCGAATCAGCTTCGAATGAGGGCCGAATCAGCTCCCTATGATCTTCGAATCAGCTCCGAATGAGCTCCGAGTGACTTTTCCTGAAATTGCTTGACAGATTTTTGCTGGTTATACTGAATTGCTTGTCAAAAATTCCCTAGTCATACTGATTAGCTTGACACGGTGGTCTTCCGTGCCTACTTCGAGGCGGGACGTCCCGACAGCACCACGGCCACCTATGCCGTCAACGATGCTTCGATGGGTACCACCATTCCGGCCCCCGGCACGTACAGCGTCTATGTGGGCGATTCCATCACCGCCGCCGCCCGTGCCAATGCGGGCTATGAGCTGGCCTACTGGACCCTGGCCACCTACCATCAGGGAAGCGTCGTCTCCATCGACACGTTCCAGGCCGACAATCCCGTCTACTTCGGCATCCTCCCGCAGGGTTATGCCGACTACGGCGCCACCATCACCATCACGGCGGTGTTCCAGGTGTCGACGGCCACCCAGTACACGGTGACCCTGCTGTCGGCCGACAGCACGATGGGCAGTGTGGAGCCTGTCGGCGCCAGTGCCGTCAACGAGGGCAGTACCTTCACCGCCACGGCCCAGCCTGTGGCAGGCTACCACTTCCTCCGCTGGGAAGACGGCAACGGCGCGGTCGTCAGCACCGACAATCCCTACACTTTCACCGTCACCGGAGACGTCAGCCTTGTGGCAGTCTTCGAGGCCGACCCGACAGAGAGAATCGACGATGCCGGCGGCGACGAAGTGAACGTCTACAGCACCGACGGCAGGATTGTCGTCAAGGGAGCCGGGAATATGGAGGTTGATGTCTACGACGTTTTCGGCCGTGTTGTATGCACGCAGACCGTTGCCTCCGGGACCGTGGAGTTCGCCATGAACGCCTCGGGAGTCTACCTGGTCAGGGTAGGCAATGCCCCGGCACGGCGCGTTGTCGTTGTGCGATAGAGTGGGGGAGAAGAGCGATTTCTGCAGGGGCCGCGGCTGCGCCGCGGCCCCTGCACTTTTTTTCTCCATCCATGCACAATATTTAATTGCCTATGCCGTTATCCATAAACCAATTTTAAAATCAACATATATATCATGACACAGGAAAAACTCAAATTCAACCCCAACCCCTTGGTCAGCTTCCTGCAGAAACCCATGAAGGAATTCACCAAGGCCGATATCCTCAAGGTCATCGAGGAGTTCCAGATTGAGATGATCAACTTCCGCTACATGGCCGACGACGGGCGTCTGCACACCCTCAACTTCGTCATCCAGAGCCTCGAGCATGCCGACGAGGTCCTCACCTCCGGCGAGCGTGTCGACGGTTCCAGCCTCTTCCCCTACATCGAGGCCGGCAACAGCGACCTCTATGTCATCCCCCGCTTCCGCACCGCTTTCCTTGACCCCTTCACCCAGGTGCCCACCCTCGACCTCCTCTGCTCCTTCTACAATAAGGACGGCGAGCCCTTCGAGATGGCCCCCGAGTACACCCTGCAGAAAGCTGCCCGCGCCTTCCGCGAGGCCACCGGCGGCATGGAATTCCAGGTGATGGGCGAGCTGGAGTATTACGTCATCGCATCCAAGGAGGACGAGTACCTGCCCGAGGACCAGCACGGCTACCATGTCTCCATGCCCTTCTGCAAGTTCGAGACCTTCCGCACCGAGGCCATGCGCATGATTGCCTCCGCCGGTGGCGAAATCAAGTACGGCCACAGCGAGGTGGGCAACTTCACCCATGGCGACCTGATGTACGAGCAGAACGAGATTGAGTTCCTTCCCACCGACCTCGAAGCTGCCGCCGACCAGCTGGTCATCGCCAAATGGATGATGCGCGAACTGGCCTACGAACAGGGCGTCACCGTCACCTTCGCTCCTAAGATCACCGTCGGCAAGGCCGGTAGCGGCATGCACATTCACACCCGCGTCAGCAAGGACGGCAAGAACATGTACGTCGGCGAGAACGGCCTCAGCGATGTGGCCCTGAAGACCATGGCCGGCATCCTCAGCCTCGCCGGTTCCCTCACCGCCTTTGGCAACACCAACCCCACCTCCTATTTCCGCCTGGTGCCCCACCAGGAGGCTCCCACCAACATCTGCTGGGGCGACCGTAACCGCTCCGCCATGGTGCGTGTGCCGCTGGGTTGGAACAAGGGCTCCGGCAACATGATGGCCCACGCCAACCCCCTGGAGAGCAATGACCCCGTCGACTTCTCCTACAAGCAGACCATCGAGCTCCGCACCCCCGACGGCTCCGCCAACGTCTACCTGCTCCTGGCCGGTATGACCGTTGCCGCCCGCCACGGCTTCGAGATGAAGGATGCCATCCAGTATGCCAAGGACCGCTATGTCAGCGTCAATATCTTCGAGCATGAGGACGTCCTCAGCCGCCTCGACGTGCTGCCCGACAGCTGCGCCGCCAGCGCCGACCTGCTGGAGCGCGACCGCGCCCTCTACGAGCAGGACGGCATCTTCGCCCCCGCACTCATCGACGGCATCATCAAGCAGCTCCGCGCCTTCGACGACCGCACCCTCCGCGCCGACATCGGCAAAGACTCCGAGAAGACCCTGGCCCTCGTGGAGCGCTTCTTACACTGCGGCTGATGCATCGTCTGGCCCTACTCATCGGCGGCAACCAAGGCGACCGCCATCTGTTGATACAGCAAGCGACAGAGCAGATACGGCAACGTATCGGCTCTGTCGTTTCCTTTTCCCGCATCTACGAGACCGAACCCTGGGGCACCTTCGAAGAGGAGAACGGGGAGCGGAAGGTGGAGAACTTCCTCAACCAGGCCCTCCTGGTCGCCACCCCCCTGTCCGCCCACGAAGCCCTCTGCGAAGCCCTCGACATAGAAAAAGGCCTCGGCCGCCAGCGGCCCGCTCATCACGGCTGCTCCCCTTGCCAAGGGGGAAATCAGCAGGGACTATCAAGCTGCTCCCCTTGCCAATTGGAGAGTACGCAGGGACTATCAGGCTGCTCCCCTTGCAAAGGGGAGCTCCCCGAAGGGGTGAGGGGTGTTGGTGTGACAAATGTAGAACCCCTCCGGCCTTCGGCCACCTCCCCTTGCCAAGGGGAGGAGCGGAGAATGAACGGAGCTTGCCAAGGGGAGGAGTGGGGAATGAAAGTGTCGCGCACCTACCATTCCCGCCCCATCGACATCGACCTCATCTTCTTCGACCACGACGTTATTGACACCCCCGACCTCGTCATCCCCCATCCCCGCATGCACCTCCGCCGCTTCGTCCTCGAACCCCTGGCCGAAATCATGCCGGACTACGTCCACCCCGTATTGAAAAAAACGGTGCGAGCCCTTTTGAAGGAACCCCCGCAGGGGGTGCTGGGCCTACAGGCAGGGGTGGAGCAAAGAGAAACCCCTGTAGATGATGCCCCGAAACCCATGGAACCCCCGCAGGGGGTGCTGGGCCTACAGGCAGGGGTGGAGCGGAGCGAAACCCCTGTTGATGATACGGAAGCGTCCATAGAACCCCCGCAGGGGGTGGAAGGAACCCATAACAAATGATTCTGCCATGCCCAACTCACTTGTAAAGAACGATATCCATCTGGTCTTCCATGTCAAATATGATGGAATCACTGTTAGCCGTGACGACCTGCCACGCTTGTTTGATTACATAGGCGGAATTGTTCGTTCGCTTGGCGGCATCTCGTTTATTGTTGGCGGTGTATCCGACCATGTGCATGCTCTGGTTTCTGTTCCCCCAACCGTCACTGTGGCCGATTTCGCCCGAACAGTCAAGGCCAAAAGCAGCAAGTGGATTAAAGACATCTCTCCTCGATACACCAAATTTGCCTGGCAGGAAGGCTATGGGGCCTTCTCCGTCAGTCCTTCTTTGTTGGACAAGACAAAGAGATATATTGCCAATCAGGAAGAACACCATAGACAAAGAACCTTTCGTGAAGAAGTGGATTTGTTCGCAAAAGCGTATAATATAGATAATACTGAAGGATATGCATTTTTACAAGAATAAGAAACCTGCCACCCCTTCGGGGTTCCTGCAGAATCGTGTATGGTGTGCAGGGGTTGAAACCCCTGCCTGTAGGCCTGCGCCCCTGCGGGGCTGGGCACGCAGTTGCATACTGCTACTGCTGCTCTTCCCTCTCGCAGCCCTGGCCCAGAACGCCACCATCAGCGGCACCATCACCGACGCCGCCACCGGCGAGACCCTCATCGGCGCCACTGTGCTCGACACCCTCAGCGGCAAGGGAGCCGTGACCAACGTCTACGGCCACTACTCCCTCACCGTGCGCCGCGACTCCGTCAACCTCAAGGTCTCCTTCGTGGGCTACGAGCCCCAGTTCTTCAACCTCAAGCTCGACGCCAACCGCGAGCTCAACGTCAAGCTCTCCTCCAGCGTCACCCTCAGCGAAGTCGTCATCACCGCCGAGCGCACTGGCGACGTCCGTTCCGCCCAGATGAGTGCCAACGTGATGACCGTGGAGAAAATCAAGTCCGTGCCCGTCATGTTCGGCGAGGCCGACCTCATCAAGGCCCTGCAGCTCATGCCCGGAGTGCAGACCGGCAGCGAAGGCAACAGCGGCATGTACGTCCGCGGCGGCGGCCCCGACGAGAACCTCTTCCTCCTCGACGGCGTGCCCCTCTACAACGTCACCCACATGGGCGGCTTCTTCTCCACCTTCAACACCGACGCCGTCAAGAACGTCACCCTCTACAAAGGTTCCTTCCCCGCCCGTTTCGGCGGCCGTCTGAGCGCCGTGCTCGACGTCACGCAGAACAACGGCAACGACAAGGAGATCCACGGCAACCTCTCGGTGGGCCTCATCTCCGCCAAGTTCAACCTCGAAGGACCCATCGTCAAGGAGAAGACCACCTTCTCCCTCTCGGCCCGCCGTACCTATGCCGAGCTCTTCGTCATCCCCGCCGTCATGTGGCTCAACGATGCCACCTCCGAGACCGAGGACGAACCCGGCGGCGCCCTGGCCGAAAACGCCAAGTTCGACGCCGGCTATTATTTCTACGACATCAACGCCAAGCTCACCCACAAGTTCAGCGACAAGAGTCGCCTCTACGCCTCCTTCTACATGGGCGACGACAAAATCCACGGCAAGGTGCACACCGTCACCGCCCTCGACGAGGACATCAATCTCGGTTTCTCCACCCTCTGGGGCAACCTCGTCGGCGCCCTGCGCTGGAACTACGAGCTCTCGCCCAAAATCTTCATGAACCTCTCCGCTGCCTACACGCAGTACAAGAACAACATCGTCGGCTCCGTCGAGAAGCTGGCCACCCCCAACGACCCCAATACCTCCACCGTCACCGGCGACTACAACTCCGGCATCCGCGAGTTCACCCTGCGGTCCGATTTCGACTTCACCCCCACGCCCGAGCATACTGTCAAGTTCGGCGCCTCGGCCACACGCCACTGGTTCTCTCCCGAGGTGGCCAACGCCAGCGTCAACTACTTCGACTCCATCCAGATGAACCGTGCCCTGCAAATCGACTCCTCCATCATCTCCAGCACCGTGCCCGCCAACGAGTTCGTGGCCTTCATCGAGGACGACTGGGCCATCACCGAGAGCGTCAAGCTCAACTACGGCCTCCACCTCAGCGGCTTCTTCGTGCAGGACAAGTTCTACCACTCCATCCAGCCCCGCCTCTCGGGCCGTGTGCTCATCACCCCCGACCTCTCTTTCAAGGCCGGCTACGCCCGCATGACGCAGTATGTCCACCTCCTCTCCACCACCTCCGTCACCCTGCCCACCGACCTTTGGGTCCCCGTCACCGAGCGCATCGAGCCCATGACCTCCGACCAGATTGCCGCCGGCGTCAGCTACAGCCTCAGCGGCATTGCCGACTTCAGCATCGAGGCCTACTACAAACGCATGGACAACCTCATCGAGTACAAGGACGGCGCCACCTTCTTCGGCTCCAGCGAGAACTGGGAGAACCTCGTCTACAGCGGCCGCGGCTGGAGCTACGGCCTCGAATTCCTCATCCAGCGCGAGTTCGGCGACCTCACCGGATGGATCGGCTACACCTGGAGCCGCTCCATGCGCCAGTTCGACCGCGAGGGCCAGGTCATCAACGGCGGCAACCCCTTCCCCGCCAAGTACGACCGTCGCCACGACCTCTCCATTGTCCTCTCCTACAAGGTCAGCCCCACCATCGACCTCAGCGCTACCTGGGTTTTCTCCACCGGCAACGCCGCCTCCCTGTCCACGCAGAGCTACCCCACGGCCTTCGACGACCCCGACGACTACGACGAGGACACCCCCGGCCGCAACACCATCAGCGTCGTCGAGGGCCGCAACAACTACCGCATGCCCAACTACCACCGCCTCGACCTCGGCGCCAACTTCCACCGCAAGTTCAAGCGCGCACGTCGCACCATCAGCGTCAGCATCTACAACGTCTACAACCGCCAGAATCCCTACATGCTCTACCGCTCCCGCACCGAGACCTATAACGGCTACCCCTCGGCCCTGGTCCAGCTCAGCATCTTCCCCATCCTGCCCAGTGTGGGGTACACGCTCTATTTTTAGTGTTAAGTGTTTAGTTTAAGCATCCCCAGTCTATGAAAAACATATCCCGTATCCTTCGTCCCGTGGCCGAACGCTTGCGTTCGGCAGTCCCCGTCCGCCCGGCATCGCCCTCCCGTCCGGCCCGCCTCCTCTCCCTGGCGCTCCTCCTCGCGACCGCCGCGCCCTTCCTGGCCTCCTGCGAGAAAATCCTCGACATCGAGAACGACCCCTCCGACGCACAGCTCGTCGTCAACGCCGTGCCCCAGGCCGGCAAGCGCGCCTTCGTCTATTTCGCCCACACGCGCTTCTTCCTCGACCCCTCCAACAACCAGCCCCTCGACAGCGCCTCGGTGACCCTCTTTGTCAACGGCAGCCCCCTCGGTGCCGACTCCGTGGCCAACTGCAAGTACTTCTTCCCCTACACCTGCACCGAGGGCGACACCCTCACCCTCCTGGCCGCCGCCGGCAGCCTCCAGGCCACGGCCACCACCTATGTGCCCTACATCCCCACCTTCTCCAACATCAAGCTCGCCAACAACGACGCCGGCCACACCTTCCGCTACTACCAGGCCGAACTCGACTTCCAGGACCACCCCGGCATCGACGAGTACTATAACCTCCGCGTCATGGTGCGCGACAGCGGCATCCGCTACAACGACTGGAAGCAGGACTTCGACACCGTCGACACCGTCCGCGCCACCTACTTCATGCTCCGCACCAACCCCGAAATCACCGGCGACGCCTCCTACAGCCGCCCCATGCTCGGCTACCTCTATACCCGCAATTTCTTCAACGACAGCCAAATCGACGGCCGGAACTACCACACCTCCATCAATATCCTCCACCTCATCGACACCAACGAGGTGCAGCCCTTCAAGCACGAATACACCGTCACTCTCGAGAGCATGACCTACGCGCGCCTGCGATACCTTATCGATGTCTCGCGCCAAGGCTCCTCCAACAGCTTCTTCACCGAGCAGGGCCAGGTGCGCGGCAATGTCGACGGCGCCCTCGGCATCTTCGCCGGCTCCGCCAAGAGCGAAATCACCTTCTGGCCCGACACTCTCCCCGTCGTCAACGACCCCTCGGGTCCCGCCCTCCTGCCGTCGCCCGAGGTGCAGCGTCTCCTGGCACCGCAGCGACACTGAAAAACGACTTTTTGTCAAAAAATCACCCCTCAAAAGCACCTCCACGGTGCTTTTTCTGTTTAAAACGCTGTATAATAGTGTGTTTTATTCACATCATCTACCTACCATCCCCCTATCAACTCCCTACCAACTCCCACCCAACTCCCACCACGGTGGGAGATGATAGGTCGAAAATAGGGTGGGGAAAGGGTTGAAAAAAGGTGAAAATGTCAAATTGGTTCCCGGCGACGGAATCCTATTCACAGATATTTTTTTATATTGTAGAGACGCGGCATGCCGCGTCTCTACAGAAGGGGCCGAAGATGGTTAAAAAGTCGTAAAATGAAAAAATATTTTGCCAGTTCGGAAAATAGTCGTATCTTTGCAGTCCGAAATCAGGGTGGAAAATACCCTGTGGATTAGTGAAAGTAATTAAAAAACAAACAGTTAAAAATGTACGCAATCGTAGAAATCGCAGGCAAGCAATTCAAGGTCGCCCAAGATCAGAAGATTTTCGTCAACCGTCTGAAGAACGACGAGGGTAGCGAAGTTTCTTTTGACACCGTGATGCTTAAAGACAATGATGGCAACGTCGAGGTTGGTAAACCTTACATTGCTGGTGCTAATGTAAAGGCCACCGTCCTCCGCCACCTCAAGGGCGATAAGGTTTTGGTGTTTAAGAAGATCCGTCGCAAAGGCTTCCAGAAGATGAACGGCCACCGTGACTATCTGACCCAGATCAAAATCGATAGCATCAACTAATTAACCGTAGTGTCTAACCTTTTAAAAACAGTATATTATGGCTCATAAAAAAGGTGTTGGTAGTTCCAGTAACGGTCGCGAATCCGAAAGCAAACGCTTAGGCGTCAAGATTTTTGGTGGTCAGAAATGCATCGCCGGCAACATCATCGTTCGCCAGCGCGGCACCGCCCACAACCCCGGCCAGAATGTTGGCATGGGTCGTGACCACACGCTTTACGCCCTCGTCGACGGCGTGGTGAAATTCCACAAAGGCCGTGAGGACCGCAGCTTCGTCTCCGTGGTTCCTGCCGAATAAAGAAAGTAAAAAGCACAAGTTTGCTTCAGACAACAACTGCCCGCGTCAACGGGCAGTTTTTTTTGTTTGTCATTTTCCGTTTTCCAGCTGTACACGTACGCTTGCAGCGTGGATTTTCTCCAGCAGCTCTTTCATGAAGTCGGCGTCGAGGCCGAGGGAGGTGGCCTGGCGTAGGCGGTCGTTCATCATGTCGGACCAGCGCGCCTGCTGGTAGACGGGCATGTGGGCTTCGCGTTTGACGGTGGCTATGCGTTTCGATACCGCCATGCGCTGTGTGAGTAGCGAGATGAGGTCGTGGTCGATGTCGTCGATTTTGCTTCGCAGGGGCTCGAGGGCCCGGGCGGCTTCGGCCACCGAGGTGGGGTAGGGTGTTGTGGCCCAGTGGGCTATGACGTCGGCCAGGGCCTGGGGGGTGATTTGCTGTGCGGCGTCGGTGAGGGCTTCGGCGGGATGGGGGTGCACCTCGACCATGAGGCCGTCGTAGTCCAGCTGGTGTGCGGCGCGCGCCAGGGGTCCTACGAGGTCGGCACGGCCGCCCATGTGGCTGGGGTCGCAAAGGATGGGCAGCTCCGGGCGTTCGTGGCGCAGCTCCATGGCCACCTCCCACAGGGGGGCGTTGCGGTAGCCGTGGTTGTTGTACATGCTGAAGCCGCGGTGCACGGCCGTAAGGTCGTCGATGCCGGCTTTCTGCAGGCGCTCCAGGGCGCCGAGCCACAGGCTCACGTCGGGGCAGACGGGGTTTTTCACCAGCAGGTGGACGTCGCTGCCGCGCAGGGCCTGGCAGATTTCGTCGACCATGAAGGGGTTGGTGGTGGTGCGGGCGCCGAGCCAGAGGGTGTCGATGCCGTAGGCCAGGCAGAGCTCCACATGCTCGGGACGCGCCACCTCGCAGCAGTAGCGCACGCCCAGTTCGGCGCTGAGGTCGCGCATCCAGCCCAGGGCGGGTTCCCCGAGGCCTTCGAAGGCTCCGGGACGTGTGCGGGGTTTCCACACCCCCGCGCGGATCATCGTCACTTCCGGCATGGATTTCAGCGCCAGCGTCACGTCGCGCAGCTGGGACGGGCTCTCCACGCTGCAGGGTCCTGCTATGATGGTCTTGCTCATGGACTTCTTTTTTTCGATGAAAAATGTTTTGCAAAGATACACAATATTTTCGAAATATCGGCGTTAAAATGATATGAAAATAAAATATCTCAAATTAAAGAACTGGTTTTTGGTCACCGTCATGAGTGCCATGGGGCTCTCTTCTTGCCACAGCAACAAGGAGTTGGCCAATCCTCAGCCGGACAATCCCCCCGTCCGCGACCAGGAGCCGATACGTCTGATGTACGGTGTGCCGAGCATGAATTTCATGATTCGCGGCCAGGTGAAGGATGCCGGCGGACGCCCCGTGCGCGACATTCGCGTCAATATGCTCGAGCGTGGCATGGAGGTGGCGGACGGCGAGTTGCAGGGCGACCCCGAGAATGTGAAGCACTATCTGGAGAACACCGCCGTGCGCACCGACGACGAAGGACGATTCACCATCCAGAACTCCGGCCTTCCGCAGGAGCAGGTGCGCCTGTTGGTGCGCGATGTGGACGGCGTGGAGAACGGCCAGTTCCGCAACCAGGTGGTCGACATGAAGGTGGAAGCCGACGATGTGGACCGCTCCGATGCCAGCGGCATGTACCAGGGCACCTACAACAAAGAGTTGAAAATCAAGTTAGAAAACAAATAGTATCCCTTTATGAAACTCCGTCTGCTGAAAGCAAAGCACTGGCTGCTCATCACGCTGATGGGTTTGTTGGGTCTTTCCTCGTGCGAGAAGCAGGAGGATATGTACGGGTGCCCGGAGCCGGACTATAATGATTCCACCGGTATGGAACCGATGTACGGTGTGCGTGAGACGGATTTCAGAGCAATAAATTAAAGTGCTATGGGTTTGTCGCTCAGGCAGAAGGTTGGGTTGGAGCTGCAGCGGTCGCTGCGGCACAACGAGGCGCAGCTGCATCCGTTGCGGACGCTCTTCTGGGAGTGCACGTTGCGTTGCAACATGAGTTGCCGCCACTGTGGCAGCGACTGCAAGGTGCAACCCGAGGTGAAGGACATGCCCGCGGCGGATTTCCTCCGCGTCATCGACTCCATTACGCCTCATGTCGACACCCACAAGGTTTTCATTATCTTCACCGGGGGCGAGGCGTTGCTGCGTCCCGACCTGGAGGAGGTGGGACTCGAGCTCTACCGCCGCGAGTATCCGTGGGGCGTGGTGACCAACGGTTTCCTGCTCGACGAGCGGCGGCTGCAGAGCCTGATGGCCAGCGGCATGCATTCCATCACCGTCAGCCTGGACGGCTTCGAGGAGCAGCACAACTGGATCCGCCGTCATCCGCAGAGTTTCGAGAAGGCCACCGCCGCCATCCGCCTGCTGGCGCAGCAGAAGGACATCCTGTGGGATGTGGTCACCTGCGTCAATCCGCGCAACTATCCTCATCTGAAGGAGTTCCGCGAATATCTTGTGTCGTTGGGCGTTCCCGCCTGGCGTTTGTTCAGCATCTTCCCCATGGGACGCGCCGCCGGCAATCCCGAGTTGCAGTTCACCGACGAGCAGTTCCGCGGCCTGCTGAACTTCATCAAAGAGTGTAGAGACAATGACTCATCACTCATCACTCATCACTCATCATTTACAGTAAGCTACGCCTGCGAGGGTTTCCTCGGCGAGTACGAGCAGAAGGTGCGCGACCATTTCTTCCACTGCCGCAGCGGGGTCGACGTGGCCAGCATCCGTTGCGACGGCGCCATCAGCGGCTGCACCTCCGTGCGCAGCCACATGGACCAGGGCAATATCTACAAGGACGATTTCTGGGATGTGTGGAAGAACCGCTTCCAGGTGATGCGCGACCGCAGCTGGGCCAGGAAGGACCAGTGCGCCTCGTGCAAGGTATGGCGCTACTGCGAGGGCTCTGGCCTCCACCTCTACGACGACAACGGGCGTCTGCTCACTTGCCACTACAACCGCCTGAAAAAATAATTTTGCCGTATCGCCTTTATTTCGTATCTTTGCATCCGCAAATGTGGATAGATTTGTAATGATTGCAACCACTTGAAAAAATGCTAAAGCGTTAATTCATAGGTAGTTTCATTGCAGATATGTGCCGAAGGCACAACACCACGCGAAGCGTGAATAACCCCACAGGAGCGAAGCGTAATGTGGGGAAAACAACGCATCCCCGCCCGCCAGCGTGCCGGAGGCACGCCACAACAGTAATAAATAAAACATAAAATATGAGTTATTTCTTCACAAGTGAAAGTGTAAGCGAGGGCCATCCCGACAAAGTGGCCGACCAGATTTCCGACGCGTTGCTGGACGAGTTCCTGCGTCACGACCCCGAGAGCCATGTGGCTTGCGAGACGTTGGTGACCACCGGTCTGGCCGTGGTGAGCGGCGAGGTGACGTGCAACGGCTATGTCGACGTGCAGACCACCGTGCGCGATGTCATCCGCGAGATTGGCTACACCAAGGGCGAGTACAAGTTCGAGGCCGAGAGTTGCGGCGTGCTCAGCGCCATCCATGAGCAGAGCCAGGACATTAACATGGGTGTCAGCCGCAAGGCCAAGAAGGACCAGGGCGCCGGCGACCAGGGCATGATGTTCGGCTACGCCTGCCGCGAGACCGACGAGCTGATGCCGTTGCCCATCACGTTGGCCCACATCATCCTGCAGGAGCTGAGCCGCATCCGCCGCGAAGGCAAGCAGATGAAGTACCTGCGTCCCGACGCCAAGAGCCAGGTGACGGTGCAGTACAGCGACGAGGGCCGTCCCGAGCGCATCGACACCATCGTGGTCTCTACCCAGCACGACCCCGATGTGAAGCAGGAGCAGATTCGCAAGGACGTGGAGAAGGTGCTCCTCCCGCGCGTTATCAAGCGCCTGCCGAAGGAGACACAGAAGCTGTTCAGAGTGGAAAGTGGAAAGATGAAAGTGGAAAGCAAGGGTGCGTCAGCCAATTCTCAATTTTCAATTTTCAATTTTCAATTGTTCGTCAACCCCACCGGCAAGTTCGTCATCGGCGGTCCCCACGGCGACACGGGCCTCACGGGCCGCAAGATCATTGTTGACACCTACGGCGGCCGTGGTGCCCATGGTGGCGGTGCCTTCAGCGGCAAGGACTCGTCGAAGGTGGACCGTTCGGCGGCCTACGCCACGCGCCATATCGCCAAGAACCTGGTGGCTGCCGGCGTCTGCGACGAGGTTCTGGTGCAGGTGGCCTACGCCATCGGCGTTGCCGAGCCCGTGGGCCTCTATGTCAATACCTATGGCACCGCCCATGTGAAGATGCACGACGGCGAGATTGCCGAGAAGGTGAAGAAACTCTTCGACCTTCGCCCCTACGCCATCGTGGAGCGTTTCGGCCTGAAGAACCCCATCTTCCGTCCCACTGCCGCCTACGGCCACATGGGCCGCGACCCCTACGAAGCCGAAGTCACCGTCTACAAAAACGGCAAACCTCAGCAAAAAACCGTCCAGTTCTTCGGCTGGGAAAAACTCGACATGGTGGACCCCATCAAGAAGGAGTTCGAACTATAGGTTTATGCCTGATGAAGGTTACATGATGCACAAAAAATAAAGCGCATGGGTTAGGTACCCATGCGCTTTTATCATAATTGGAGGTTTCCCGTCAGAACACCACCACCTTCTTCGCCGCCATAGTCCCCACCTTCACCAGGTAGACACCCTTGGGTAGCATCGGGGTTTCTCCGTTCCGAATAGGCTGTGTCATCTCGCGGCCGACGACGTCGAACACTCTCACCTCCATTCCTTCGGCTCCACGGACAATAATGTGTCCGTCAACAGCATATACCATGATGCTGGAAGCGTCAATGTCGGAGATTCCCTGTGTTGTGCTCTCAAAGTAGGCCGTATATGTGATGTCTGCCGTCACGGTTACTGTCCTGGGGTTCTCCGTATTGCCGTCGTTCCATGTCAGGAAACGGTATCCTTCTCTCGGGGTAGCGCTGAAGGTCACCGTCCCACCACTCAATGCCTGGCCACCGCCGCTCACGCTGCCCATTGTCGGGTCGGCGCTCTCCACCGATACGGTGAACACCTCTTCGCCTTCCTCCACAAACAGGGCCGTCAGCTCCACGTCGCTGATCACGGCGAAGGTATAGGGGTTGGCGGTTACGCCGTTGCTCCAGCCTGCGAAGACATAGCCCGTGTAGGCCGTTGCTGTCACCGTACAGGGGGTGCCGTAGACGAACTCGGTGCCGCTAGCTTCGACTTGACCACGGACAATGTCGCTCGTTGTAACGGAGACCGTATGTGTGTCGATGGCGAAGAAGGCGGTGAGGGTTTTGTCCTCCTCGACGCGAATGTAACGGGGATTCTCCCTGTTGCCATCGTTCCAGCGGGTGAAGTGGTAGTGATCTTCCGGTGTGGCTTGGATGGAGATGGTATCACCGAAGTTATAGGTGCCGCTACCGGAGGCTGTTCCGTGCTCGGAGGCATTCACGGTCAATGTGTATTGGTTCGGTGCAAAGTGAGCCGTAAAGCTGGTATCCTGTGTCAGCGTGATGGTACGCGGATTTTCCGTCACCCCGTCGTTCCAGTAGGTGAAGTGGTGTCCGTAGGTGGGTGTGGCTGTAATGGTGCAGTTGGAGAGATAGTTATAGTTGCCACTACCACTCACGTTCCCCTGTGCTGTGTTGTCAGATTGCACCGTGAGGGTGAATTGGTCGTAATCGAAGTAGGCTGTGTAGGTTTTATTCTGTGTCACCTGAACCGTGCGAGGATTGTCGGTATTGTTGTCCTGCCAATGGGTGAAGTGATAGCCGTAGTTGGCAGAAGCGCTGATTGTTATGCTGTCAAGGTACAGCACTGTATCACCGCCTGCGGCTTGTCCCATTGTGTTGTTGTTGGAAAGTACAGTTACAGCATAGCCGTTCTTCTCAAAATAGGCCGTAAACGAAGTGTCTTGTGTCAGTGAGATGGTGCGAGGATTGTCTGTGTTGCCATCACTCCAACTTGTGAAATGGTAGCCATAATTAGCGCTTGCTGAAATGGTTGCAGGCGTAAGATAATTGAAAATGCCTGCACCGCTCGTGGTGCCGTGAATGGCTGTATCTACACCAAGCGAGATGGTGTATTGATTGTAATCGAAAAATGCCGTGTAGGTCTTATTCTGTGTCACCTGCACCGTGCGAGGATTGTCGGTATTGTTGTCCTGCCAATGGGAGAAGTGATAGCCATAATATGACGTGGCACTAATGGTGATGCTGTCAAGATACAGCACGGTATCGCCACCTGTGGCTTGTCCCATCGTGTCGTTGTTGGAAACTACCGTTACCACGTAGCTGTTCTTCTCAAAATATGCTGTAAAAGAAGTATCCTGAGCCAATGTTATTGTTCTTGGATTGCTGGTGTTTCCATCACTCCAATGAGAAAAGTGGTAACCATAGTTGGCGGTGGCAGTAATTGCACGATTAGAAAGGTAGTTGTAATTTCCTTCACCGCTTACCGAACCATGAATAGGATTGTCGATGAATAGTAAGAGTGAATATTGGTTATGGTCGAATTGAGCAGAAAACGCACTATCGCGAGTAACCACAACGCTTCTAGGGTTGGCATTATATCCATCATTCCATTGAACGAAATGGTATCCATAATTAGCTGTAGCTGTCATTACAATGGTGTCAAGATAATTTACCGTGGCGCTACCCGAGACCACTCCTCTTGTATTATCATTAGGTGTTC
>Ga0310697_10003662_pt1 | contig 15449 bp, 17 predicted proteins | sample 172DNAGHGlowgp2_FD_203883 | JGI IMG/M metagenome (GOLD analysis project Ga0310697, IMG submission 203883) | Sheep rumen microbial communities from Palmerston North, Manawatu-Wanganui, New Zealand - 1728 DNA GHGlow gp2 (v2) (version 2) | ecosystem: Host-associated > Mammals > Digestive system >... | reverse complement strand
ATGGGGTGCTGGACGTGATCCTCACCCTGCCCCTGGTGCTGCCCCCCACGGTGGTGGGGTATCTCCTGCTCCGGATACTGGGGCCCAAGCGCATCATCGGCGCCTGGGTTCTGTCCGTCTTCGGCGTCAAGATGACCATGACCTGGTGGTCCGCCATTTTCGCCACCACGGTGGTGATCTTCCCCCTCATGTACCGGACCGCCCGGGGAGCCTTCGAGGCTTTCGACGAGACCCTGGCCTATTCCGGCCAGACCCTGGGCCTCAGCAACCGGTACATTTTCTGGCGGATCCGCATGCCCTACTGCCGTCAGGGGATCCTGGCGGGAACGGTGCTGGCCTTTGCCCGGGCCCTGGGGGAGTACGGCGCCACCAGCATGATCGCGGGGTACACCCCGGGCAGGACCGCCACCATCTCCACCACGGTCTACCAGCTCTGGCGCACCAACGACGATGCCGCGGCCCTGAAATGGGTGCTCATCAACATGGCCATCTCCGCCGTGGTGCTCCTGGCGGTGAACATGCTGGAGAAAAAGCGGAAGGGGGGCGCGTGACGTGGCCCTCCGGGTGGATATCGAAAAGAAGCTGCGGGATTTTTCCCTGCAGGTCGCCTTTACGGCGGACCGGGAGGTCCTGTCCCTCCTGGGCGCCTCCGGCTGCGGCAAGAGCATGACCCTCAAGTGCATCGCGGGGATCGAGAAGCCGGACAAAGGCCGGATCGAGCTGGACGGAACCGTGCTGTTCGACAGCGCCGGACATGTGAATCTCCCGCCCCAGCAGAGGAAGGTGGGCTACCTTTTCCAGCAATATGCCCTCTTTCCCAATATGACCGTGGCTCAGAACATCCGCTGCGGCATCCGGGACAAAAAGCGGGCCGGGGAGATCCTTCCGGAGATCATCTCCGCCATGCATCTCAACGGGCTGGAGGAAGCCCATCCGAACCGCCTTTCCGGCGGACAGCAGCAGCGGGTGGCCCTGGCCCGCATCCTGGTGAACGAACCCCGGCTCCTGCTGCTGGACGAGCCCTTTTCCGCCCTGGACAGTCAGCTGCGTTTCCAGCTGGAGGAGGAGCTGCGCCGGACCATCGCCCGCTTCGGGAAGACCGTGCTGCTGGTCTCCCATAACCGGGATGAGGTTTTCCGCCTCTCCCGCCGGATCGCCGTGATGAACCGGGGCAGGGTGGACGTGTGCGGGATGAAGGAGGCGCTGTTCGCCAATCCGGTGACCCGTACCGGAGCCTTTCTCACCGGATGCCAGAATATCTCCCGGGCGGAGCGGCTGCCGGACGGACGCATCCGCGCCGTGGACTGGGGCGTCAGCCTTACCGCTCCCCGGGAGGCAAATCATGCCGCCTACGTGGGGATCCGCATGCAGGATATCCGACCGGCACAGCCGGGAGAGCGGGGAAGCAATATCCTGTTCTGCCGGGTGGAGGAGGAGATCGAAAACCCCTTTTCCGTAACCGTTATGCTCCGCTGCGGGGAGAACAGCACCGCCCTGCTGGGCTGGGAGCTGAATAAGGAAACCTGGGCGGCTCTTCGGGAAAAGACCGTGGCCGTCCGGCTGCCGGAAAATGCGCTTCTGCTGTTGGAGGAATGATCCATGCCGAATGCTTTGTCCTTTGAAGAAGCCCGCGCCCTGCTGCTGGAAAGGGTACGCCCCGTGGGGACGGAGACCCTGCCTCTGGAGGCCTGCGCGGGCCGTATCCTGGCCCGGTCCGCGTCCGCGCAGACGGACGTGCCCCCCTTCGACCGGTCGCCCTATGACGGCTACGCCTTCCGGGCTGCGGACAGCGCCGGGGCGAGCCGGGAGTTCCCGGTGACCCTCCGGGTACTGGAGGAGGTGGGGGCGGGGAGCCTTCCCCGCTTTCCGGTAACGGCGGGGACCGCCGTCCGCATCATGACCGGAGCGCCCATTCCCCAGGGGGCGGACGCGGTGGTGATGATGGAAAAAACGGAATTCACCTCCGGGAGCGTCACCCTGTTTGCTCCGGCCAGGCCGGGGGAGAACGTCGTCCGGGCGGGGGAGGACGTGCGGAAAGGGGAGACCCTGGCGGAGGCGGGGAGCCTCATCGACGCCGGTACCCTGGGGACCCTGGCCGCCCAGGGGATTTCCGCTCTGGAGGTCTTTCGGAAACCCCGGGTGGGCATCATCTCCACCGGCAGCGAGCTCATGGAGCCCTCCGAACCTCTTCAGCCGGGGAAGGTCTATAACTCCAACCGCTATACCTTCACCGCGCTGCTCCGGTCGGCGGGCTGCGAACCCGTGTGGCTGGGCTCCGCGGGGGACCGGACGGAGACCATCGCCGCCCTCCTGCGTTCCGGCGCCGCTTCCTGCGACGCGGTGGTGCTCACCGGGGGCGTCTCCGTGGGGGATTACGATCTGACCCCGGCGGCCATGGAGGCCTGCGGTACGGAGATCCTTTTCCGGCGGCTGCACATGAAGCCGGGAATGGCCTGCTGCTGCGGCATGGCGAGGGACGTTCTGGTCTGCGGACTTTCCGGAAACCCCGCCGCCGCCATGACGAGTTTCTGCGCCGTGGCGCTGCCTGCCCTGAAAAAGCTCTGCGGCTGCCGCCATTGCCTTCCCCGGGAACTCACCGTGACGCTGCTGAACGGATTCGGGAAGAAGAGCCCTGTCACCCGCCTGCTGCGGGGCACCCTGGTGCTCTCCGACGGAGAGGTGCGCATGTCCATCGGCAAGGAACAGGGAAACGGGGTCCTCTCCAGCACCATGGGCTGCGATGCCATGGCCATCGTACCGGCGGGCAGCGGACCTCTCCCTGCCGGTATCAAACTGAAAGGATTTATGCTGCAATGAAAAAGGTCAGAGTGGAAGAAGCGGCGGGCATGACCCTGTGTCACGATATCACCGCCATGTTCGACGGGTTCAAGGGGGCTCTGTTCAAGCGGGGCCACGTCATTCAGCCCGAGGATATCCCCCGCCTGCTGGATATCGGCAAAAAGCACGTGTTCATCTGGGAGGAAAACGCGGGGGAGCTCCATGAGGAGGACTGCGCCCTGCGGCTGGCCGCCATGGCCCCGGTGGAAGGGGCCCATTATGAGGGACCTTCCGAGGGAAAGATGCTGCTGAAGGCGGATATCCGGGGCCAGTTCCGCCTGGATACGGAGCTGCTGCGGCAGATCAATTCCATCGGGGATATCACCATCACCGCTCTGCCGGATCACTATCCGGCGGAGGTCGGCGCCCGTCTGGCCTCCATGCGCATCGTGCCGCTGGTGACCCAGGAGAGCTGGATTCGGGAAGCGGAGAAGCTCTGCCAGGGCAGAAAGCTGCTGGATCTGCGGCCCTATCAGCCCCGGAAGACGGGGGTCATCATCACCGGCAGCGAAGTGTACTCCGGCAGGATCCAGGACAAATTCGAGCCGGTGGTCCGCCGGAAGCTGGCGAACTATCCCGGGGAGATCATCGGCGTCAAGCTCTGCGACGACGATCTGGACATGATCGTCTCCGCGGCACGGGGCTTCCTGGAGGCCGGGGCGGATTTCCTCATTTTCACCGGAGGCATGTCCGTGGATCCGGACGACCTGACCCCCACCGCCATCCGGCTCCTGGGGGCGGAGATCGTCACCTACGGTGTTCCCTCCCAGCCGGGAAACATGACCCTGGTGGCCTATCTGGGCTCCTGCGCCATCCTGGGGGTGCCCGGGGCGGCCATCAGCCTGCCCACCACCATGTTCGACGTGCTGCTGCCCCAGATCTACACCGGAGACAGGCTGACCAAGCAGGAGCTCATCAACCTGGGAGAGGGCGGCCTGTGTCAGCAGTGCGGAGTCTGCCATTTTCCCAACTGCACCTTCGGGAGATATTGAGATGCAGGACCGTTTCGGACGGGAGATCACCTATCTCCGTCTCTCCGTCACGGATCTGTGCAACCTCCGCTGCCGCTACTGCATGCCGGAGGAGGGAGTGGTCAAGAAGGACCACGCGGATCTGCTCACGGAGGACGAGATGATCCGGGCGGTGGAGGCCGCCGCCTCCCTGGGGATCCGAAAGCTGCGCATCACCGGCGGAGAGCCGCTGGTGAAGAAGAACATCCTCTCCATCTGCCGCAGAGCGGCTCTGGTCCCGGGGATCCGGGAGGTCTGCCTGACCACCAACGGTATCCGCCTTCCCGAGCTGGCGGCGCCCCTGCGGGAGGCGGGGGTGCGGCGGCTCAATATCAGTCTGGACACCCTGGATCCGGAGAAATACGCGGCGATCACCCGCTGCGGAAAGCTGTCCCAGGCCGTCGAGGGGATCCGGGCCGCCCTGGCGGCGGGGTTTGACAAGATCAAACTCAACGCCGTTCTCATCGGCGGCTTCAACGATGACGAGATCGGGCAGCTGGCGGACCTTACCAGACGGTATCCCCTGGACGTGCGCTTCATCGAGCTGATGCCCATGGGGGAGAACGGCTTTGGAAAGGAAGCCTATCTGCCAAATACCGCCGTTCTGGACCGGCTTCCGGAGCTGGAGCCGGTGAAGGAGGACGGCGGCGCGGCGAAGCTTTACCGCCTGCCGGGGGCCCTGGGGAACGTGGGGCTCATCAGCCCCGTCAGCGCCCATTTCTGCGGAAGCTGCGACCGGCTGCGCCTCACCGCGGACGGAAAACTGAAGCCCTGTCTCCACTCCGCCGCGGAGTATCCCATCAAGGGACTGGACCGGGCGGCCATGGCGGAGGTCATGCGGGAGGCCATCCTGGGGAAGCCGGAATGGCACGGCCGACTGGATTACGCAAACCGAAGCCAGTCCCTGCGGGACATGAACCGGATCGGAGGTTAGAACAGATGCGCAACGGGGAAGACTTTACCCATTTCGGCCCGGATGGCCGGGCACGCATGGTGGACGTGGGGGAGAAGGCGCCCAGCCTTCGCCGCGCCGAGGCCGGAGCCCGGGTGCTGGTGAGCCGGGAGACCTTCGACCTCATCCGCACCGGCGGCATGAAGAAGGGAGACGTGCTCACCGTGGCCCAGATCGCGGGGATCATGGGGGCCAAGCGCACCCCGGAGCTGATCCCCATGTGCCACCCGGTCCTTCTCCAGGGGGTGGACCTGAGCCTGCGGCTGGACGAAGAGCGCTGCGCTGTGGATATCCGGGCAGCAGCGCGCTGCCAAGGGCAGACCGGGGTGGAAATGGAGGCCCTCACCGCAGCTTCCGCGGCGGCGCTGACGGTGTACGATATGTGCAAGGCAGTGCAGAAGGACATGGTCATTACGGATCTTCGGCTCATCGCCAAGAGCGGCGGCGTCCACGGAGATTATCACCGAGAGGAGGATGAAGCATGAGCTGGAAAGCGGCGGTCATCACCGTCAGCGATAAGGGCTCCCGGGGAGAACGGGAGGATACCAGCGGTCCCGCAGTTGCGGAAACGCTGGAGAAGGCAGGATATGCGGTCACTTACCGGAGAATCATCCCCGACGATCAGCCGGCCATTGCGGCGGAACTCATCCATTGCGCCGACGTCCTGGGCCTGAACCTGGTGATGACCACCGGAGGTACCGGCTTCTCCCCCCGGGACGTGACCCCCGAAGCCACCCTGGCGGTGGTGGAGCGGGAGACCCGGGGGATCCCGGAGGCCATGCGGGCGGAAAGCCTGCGCATCACGCCCCGGGGGTGTCTGAGCCGGGCTGCGGCGGGGATCCGGGGCCGGACGCTGATCGTGAATCTGCCCGGAAGCAAAAAGGCCGCCCTGGAAAACCTGGGGGCGGTGCTGGAGGCCCTGGGCCACGGCATGGATATGCTGGCTTCCGCCGGCAGCGCCGACTGCGCCGATCCCGCGCCTACTAAGGAGCCCGCTCCTTCGGTGGACGCCTGGCTCCGGGAGGCCAAGGCCCAGCGGGAGGCGGGCAGGATCGGCATGTACCTGCTGCATAACGGCACCGTCCGGGAGACCGCCAGGGCCGCGGTCCGGGAGGGGCAGGGGGATCTGCCCCCCGTCCGCAGGATGGACTTCCAATATGACCGGGAGAAGGTGGACGCCGCCGCGGAGGAGACCAGGGCCATGCCGGGGATCTCCCTCGTCCGGGTATGGCTGAACAGCGGCGAGCTGCAGCCGGGGGACGACATCATGTACGTCCTCATCGGCGGGGATATCCGGCCCCGGGTGACGGAGGCCTTGAACTTCCTGGTGGGGAAGATCAAATCCGAATGTGTCACGGAGAAAGAGATATTCTGAATCCTGAGCGAACAAATTCTATACAATCGGAGGAAAGAACATGAAACTCAGCGCAAGAAACCAGCTTCCCGGCATTGTCACCAAGATCACGGAGGGCGCGGTCAACGGCATCGTCACGCTGGACGTGAACGGCACCCCCGTCACCGCCACCATCTCCCTGGCCGCTATCCGGGAGCTGGGCCTGGAGGCGGGCAAGAAGGCCTATGCCGTCATCAAGGCCACCGAGGTCATGGTGGGCCTGGGTGAGCATCTGACCCTCAGTGCCCGGAACCAGTTCCCCGGCAAGGTCATGAGCGTGGAGCGCGGCGCCGTGAATTCCATCGTGCGCATGAGCGTCCTGCAGGGGCTCACCGTCTCCGCCACCATCTCCAACAACGCCGTGGACGAGCTGGGCCTGGAATCCGGCAAGGACGCCCTGGCGGTCATCAAGGCCACCTCCGTCATGATCGGCATCGACTGAAGCGTACCCGGGGATCCGCCGCACCGAGAAACGGCGGAACCCGCGCCGGAAACACACCCAGGGGCAGGATTCCTCCTGCCCCTCAGACTGTAGACAATGTGCAAAAAGCCTCGCAGAGTTCGCGCCCGCAGGCGCGAAGAGAATCAAGAATCATTTTGGACCGGAATTCATTTCTGGGCCAAAATACTGCTCACGGAGCGCACTGTGCGAGCAAAGCGAGTGCGGGGAGCGGAGTGCAGCTTTTTCAACGCAGAGCCCAGCGAAGCGGGTCTGCGTTGAAGCGTGTCGACTTTGTCGACACGCTGAGGGGCAGGATTCCTCCTGCCCCTGACGGTTTTGCCGGAATCGGAATCCCGATCCGCTGCCGGGATTCATTCCCGGATCTCCGCCTCCTCTTCGGGAGACAGGCCCCGTTCATCCGCATCCCCATCTCCGCTGAGATAGACATGGGGGATGTATGCGGATGAACAGGCCATCAGCATGCCCTGATAATTCAGCCGCAGATCGATCATGCCGCCCAGGGCATAGTCCTCTTTGCTGTCTTCTATATCCAGGATCGTGTGGTCGCTGCTGGCGCCCAGTACCCGGATTGCCGGATCGCAGGGGATGATGCCGCCGGGCGGCACATCCTGCTGGCCGAGCGCCACGATGGCTCTGCGGCGCACCCCCAGGTCCGCAAACTCAGGCGCGTCGGAGAAGACCGCCGCGCCGCGCTCGCCGATGGGCACCGTGGGCTTTCGCTTCAGCTCGACGATCTCCGCCCGGAGAATGAAGGTGTCCTGGTTCAACCAGGGAATCGGGCGGGAGAAGGTGGAGTCCGTCCCCAGCAGGATGCCCTCTCCCACCCGGATCTGGTTCACCCGGGCGGGCATCTGCCCGGAAGCGATAAGCATGAGCGATGAGGTCCCGCCGCCGGAGATGATCTCCAGAGGCTCACCCGCAAGGGTTTCCAGTTCTTCGGCCACCCGGCAGAGAAGCGTCAGGTTTTCCTCCGTGGGCAGGATCCCGCCGTAGCACCCCATGTTCGTTCCGATCCCGGCGACCCGTATGCCTTTCAGCGGCAGGGCCAGGCGCAGGAGCTCCGCCGCATCCTCCGGAGCGACCCCCTCCCGCAGATCTCCCACATCGATCATCAGGATCACCTCATGCCGCTTTCCCCGGGCAAGCGCCGCCTCGGAAAGCGCCCGAAGGGTTTCCGGTTCGGAGTTGAGACTGCAGTCGCATACCGCCGTCACCTGCTCCGCCTGACTGAGCATGGGGATCCGGAGGAGGGTGATCGGCTGCCGGAAGCCGCTTCTGCGGAGTCTGATCACGTTTTCCAGCCGCGCGTCCGCAAGCCTGGTGATCCCGCCGGCCAGGATCGCGGAGACGATATGCTCCTCCGCGCTGACGCCTTTGGTTACCCCCAGGACCTCCACCCCCCGGGCCAGGCAGACATCCCTGACCTTCCCGGCGTTTTCCTTGATTCGCTGCAGATCCACCACCAGATGGGTGCCTCGTACCGACATGGTATCACTCCTTTCCCAGCGTCTTTCCGACGATGTACCGATCCACACCTCCATATAACCTCTGCCGGGTCAGGATCCCGAAGCCGCCTGCCAGCAGATTGTTCAGGCTCTGGGTGTTTTCCGGGGAAACGGAAGCCAGGGCCTCCAGCGCGCCCAAAGACAAGGCCTCCTGTTCCTTCAGCGGCAGAGACAGCCGCTGCAGACCGTAGCCCCGGTGCTCCGGCGAGACAAAGGTGCAGTCAAAGGTCACCGTCTGCCGGAGCCGCTTTTTGTCATATCCCAGGGCGTGACCCAGGCTGCGGGGGGTGTCCCGGTTGACGATCATCAGGGTAAACATCGCAAGGCGGTCCTCCGCAAATGCGCCCAGGCAGTAGTCCAGGGCCAGGGATTCCCGCAGCTCGTCTTCGTCGGAGGGGACATATAACGCACTCCGGCTCAGGCTCCGGCATACCGTCTCCTGCAGCTCCAGGATCTGCTTCAGATGGGTTTCATCGCATCGCCGAAGGGACAGGGACAGGGATTGGCCCCTGCGATTCCGAAGAACCCGGTTTTCCGGGATGGGGTTTTTCATTCCGCGTCTCCGTTTCTGCGGCGGAAAGCGCCTCTGACAGAGCGGCGATCCTTTCGGATAGGCGCAGAAACTGCTCCGTGTCCTCCTCTCCCAGGGCGTCCGCAATGGCGGTCAGACGTCTGTGTATACGGGCACAGACCTGCTCAAAATCCCGCTTCCCGACCTCCGTGAGCCGGATTTCCACCCGGCGGTGATCGTCGGAGGAGATATTCCTCCGGATATATCCGCGGGCCTCCAAGGTGTTCAGCAGATGCGCGATCCGCGCCGTGCTGACGTCCATGACCCTTCTCAGCTCTCCCGGCAGGACCGCATCCGCCTTGCTGTGGATGTACCACAGCAGATGCAGCTCTCCCCTGGATATCGCCGCGCTGTGGCGGCCTTCCTCACTTTCCAGCAGCAACCGGTACGCCCGGATCATCCGGGCTTCGATCTCTTCCCGCTCCATCTCTTCCCCTGCCGGGCGGCAGCCGCCCGGACCTTTTCTTCGTTCTCATTGGCGTCAGACCCCGGAAGACGATCTTCCGAAAAATATCTAACCCTCGTTACTAATTAGGATACGATAGAATTGCCGCGCTGTCAAGCTTTCCGGTTCCGCCTGCCTGGGACCCGGGTCATCCCGTCGGCTGGGCCGGAGGAGAAGCGCCTGCGCCGTCGGACGGTCGGAGAGGGCGAAAACTGAAGGAAAGAAAAAACGAAGAAAACGATTGACAGCACCGGCGGATTCCGATAAAATACTTTGGCTATGCGAATAGCAAGTCCTCTATGAGCAAATCAGCCCTCGGCAGAGTTCGCGCCCGCAGGCGCGAATGAAGTCGGAATCATTTTTGGGCGGAATTCATTTCTGACCAAAAATACCTCGATCGCCGCAAGTGTCGAAGTGTTCGGCCGAGGCGCGCAGCGGCGATGCAAATCCCCCTCAACGCGGAGCCCAGCGAAGCGGGTCCGCGTTGAACATGAGCCCCCGTTCTTCAAATCGAAGCCCTTACTTCGATTTGAAGAGGAGGAATGACCGAACACATGCGAGTGAGCGCGGCTTTTACGCTAACCGCGATCACGAAGCCTGTGAGGTCCGGATCCCAATCCCCCCGTTCCTCAAAACGAAGCGGATGCTTCGATTTGAAGAGGAGGAGCGACCGAACGCAAGCGAGTTTTCCCGGCCCTTACGGTAACCGGGGAAACGAAGCCCGTGAGGTCCGTTCCAACCCCCGTTCCTCAAATCGAAGCCCTTGCTTCGATTTGAAGAGGAGGAATGACCGAACACATGCGAGTGAGCGCGGCTCTTACGCTAACCGCGATCACGAAGCCTGTGAGGTCCATTCCGACGACGACGACTGCGGCAGCGGCTGCTGCTGTCGAGTATAAGCGGCGGAGAAACCGCCGCAGAAGAAAACCGACAGGAGGTGTAACCCACATGTCTACGTTCAGAACCTATCAGCCCAAGAAGCGTCAGCGGTCCAAGGTCCACGGCTTCCGGAAGAGAATGGCCACCCGCAACGGCCGCAAGGTCCTGGCCCGGCGCAGAGCGAAGGGCCGCAAGGAGCTCACTCTGTAAGCTCCGGGGAATGTCCGCATGAAGACCACCCAATCCCTGAAAGGCAATTATGCGTTCCGCAGGCTGTATACGAAGGGCAAAAGCAGCGTTCAGCCTGCGGTAGTGCTGTATTGCCGGAAAAACGGCAGCGGTCGGAACCGTCTGGGCCTCACCACCGGCACCAAGGTGGGGAAGGCCGTCGTGCGCAACCGTGTCCGCCGCCGCCTCCGGGAGATCTACCGTCTCCACGAGGGGGAGTTCCGGCAGGGCTGGGATCTGGTGGTCGTGGCACGGAGCCGCGCGGCCGAGGCGACCTATGGGGAGCTGGAGGCGCAGCTGATGCGGGCTGCAGGCAAACTGGGCCTGCTGGTTCCATGAAGCGCCTGCTTCTGGCGGCGATCCGCTTTTATCGCCGCAATATCTCCCCCCTGCGGAAGCCCTGCTGCCGCTACGTCCCTACCTGCTCGGAGTATGCCCTGGAGGCCATAGAAAAGTACGGCCCCTGGAAGGGCTCCTGGCTGGCGCTGCGGCGGCTGCTGCGCTGTCACCCGTTCCATAAGGGGGGCTATGACCCCGTGCCCTGAACCCGAAGCCGATGGACGCCGCCTCATGCGCGGTCCGTCGGCAGAATTCTATGTCCCCGCGAGGAAACCCGGAGGAAAGGAGTTCCTGAATGGATTTCATTGCCAAACCCTTTGGCTGGCTCTTGATGTTCCTCTACGAGCTCACCATGAACTATGGCGTCGCAGTCCTGCTCTTCGCCCTGGCGGTGAAGGTGGTGCTGCTGTATTTCTCCGCCAAGAGCAAGAAGAGCATCATGCGCTCCACGCGCTTCACCCCCTACCTGAAGGAGCTGGAGGCGAAGTACGAGGGCAACAAGCAGAAGTATCAGGAGGAAGTCGCCCGGCTGTACAAGGAAGAGCACATCAACCCCATGGGCGGCTGTCTGTGGTCCCTGATCCCCTTCCCGATCCTTCTGGCGCTGTACCGGGCCATCCGTTTCCCCATCACCATCATGATGGGGGTGCCGGCGGAGGCCTATGAAAAGATCAAGAACGTTCTGTATGCCATGGGCTTCGAGCTGTCCGGCGGCGCCCGGTCCGCGGCCTATGCCCAGATCTATCAGTCCCAGTTCATCACGTCCCACTTTGAACGCTTTGCCCATCTGAGCGAGAAGCTGAAGCAGATCGACTACAGCTTCCTGGGCATGAACCTGGGGGAGCAGCCCAATTTCCGCTTCTGGACCTTCGGCCAGGACGGTGCGGCCATCTGGCCTCAGCTGGGCCTCTTCCTGATCCCCGTGATCTCTGCCGCCCTGAGCTTCCTGCAGAGCAAGATCAGCCAGGACCAGACCCCCCAGACCAATGAGCAGGCGGGGAGCACCAAGACCATGTTGATGCTCATGCCCCTCATGAGCCTGTGGATCGGTTTCGTCATGCCCGGCGCTCTGAGCCTGTACTGGTGCGCGGGCAGCGCGCTGCAGATCATCCAGGACCTGATCCTGGGGAAGATCTTCAACAAACAGCTGGATGCCGAGGACGCGGAGCGCAATGCCCGGCTGAAGGCCCGGGCGGAGGAGCTGGAACGCAAGCGCGCCGAGACGGAGCGCCTCCGTGCGGAGGGCGCCACCACCGTGAATCCAAACACCAGCCGCCGGAAGATGCAGAAGGGCGAGAAGCAGCGGGCGGAGCAGCGGGCTGCGGAATGGCAGGCCGCCAACAACCCCGGAAAAAAGAAAAAGGACGACGACAATCCCTCCCGGGTGGGCGATCGGGCCTATGCCCGGGGCCGGGCTTACGTCCCCGAGCGCTTTGATCCGAACTACGTGATCCCCGAGGCGACTGAAGAGGAACCGTCGGAAGCATCGGCGGAGGAGGCTCCGGAGACCCGGCCGGAGGCCGCGGATTTCCCGGAGATCCCCGAAGTCCCTTCCATCACGGCAGAGGAGATCGGAGATATCCCGGAGATCGGGGAGTCCGAATCCCCGGAGGATACCGGCAGCGAAGATAATGGAGTGTAAGCTATGCTGAAATCAATAGAAACCACCGGAAAGACGGAGGAACTGGCCATCGCCTCTGCCCTGGAGCAGTTGGGCAAGAGCAGGGAAGAGGTCTCGGTGGAGATCCTGGAGCGGTCCAAGTCCGGCTTCCTGGGCATCGGCGCTGTGCCTGCCAGGGTCCGGGTGAGCTATGAGTATTCCGAAACCCCCGCGGAGAAGGCGGAGGCCTTCCTGAAAGGCCTGCTGGAGCGTATGGGTTCCGAAGCGGTACCCGAGGTGGAGGACCGGGGCGAGAACGGTCTGTTCATCCGTCTCACCGGCGAGAAGCTGGGAATGCTCATCGGCCGCCATGGGGAGACGCTGGACGCCATCCAGCATCTGACGGGCTACGTGGTGAACCGGGGCGTGAGCAAGCGCACCCACATCAGCGTGGACGCGGAGGATTACTGGGCCAAGCGGGAAGAATCCATGAAGAGCCTGGCCTACAAGGTGGCCGCGAAGGTCATCAAATACCGGAAGAACATGACCCTGGAGCCCATGAATTCCTACGAGCGGCATGTGGTCCACACCGCCCTGCAGGATTACGAGGAGGTCAGCACCTATTCCGTCGGCAGCGAACCCAACCGCCGGGTGGTGGTGGCCTACGGTAAGGCCCATCGGGGCGACAAAAAATCGGCGGAATGATTTTCTGCTTGGAAAATATCTGGAGGTAACGAGCTATGGTGTTTGAAAAGCTGCGGGAGATTTTTGCCAATCAATTCGGTGTGGATCCGGAGACCATTACGGAGTCCACGGACATCATCAGCGATCTGGGCGCGGATTCCCTGGACGTGGTGGAGATGCTCATGAGCCTGGAGGACGAATACGGCATCACCATCGAGGACGAGAAGGTGGCGGAGATGAAGACCGTGGCCGACGTGGTCCGCTGCGTGGAAGGCCTCATCGAGGGCTGAGCATACCCGTGACCTATGCACCCGGCGGAGCCGGGTCAACACAGGAAAGGAGAGCCGCCTCAGGGCGGCGGTAATCATGGACGACGAAAAGAAAGAAGCGGGCTACGAGATCGTAGAGGAAGACGACGGAGCCGGCTGCGAAGGCTGCGGAGAAGAAGGCTGCGAAAGCTGCGGCGGGAGCTGCGAGGGCTGCAGCGGAGGCTGCCACAGCGCGGAGGATCTGCGGGCTCAGCTGAATCCCATGAGCAAGGTGCGCAGGGTCATCGGCATCGTCTCCGGCAAGGGCGGCGTGGGCAAGAGCCTGGTCACCTCCATGACCGCGGTGCTCATGAACCGGCGGGGCTACCATGTGGGCATCATGGACGCGGACATGACCGGTCCCTCCATCCCCCTGACCTTCGGCATGCATGAGCGGGCCAAGGCCAATTCCATGGGCATCCTGCCCAACCGGACCGAATCCGGCATCGATATCATGTCCCTGAACCTGTTCCTGGACAACGAAACCGATCCCGTGGTATGGCGGGGCGTCGTCGTGGGGAACACGGTGAAGCAGTTCTGGACGGACGTGATCTGGGACGACGTGGACTATCTCTTTGTGGATATGCCTCCCGGAACCGGGGACGTGCCCCTGACCATCTTCCAGTCTCTGCCTGTGGACGGCATCCTGGTGGTGACCAGCCCCCAGGAGCTGGTGAGCATGATCGTGGCCAAGGCCGTGAACATGGCGAAGATGATGAACGTACCCATCCTGGGCCTGGTGGAGAACTACGCCTGGTATCAGTGTCCGGACTGCGGCAAGCAGCATAAGATCTACGGGGAAAGCCATCTGGAGGAGGCCGCGGAGCAGTACGGCCTGCCCATCCTGGCCAGGCTTCCCATCCGGCCCGATGTGGCCGCCAGTGTGGACGCGGGGAAGATCGAAACCGTGGATTTCCCGGAGCTCGCCCCCGTGGCGGATTTCCTGGAGACCGCCGTGCCCATCATGAAAACCGAGTAAACAAACGGACAGGCCCTGGACCCGTTGCGCGCGCAATGAGCCCGGGGCCTGCTTCTTCCAAGGAGAGGAGCGGGAGAGATGGATCAATTTGTCAAAGTGCCGGGAAACAACCCCATGAACAGCAGTCTGGATGTAAGCCGGGTAAAGCGGAAATTCCTGGATCTGGCATACGGGGAGCATCCCAGACAGAAGCTGGATATCTATCTGCCGGAGACCGGGGAAGGACCGTTTCCCACCATTGTGTACATCCATGGGGGCGCCTTCGTCGGCGGGGATAAGCGGGATGACCAGATGCTCTACGCTGCCGACGGTATCGCCCGGGGCTACGCCGTGGTGAGCTATGAGCAGCGCCTTCTGCCGGAAGGGGTCTTCCCCCTTCCGGTGTACGATACCAAGGCTGCCCTCCGGTGGCTGAAGGCCCACGCAGGGGATTACTGCCTGGATCCGGAGCGCTTTGCCATCGCCGGAGACTCCGCCGGGGCCTACCACGCCCTTTTCGCCGCCGCCACTCAGGAGATCCCCGCCTTTGACGGGCCGGATGCTCCCATGGGGGGAGACAGCCGGGTGAAGGCCGCCATCGGCCTTTTCGGCGTATACGACCTGGCCATGCAGGCGCAGTTCAGCTTCGACCAGGGACCCTTCCCCGGGGCGAAGGAGGTCTTCAACTTCGCGGATCTGTTTGCCGGGGGAGATACCCGAAAATGCAAAGCGCTGGGATACCTGACGGACTGCAGGACCTGGGTCACCCCCGCCATGCCCCGGGTGCTCATCCAGTGCGGCGACCATGACCAGATCGTGCCCTATCAGGCCTCCCTGGAGCTGGTGGATCGGATCAACCGGGTCTGCGGCGAGGGGCGCGCGGAGCTGGACGTTTTTCCCGGTGCTCTCCACGGGGATCCGGCGTATATCACAAAGGAGAACGTTGACAGACTGTTCCGATTCCTGGACAGCGTGCTGAAATAAGACTTTCTGCAAACTGCAAGGCAGGGGCGCCGAAGGGCGCTCCTGCCTGTTCTGAACGGGGTATGCCTCCGGCGGCCCGGTTTCTCTTACGCGAGAGAAACCGGGAAAAAGCGCGGCAGGGCTCCGCCCCTGCACCCCGGTGCGCAGGGCGCTGAAGCGAAGGGGACACTGACGCGGCGGGGAAGAAGCGGGTGGTATACGCATCTCTGTGCCGCTGATGTTCCTGCAGGCAATGCTCGTTTCCTTTTCAGGGTGCCCTTCGCCGCACCGGCGCAGGGACGACTGGTACCCT
>Ga0310697_10003661_pt1 | contig 15450 bp, 5 predicted proteins | sample 172DNAGHGlowgp2_FD_203883 | JGI IMG/M metagenome (GOLD analysis project Ga0310697, IMG submission 203883) | Sheep rumen microbial communities from Palmerston North, Manawatu-Wanganui, New Zealand - 1728 DNA GHGlow gp2 (v2) (version 2) | ecosystem: Host-associated > Mammals > Digestive system >... | reverse complement strand
CGTCAGCAGCGTACCTTCATTGTCAAGGAAAAGGGCATTGTTGTCGCTATAGAGGATGATACGGTACTTGTAGTAATAAATGTACTGGTTGTTACAATAGATAGAGCCACTCTGTCCCATCGACCGTGTCACAATGGTTTGTCCGTTGCCACGGGTCTTCGACAGGTTCACCACGACCTTGTTTTCGTCGTCGACGGCAAGCTGGTAAGGAACGCGGATGTCGAACTGCACACCCGTCACGTCGCTCTGGTTCTCCATCACAATGGGCAGGATGAGCGCCTTGCCAGCGGGACTTTCCACCGCCTCAACACGCAGCACGTTAGTCTGTGCCTGGACCAGTGCGGCCAGGCACAGCAGTGCTGTCATTAGTTGGAATCTCAAGTATTTCATAGTCTTCTGCTTTTATTTTCTTACCTTAAACTGCTTGCCATTCAGATTGACGATATAGATGCCGCGAGGCAGTGTATTCCACTTACCTACCCGACGACCGCTGAGGTCGTAGATGGGCATCGTCTCAAGATCCATGTCGTCGGCCATCAGCTCGTCAATAGCTGTCGTTGAGCCAAAGACTCTGACGCTCAGACGCTGGGCCTCACTGTCGACAAGACGTACATCAGTAACAGTAGCACCGGCGGGCAGACCGCTGAGCAGCTGGTGCTCACCGGGAGCCAGGGTGTTACCCATAGGCGAGTAGACAACGATGCGTACGCCGTCGCTGACGTCGCGCATCGAGACAGAGAAGCGGCTGCGCAGGTCGCTGTTCAGCTGCAGCTGGGCAGCGTTGGCACCGCTGACGGTGAGTTGCAGGGCGGCCACCTCGTCGGCGTTGGCCAGCAGGATGCTGTTGGCGGTTGCCGTCATGACGTTGCGGCTCTCACCCTCCACCTTATTATACATACGCGCGCCTGTAGCCTCAGGCTCCGTGCTTTCCAGAACGAGGTCGACACAACCCACAATGTCGCTGACATTGATCTTGCTGTCGCTGTTCAGGTCGGCAGCCGTGTAGTTGTACATCTGATTGCTTGGCGACTTGTCATTCAGCGCATAGTAGACTACATTCTGCAGGTCAGCCACGTCGATGGTCTGGTCGGCATTCACGTCACCGTCCTTCCAGTCAAAACGGAAGATGTAGGTGATGTAGCTGTAGTACGGATTAGTGTGGGTGTAAGCCACCAGTTCTCCCTTCTTACCCTTGAAGACATAGCTGTTGTAGACATCCCACAGCCCGCTCTTCTTCTGCAGCATACCCTCAGAGTTATAGCTGGTACCTGACAGCGGGTACAGGTAGTCGAACGACAGGTTGTAGTCGGGCTTCTCATGACGATAGACCTGCAGCGTGTTGCTCTGGATGTCGATGGGCGTACCTGGTGTGAAGTCGATGACGACCTCATCCTCAAGCTCCTCGGGCACCACAGCCTTCTTCGTCGTCCAGTCCACAAACTGGAAGCCGCGGTACATATTGCTATTGCTAAGCTTCGCATTCGACGTCGAATGCGAGTAGGCCGTCAGCCAGTTGTAGCTCACGTTAAGCTTCGTCAGGTTAGGCAGCTTCGAGACGAGCGGATAGAGGTCGCCCTTCAGGTGGTTGCCCTCCATGTTCAGCTCCGTCAGCGGTGTGTACTCCTCGGCAATCAGGGTGTCGACGAGAGCCTCCACGGTGTTGTGACTCATGTTCAGCGTCTTCAGGCGCTCCAGCGTGAAGAGCGACTTAGGCAGCGGGCCGACAAGTCCCTGACCGGTCAGGTCGATGCCGGTGATGTAGAACAGCTCGTCGTCCTCGGCGTCAGCCTCAGTGGTGATGCCCTTCCACTTACCGATAGAGTGGTTCTGGTTCGTCAGATCCCAAGGCTTTTCCCATGAAGCACCATTCAGATACTTATAGAGGTCCTTCATGACGGCAAAGTCAAGGTCATTCATCATGTCATCGCTCTCGAAGACTCGTATCTCCTTGAAGTCCGTCCAGATGTTGGCAGCTTCGTAGATGTCCACCGTTCCCTCAGGTACTTCGAGCACGCAGTTGGTGCGGTACTTAGTGTAGTACAGATAGTAGTCATTAGACGAACCATTCCATTGCGAATATCTATAACCTGAAGAGATATTTGGCGTCGTACCAGCATAGACACGCAACAGTTCCAGATTATCACAACCAGCAAAGTAGTCGAAATAGCTGTTGTTCGTGTAGTTCTGTTTACGTCCTAAGTAGGCGGTCTTCAGTTTCGGGTTATTGGCAGCAAAATAGCTTCCAACAGTAGTCACGTTCTTCGGCACGCGAATCTCTGTGAGCTGGGTGCCATAGAAGGCACAGCTACCTATGCTCTGCAATTTCTGCGGCAGGGAAATGGTTTCCAAGCCACTCTTAGAGAACGCATAGTCGCCTATCTTCGTCAGAGTGAGGGGCAGATCAATGCTCTTGAGTGCTGAACACCCGTAGAAGGTATAATTCGGGATGGTAGTCATATCGGCAGGCAGCGTGACGCTGGCCAGCTGTTTACACTCATAGAAAACGTTAGTAGAGAAGCTGTTCGGCTTCTTAGTGAAGACAACACCCGTAAGGCCGCTGCCTCTGAAAGCATCTGACTCTAAGGAGGTCACCGTCTCGGGGATGGTCAGGGTGATGTTCATTGCCTTCGTGTTCTTGAAAGCACTGGAACCGATGGTCTTCAGCGATGTTGGCAGAGCCTCAATCTCCAGAGCCTCACAACCACTGAAAGCAGAGCTGCCTATAGAGGTCACCTGGTCAGTCAGTGCGATGCCGGGCAACAGTTTACAGTCTGAGAACGCACTGGACTCGATTTTCGTAATGCCATCGTGTAGAGTGACACTGGTCAGGCTCGTACAGCCCGAGAAGGTACTGCTGGGTACCGTCTTGATTTGCGATGGGATATTAGCACTCTCAAGCTTCGTACAGTTGTAGAAGACGTAATAACCCATCGAGGTGAGGCTCTCAGGCAAAGTAACGCTTGTCAGACCGGTGTTGTAGAACGCATAGTCATCAATTCTGGTCAGAGGCTGACCATTAAGATTGATGGTGGCCATCTTCGAACAATTGTAGAAGGCCTCGCCGCCAATCTGCGTGGTACCCTCGGCCAGCGTGACACTCTCTAACGATTCACAATTCTCCAACACGCTATAAGGCACCTGCTTGATATTGGCAGGGAAGGCGAACGACTTCAGCGACGAGCAGTTGCTGAAGGCACTGCTGCCTAACGAGGTCACCGACTCGGGCAGCGTCACCTGCTCCAGCAGTGAGCAGCTGTTGAAGGCATTGCTGCCGATGGTCGTCAGTGCTGTACCCTCCGTCTGCGTATTCTCCGTGTAGAGACGCATAGCGGTAACGGTGACACCGGCTCCCCACTGTGCTTCCTTGATACAGTGCAGATAGGCATGACCCTGGTCAGCCACTATCTGCTTCAGGTCGATGACGTAGGTGTTGTCGCCCTTCTTAGTCTGATACTTCTGCGTACCCCATGTCTTGCCGGGAATGTCAATCATCTCTGAACCGACACCGTCGTTAGTGTCCTGCCCGTCAGTAGTCTGGCGGTTGAAGCAGAAGCGCGGAGTGCCCTCGCTCACCGTCACCTCCAAGCGGTCGTAGGCCGAGAGGTCAGCGTAGTTGTCCATGGGCACACTGCCGTGTCCGAAGGGCAGGGCAGAGCTCTGGAACAACGTGTAGTCGCAACCCCACTGTGAGTTCCACATGGCGGCCGTAAGATTCACAAATCGGTCGCCAACAGCCTCATCACTGAACGTGACGCTGGGAATCTGACTGTCGCCAGAAAAGGCGGAAGAGCCAATCGACTGGCAACCTGCAGGAATGACGATGGGCGACTGTAGCTTATAGCAATTGGCAAAAGCGTTGTCGACGATAGTCACCACCTGCTTAGGAATATTCACACTTTCCAGATTGTCGCAACTATTGAAAGCGCTTTTACCGATGGTCTCCAAACCATCAGGCAGTACGACGGTCTTCAGTTGCTCGCAGTCGTAGAACGCGGAATTACCCAGACTCTTCACACCCTCAGGGATAGTCACGCTGGTGATGGCTGTTTCGTAGAAGGCGCTCTGTCCGATGGTCAGCAGGCCGGCGGGAAGGTCAGCCTTCGACAGTTTGGAATCGCTCTGGAACGCATTGTCATCAATGGCCGTCAATGCTATCGGCAGGTCGACTTGCACCAGCTGACTGTTGTAGTTGCAACTCAAGGCGTACTTGCCAATACGCTTCACACCATTAGGCAGGGCGATGTGTTTCAGTGCCGGCATGTTGTAGAACATGTAATCACAGACCTCATCTTTCTTCACGGTGTAGGTTCCATTCCACGGATCCTCTTGAACGACTCCGTTTTCAACATAATAGCACTTCACGGCCTCGCCGCCCTCCACAATCTGGGCGTTAGTCAGTATCAGCTCCTGCAGGTAAGGCATGCCCTGGTGAATCCAGTTCACGTCGGTACCATTAATCTTACCGCTGACGGTCAGGGTGATGGCATTGCCTGCCTTGGCTGACGGCAGCTCGGCCGTCAGCGTACCGGCCTCCGTCAGGTTGATGACGAAGTCGGTCGTGGCACCTATGGGAACGATATGATAGATGTTCGTATAGCTGCTCCCCTTGTAGTCGTCAATAGCCTCGGCATTGACATAGAGCGTCATCGAGGTAGGCAGACCGCTATACTGACATTGGAACGGGAAGTTCACGCCTGGCAGCGTCATCTTCTCCATACTCGTACAATTGGAGAAAAGGTAACCATAATTCCAATTGTCTTGAGCAAAGCCATTGGCCTCCAATCCCGTACCGAAGGTCAGCTCGCGCAGGTTCGTACAATTGTAGAAAGCACTGTAGCCGATGGTCTTCACCGAGTTGGGGAATGTCAGTTTTTCCAAACTCTTACACTCATAGAAGCAGCTCTGCGGAATGGCTTCGATAGTCGATGCCTCGTCGAAGATAACGGTCGTCAGATTGTCGCAGTAGGAGAACACGCCTGTACCTAACGATGCAACGCCCTTAGGCAGGGTGATGGTGGTCACAGCGTCAAGGTCGCTGAACGCATAGTTACCGATCGCCAGCTCACTCACTTCGGGGTCAATGTTCACAGCGGTGACCTGTCGCTGATAGCGGAAGGCGTTGTTACCTATCGACTTCACGTCCTTACCAATATTAATAGTCTGCAGCTTACTCTCATCGGAGTTATTAGGCTGGAAGCAATTTGCAGGTATTTCGGCAACATTCACCGTAACGACCACGGCGGAGTCACAGCCATAGAAGGCACTGCTGCCAAGCTCTGTGATGGTTGCAGGGATATTGATCTCCGTCAGACCAGCCTGGTAGAAGCAGCCCTCTGGAACCGTCGTCAGCAACGGAGCCTCATCGAAGTTCACCGTGCTCAGTTTGTAACAGTATTCAAAGGTGTATGTACCCAGCGTCTCCAACTTGCTGTTCAGCGTCACACTCTCTAACTGCTGACAGTTGTAGAACGCACTGTTACCTACCGTCGTAATGTTCTGACCGAAGACAACGCTCTTCAGGTTGCTCTTATTGCTCATGGAGCTATAGATGCTGGTCACATTGTGCTCACGCCCCTTACTGTCGGTCACTTTGTCGGCAATGATGACATGGCCGGCCTTCGTCTCGTCCTCGGCATACTCCGTAACGCCGTAGAACTGTGCATCGCTCGTGGCGTTCTCATAATAATACTTCAGGGTGTTGCCGTTAGCATCGGCCACGTTCACATAGCCGTACTGCGGCTCCTGCCAGAGATAGAGCTGGCGCAGATAGCAGTTGCCATTGATGCGGAACTTCACCGGTCCGTTGGTCGTCACCTTGAAAACTTGCGTAGAATAATCGGAGTTCCATCCGTCGTACTCCAAGCCTTCGACAGGGGTGATGACGGCATGCTCCTTTTCGTCATTGGTATAGATGTAAAGATACTGGTCAGTGTTCAGCCCTGCCACTGCATAGGTACGAGGAACAGGACTAAAGATACCATAATATTTCAGCTGGAACTGGTCGTTGATGTTCTCGTCGGGCGTCAGCAGATTGCCATCGCCTGCATTCAGGTGATAGAAGCCTTCTGGCGACTCCACCTCCTCGCCAAGGGTGACGGGCTGATCATACCAGCTGTAGTAATAGTCGTTCCACATATATTCAAGATCGCCGGTGTTAAGCGGATCGGCTGCCGTTACCGTGACCGTAGGCGACGACGTGAAGCCCGGAGCCTCGGTGTAGAAGCTGAGCTGGCTGCCGTTGGCGACAGTTATCGCATCTTTTTTATACTGGGCAGCCTCGCCGCCGTCGATGCTATAGAATATCTTAGCTTTGGTATAGAAGCCGTCAATGTAGTTCATGGGGTTATACAAAGTCACCGTCCACGCCTTCGTGTCATAGTCCTGAGACTTGCTACGAATAACCGGCGGAGCCAGCGTCAGCGCCACGCCGTTGACATAGACAGAGTCGACCTCTGAAGTGCCGAGGGCGTTGGTGCCATAGGCGTAGATGTAGCCCTGCCCCGTGGTGGTCACCGTGACGTAGCTGCCTGCAGAACTCGTCCAGGCATCGCTGTCCAGTGCGGGTTGCTCGGCAGCAGGCACCGTGGTGTAGTACAACGACGAAGCTGCCTGACTGTAGATATTATAGGTGCGGTTAGCGCCGTCAACCGACTGCGGATAAAAACTGGGGGGCTCTGGCTCTGACGCTTCAAAGTATACCAGGTTATTGAGAGCAGTACCGTCGTTGACAGCAAAGCGAACAGTACCCGTGGCAGTCACCTTCAGATAGAAGAAGGCCCCATCGGGCATCATATCGGTACTCCACTCATCGACTTCAACGCCATCGACAGCAGTCACAACCGGGCGATTTTCTACCGCCGTGACCCAAACGCGAAGATAACCACCTTCCGTCACTTCAGGTACAGCGTAGGTACGGACATCGCCGCTATAGATGCCATGGATTTCCCACTCATCAATATTGCGTGACTTCTTGATAACCCTGGCAGGCTTTGCACGCCGCTGTTCATGGCTCGGAGCCTTTCTGCTAGTTTTGGGGGCAACTTTTCCATTGGGAGAATAGTTGCGCATCATGAAATTGGGGTTGATGTTCTCGTCGGGTGTCAGCAGATGCTCACCTATGGGTGTAAGGTAGCCATAGGTACTCATAGCCGTCATCGGGAAAAGGCCGTCTTCCACTTGCTCGCCCAGTACGACAGGGGTCTTATCAACAATATCCCATCCGTCGTATGAATCCCACCACCTTTCATTCTGTACACCTAACATCCAGAAAGGAATACTGGCGGTCACTGTGACCGTAGGAGAGTCGTTATAGCCATCAAGAGAAGCATAGTACTTCAGCTGAGAGCCTAAAGGCACTGCTATCTCCTTCTCCTTGTCAGGATCAAACTTCTGGAACTCGCCATCGTCTATGGCGTAGTAGATATCTGGGTAGGGCATGTCATCACCTGCGTACTCCAGCCACGACTGGTCAGAATCAAGCACAGCCCAACACATATTCGTTTCGTCATCATACCCATTGGCATAATGGAAGGGGGGCATCAGCGTCTGGATGTCAGCGCTGACGGACTGCACCGTCACCGCCGACGGCGTCGGATCGTTATCACCACTGGCAACGTAGGCATAGAGGTTACCTGTGCCAGTAACTGTAATCCAACTGCTTTGCTTGTTGGAAGAACGGATATAGGCAGCATCTCCGTAAGGCGGCTGCTCGTCAAGGAGTTGATTTGTGTAGTAAAGCGTGGACGAGTCATAATTAGGATTGGTGACAACATAAGTACGACTGGCACCATTCATCTCTACCAGTTCGAACACCGGCTGGTCATAATTCTTGTAATCGTAGACCCACAGATTATCGAACTTCAGCATGCCGCCCTGGCCTACCAACGCACTGATGCCTGTGAGGCGAGCCAGCCCGTCGGTACTAGAGCCGCCACCGTAGATCCACGTACCGGTATCCTTTTCCCTTATAGCATATTCAAACCAGAATCCTGGGAATTGCCCCTCTTCTACATACTCCGGATGGGCACTGAAGTGATACCACTTGTCACTCTCAAAGACCTTGGAGCTTCCCTGATTAGAGTAACTCATAAACCACTCGGTGCTGTACGTCGACTCGGTGCGTACAGGCTGTGACAGACTGGCGCCAACAAAGCTGCTCCACTTGCTGACGGGCGCTCCCCCCTCATTCAATCCGTAGTACTCGGGCTCAATCAAGTCTCCGCCATGGTAGGGATAAGTACCCTGCGTCTGCACAATGAGCTGCGACTGGCTGACGTCGGCCACGTTGCCCGACCGAATCATAAAGTCGAACTCAACGACATAGCCACGATTCGACATGTACTGGTCACGGTAAAACACTTCGTCGGGAAGCTCAATCGGTAACCAAACACCGACGTTCCCTTCGGTTGCCTCAATCTGGACACACGTCCCGTTGACAGGGTCCGACACCAGAGACAACGTCGCCTCAGGGTCGCTCTGCCAGTCAACGGCCTGTGCCTTCTCGTAGTCCTGGCTGAACAGCACCCGCTTGCGGAGCTCAGCCACGGAGGCCGTGCTCACCGTCAGCAAGACGACGAGAAGGCACAGCATCCTACGATAGCTGTAGTTGAAAATATTAACTTTCTTCATAATGGTTAAAAATTTGAATATCCAAACTATTTCAAGGTATGTAGCGTCAAAAAGATGTGTTTCAGGTTTTTATTCAGTACGCAAATTTAGGTATAATTCCTTTTTACTCAAAGTTTTTTCGACCTTTTTTTCTCTGATTTTGATGAACTACCCCATTTTTTTGATGAACTAAAGTGTTTGTGCTGCCTGTTACAACGTCTTTCGCAAATGTCTCTATATATTTATGTCACATTTTTGTTCGCAAATATACAAAGTTTTCGGGAATAAACAATGTTTTTTCTAACTTTTTTCTCTTTAATTGTTTAATTTTTCCACTTTTATTACAAATCATAATTTCTGTCAAATTGTCCGTTTTCGGAGTTTCCAGTGGCAACGCGCTTACTTCTAATGACAGAAAAAGCGAAAAAAAAAGAAAGAAAGTCTTTGCCGTTCACCCGATAATTAGTATTTTTGCAACATGAAAAGACTAAGCTTTATCATCACGATGCTGCTCGTCGTTTTAGCAGCACAGGCACAGATAGCCGAACCCGTACATTTCAAGTCAGAACTGAAGGCACTGAAGGGTGCCGAGGCAGAGATAGTCTTCACCGCCACCATCGACCCGGGATGGCACGTCTACTCCACCAACCTCGGACAGGACGGCCCCATAGAGGCGACGTTCAACGCCGTGACGATGGACGGTGCCGAGACCGTCGGACGGCTGACACCGCGCGGCAACGTGATAAAGAAGTACGACCCCGTCTTCGGCATGGAGCTGAAGTACTTCGAACAGAAAGCCACCTTTGTACAGAAGATACGCTTCACCAAGACGGAGTACTCTATCGACTGCTACTTAGAGTACGGCGTGTGCAGCGACAAGAGCTGTCTGCCGCCGACACAGGTGGAGTTCAAGACAAAGGGGAAGAGCAGTCTGACGACAGAACAAACGAAGAGCGCCGAGCATGACGGCAGCAGTGCGGCAGTGCCGACTGACGATGGCACGGCGAAAGCCGAGGATGGTTTTCAAGACAGCACTGACGACACGGCAGCCGGAGACGCCACGGCACCAGCCAACAGCACGGCCACTGGCAGCACGGCACCGACGGACTCCCTCGCCGCGCTGGCCACTGACCTGTGGGCACCCGTCACCACCGACGCACTGACAGCCGGCGACGACGACGGCTCACGCAGCCTGCTCTACCTGCTGCTCATGGGCTTCGTCGGCGGACTGCTCGCCGTCTGCATGCCCTGCATCTGGCCTATCATACCTATGACGGTGTCGTTCTTCCTGAAGCGTGCGAAGACCGACCGCCGCAAGGGTGTGCGCGATGCCATGACCTACGGACTGTCCATCATCATCATCTACCTCGCTCTCGGACTGCTCGTGACGGCACTCTTCGGCAGCGACACACTGAACGCGATGTCGACGAACGCCGTCTTCAACATCTTCCTCTTCCTGCTGCTCGTAGTCTTCGCACTGAGCTTCTTCGGATGGTTCGAGATAAAACTGCCCGACTCATGGGCCAACAGCGTCGATGCCAAGGCCGAGAAGCTGACGTCGCAGCTGTCGATATTCCTCATGGCGTTCACGCTGGTGCTCGTCTCCTTCTCCTGCACCGCACCCATCGTGGGACTGCTGCTCGTCGAGACGACGACCACCGGCAACTGGCTGGCACCGGCAGTGGGCATGCTCGGCTTCGCACTGGCACTGGCACTGCCGTTCACGCTCTTCGCACTCTTCCCCTCATGGCTGAAGAGGGCACCGCGGTCGGGCTCGTGGATGACGACGATAAAGGTGGTGTTAGGATTCATCGAGCTGGCCTTCGCACTGAAATTCCTCTCCGTAGCCGACCTCGCCTACGGATGGCACCTGCTGGACCGCGAGGTGTTCCTCTCGCTATGGATAGTGATCTTCGCACTGCTCGGGGCATACCTCTGCGGATGGCTGAAGTTCCAGGAGGACGAGATAGGCGGCGAGCTGCACAAACCCATGCCCGTGGTGTGCATCATGGGCGGTCTGCTGTCGCTGGCCTTCGCCGTATATATGGTACCGGGACTGTGGGGTGCACCCTGCAAGGCCGTCAGCGCCTTCGCACCGCCGATGAACACCCAGGACTTCAACCTCAACACCAAGGTCGTGGAGGCACGCTTCACCGACTACGACCTCGGCATGGCGGCGGCACAGGCCGAAGGCAAGCCGGTGCTCATCGACTTCACTGGCTTCGGGTGCGTCAACTGCCGCAAGATGGAGGCAGCGGTATGGACAGACCCGCGCGTCGCCGACCGTCTGACACGCGACTTCGTGCTCATCTCGCTCTACGTCGACGACAAGACTCCCCTACCCGAGCCTGTCGTGGTCACCGACGCACAGGGACAGTCACGCACGCTGCGCACCGTAGGCGCGAAATGGAGCTTCCTGCAGAGCCATAAGTTCGGGGCTAACGCACAGCCTTACTACATAATACTCGACCCGGCAACAGGACAGCCACTCGCACCACCACGCGCCTACGACGAGGACATCGATGGCTACCTCAGTTTCCTCGCGCGCGCGTACACCCGTGAGTGAAACAGCCCGCCGCACCTCCCACACCTAAATAGTCCACGAGTATCGCGCAATACTCCACGACTAATAAAAAATACTCCACGACTATTATGCAATAGTCGTGGAGTATTATTAGGTGCGCCGGGTGCGGCGGGTGTGACCTGTTTCACTCACGCGTGTATGCGCGCGGAAGGACTACCAGTCCTCTCCCTCCTCGTCGTCCCAGACGTTACGGTTGCGACGCGAGGCAGGATCTAACGTTCCTTCATCATCCACGCCGCCATAGGTGACACCCTCCAACTTTTCGCTGTTGATGGAGTCGCTGGCTGCTATCATGGTCATCGGGAGCACAGACACCGTCTGCGTCTCAGGCTTCATATAAGTCTTCTTCATCGCTCCGTCCTCCCATTACTTAACAACCACCTTCTTGCCGTCACGGATGTACACGCCTTTCTTCACGGGCTTCTCCACACGCTGACCTTTGAGGTTGTAACAAGACTTCAATCCTTCTATCCTTCCATCTTTCAATTCTACAACTTTCGTCTCGTCGCCGAACGACATGAAAACGCGCGAATTGGCACTCGTCACCTCAGCCAGTACGTCGTCAAGATCAAAGTAGGCGCGGAAGGCCTTCATCTTCGTCTTACCTGCCGAGTAGTAGAACTTGTTACCGCTGAGGAACAAGTTGTTGGCAGGTACGAGAGTCTCGGCCTGATACGTGCCGATAAATGAGCCTATCTCCTTCTTGCCAGACTTATATCCTGCTTTAACTTCGTCTGGTTCAATGCTTGTTGTTAATGTAAACGCCGAGACATCATTGGATATTTTAATCATATAAGGGTAGTTGCCGGTGAAGCCCTCAGAAAAATCTTCATCCTCAAAATTGATAGTTATGCCCGTCACGTTATTGTCAACCTTTGTAGGGCTATAGCTTGTAAAATATGCCAGCTTCGCATCATTGCCGAAAATCTCATAGAACCGGTCTTCCGTCATGTCGAATGGCAGGCAGATAGTACTCCACTCACCGGCCTTGATGGTACGTTTCACTTTCACCTTCTTGGCCGTTGCCGATGCCACAGGTTCCGTAATGGAATTCTCATCCAACAAGATATAGTCGACAATGTCTACGTCGAACTGGATGCCTGTCGAGTTGATGCTTGTCTGGTCGGTCTGTCCCAGTTTGACGTTCTCAAGGTTGCCTGACAGTTGTGTTCCCACCACCAGGTTATTATCAGCTACGACTGGAATCTCAACGAGCACACCGGAGGTGCCTTGCAGCACAACGTTCATTGACGTCACCACCAATATGTTGTTCACGATGCTGCCCGTGTGGGTCGTGTGACAGCTGCCCAACACCACGTTCGTGCCGTCAACCGTTACACCCTCGGGCAGGTTCACCTTCAACTGATAGTTGCTGATGATATGACCATTGTCAAACTCGTAGTTGATTCTCAGGTTGCCGCGCTCGCCGGGCTTAATCTCCAACGGCGACACCCACACCCTGCTCTCGGCAAAGCCGAACAGGACCCATGTCAATAATGACAGGAATAATACTGTTTTTTTCATGTTATTGCTGTTGTATGATGTTTACTATCGTTGTTATATCGTTCACGTCTATCACACCGTCATCATTGGCGTCAGCAGCTACCGGGTCAAAGCCGTCCTGGGTATTGTCCTGAATGTAGTTGACAACAGCCGTCACGTCGTTCACGTCAACCACGCCGTCACCATTGGCATCACCAGCCTCGCCATACTCCACTATCTCTTTAAACTCCTTCCAATAGTCTGCAGCCTCGTATGCAGCCTTGCTGCCGGCAGGAACGTAGAGTGTAGCGTTGGCACGAGTTCCAAATGTGTACTTGCGTATTGAAATCGGTGTTGAACTTCCCACCTTTACCATTGTCAATGGGCAACTATTAAAGGTTCCCCATCCGAATTCAGTCACACCTTGAGGAATCGTAATTGATGTCAGACTACAACCATCGAAAGCATTAGAACCAATGGATGTTATTCCGTCAGGAAGAATAACTGATTCTAAATACTTACAACTATTAAACGCATTGTATTCAATAGAGGTCAGACCTGTGAAGAATCTCAGTTCATTGAACGAAGAAATGTCGCTTTTTGTGAAGTTACCTTCTAAACTTGTCACTGCTGCCGCCTCGGCCAATGATAAAATCCTGTCACCATTCGTATCCCAGTTCTGCACACAGATTGCCTTGACATTGGCATCGGCAAAGACGATGAGCTCCTCAACCTCATTAAAGTCTTTCCAGTAGTTCGCTGCTTCATAAGCAGCCTTGCTTCCTACGGGAACGAAAAGGGTCGCATTGGCTCGATTCTCAAAGATATTCTCCGTGATAGCTACTGGAGTGTCCACTCCGACAAATACAGATAAGAGATTGTTGCAACCAAAGAATGCGTTTGCCCCAATACTGGTGACACCACTTGGAATGGCTATAGATGCCAATGTACTACAACCTTCAAAAGCGTTACTGCCGATAGAGGTCAAAACATCAGGTAAAACCACAGAAGACAGGGCACTGCATCCCTCAAAAGCATTATTGCTGATAGACGTCAAGCCTGTAAAAAACTGTAATTCATCAAACGACGAGATGGTTGTGTTGCCTGCAAACACTGTACCCAGGCTCGTCACAGTAGCAACCTCTGCCTGACTCAACTCGCCGTCTTTGTCCGTATCCCAGTTAGCAACACAAAGCGCCTTGACGTTGGCATCGGCAAAGTCCAAATTCGATATCTCTTCAATTGCTTTGAAGTTATTCCATCCATTTGTTTTCTCGTAAGCCGTTCCGCTACCCTGAGGTACGTAAAGAGTTGCAGACGAGAACACATTCACATATAGCGTATTGTCATAATACAGTTCAAACACCGAACTGTTGATGGAAAAAGGCTCCACTATATAGGAATACACACTGCTCAAGTTCTCGCACCCATAAAACGCACGATTGTCAATAGATGTCACATTGGCTGGAATTTTGACGGAAGTGAGACTGCTCAAATAGGCGAAAGCCTCACTGCCGATTGATGTTACATTGGCAGGAATCACAGTCGTCTTACATCCAGATATCAGCTTGTTGTTCGATTTCTGAATAATTGCATTACAATCATTGCGCGAGTCATAAGTATTATTTCCACTCACTACTTGCAAAGAAGTCAATGCACTACACCCCTTGAACGGATTTGTCCCGATTGAGCTAACCCCTGCCGGGATAACGATTGAAGTCAAACTGCTACAGTTCCCAAACGCGCCATTACCAATGGATGTTAATCCAGTAAAAGACTGCAACTCATCAAACGAAGCAATCGTTGTGTTGCCCCCAAACTCGCTGCTGATGCTAGTAACGGCTGCAGCCTCCGTCACGGAGAATATGCCATCCACATTCATGTCCCAGTTCAGCACACAAACCTTCTTGACATTTTCATCAGCAAAAACCATCTCTTCCTCTTCCGCGTACTCAATAATCTCCCCCATGTCATTCCATGGATAATCGGCCTGATATGCAGCCGTACATCCGGAAGGAACATAGAGCTTGGTGATAGGGCAATCTTGGAAAACTTGATTTCCTGTCGCTGGTGGTGTAGCTCTTTCTACTCTAACAGTTGACAAGAAGTTGCATTGCTCAAATGCGTATTCCCCAATGGACGTCACACTGCTTGGAATGGATACTGCGCGAATATGAGTGTACGCAAACGCCATCGATTCAATAGTTGTCACGCCATCGGGAATGATAAGATTCTCTACTATTTTATCTTCACTACTTGTTTTGCATATCTGTGTGTGAAAAGCTGAATTACCAATAATTTTTACACTACTCGGAATGATAGTGCTCTTACAACCAGCAATCAATCTGTTGTCAGACTTTCTGATAATCGCATTACAATTGTCGCGCGAATCATAGTAGTCATTTCCTTCGGCCACCGTTATTGAGGTCAAGTTTTGACAGTATAAGAATGGTGTCTGAAGTTCACCACCACCTATAGAACTTACGCTACTTGGGATATGGATAGTTGTTAAGCTACAACGCGCAAAGGCCATATACCCGATGGATTGTATTCCTTCCTCAAGGGTAATGGAGGTTAAGCCTGCATTATCAAAAGCAGATTGACCAATGTCCTTAACCGTACCTGGAATGGTGATAGTTGATATGCGACATATACAGAATATATTAAATACTGATAATCAATCAGTTACGTATTAAATGGTAGAAAAGTGTATTGACGGCTATGGAATGCATAGAACAAAGGCGCAAATTTAACGTATTTAACTTTTATTGTTGGAC
>Ga0310697_10003659_pt1 | contig 15457 bp, 16 predicted proteins | sample 172DNAGHGlowgp2_FD_203883 | JGI IMG/M metagenome (GOLD analysis project Ga0310697, IMG submission 203883) | Sheep rumen microbial communities from Palmerston North, Manawatu-Wanganui, New Zealand - 1728 DNA GHGlow gp2 (v2) (version 2) | ecosystem: Host-associated > Mammals > Digestive system >... | reverse complement strand
GGCGACGTGCAGTCCAATCTGCGCATCAGCAGCAACCCCATCGCCAGCGATCTGATTCCCAAAGGCGGCGCCGATGTCATCATCTCCATGGAGCCCATGGAGGCCCTGCGCTACCTTCCCTATCTGAACAAAGAAGGGTGGGTGATTACTTCAAGCGCTCCTTTCGTCAATATACCGAATTACCCTGAGATAGAGTCTGTTAATGCAGAGCTTGAGAAGCTGCCTCACGTGGTATGCCTCGACATCGAACAACTCTCCAAGGACAATCAGGTGCCCCGTTCTGCCAACGTCATCCTGCTGGGTGCTGCTCAGCAAGCCCTCGGCATCGACTACGACAAACTCGAGGCTGCCATCCGCCGTGTTTTCGCCCGCAAAGGCGACGCCATCGTGGACGCCAACATCAAGGCACTGGCTATCGGACGTGATGCCACACGTTGACACCCCCTTTTCTTATAACCATCAACTCTCACAATAAAATATTCAAGGCAACAATGATGAAAAAGATTCTGCTGATGATGACCTTTGCTGTCATCTCCCTCACAGCTTATTCACAAGATATTTTCGGTACGTGGATTACAGAAGCCGGCGACGGCAATGTGGAGATCTACGAGAACAACGGTAAGATCTTCGGCAAGATTGTGTGGCTGAAGAAAGGTGCCGACACCAGAGACACCCACAACCCCGATGCCAAGCTCAGGGATCGCAAGCTCATCGGCGTCAACCTCCTCAGCGGCCTCACCAAGAAAGGTGACAAGTATGAGGGCGGTAAGATCTATGACCCCAAGAGCGGCAAGACCTACAAATGCGCCATCTGGCTCGACGGTAAGGAGCTAAAGGTCCGCGGCATCCTCGGTATCTTCCACAGCACCCAGACCTGGAAGCGCAAGTAACCCTATTCTTCCCTCATGAAAATCATCTATTTTCACGGCTTTGGTTCCTCCGGGGCCAGCGGCACGGTGGAACACCTGCGCAACCTCCTGCCCGAGGATGAGGTGATAGCGCCCGACATCCCCGTTGACCCGGTGGATGCCTTGCCCTATCTGAAGCAGCTCTGTGCCGATGAGCAGCCCGACATCGTCATCGGCACCAGCATGGGAGGCATGTATGCCCAGCAGATGCGCGGCTTCGTGCGCATCTGCATCAATCCAGCCCTGAACATGTCCACCATGAGCGGCGCTCTGCGTACGGGTGAGCATAAGTTCTTCAACGGACGCAAGGACGGGCAGAAGACGTTTCGCATCACGCGTGACATCATCCAGCATCACAACCAGATGGAGCGCCAGCAGTGGAAGGACATCACCGACTGGGACCGCGAGCACTGCTACGGCCTCTTTGGCATTCATGACACCGTCGTGAACACCTACGACCTCTTCCATAAGCACTATCCCCACGCCACCCGCTTCGATGGCGAGCACCGTCTCAACGAGAAAGTGCTGCGCAAGGTCGTCATCCCATTGATAGAGGAGCTGCGCGGCAAAACAGAATAACCGTTGTGCCCGCATAGCACATCCTCAAATATCCGTGAAGCAGAAAACCAAAAACGATGAATTCCAAATCAAGAATTCTTCTCTTTCAGGCACTGTTCTTCGTTGGCCCGCCTGGAATAACAAGTACAGCAATACCGTGTTCTCCCGTCGGCCATCCGAAGACATTGTCAACACCTACATCCTCGCCCAGGGCAACGATGAGAACTTCGGCGGCAAGCTGGCCCACATCGTAGTGATGCAGCATGTCACGAAGGAGAAGATCGACCAATTCATCAGTGCACTCCAGGCTGAAGCCGGCCCCGCGAAATAGTCAGGTGCCTATCTTATAACGTTTTTATTCCGTTCTTATTTCCGTGTCTTCGTAGATTCGTGAGTCCGTAAATCCGTAATCCTTTCAGCCATCTTCAGCGGATCAAAGAACCGTCCCGTGATTCTCTAACCTGTTGAACTGCTAATTCGAAGATTGTCAAGAAAGCTGTCAATGCTCATTCTGGGCGCAAAGTTACTCCATTTCTTTGAATCGCCCAAAACTTTAACTATTATTTAAGGGCTCATTACTCTTTTCTTCGTTTGAGAATTTAACAATCATCTGTTTCTAATTATTGATTTACAACATCTTATATAGCGTAAATGGCAAGTTCTTGTTGATGAGAGCGAGGAAGTGCCAGCGCTTGGTGACGTACGCCTTGGTCTTCTTCCTGCGAATGGCAGCGATGATTTGGCTGGCGACTATTTCGACGGGCATCACCCAAAAGAGTCCTTCGCCTTTCGCCATCGCTGTATCTACAAGACCGGGGCGGATGTCCGTGACGCAGATATGGTTGCCACTCTTGTATGCCTTCTTGCGCAGAGCTTCCATGTAGTTGATTTGGTAGGCTTTCGATGCGCTGTAGGCGGGAGCCATCGGCTCACCGCGCAGTCCGCCAGCCGAGGTGATGGCAACGAGGTGGCCGTGGCCTTGCTGCTCGAAGATATGGTAGAGCGTGTCGATGACAAATGTCCAGCCCATGACGTTGGTTTCGATGGTCGGACGCTCTACGGCGTAGTCCAGCGAGGCGTTGATGTCGCCCGTCCCCGAGCAGACGATGGCGAGGTCAATGTCTTTCAGTTCATCGCGGAGTGCATCGATGGCTCGCGCAATTTCGTCCAGCTTGGTAATGTCTGCTGTGGCGGTGAAGGTCGTGTCAGGATGCTCTTGCCGCAATTCGTCAAGTAGATGTGTCCGTCTGCCAACGATACCAATGCGGTTGCCGTCAGCAGCATATCTCTCGAAGAGTGACTTGCCAATGCCTGAGGTCGCTCCAATGATAATGATGTTTTTCTTGTTCATGTCTTTTAACGAAGGTGTGAGTTTACAATTCTTCTTGAACCAACTGTTCCTTAATTCTTTCAGTTAAAGGAAACATGCCCGAATACTTCTTATAATCTTCTTGCAGCATTTCTGACGAAGATAATTCTTTCGTGTCTGTATATTCATATTCGACGATGTAGAATATATCTTCAACATCAATGTCCCTTACAATATCTTCCTTTTTGTGGGTCAATGTCAGATGTCGATAACTATTGGAAGACTTTAAATTAAAGACGGAAGGAGCATCAAAATCATTATATCGATATAGCTCCGTCTTGTTGTATTTCGATAACACTTGCGTGTACCCGAAAAGATTTGTCACAAGAGTGCTTCTGGGAAACAAGGCATCCATAGACAAAAGCATCTCGTTTTTATCAAGACGAATCTCGCAACTACCTATTGAGATAGAATCCGCATAGACAAAACCTGATTCAATATTTCTCTTTTTATCACGCATTGTTTCCTCATATAAAGTGTTCTTGTTGAGAAACGGAAGAGCCATGTATCTGTCGCCAATCATCATGCTTCGTTTCTTCTGCGCAATGTCTTTTCTCTTTGACATAAAGTAATTCGTTTCGGTATTACCGCAGTGAACCTTTTTGCTTTTGGTGTCGATAAAGAATTCTCGTATTCCGTCCATATAATATTTCAGACGTGAATCTACATGTTCTATACTCCTAAAGTACACTTTGCAATGGTAATACTTCTTTTTCTTTGCTGTAATATTGACTTCCGATAGTTTATAAGAGGATGGAGAAAGGAAAATGATGCTGTCCTCATTATAAACGAGAGTCTTGGGCTCATAGTTTATATGAGAAATGTGGTATTCGAAGCCTTTCTGAAGGTTAATATTCCCGGCCATGTTTGAGCGTCCAACTACAGTTCCATTAGCATCGTAGATAGTAGCATAGCTAATAGGATTCTTGGTTATGCTGTCTGTCAACATAACTTGCTGAGCAAATCCCACTAAACTAGTAAGGAAAAGAAGTTGAGCTAAGATAAGATATTTCATGCTGCAATTTCGATTCGTGGAATTTATGTTATTTTGCCACAAAATTACATAAAGTCCCACGAAAAAGCCCTCGGCAAAACCCGGAAATCGGGTGCCGAGGGCGAAAATATGAAACTAGTTTCAGAGTTTGTCTGACTTTTGCTGACGCTGACAGCCTCAAGCAACAATAAAAGAGAAGATCGCCACCGGCATCACGCCGACAGCGACCTGAAATTAAGAGAGTTTTTATAAATTAGCGTGGATGAATCCTATGCTGCTCTTTTCTTCGTGAGCTTGTACACGACGATGAAGGAGGTGGGAAGGCCTATACCCATGTATGCGGCGATGATAAGCCAGAAGTAGATGTTGTTTTTGGGCTATGACAGAAGGGATTAGAACAAATATGCTACCTAACAGAAAAACAGCTTTTTCATCGGGACAAATGACTACCTATAATGTTTATCAATTGAAGATTCATGAATTTCTCTCTATAAATATCATTCTTCGGGATGGCTATCTTTGGCAGATTTCTCTTGCTTTCCTTTAAAAGAAACCGTTTGTCCAAAGGGCAGTTTACAGTATCGGACTTGGCTATTCTTTCTTGACAAAGTGAATCTTTTGGAATAGAGCAACTATCTTTAGGCGTTTGTGCCTGCCCCGCCACTGCAACGATGGCAAACAGAATGGTGATGATTGTTTTCTTGTACATAGTTCGTTTCTTTAAATAACTTTGCGACCGCAAAGTTACAAAAACTACATGAAAAAGCCCTCAGCAAAATCCTGAAATCGGGTGTCGAGGGCGAAAATATGAAACTAGTTTCAGAATTTTTACTGCTGGGCGTCGAAAGTGATGCCTTTGCGGATTTTGGACAACATCTGAGGTGTGATGCTGAGGAAAGAGGAGATGGCGTTTAGCGATAAATGGTCAACGATTCCGGGACAACGGCGCAACAACAGCTCGTAACGCTCGCGGGCCGTGGCACGGTGCAGCTCCAAATAGGTTCGGCGTGCTTGACTGAGCAGGTGCTCAGCGATGATGCTGCGCAATTCCATCGTCTCCATGTCCTGGCTAAACAATTGTATCAACTGATTGCCCGTGACCCTGAGCACGCGGCTGGGTATCATTGCCTCGATGGTGGTCTGCGCCGGGCGTCCATCGAGACAACTGGGATAGTCGCCTGCGTATTCGCCCTCGAATGAGAACCAGGTGATATGCTCCCTGTCGCTGCCAATTTCATGCGTCACGTACTTGAAGCAACCCTCCGTAACGAAGCCGAACCATCGCGACGGGTCGCCCTCCCGCTCCATCTGGTCGCCCTTGCGGTAAAAGACAGCCTCGCCTTCCCGCTCGCAAAACTCCCGCAGCACCTTTAGGTCTATACTGTTATTGCTGAATTTCTGTTCCATTCGTCGGTCTTTGATTGAGAAAGCGAATAGTATACAGATTGCTAATGTGCAATCATCATAGCCCCTCTACGCCCCTCATGCGACATGATTGTTTAGAACAAATCAGAATGTGTGCCGGTTCCTGTGAACAAAAGTATTAGCTCTGTATCGTTCTGTTCCCATATCAAGAGCCAGTCGGGTTTGAGGTGACACTCCCAGCAACCGCCGTACTGTCCAGACAATTTGTGTGGAAGATAGCTCATGGGAAGCTGGCCATCTGCCTCCAGCAAACGGATGGCGGTCTTGAGCAGTTCCATGTCATAGCCGCGCTTACGACAACGTTCCGTGTCCTTGCGGAACGTCTTGGTCATTCTTACCTCGTACATAACGGGTCAGATACCTAATGACTTGAACATTTCCTCGGATGAAGAGAAACTCTCAATACGTCCAGCCAGCTTGTCCTCCTGTGAGCGGACATAGCTGCTCTTTGCTTTGGGCGTGACCTTGGAAATGAGCACTCCCAGGGCTTGTAAGTACTCCACTAGGGCCTTTCCGCTGGAAGTGCGCTCGTTCAATGTGATAGTATAAGTAGCCATATCTCTACATTATTTTTGTTTCCGAGTGCAAAGATAGAGATAATAAGTAAAAAGTGAAGAAGAGAAAGGGAAAAAATGAAGGAAATGCACAAAAAATGTGCGAAACCGTGGAATTATTGAACAACGGAGCCGTCAATCAATGGGCACAATAATACGAAATGACCCTATTTTTGTTACGACGCATCGCAACGGCCTTCACGACGCGTCGTAACTGCTTATGCGACGCGTCGTATAATAATTGGGCTTATTTTTTGTGATAGATACTATTTTTTCACTTTTATTTTTCCGTTTTAATAAATAGCTGTATCTTTGCGGCGAATAAAGCCCCCTGTGGTCCCCCAAGGGGGACGATGGGATTTGAATAAATATAAAGGATTATGAATACAAATGAAAAGGGAAGGGAGCAGGATGGTCTGTCGGCCCTGGGAAAGAAGACGGATTATGTGTTTGACTATGCGCCGGAGGTGCTGGAGACGTTCGTGAACAAGCATCCGGACAATGACTACTGGGTGCGCTTCAACTGCCCTGAGTTCACGAGTCTGTGCCCCATCACGGGGCAGCCGGACTTCGCGGAGATACGTATCAGCTACATGCCGGACGAGCGGATGGTGGAGTCGAAATCGCTGAAGCTGTACTTGTTCAGCTTCCGTAACCACGGCGACTTCCACGAGGACTGCGTGAACAAGATTATGAAGGACCTGATCAAGTTGATGGACCCTAAGTACATCGAGGTGACGGGTATCTTCACGCCGCGTGGAGGCATCAGCATCTATCCTTATGCGAACTACGGCCGTCCGGGTACGAAGTACGAGGAGATGGCGGAGTACAGGCTGAGGAATCATGACCTGTAGGGAGGCCTCACCCCCTAACCCCCTCTCCAAAGGGCGAGGGGGAAGCCTACGGCGGTGAGGGGAGTAGAAACCACAGAAAATAGAGAATATGTCAAACCAAAAACACGACATGAATCGGAGACAGTTCCTGCGACGGCTGGGACTGAGCTCGGCTTCGGCCTTCTCGATGATGGCGCTGGGGCCCCTGCAGGCCATGGCATCGCGGCCTGCGCCACGTCCTGAGCCTCAGGGCGACAACAAAATGACTTACCGCGTGCAGAACGGCAGCGGCGAGCACATCTCGCTGCTGGGTTTCGGCATGATGCGTTTGCCGCGTGAACAGGAGGAGGTGGACCGCCTCGTGGACTACGCCATCGCGCACGGCGTGAACTACTTCGACACGGCGCCCATGTATGGCGGCGGCCGCAACGAGGGCGTCACGGGTGCCACGCTGAGCCGCTATCCGCGTGAGCGCTACTTCGTGGCTACGAAGATGTCCAACCAGAACCAGGCGCTGTGGTCGTTCGAGAAATCGAAGGAGATGTACGAGAACTCGTTCCGTCAGCTGCGCGTGGACTATATCGACTACTACCTGTTGCACAGCATCGGCGGTGGCGGTATGGACACGCTGCGCGGACGCTTCATCGACAACGGCATCCTGGACTTCCTGGTGAAGGAGCGCGAGGCGGGTCGCATCCGCCATTTGGGCTTCAGCTACCACGGCGACGTGCGGGTGTTCGACTATCTGCTGGATTTGCACGACAAGTACCACTGGGACTTCGTGCAGATTCAGATGAACTACGTGGACTGGCGCCATGCTGGGCGTGGGCGTCGCAGGGCTGACGCGGATGCGGAGTACCTCTACGGGCGGCTGGAGAAGCTGGGCATACAGGCGGTGGTGATGGAGCCTATCCGCGGTGGTGCGCTGGCGAACGTGGCCGACGAGATCCGCGAGCAGCTGCAGGCTGTGCGCCCGGACGACAGCCCTGCCATGTGGGGTTTCCGCTGGGTGGGCTCGCACTCGAACATCCTCACGACGCTCAGCGGCATGAACCGCATGGAGCATCTGGAGGAGAATGTGCGCACGTTCTCACCCCTGCAACCGTGCACGGAGGCCGAGAACGCGCTGCTGGCACGCATCGCCGACCAGATGGCGGGTTTCCCCACGATCGGCTGCACGACGTGCTCCTACTGTATGCCATGTCCCTACGGCGTGGATATACCGGGCAACTTCGCGTTCTACAACGAGGCTGTCACCAAGAAGATGCTGCCGCTGCCTGAGCCTACGGCCAAGGACTACGACGAGCGTCAGGAGGCGTTCCTCAAGGCTTATCGCGAGGCGATAGGAGCTGAGGAGCGTGCGACGACGTGTGTGGATTGTGGCGAATGCCTCAGCAAGTGTCCGCAGCAGATACGTATTCCGAACCAGATGAGCCGCATTGTGGAATTGATGCGGAAAAGAAATTGAATATGAAATTTGTATCATGGAATGTGAACGGGCTGCGGGCCTGTGACGGTAAGGGCTTTCGCGAGGTCTTCAAGGCGCTGGACGCCGACTTCTTCTGCCTGCAGGAGACGAAGATGCAGGAGGGCCAGTTGGACATCGCCTTCGAGGGCTATGAGAGTTATTGGAACTACGCCGAGAAGAAGGGCTACAGCGGCACGGCGATCTTCACGAAGCACCGGCCGCAGAGTGTGGCCTACGGCCTCGGCATCGAGGAGCACGACCACGAGGGGCGTGTGATCACGCTGGAGTACGAGCATTTCTTTGTGGTGACGGTCTATACGCCCAACGCGCAGGACGGGCTGAAGCGCCTGGACTACCGCATGGCGTGGGACGACGCGTTCCGCGCGTATGTCTGTCGCCTGGATGCGCAGAAGCCTGTGCTCATCTGCGGCGACATGAACGTGGCCCACGAGGAGATCGACCTGAAGAACCCGAAGAGCAACCGCATGAACGCTGGCTTCACGGACGAGGAGCGCGGTCAGTTCACGCAGCTGCTGGCGCAGGGCTTCACGGACACATGGCGTGCGCGCAACGCGGACGTGCGCGATGTGTATTCATGGTGGAGCTACCGCTTCCAGGCGCGCCAGAAGAATGCGGGCTGGCGCATCGACTACTGGCTGGTCTCGAACCGTCTGTTCCCGCAGGTGACGGATGCGCGCATTCACACGGAGATCTTCGGCAGCGACCACTGCCCGGTGGAGGTTGTGGTGGAAATTGAAAATTGAAAATTGAGAATTGAAAATTGTGAGAAATAAGATTTTTTTAGCGCTGGTGGTTGTGGCGAGTGCGATGGGCGTGAGGGCTGAGGGCGAGATGGCTGACAGCCTACTGCGCGATGTGATTGTCACGGGCACGCGCACGGCAACGCCGGAACGTGAGATACTGCCTGTGGTGACGGTGGTGACGCAGGACCAGCTGACGCAGCTGGAGCGCGTGAGTGTGCTACCCACCATCAGCGAGCTGGTGCCGAATGTGTTCATCACGCAACGTGGTATGATGGGTTACGGCGTCAGCGGCGGCTCGGCAGGCGCCATCACGATGCGTGGCCTCAGCTCTGGCGTGGGGCGCGCGATGGTGCTCATCGACGGCCACCCGCAGTACCAGGGTATCTTCGGGCATTCGATTGCCGACGCCTACCAGACGATGACGGTGGAGCGCGTGGAGGTGTTGCGTGGCCCAGCCTCGCTGCTCTACGGCTCGAACGCGATGGGCGGCGTCATCAATATCATCACGCGGCAGGAGGCGGCCGACGGTGTGCGCACGGATTTCAACCTGGGCGGCGGCTCCTATGGCGCCGTGGCGGCTGAGCTGCACAACCGTGTGCGCGCAGGGCGCTTCTTCTGCGATGTGGCTGCCAACTACCAGGGGGCTGAGAACCACCGCCCGAATATGGACTTCTACCAGTACGGCGGCTTCGTGAAGCTCGGCTACGACTTCTCCTCGCATTGGCGCGCGTGGGCTTCGGCCAACATCACGCATTTCGCGGCCTCGAACCCGGGGCCTGAGCACGCTCCGCTGCTGGACGCCCGTCAGTGGGTGAACCGTGGTGTCGTGGAGGCCTGCGTGGAGAACCACTATGCACGCACGAGCGGCGGCGTGAGCGTCTATCACAACTTCGGGCGCCATAAAATCAACGACGGCCATGTGGCAACGGCAGCGCCTCGCGACTTCCTCTTCCGTTCGCAGGACGCCCTCACGGGTGTCAGCGCCCACCAGGGCTTCGGGCTGTGGAAGGGCGGCTGGGTGACCGTGGGCTTCGACTACCAGAACATACACGGCGAGGCGTGGAACCGCAAGCTCGACAGCGACGAGCGCCTCAACCGCAAGATGGAACAGAACATGCACTACCCGCTGGACAAGAACCTTACGGAGCTGGCGGGCTATGTAGATGTGCGTCAAGATATTACGCGATGGTGGACGGTGGAGGCCGGTGTGCGCTACGACCACCACAGCGAGGCGGGCGGCGAATGGGTGCCGCAGGGCGGCTTCGTGTTCCGTCCCGCCAAGAACGGCGAGCTGAAGCTGATGGCCGGCAAGGGCTTCCGTGTGCCCAACCTCAAGGAGATGTACCTCTACGGCATCGCGAACCCCGACCTGCGCTCGGAGCGCCTGTGGAACTTCGAGGTGGCGTGGAAGCAGCGCCTGCTGCAGAACCGCCTCACCTACGGCATCAACCTGTTCTACCTGACGGCTGACAACCTGATTGCTACGGCGATGGTGCCTGAGCTGGGGCGCATGGCGAATTACAACACGGGTGAGACGCAGCACTACGGCGGCGAGGTAGAGGTCACCTACCGGGTGAACCGCCACTGGAACCTCACCACCAACCACAGCTACCTGCACATGCCCGCCGACAAGCGCATCCCCGCAGCCCCCACCTACAAAGGCTACCTGGGCGCCAAGTACAGCGTCTGCAAGCTGGAGCTGACGGCTGGCGTGCAGTGCGTCAGCGGGCTGTGGAAGGACACCGACGACAACGGCTTCGGCGACGTGGAGGAGGACACCTTCGTGCTACTCAGCGCAGGCATCGCCTACCACCTCTTCCCGCAGGTGAAGCTGTGGGCGAGGGGAGAGAACCTGCTGGCGCAGGCCTACGAAATCAACTACGGTTTCCCCATGCCTAAGGCTACGGTGATGGCCGGCATTCATGTGAACTTCTGAAAGTTTTTTCGGGCGTAAAATGGAAATATTCGGTGCAGAAGCATCGGATATGAGGAGTTTTTTGTACTTTTGCGCCGAAAATAACCAATATAGAAGTCTATCATGAACTTAAAGTTTCGTTTGACACTGCTCAATTTCATTGAGTTTGCCGTGTGGGGCGCCTACCTCACGTCGATGGGCAGCTATCTTGCTCATGTGGGTCTGGGGCACCACATTGGCTCGTTCTATTCCATTCAGGGCGTCGTGAGCATCTTCATGCCGGCGCTGATGGGTATGCTGGCCGACCGCAAGATGGAGGGTCAGCGAGTGCTGAGCATGTGCCACGCGCTGGCCGGTCTGTTTATGATTGCAGCCTCGGCGTATGCCTACAATGCAGAGGACGTGCATTTCGGCACGCTCTTCACCCTTTACACGCTGTCGGTGGCGTTCTTTATGCCCACCATCGCGCTGACCTATTCGGTGGCGTATGCGGCGTTGGAGAAGGCGGGCTACGACACGGTGAAGGCTTTCCCCCCCATCCGCGTGTGGGGCACCGTGGGCTTCATCGTGACGATGTGGATCATCGACCTCACCGGCTTGCAGAAGACGCCCGGGCAGTGGATGGTCAGCGGCGCTTTGAGTCTCGTGATGGCTGCCTACTCGCTGACAATGCCGCGCATGCCTATCAAGAAAGGCGAGCATAAGTCGCTGGCCGAGGCGCTGGGACTGAACGCCTTCAAGCTGTTCCTGAATCCGCGTATGGCCACGTTCTTCGTGTTCGCGATGCTGCTGGGCTTCTGCCTGCAGATCTCCAACGGCTATGCCAACCCCTTCATCACCAGCTTCGGCGCCATCGAGGAATACCAGAACACCTTCGGCGTGCAGCACGCCAACATCCTCATCTCGCTGTCGCAGATGAGCGAGACGCTGTGCATCCTGTTGATTCCCTTCTTCCTGTCGCGCTTCGGCATCAAGAAGGTGGTGCTGATAGCCCTGCTGGGATGGGTGCTGCGCTTTGCCTTCTTCGGTCTGGGTAATCCGGGCGGAGGGGTATGGCTCTTCATCCTCTCGATGGTTGTCTATGGCGTGGCCTTTGACTTCTTCAACATCAGCGGCTCGCTGTTCGTGAACCAGGAGACCGACGAGAGCATGCGCAGCTCGGCACAGGGCTTGTTCATGATGATGACCAACGGCCTGGGCGCGTTCATCGGCACGCTGGTGGCACAGGCTGTCATCAACAACTATGTGTTCCATCCGCAGGCCAACGGCGCCACGGGGGACGAGGTGATTGCCGGCTGGCAGACCTCATGGTTCATCTTCGCCGCCTACGCCCTCATCGTTGCTGTATGCTTTGCAATACTGTTTAAGGATGGGAAAAAGAGCCTCACCCCCGACCCCTCTCCAAAGGGCGAGGGGAGTATAAACTCTTGAACTTTTGAACTTTTGAACTTTTGAACTCTTGAACTTTGAAAGTAGAACTTGTAATTCATGCCGTTGCAGGCAGCGCAGCAGACAGCGATCGCTCGATGCTGCTGCTGAAGGAGAAGAATGGTGAGCGCATTCTGCCCATCATGATGTCCACACGCAGGGCGCTGACGCTGATGATGCGTTCGCGCGTGCCACTGCCCATGCCTGTAGCCACTTCCGTGCCCGATGCTTCGCTGCTGTTGCTGCGCAAGTTCGGGATCGAGCTCAAGCGCATGGAGCTGACCGCCATCAAGGACGGCGTCTTCTTCAGCAAGCTGGTGGCCGAGCGCGATGGCGAGGAGAAGGGCTTGGACTTCTGTCCGGCCAACGACGGCCTCGTGCTGGCCACGATGGCTTTGTGTCCGATCATGATTGAGGACGAGCTCCTGGAGGCTCAGTATCTGCATAAGACGGGGGCTAACACCTTCGCCATCAATATCAACACACTCACGCGCAAGATGCTCGAGGACGCTCTCAAGCACGCGGTGGAGAGTGAGAACTACGAGGCCGCCTCGCAGCTGCGCGATGAGCTGGCCAAGCGCACCCCGCAGGACGACCAAAAGCCTGAAGCTCAGGAGCCCATGCAATGAAAGAGGTCCGTTTCTTCTATACGCCCGACCCGCAGACAGGAGCCTTACCTACAGAGGAGGCCCAGCACGCTGTGCGTGTGCTGCGCCTGCAGATGGGCGATGAAATCAACCTCATGGACGGCTGCGGCACCTTCTATCGCGCCATCATCACGGAAGCCACGAACCACCACTGCCGCTATCGCATCGAAGAGCGCGAGGCGCAGCAGCCCGAGTGGGCCGCCACCATACACCTGGCCGTTGCACCCACGAAGAACATGGACCGCATGGAATGGCTGGCGGAGAAGGCTACGGAGATCGGCATGGACCGGCTGTCGCTGCTCGACTGCCGCTTCTCGGAACGCCGTGTGGTGAAGACTGACCGTCTGGACAAGATCCTCGTGGCGGCGATGAAGCAGAGCCATAAGGCGTGGAAACCGCAGCTCGAGGAGATGCAGCCCTTCCAGCGCTTCATCACGCGAAAGGACCTCCCCACGCAGCGCTTCATTGCCCACTGCTATGAGCCTTCGGGAGAACCCGAAGGAACGGTAACGGCCATGTCCTTGGGCCCCAAGCCCTTCCTCCTCGATGTCCTCCAGCCGCGGACACCGGCGTTGGTGCTTGTGGGGCCGGAGGGCGATTTCAGCATCGACGAGGTGCGCGCCGCCGAGGCCGCAGGCTTCCAGTCCGTGTCCCTCGGCACCAGCCGCCTGCGCACCGAGACCGCCGCCCTCGTGGCCGTGCATCTGATGAGATTGAAGAATTAAGTTTAAGGTTTAAAGTTTAAGGAGGGCGGCCAATCATTTGTCGTAATAACGTAATAACGATATAACGATATATCGAGGCCGCCTGCAAATAAATAATAAAAAGATGAATAAAAAATACATCCTTTATTCCATTCCCGTAATCATCGCAGCCATCGTGGCGGGCTATTTTATTTTTGGCCGCAGCAACGACGCCTACGTCAGTATGCTGCCCAAGAACGCCACCGCCCTGGCGCATTTCGATGTCAAGGAACTTGTTGACGATGCCGACCTCACCGCCACGGAGCTCTACCAGCTCGTGACGAACACCAACGACAACCCCCAGACGGCTCCCTTGGGCATCGATTTTCAGCGTCCCATCTACGGCTTCGTCAGCGAGACGGGGAATCTGGGTCTGGCCGCTGCCGTCAGCGATATCGACGACCTGCAGGACCGTCTTGATGAGATGCACGCTCGCGGCAAAGCCTCGGAGCGCACCGTGCAGCGTGGCTATGAATGGGTGATCCTCGACGGACAGTGGCTCATGGCTTTCAACAACCAGAAGGCCTTAGCGATGGGCCCGGCCGTGGGCGCTGCACAGGATGCCCTGCGCACGGAGATGGCTACGCTCCTGGAGCAGCACCGCAGTGAGAGCGCTGTAGAGACGCCGCTCTTCAAAATGCTACAGGAGTGCGATGATCCCCTGGCCGCCGTTGTGGCACCCGAGGTGCTGCCCTCTCAGGGGCGTAAGTTGCTGTACCAGCTGGGTGTACACTCGCAGAAAGATGCGCTGCTGAAGCTCACGCTGGGCTCCGATGACAACGAGCTGGAGCTCAACGCCCATGTCGTGGCCCTGACAACCGAGGTGAAAGAGCACCTGAAGAAGCTGGACAACGCGATGCGTCCGCTGAAGGGTACCAACCTCGACCTCACACACGCGAATAACACAGCGCTGCTGGCGGTGAACATCAACGGCAACAGCCTCGTGGAACTGCTGCGCAGTCACACCTCTACGCGCACGGCGCTCGTGGCTCTCAACATGATTCTCGACCTTGACCAGATGCTGAAGGCCATCGATGGCGACGTGGCGCTGGAGCTGCTGTCGCCAGCAAGCATCCTCTCGGGCTTCAAACTCTCCGACATCAGCGACTTCTGCCTCACGGCGGAGCTGAGCAACACGGATTTCATGGAGCGCGCATCCACCTGGGGCAATGACTTCATTCAGGTCAACGCCCTCACGGACAACGAATACAGTCTCCAGCTCGGACACGAGCAGCTGTTCTTCGGCACCTTCGGCAAGTGCCTGTATTTCAGCTCCTCACAGGGCCTGACGGGCGAGGGTAACGAGTATATCCATTCCAAGCGCGACGCGTTGACCGAATGTCGTTTCTACGCTACCTTCTTCGCTCCGGCGCTCTTCTCGGCGCTCCTCTCGCAGGCCGCAGAAAACGGCATCGCCATCCCGCTGCCACCCGTGCTGCAGCAGTTCCAGCGCTTCAACATCACGATGGAGGACGCAGGCGACATCAAATTCTCCCTCATCGCCCCCGAAGGGGTTAATATTGCGAAGGAGCTGGTGAAGAGGAACTAGGCCCCCTGTGGTCCACCAAGGGGGACAATTGAGAATTGAAAATTGAAAATTAATAATCTGGTCGTCACTTCGTTCCTCAAAATTTGAAACAAAAATTTGAAACAAAAATTTTTACTTTAATTTTACATATAATTTTTGCTTTAATTTTGAGCGTAGCGACCCCTGAAACTTGAAACCTGAAACTCTTAAACGAGAATAGAGAAATGAATTCTATTTCGCTTCACCATACCCTGCCGCGGGTGTTCCGCGATCGCACAGACATCCATTCGGACATCTGGCAGCAGGACGTCACGTTTGAACGC
>Ga0310697_10003657_pt1 | contig 15461 bp, 27 predicted proteins | sample 172DNAGHGlowgp2_FD_203883 | JGI IMG/M metagenome (GOLD analysis project Ga0310697, IMG submission 203883) | Sheep rumen microbial communities from Palmerston North, Manawatu-Wanganui, New Zealand - 1728 DNA GHGlow gp2 (v2) (version 2) | ecosystem: Host-associated > Mammals > Digestive system >... | reverse complement strand
CTCTTCGTTTGAAGCGAATTGTCCGCGGCCTACACCAAGTATTACCGGGTTTTTGGATTTACCATTCAACTACTTAGTAAGCTCCTCTACGTCGTCGCTCAGCCCAAATCCAGCGTCGTCTCCAATAACAGGCCTAAATACTGGCGAGCTATCCTTACGTGCGTTTTCTATAGTTCCGTTGCTTATTCTAGGATTTACTGGCATTACAGACTTGTTGACCACTTTAGAAGATACCTCGGGTATAATATATCTCTAAGTAGCATCTTTTATACAGAACGCCTATATTATCTGCTGTCTAAACTCATTTAACTCACGTACTTGTCTACGAATATCCGCGTTTGTTATTATAGGTTTGGTAGTATTATTTCTATATTCGAATCGAATCTACTCTTCGAGTTGATCGAACATGGACATACCAAACTTGGATACATACAAACCTTTCAGATAATTTATGTCGGTGAGTTTAGTCTTGTCGAGTGGAATTGCAGCAGCGGTTAAAGCATTTTCTAATGCTCCACGAACTCTATTCCAATATTGCTACCTTCCTATTGGGTTTACGTTCCAAAAACGTAATTCTCCTTCGGCAGTCTTGCCCATATCTGAGTTCTAATAGGACCCGGTATTTCTTAAAGTCGTAATATATATATCATTGCCGTCTTCAAGAATAAGGCTTACTGTATACGCATTAACGTCAAACCCACAATATGCAGGAGCAGACGTGTCAGTCTGATTTCCAGATACAATGTAGTACTTCTTTACTTTAGCAAACCAACCACGCTGAGATAATTTTTCAGCTAATTGTGCTGCTGTTTTTATAACTTTGTTTTTTCCAAAGTTTACAGGCTTTCCGTTCACCTTCAACTCTAAAGGTGTATTTTGGTCCTTAGTACCGTATGCGTAGAAGAATGTACTCTTGATATAATCACGCTTTACGTTCCCATAATTAGTGTGCTGCTCTTTTTCTTCAGAAGTAGATTTCCCGTAGTCGAAATCGCTAACTTCAAGAGTACCCATTTGCTCATCTTCTAGCTTCGCCATGTCTTCTGCATCGCGAGCAGCTTGTTCTTCATTAAAATCGTCAAATATATCCTCTACTGGGTCTGGTTGATACTCTTCATCATCCTGATTATCTGGTGATGCTTGTGGCAGAGGCTCACCTCCTCCATTCTGTTCACCATCAGTTTCTCCCGGCTTCTATTCTCCAGTATCACCATCCGTCTTGTCATCAGGATCCTCTGGCTCCAATGGTTCTGGTGTAGCTTTTGGAGGTACGGTATTGCCTTCCGAGGTACCTGCCGGCTGCTCTTGTACAGTTGCAGGTTCTGGTTCTGTAGGAGTTTCTTTTCCATCTGGCCTACCAAGCGTTACGCCAAGACTAGATAAAGAAATAGGTTCGTTCTCTGGTTTCGGTGGAACTGGTTTCTCATCAGGTTTTGGAGTTACTGGCTACTGAGGCTTATTGGCATCATCTTGACTTTTCTTATCGTCGTCATTCTAAATATCAGAACGTTTTTCGTCTTCTGATTTTGCACCAGACGGAGATACTGTGACTACAGGCCTACCGTTTGCCTGTAATCCTCCAAGCCCTGTAGCAGATTGTCCAAGTCCAGCATTTTCATCCCATTTTTCGTCATCGGGTTCAAGAGTAATGCCAAGATCTTGGATACGTTGGGCTTCAATCTACTCGTCTACTTTTTTCTATGCCTCCTTATCTCCATTTTGAGCACGATCGATATCTTCCTCCGTCAATGGGCGTTCAGCATTCCATTCACGGTGAGCAACTTTTTTTCGGTCTTCTACATCTTCGAACTCGAGCATTGCGTATCTTTGTGCAGCTTCGCGTTGTATCTCATGAATACCTTCTAAATCGCCAAGGGTTTTCTCTTGGCCCAGAGAATTAACTCTACGTTGTTCTTTTCTCTACTTTTTTACGAGATCGTCAAATGGATTCTTCTCAGCATTTCGTGCGTTCTCTGCGTTGTATATACCTTCAATTACGCTCTCTGGGATTTCTTCGGAGTTATTAAACTCACTAAGCTCACTATTATATTTGCGAGAATAAGAAGCTCGTTCCTCCTTTGATAAGTCCTTCCAATCTTTTCTACGATGCTCATAGTGTATAGATTCTGGATCAACCCTACCAATAGTGTATACTTGATATGCAGGCAATAAAGCGTTTTGTATTGCATCATTTAGTATTACTTTAATAAACGCGTTCCTTATGTCTTGCTGATTTTTGAATTTGAAGGACCTCATTTTTTCTACGTCCTTGTCATCCTTATACTTATCCAAACGAGCGCGTTCTTTCTTATATTCGTCGTCTATAGAGTCTATCATTCCAGAAAGACGATCTAATCTAGCATCGTTTCCTGTAACTTCGTTATTCAAACGCTGAAGATCTTCTTTTCGTCCTTTTAACAGGTCTGATACATACTCTAATGCATTTACGTATTCTGTGCTCAATACGGCTTTTACTCGATCTGTTATAAACGCAAACTCCTAGTCTCGATTTGAGATTCTTTGTTTTAATTTAGAATCTTCTTTCGATAATTGATTTTCGAATTCTTCATCTACTCTTTTATCGATTGCAGAATTAACAGACTTCTCGTCCAATTCGTCCATATTTACACCTTCAGCTTCAAATTGGGCACGCATCTCCTTCTCGATACGAATTCGATTTAGTTTCTTCCAATTAGATTCCTCAGTTTGCTGCTCAGTCTTAGCCTTTTCCAGCTCGCCTAATATGTATTCTTTTAGATTCTGTACATTCTGTTTACCGAACATTTTGTCTGTGCGTTCAGAATCTATATCCAGCTCAGACAGAATGTCGATCATCATATTAAGCTCACGCTTGGCATCATTCGAATCGTTCTCTGCGTTCTCATAGTCCATCAAGTGATGTACTGCAGTCTATATCAACTGCCGATGCTTATCGCTATTGCGATCTATATGCAATGCTTCCATCATTACATCCAAGTATGGATTGTTATACTCGCTAGCCGTCTTGTGCATCAAGTCAATATCCCTGTCTACCCATTCTGGCTTTACGTTTTCATCAAGAACTGACTTTAACTGATTCAACGAATCCTCCATTCTAGAAGGCGTAATGCCATATTTACTCATAGCGTCGAAGTACATTGCAATATGTTGATCGTCTTCGTATTTTCCGTAGTTGCGACCAACAATTTCGTTTATAATACGATCGTTCTTCGCTTGAGCAATAAAGTTTCTCAGATTGTCACGTCCTTCAGAAGGAAGAAAATTACTCAATGCACTAGTCCCGTGAAACATCGCACCGGTTACAGCACCGATACGCATTGCGCGTTTTAATTCTTCATCACCGTTATTAGGATCTCCTGGAAGTAATCCAGCGTATGCGAATGTTGCCTGTGCCCCTATACCTAAATCGTCAAATAAAGAAGGTATATCGAACATACTTTCAGACTGGGTATAATCATCGTATTCACCGCGAGAATAACGTTGTTGAGTTAAATACTGTACACCTTCTTCTTCGCCCTCCATAGAGGACACATAGCCTGCTTTAGCCGCGTTGTTTTTAAGGTACTTTGCAGTTCTTGCAAAGGCCATTCTTTTTCCAAGGTCCGACGATATTTTAGTAGCAACTTTATCAATGTGATTGTCTAAAATAGCACGCCCATTTCTTTCAGCAGCAGTACCGGCAGTAGTATTTTCTAAACGTCTCTAGAAATCTTTCTTCGCATTTCTTATAGCTCTTGCAGTAGACGGCTTTCCTATAGATAGGCTGATGTCCTTTAGGAAGGATCGTGTATAGTTCATGTAAGGAAAGCTCTCCAAGTAATCTTTGGCGGCGAGAGCGTTATTATGATTTATAAGCTAAGCAAGGCCTTTTCTAGATTCTTTTACTTCTTCATCGAATATAGGATCACCTGTCTTTATGCCATATGCAAGAGCCATTTGTACTTTTTCTATATCTGAAAACATAGTTGGATCATATCCGCTAGCTTGCATATAACTAGAAATCTCAGAAAGAGCTTTATTCATGTCTGCATTACGATCCATAGACCTAGACAGGACTCTTTGCGACTGCCCATCCATAGCCTCGGAAGATGTTTCATGGTCTCGCATTGCTGCAGTCCATCCTATTTGTGATGCAACAGTTCCAAGGCCTAGTGCAAACCTGGCATACGGGTTTGCCCCCAAACCAGCTCGAACAAGACCTTTACCTATCCACTTTGCTGCTTGATCTGTAGCCATAAGACCGATGAAAGACTGCCAATCGCTCCAAGATGTACCCATTTCTGGAAAGTTATACGCCCATCTGGTGGGGTCTATAAACATTCCTATTAATCCAGAGTTAGCGTTCTCTTCTTGCAGCTTTCTATATTCTGGACTGATTTTATTTGGATCAAAAAGCCAGTTTCCTTCTTTATATTGTCTGGCAACATCCTTTACACGAGCTTCTTTTTCCTTCTGTAACCTATTATAATACTCGCGATGTTTATCTATTTTAGCCTTTAATGCATATGGATTTTGATAATAGTCGTTTATAAGTTCGTCAAAAGAGTCATCGTCTGGTAAGCTCTAAGCGATTGCCCTTCTAGTAAATGAACCGGACTTTTCTATTTGATCTGGAAGAAGCTTGCCTATTGCGTTAGCTCCGCTTTGTAGAACATTTCCGACCAGAGATGCAAACTCTTCTAATCCGGTAATGGGATTGTACCAAGAGCCTTTTATGTTCGGATCTACCCACAGGTTCTGTCTGACAGCGCCAAGCATTGCTTTCTTACTATTCCACAATTTATCTGTATCGTAGAACATATCAACAAGTATCTCTGATTTCTTTCCATCAGTCTTTACTTTTGTTAGAAAGCTGTCCATTTTATACTTGAGATCGTCCATCTTCTGCAGGATCGGCATCAACTATTCCTATGGTGTGCCCATAGAGATCTCCTAGTTGTATCTATTTTCGAGCTCTTTATACTATTTTATACAAGTTACATAGTCGTCTGCGTCGTCTAGATCATGTAACAGATTCGTGACCTCTTCCAGTTTGGTCTGCGCGGAAGAAAGATCAGCCTGCAATCTTTTTTCGTGAAACATTCGCCACGCATCCGCAGGATTAGCATTTTTCAATCTTTCGGAGAAACTTCCGTCGCCGAATAGTAAATCCGATACATTTGAAAACGCTTTTCCAATCCACGATTGGTTATCCAGGTCATCTGAAATCGTAATGTTTCCTTCGTCATCTGTCTTTGGAAGAGCCCATTCTGGTTGTACTATGCCAAACTCGTTATAATCGTCTTCAACAGCGTTGACCAGTCCTTGCTGGTATGGGGCTGAGATTATCTCGGCACTGCGGAGCGTATTACTCCGCAGTGCATCGAGCATCATTGCACCTTCGTCGTACCTTGGATTATAGATTGGCTGTGATCTTTTCTTACTCATATCATCGTGTTGTTAATGTAGATTGCATACCTGCAGCGTATGAATTTCTTTCTGCAGCTGTAGCATTTTCCTGGCCGTGTCTAGCTTTTCTAAATTCTACATTTCTATCACCTTGAATAACTCCACTATCGTATATCTTTGTTATTGGGATAGAATAGTATGTAACCCATTTATAATCAATATCATTCTTGGTTTCTGGAACAGTCGTCTGTTTCTCATATGAAACTATTCCGAGAGACTCCAACAGTCTATCTTTAGCTTCTTTAGATCTAATATTCAAGTCTGCGCACATTCTGTCGATGTATTTTTTATCGACAAGTGCCTCTCCAAACAGATCGTTATTCATTCTAGTTCCGCTGGCATTTGGAACAAATGCGTCGTTTACAGATTCATCATCTACGTAACCTTCAACTTTGTTTGTTCTAAGCCACTGCTGAGCACGTTTTACGTCGGAGTTTTTGTCGTATACATTAGCACCTGTAATATCGCCACGCCTTACTGTGGATAGTGTATAGTGATTTAAATTTACTTTACGCATTTCGTTTGGTAAGCCTGGGACTTTTACTTTATTAGTTCCAGCAAAGTCTGAAACAAGTCTATTGTGAGCTTCCGTTCCTGGAGACGGAGCATCTCCTGCATAAAGCATATATGTATCATCCGCACGTTTTCTCCTCTGGTCTTCTGGTAACTACTAGCTTACTTTATTCAGTTTATTCAACTCGCGAGTGAGGTATTCAGTAGGAGCACCATTTTGGTCTAAATACCCAGCACGCATAAGCTTATCATAGTTTACAGATCCGTCATTATTAAAGTACGTCTTGTAAATACTTATCTTCTGCTAAGCTTCCCTTGCTAACGTACGAAGCTGTTTCATTTCTGCTTCGGTATGTGTCGGAACGCTTGTAGTAGGTTTGTATGTATACGCAGAGTTTCTATCAAGACCTGGAGCCATTGAACCGCCGGTAGTAATAATTCTATTAGTTCGTACACTATCACCTTCTCTTACACCCGTGCGGTTTTCCTTCATGTATCTGTTATACAGATCAATATGAGCTTGTTCAGAATCTATCATCTACTGAATGTACGAACCCATATTCTCTTGAATTCGGCGATTTCTATTTAACGTAGATGTCATTTGCCGGTAATCAGTAAATTCTATAGATTGTCCATTAGGAGATACCATGTTTCCTGTAGAAGGGTCGTACGTATAATTCCCCATTTTCCCAAGGTTCATCATAGCTTTCATTCTTGCATAATTACTACGCTCTTCTTTAGATAATACTCCGTCGCCGTCTAAATCTGCACCATCTTCCAGCATCTTGTAATAATAATCAAGCGCTTTACCTTGTCTCTGAGTGGCAAGACTATTGCTGAGCTGTTGCTTAAGCACTTCGAATTCATCAGCCTTGCCTTGAGTTGGTCCTATAAGCCATTCTTGTTGAGCGTTGGCTATATCTCTCTGCAAAACGGCATCTATCTACTCAGTAGTAGGATTGTTGACGCCAGAAGCCTTTAGTTTTTCTTCTGCCAAGTGTCTATAGTAATTAGAGATTGGAGTTCCTTGCCATCCTGGAGTATTTCCCTTTGCGACATTTATCAAGTCGGAATCAAAATAACCAGTATATTTGTATCTCGGATCAAGGCCGAGCGCCTTCTTTTCTTCTGGAGTAAGATCCCTAGGAGTTCTATTATTATACCAATCGTTTGTAGCATCTTTGAGAGTTCTAAACACTGTAGGAGATGTTACCCCCATATCATTAGCTGCCCATTGGTTAGGGTCTTCTTGCAAGAATCTAGAAAAGTCTTCATTATACTTATCGTTCATTCTGAGCGTAGCCATATTCTTATAGTACTCTTCAGCATTCTTAGCCCTCATTCTTTTCTTAGCCATCTCCCCGTAGGGCATATTATTGATAATCTATGACAATGCAGCTCTACCCTAAGCGTTTCTAAGAGGATCTATTCCTTGAGCGTATAAGGCATTTACAGCGTCTCTGAGCCTACCTGTGACATTCCGGTCATACCAATCCTGATCAGCTGCAATAGGGGTTAAGAAGTCTCCATAAGCCTTCTAGAAGTCTTTCATTTCCTGCTGCCCTTTCTCATACATATCCTTGGCAGCGTTGATGGCTATTGCCATCATCTACGTATCGTACAAATCCTTTACTGGGAGTTGTACCCATTGATCATTTGCGTATACCATATTATCCAAAATATCCTTGTGAATAATTCCAAGCTCTCATCATCTTGTTGTAATAGTCGGCTACGTTAGATGGTACTGTAGTCATGTTCTTGACAGCAATATCAGCATCAAACTTCTCTTTATCCAACTGCTGTTGCTGTCTATACAAGTTCATAGTATCATTGAACTGTCTACGCTTAAAGTCGTTTGCATAGAACTACTGTAACTGGTTCAACAGGTTATATATACCCATCTGCATACCTTGCTGTCTAGCGGCATGTGCTCTAGCAGCCATCTCCTCTTTATATTGAGTGTCTGCCATTCTGGCTTGTCTAGTAGCCTGACCTGCATTTATCATAGCACTGTCAACAGCACTTCTATACTGATTGTTCTGATGTTGAGCTCCAATCAAACCTTCGTTTATACTCTTCTGTGTAGTAAGTAGGTTAGCAGCCTTTACTCTGTTTCTCTGTCCTCCACTAAGTCCTGCAGATCTATCTACACCCCAATTAGCTTGTCTATAAGAATCATACAGTCTGTTCACAATCGGCTGAGTATTTATCCTAATACCAGCCATATCGTTCAATGCGTATGTCTCGTATGGGTTAGCCGCATAAGTACTTGGGATACGTATATTCTGGTTCAATGCCTGTAAGTACTGTCCAACGCTAGCTAAAGCTCCAAGACCGCCCATTATAGCATTGTTGTAGCCTGGTTCTCCATTCTTAAAGCCAGGCAGCTTTCCATTCTTATATCCGTTAAGCTTTCCTTGCTGTTTCAATCGTGTCTGTAAATTCAACGCCAGCATTGGATTAATCTGCGCCATATCTGATAAACCGTATTTATTTGTTATTACACCCTGCCCATCGCTCAAATGTACAGGTATAGTGTCTTTATTGTCTTTCCCGCTTCCTACTCTATAAGTAGATCCATCCGGATTTATAATAGTTTCTCCATTGGACACCATTGCATTTGGAGTAAGGCCATCTGCATATCCATACTGAGTGTATGGGTTTCCTATCTCTCTTGCATTTGCTTGTCTCATAGAGGTTGTCAAAGCGTCGCTACGGTTCATATTATTGAGAGCAGTGGCTCTAATCTAGGCTTGCTTTAGTGCTTCAAGCGCCTTACGTTTTCTACTAGCACCACCAAACAATCCGCCGATAAGACCGGCAGCACCTCCTATCAGCCCTCCTGCAACAGTTCCAAATCCAGGAAGTATCATAGTACCCACGGCTGCACCTGCAGCAGCTCCAGAACCAGCAGACTTGAGTGTATTCATTGTATTAGTTCTACCAACTTCCTTCATCTCTTCAGACCAGTTGGGCCCTACGTATGAAGTATAACCAATGCCACCAACATTGCTGTCTGATTGTCCTCCTTCAAGCAAGATCTCTTCTTTAGACTTATTATACTGATGAGCTCCTATTACGTCTCCTACGGCAGTTATTGTAGCTGGTATAGCATTCATAAGTCCTTGACCATATGCAGAACCTTTACCAGCTTCTTTTATTCTACTTTGTGCTGTAGAGGCCGGCTGTATATTTGCAGCGTTTGCCTTTTGATTTAAGTCAGACAATGACGGCTGAGCAATACCTACAGGGCTTATGCCTTGTGCAGGCGGTGTTGTTTGATATCCTCCCGTAGACGATTGAAAATTCGGATTCCATATTGCAGGAGGAGTTGGCTACCATCCGCTGCTCCAACCATCATCAAACCTCGGCTTAGTATTGTTTAAAAACTTTCTTTCTCTTAACTCCATGACATTCTATATTTTGTTATTACATACTGCAATGAGAAGTCTGTGGAGTTAGAAGTAGAACTCAGTTCACATTGCATTGTTTTTCCTCTTAACCTACCTCCGTACGTTACTCCGTTCGTAGGCGTTTGATTATCTCTAGGTATATCTAATCTAAAGTCGTACTCTCTATTAGAAACGCTCAATCCGTTAATAGAGCCTTTCTACTTCAGCGGCGTCTTATATTCAAACTGTAGTGGCTTCAATGCCGTGTTGTCGTTGTAATACTCATTCCCATGCTCACCACCACCGTAGAATCTACCACCAAACGTCTGTATATCAAACGTCTTGTTGTACTGAGCGTTCTGATTTACGATATACTGTAACTTAGGATATGCTACTTTACCAAACAGTACAGACTGTTCTGAATCACTTGCGTTCCATTTGTAGATCTTATCTTTGCTAGATAAGTATAACTGTCCATTGACCATCGCGCTATACTTAGGATCGAACGTATACACAGAAGTAAATATATTGGACTTCTCTTTGTATACAATTGGTCCTCCAGCTCTAACGTTGGCTATAACCTCATCGAAGTCCATATCATAAGCTATCATAGGATCTTCTGCCTCTTCTCGCTCATTGATATAGTTCTCAAGGCCATGTGTCAAAGTAAGTGGTACAAGCGACTGATGATATTGTAAGATCTCCTTATTTCTAGAGTCCCACCAGTACAGGGCATTGTCTGACTGAGCGTCTGTATGCTGATTCTTACGCATGCCATACTTAGTAGTAATGTAGTCGTGACGTTCGGCAACACCTCCAGTACCAAGTATAATATCAGCGCCATTCTGAGCTTGCACTATTGCTTGCTCATTTACGTTCAATAAACCAGTAGCCTGTTCTTGCCAGAATATAAGCTTATCTTTAAACAGTCGTAGATCTGTTATTTGACCAAATCTAGTATCGACGTCATGGAACGAATTGGTATCGAACGTAAGCCAGCTATCAATGTTCTCCCCGTTTGTCTTCGGATGTGAGTACATTATGCGGGTATCATGTATGTCTGACGATATACTTGTGTATCTGATCGGATGGAAGTCTATTACAGTCTCTGGCTGGCTATAAGCCATGTTATACAAGTATGCATCGTTATTCTATGTATACTCTACATACTCTGTTCTCATGTTTACAGCTTTATCTTGTATATACCACTTAGCAGTCTAGCTGGCTTCAGACAACACGAACGTATCACCCCAAGCAGCTCGTATATTTATATTAGACTCCAGAGGCACGCTATATATAGTAATCATGCGCTGTGGGTTAACATAATCTACGTCGAACCATACGTGCGAAGCATTGTATGTAAAGATACTCAAGAAAGTATCTCCGTCGTATACGTCAATATCTCCACCATCTTCAAGTACAATATTGCCATTCCCAAAGAACGTAGATGCTTCAAACGACTTCTAGCTAAACCCTCTATAAGGGATTGCGCCTTCGTTGACTACATTAGCTGTTGTTATGTGAGTGTCAATAACCTCATTACTATTGGTTGGCTTATGTAAGTATACTCCAAGATCTCCATCTGTAGTAAACACCATACACTTTCCTCCAGTAGCCACTGGGTAGAATACTGGACATATGTGGATCATATCGTACCAGTGATCCATTTTATTAGTGCCGTAGTGTTCCCAGCGAAGTCCAAGGTTTTCGCTGCCGCTAGTAAGAGCATCTTTTATAGTATCAGCACCATCAGAAGCGCCTTGTGTAAACATTGGTAGCATTCCGCACGCCCAGTTCAAGAACTGCTGATTGTCGCCTAACACCGTAATATCGTCAGTATATCTAGCGATCTTACCGTTACCAAACGTATTATACTCTGGTACACTAGGATATGATGTGTGTGTGATAGCTATACTATCCTTCGGATACTAGTCTGTGCTGTTCTTGTGATGTATCTCAGTTGGAGTGATATAGTTTCTGTTCATCACAGTAAACTTTCCTTCAGATATCTCATAGAGTCTATCTTTGAAGTTATTGCCTTCTTCGTCCGTAACAGGAGCATTATACCTAATTACGCTATACTACGTATCGTCAGTATATCCAAACGTCTTAGCACTACCCCACTTTAGTCTATACAGCTGATCGTTATTACCCTCGGGTATCATTCCTGCTGTATTGTACATAGTAGACAAGTATAGATGTATATTCTTACCTGATAGAGCTCCTTTAGTACTTTCATCGACGTAGCAATACTCCGGACAAGTAAACATCACCTGGTTGCTTACAGACTTAACGTAACCATAATACTTCTCTGGCCAGTTCGCGGAATTAAAATCTACCTCAGATACTTCGTCTGGATGTCCCCAAGGGTTGATAAAACACACAGGGGAAGTGGTCATGAAACCATTTGCCTGTATAGTAGAATTGTCATCATACTCTAATGCTGGTATGCCTCCAGGTTGCCCTTCGGCTTGCCACACCGTCGTGCCTCTTATATCAGACTTTCTTCTATAGTATGCTCTATGTGGCAGTCCTATGATACCTTGATACAGGTTTATTCTATCACTGTTGGTTCTATAGCATCTTACGATCTACCATGCTGTACATCCTTCTATAGGCTTAGCTAATCTAAACTTCACGCCTATTCTTCTAAGCGTATAGTTATCACAGGTCTTAGCTTGGAATACTTGCCACTTATCTCCTTCTGCATCTACTGGAGGAACCCATATATCAGCCACCCATTTTGGCGATGAAGGCTGACCATCTTCATTGTAGAGTATTACTCCATAGCGATATATTTCACCCCTACGAAGCGTTCTATTATCGTCCTGCGTCTCGTTCTTAACGTTGATATTTATATCCTCGTATACAAGATCCCATTCGAAGTACTCTCCTCTACCTCCAATAGTAGTTGTGCCAGGCACATACCAGTCGTTTATATTGTAAGTATAACCCTTTGTTATATCAAAAGCATTGTTGGCTCCTGCTGCCTATGCTGTACAATCTATATCCTTGAATTGCTTATTCGTAGTATCTTGGATATCCTTTATGTTAGCCGCGAACAAGTAGTCATTCTTGCTCTCAATCTCTTTTGGAATTATACCCAACGAGATCATAGCCTTCAGCTCCTCTTGTGATATCTGTACAGAGTCCTCATTGTTACCCATGTCGATACCACTAAACAAATCACGCTCACCATCATAGAATAGATGTATAAGCGGAGTCTGGCCTGATTGGAAGTATGTTATCCTATATATGCAGATCCTAGTTAACTCTGGGTGTTCATCTTCAGGTATCTCTATTTCTACAGCTTTATTGGACTCTATGTCTTCCTTTGTGCTATAGCCCTTAGTACTAGTATCGTACAGAGATAACGATCTACTCAAAGGAGACAGTTTTGTAGTAGGCGTACCTTCATTGTACAGTGTGTACGCGTATTGAACCTTTGCTGGTTTTAACGAGCCTACTACATCGGATATAGAGATCTTCAGAGGGCGTAATACCCAGTTCTCTTGGATAGTAATATCCTTGATGTCATCTATATCAGCTTGGCCTACTTTATCAAGGCGTATTGTCATTATGGGGTTTGTGCCATCTGCTATGTAGAGCTTTATATTGTTGTCAGACTCCCATCTACCGACAACGCTCATATATTCGCTTTCGTATGGCAACCAGTTGTCTAGTATCTACTGCCACACCCCATATTGCTCATTATCTGGCTCTGTACTCATGTTTGCCTTGAATACATTGAATACAGTCTACTCGTCCTGCTATTTAATGCCTATAACAACCAGGATATCTCTGATGGATGTCATAGCCACTATCTCTTCCCAGGGGCCATTATTTATTGGTAGTGTTCCATCTATAAGTCTCAGCTCTCCGCTATTGGAGTCTTTATTTGTGCTAAGCCTTAGATTTTCAGCATACCTATACTGTTCTGCTTGGAGCATTGCATCTGACGTATCAGAATTCATGCCCTTTACAAAAGTATTAGTCTGCTGGTTGTTATTAATATCCATGATAATAGTCGTTGTAGGTTAACTCTTCTTTTCCTATATTCTTAAAGAACGTATCGTCTCCATCCCAATCAGGGATCAGCTTATTCCAATCGTTCTTTATATTCTGCATATCGTCTGCTGTAGGCATCATAGCTTCAGCATACGCTTGGTTTCTGTAGAAGTTCCACTGCTGTTGTGTATAAAAGTAAGACTAAGCAGCATACTTCTGTGCATACTTAGAGTTACCTCCCATCTGACCTGACATAAACTTAGGGAATGTCAGCTTCATTACAACGTACCAGTAGATCGCCTCCTAGTAAGACGTAAGGTCTGGAATAAGCGGGTAACCTCTTTCGTCTGTAGCTACAGCCTTATAGGCTAGCTTTATGAAACCTTTCTTCTAGTTAGTAACAATCCAACCAGGCTTAATAAAGTACTCAGGCTTACCATGCTTCCCATGTGGGAACATGGCGTCGATATACTTAGTTAGGTTATTAGTATAGAATTGCCCTTGCGTAGTAGGAACCTTATACATCATAGGTTGATGTGGCTCTAACGGCATATTGTGGTGATGTTTAGGCTCTTTGAATACACCTGTAGAAGTACTCATAGGCACCCAAGGGCCTGTCATATTAGTAGAATATGCAACACCATCAAGTACTACAAGGTCTGGTGGGATTGGAATTTGATTATCTTGTATCTAGAATATGGGGACTCCATCAGCCCCAGATTCTTTCTTGATATACTACATAGGAGCACCAATCTTGTCTACGGCTTCAAATATCCATTCCCTGACGTCTTTGATTCTCTACCTAACCTCAGAGGAATCTAAATCAGCCATAATTTTAGCAATGACTGATTCACACTTTGTATAATTGTATATCATTTATATCTAAATAGTCTTGTTTATTAAATATAAGTTGTGCTAGTCTACGTTTATTCTATCTAACGAAGCTTAGTTGGTATTTATATCTGTCTGGGAATGTGCGAGGTATTTTAGACCAATACAATCTATATTTGTACCCATTTGAGTGCTCGTTTAAATGATATATTTTCTTATCGTATTCTTTACTAGCTTTGTAATCTACAGAAAGGGATTTGGCTGTAAGCGTCTTGGGCATATATTTACCCACCTGTATAAAACCCAGCCCATAAGGCATTTTAAAGCCTTCTGAGCCGTTTAATACGTGTTCTAGTATAACTCTGCACATTTCGTCTAATATGCGCTTATACAGCCCGTAATCGACCTCTATTGGCACGCTACGGTACAAATCCCTAAATGTGATTGATTGTTTATTCTTCATCGTCCTGTGGCCCATGTGGTTTAACACTAGCTAACGTAGCATTGTTACTATCATCACTAGGTCTATTTAACATGAACGCTAACTCATTCTTTATAATGCGCTCCTTGATCAGCGGTACTAACCATGCTGGGATCTTTACATCATCCTCATCCATATTGTTATCGCTACCATCATCAGTATCATCATCAACCTCCGATAAGTATAGCACGTAGATGTACTTGAGTTCATTCTGATCAACAAGCCCCTATACATAAATATGACCGTCATCTTTATAATGAGCGGTCATTTCTCCAAACGTATACTTCCTCCAGTAATCGTAATGTCTGCGAATATGATTCATGTATTGTATTACTTCCCCCTGCTGATCATGTATAGCTAATATACTACTTTCTACGTTGTTCAGTACGTTTGGGATAGTATCCTTAGTACGCTTAGTGAATACGGGTTCTGTGGACTTAGAAGGTACTTCTTCTAGCTCTAAGGGCCCTATCTCAACCCTCTTGATGAACTCATTGTCTGATGTATCTTCGTCGTTAAACCCGTACTACTTAGCTAAGAGTTTCTTCCTATCTCGCTCTTCTTTCCATATCTGGTTCTTGTAAGTCTTTACCCAAACATGAATCTAGGATCTAGATAGATCCTCACTTTCGCTTATATTATTGTTTCTAACAAGGAGCAGTATATCATCTGTAATATCTTTCAATGAAATCTCTGCCATGTTATTCAGTAATCATTTCTATAACTCTAACGTCTTCTGTATTTACAAGATCGTTAGTATTAACTATTTCATACTTATATCTAGTTAC
>Ga0310697_10003656_pt1 | contig 15468 bp, 13 predicted proteins | sample 172DNAGHGlowgp2_FD_203883 | JGI IMG/M metagenome (GOLD analysis project Ga0310697, IMG submission 203883) | Sheep rumen microbial communities from Palmerston North, Manawatu-Wanganui, New Zealand - 1728 DNA GHGlow gp2 (v2) (version 2) | ecosystem: Host-associated > Mammals > Digestive system >... | reverse complement strand
AACATGCAAAGCCCGAGGACTCAACAGCAACTGGAATTACATTGTAGTGGCAACCTACAAGCCGTACAACGGATACGAGTATGAGGACTACCTCGGCACCATCAGGACATCACAGCTCAGCATGAGCATCACCGACATCAAACCGACGCAGACCACCGTCAGCGGAACTGTCACCATAGCAACTGACGAGACGTTCCAACCCGACGAGACGGGGGTGTACCTCTATGGCGACTACAATCATCAGGTTCCGAACGGTGGCAGCTTCAAGCTAACGGGACTGAAGCCCAACACCTCATACTACCTGAGGCCGTACGCCACGAAAGGTGATGACACCTACAACGGCAACGACTTCTCGTTCAAAACTCTGGGCTGCAGCCCCGTCATAACGCTCGTCAAGGCCGGCCCGACATCCATCGAGCTACGCGGCTCATACTCTGCCGGCGACGCTACAGTGAAGAGAGCATATCTGAACAACGGCGAGACGGCTCAACGCGTCGTGACAGGGCTCGACCCGCAGACGCCGTACTCGTTCACCTTCAACGTCGAATATGCCGAAGGCGGAAAGGAGACTGCCAGCAAGAGCTTCAGCACCACACAGCTACAGTTAGAGACGCTCACGCCCAAAGTAGTGAAGCAGGGCGAGGCCGTGGTCGCCGCCAAGACCAACATCTGCGACGAAGAGACGGGTGCCGGCTTTGAGTGGCGTAAGACAGACGCTCCGGAGCTGGTGGAATCGAAGACGGCCGATGCGGTGGTCTATGACGGCTCGTTAGAGGGCATCATAAAGAACATGACAGTAGGCGCATACTACAAGGTGCGGCCCTACTACCGCTCGACAAGCGGAAAGAGCTACTACGGCAACTGGACCGGCATTGACCCAGGCGAGTTCTCGTTCTTCGAGCCCATGGTTCACACCTATGCCTCCGTTGACGTGCAGGCCACCACGGCAACACTGAAGGGATATGCCATACGGGGCAGCGACGACATCAAGGAACAAGGATTCGAATACTGGGTCAAGTCGATAACACGTGCCACGGCCTCTGACGTCACTCGCATACTGGCTACAGGACAGCGCATGACAGCCGTACTGACCGGCCTTCAGAGCAATACCACCTACGCCTACCGCGCATTCGTCACCACCGACCGCGGTACCACATACGGCGAAGAGTACACGTTTGACGTTCCAGGCACTGACACTGCTGTCGACGGTGTCAAGACGGTAGAGCCGACGGCATTCGATGTCTACAACATGCGGGGTGTCAGAGTACGACACAAGGCGACATCGCTCGAGGGACTACCCGCCGGACTCTACATCGTCAACGGCAAGAAAAGGCTGGTAAAATAGACAGAGTCCGGACACAAACGCAAGGACGAGTTACAGCGATGTAACTCGTCCTTGCGTTTAATGTAGCGGGAGCCGGGATTGAACCGGCGACCTCATGATTATGAATCATGCGCTCTAACCAGCTGAGCTATCCCGCCATCATTTTACTCGCACAGCCTTTGCCAAAGGGCGGCAGGTGGCTGTTAAGCGGGTGCAAAGGTACTACTTTTTTCCGAACCGCCAAAATTTCTGCGGAAAATTTTTCGTTTTTCGCGAAAAAGTTGTAATTTTGCATCGTGAAAACCACATGGCTAACCTGATGAAGCACTAAGTATGAAAAAAGAAAGGCTAAACTTAGAGTATCCGCTGACGGCAAAATCGCAAAGTCTGGTCTGGGAACAGATCAGCACCGTCCACGGACTGGAGCGGTGGCTCGCCGACCGCGTAGAGCAGGAGGATGAGGGTGTCATCTCGCTGACGTGGGGCGAGTTGTGGGCCGACCACCACACGCTCAAGGCAAAAATCACCGAGCGCGAGAAGCAGGACCGCATACGCCTGAGGTGGGTCGAGGAGGACGACCCCGATGCCTACTGGGAGATGCGCATCGGCCGCAGCGAGATTACCGGCGAGCTCTGTCTGTACGTCACCGACTACGCGCTTGCCGACGACATCGACGACCTTCACGAACTGTGGGACGGCAACATGGAACGGCTGCACCGCGTGAGCGGCTTCTGACACCGGCACTTCCCGTGACAGTCATGCACGCTGGAGCAGGCCGCCGCTGACACAGGCATAGAGGCCAGTGAACGTTAAAAAAAAACAAGGTACGCCATTTTATCGTCACTTCAATCCTCTATCTTCAATGTTTTTTGTACCTTTGCAGCCCGAAAAGAGAGCATGACAGCGATGTTTCGAATCAAGAAATTAGACATATTCATCGCCAAGCAGTTCGGACTGCTGTTCGTGGGAACATTCTTCATCTGCCAGTTTGTGCTGATGATGCAGTTTCTGTGGCGTTACGTCGACGAGCTGATAGGAAAGGGACTGTCGCTCGAGGTGATGGCACAGTTCTTCTGGTACATGGGCCTTATGCTCATGCCGCAGGCTTTCCCACTTGCCATACTGCTCTCCTCGCTCATTACATTCGGAAACCTCGGCGAGAGCTCCGAGCTGACGGCCATCAAGGCTGCCGGCATCTCGCTTATGCAGGCACTACGCTCGCTTATTGTCATAGTACTGCTCATCACAGGCGTGTCATTCTACTTCCAGAACGTCATAGGCCCCAACGCCAACAAGTCGTTCATGCAGCTGCTGCTCTCGATGAAGCAGAAGAGTCCGGAGCTGGAGATACCAGAGGGAGTGTTCTACGACGGCATCCCCGGCTCGAACATCTGGGTGCAGAAGAAAGACCTGGAGACGGGCAAGCTCTACGGCATCATGATATACCGCATGACCAGCAGCTACGAGGATGCAGCCATAATACTCGCCGACTCAGGCATGATGCAGTCGACGGCCGAGAAGAAGCACCTGCTGCTGACGCTCTGGAACGGCGAGTGGTTCGAGAATATGCGGTCGGCGGATCTCGCAGGGTCGGCTAACGTGCCGTACCGCCGCGAGACCTTCGCACACAAGCGCATACTACTCGACTTCGACGGCGAGTTCAACCTGGCCGACGTGGCCGGCATCGCCGGCGACGCACGCGCCAAGGGCATGGCACAGATATTCCACGATCTCGACTCGATGGCAGTCTTCAACGACTCTGTAGGAAAAGCCTTCCTCGGTGAAGCCAAGATGCGAACTTTCTACCTGCCACAGCTGCAGAAGGAAGACTCGTTGCGAGCACTGACAGAGGCAGCATCGACGAAGACCGACTTCGACAGCCTGGTGGCACGGCTGTCGGCAGACCAGCACCGCACGGTGGTGAAGAACGCCATGGAGTACGCACAGATGGAGGTCAACGACCTGAACTTCAAAGGCGAGTACGCCTGGCAGCTTAACCGCCGCGTACGTCAGCACCAGATAGAAGCCATAGGCAAGGTGACGCTGGCACTGAGCTGCATCATCTTCTTCTTTATAGGAGCCCCTCTCGGCGCCATCATCCGCAAGGGCGGACTGGGAGTACCGGTAATCATTTCCGTGCTGGTGTTCATCGTCTACTACATCTTCGAGAACTCAGGCATGAAGATGGCACGCGATGACAACTGGACCGTGTGGTTCGGCAAGTGGATATCGACGATAGTGCTCACGCCGCTGGCGGTGTTCTTCACATACAAAGCCAACAACGACTCAGTGGTCTTCAACATCGACCTTTACAAACAGATTGTCACACATATGCTGGGACTGCGCATGAAGCGCAACATAACACGCAAAGAGGTGATAATAGAAGACCCGAAGTACGGTGCCGATGCACTGGCTCTGGAACAGATAAACAGCGACATCGCCGCTTACTCTGCAGCCCACAGGCTGCTGCGCTGGCCCAACCCCATAAAGGTGTTCTTCCGCCAAGGCGACGACAACGAGATACAGCGCATCAGCGACCATCTGGAAGACACCATCGAGGATCTGTGCTCCACCACCGACAAGCTGATACTGACGGAGCTGAACCACTACCCCATCATGGCCACTCACGCCCACACACGGCCGTTCCAGCGCCGTTGGCTGAACATAGTGACCGGCCTGGTGCTGCCAGTAGGGCTGTTCTTCTACATCAGGATGATACGTTTCCGACTGCGGCTGTACAAGGACCTCAGGGTCATACGCAACACCAGCGAGGCCATTATCCCACGGGCCAAGGAACTTGCAACTACTACATAACGACTTACCGGCATCCACCCCCTGCAAGGTGCATGCTACTGCTAAATATAATAAGGTATAGACAGAGACTGATATGGAGAAAATAAAGCTAAACACCATCGAGGAGGCCATTGACGACTTCCGCGAAGGACGTTTCGTCATCGTCGTCGACGACGAAGACCGTGAGAACGAAGGCGACCTCATCTGCGCTGCCGAGAAGATTACTCCCGAGATGGTAAACTTCATGCTGAAATATGCACGCGGCGTGCTCTGCGCCCCCATTACCATCAGCCGAAGCGAGGAATTAGACCTGCCACACCAGGTGGCCGACAACACATCGGTGCTCGGCACGCCGTTCACCGTCACCGTAGACAAGCTCGAGGGATGCACGACGGGGGTCAGCGCACACGACCGTGCAGCAACCATACAGGCACTGGCCGACCCCACATCGACACCGCAGACATTCGGACGGCCGGGGCACATAAACCCACTGTACGCCCAAGACAACGGCGTACTGCGCCGCTCCGGCCACACCGAGGCCGCCGTGGACCTCTGCAAGCTCGCTGGCCTCTACCCTGCCGGCGCGCTGATGGAGATCATGAACGACGACGGCACCATGGCACGAATGCCCGAACTAATGGCCTTCGCCGAGCAGCACTCTATGAAGATCATCACCATCAAGGACCTCATAGCCTACCGTCTCAGGAAGGAGTCGCTGATAGAGGTAGGCAGCCGCGCTGACATGCCCACACGCTACGGACACTTCAAGCTGATACCCTTCCGGCAGAAATCGAACGGGCTGGAACACATGGCACTGATAAAGGGAGAATGGAAGGAGGACGAGGCGGTACTGGTGCGCGTCCACTCCAGCTGTGCCACAGGCGACATTCTCGGCTCCATGCGCTGCGACTGCGGCGACCAGCTGCACCGCTCGCTTGAGATGATAGAGGCGGAGGGCAAGGGAGTGCTTATATACATGCAGCAGGAAGGACGCGGCATAGGCCTGATGAACAAGATAGCAGCGTACAAGCTGCAGGAGGAGGGGCTCGACACCGTCGAGGCCAATGTACACCTGGGCTTCAAACCAGACGAGCGCGACTACGGCTGCGGGGCACAGATGCTGCGCCACTTAGGAATACACAAGATGCGGCTGATGACCAACAACCCCACGAAACGCGTCGGCCTGGAGGCCTACGGTCTCGAGATTGTTGAGAACGTACCCATAGAAATCAAGCCCAATGAGTACGACTACCGCTACCTTAAGACGAAACAGGACCGCATGGGCCACACGCTGCACCTGAAGTAGTCTTTTCTGCCGGCCATGACACTGCGGCAATGTGATATCCGACAGTTGGACAAACAACAACACGAAACGGGACTACGTCAAAAAAAAGACATAAGTCTTTGCTAAAAAGAAACTTTTTGATTAATTTTGCACGAAATTTTAAGCATAACGTAAAAATGGGACAACTATCCAATCGTCTGCAGCGCCTGGCACCATCGGCCACGCTGGCGATGTCGCAGAAAAGCGCTGAGATGAAAGCGCAGGGCATCGATGTCATAAACATGAGCGTCGGAGAACCCGACTTCAACACCCCCGAGGCAATAAAGGAAGCAGCCAAGCAAGCTGTCGACGAGAACTACTCACGCTACTCGCCAGTACCAGGCTACGCCGACCTGAGAAAGGCCATCGTAGCAAAGCTCAAGCGCGAGAACCAGTTAGACTATACCATCAACGAGGTGCTCGTGAGCAACGGCGCAAAGCAGAGTGTCTGCAACACCATCATGGCACTGGTGAACGACGGCGAGGAGGTAATAATACCGGCACCATACTGGGTCAGCTACCCGCAGATGGTGAAACTCGCCGGCGGCGAGCCCGTCATAGTGGAGGCCGGCTTCGACCAGAACTTCAAGATGACCGCTGAGCAGCTCGAAGCTGCCATCACACCCAGGACGCGCATGATCATCCTCTGCTCGCCGAGCAACCCCACAGGCTCCGTCTACAACAAGGAGGAGCTGCGACAGCTGGCGGAGGTCATCCTCCGGCACGACGACCTCTACGTGCTGGCCGACGAGATTTACGAGCACATCAACTACGTAGGACACCATGAGTCGATAGCGCAGTTCCCCGGCATGAAGGAGCGAGCCATCATCGTCAACGGCGTCTCCAAGGCTTACGCCATGACGGGCTGGCGCATAGGCTACATTGCTGCTCCGGAGTGGATTGTCAAGGGCTGCAACAAACTGCAGGGACAGTACACCAGCGGACCGTGCTCCGTCAGCCAGAAGGCTGCCGAGTTCGCATACAATGACGACCAGCAGTGCGTGGAGCTGATGCGGCAGGCCTTCGAGCGCCGCCGCAACCTCATAGTCGCGCTGGCCAAAGAAATACCCGGACTGGGCGTCAACACCCCCGAGGGTGCCTTCTACCTCTTCCCCAAGTGCGACAGCTTCTACGGCAAGAAGACCCCCGGCGGCAGCACCGTCAGCAACTCCACCGACCTGGCAATGTACCTGCTCGAAGAAGCACACGTGGCAACGGTCGGAGGCGATGCCTTCGGTGACCCGCAGTGCTTCCGCATGAGCTACGCCACAAGCGACGAGAACATCACCGAAGCCATGCGACGTATAAAGGAGGCACTCGGGAAACTTAGTTAAAAGAACTTTTCTGAGTTAAAAGTTATTAATTGCGCTTGAAGTACGACAAGATTTGCTATCTTTGCCGAGAAAATCGTTTAACCAGAACAAACAAACTCATTTTATTTAATAACTAAAAAACAAAAATTTTTATGGCAACAACAACAAAGGCTGCAGCCCCAGCCAAGAAAAGTTCGGGCTTCAAAGGCGTAAAGGATGCATGGATTATCCTCGTTATCTGCTGTATCATCGCTTATTGCTTCTATTTCTTCGTACTGGGTGACCCCAGCCACTTCCAGGGCGGCGACCGTAGCGGACACCCCGCTGACCTCATGGGTACTGTGTACAAGGGCGGTTTCGTGGTCGGTCTGATCATCACCCTGCTGCTCACCGTGGTCGTGCTTGGCGTAGAGCGCTTCTTCGCTATCAAGAGTGCTTCCGGTAAGATGAACCTGGCTAAGTTCACCGCTCAGGTGAAGGACGCCATCAAGGCTCAGGACTTCGCAAAGGCAAAGGACCTCTGCAACAAGATGCAGGGTTCGGTGGCAAACGTTGTGCTTGCCTCTATCAAGATGTACGAGACCGTTGAGACCGACACCACTCTGAAGAAGTCACAGAAGATCTCGAAGATCCAGCAGGCTCACGAGGAGGCTACTCAGCTTGAGATGCCTACCCTGACGATGAACCTCCCGATGGTTGCTACGATCGTTTCTCTGGGTACCCTGACCGCTCTGTTCGGTACTGTGCTCGGTATGATCGGATCGTTCCAGGCTCTGTCTGCCGGTGGTGGTGCTGACTCTATGGCACTGTCTGCAGGTATCTCTGAGGCTCTGGTCAACACCGCTTCGGGTATCTTGACATCTTGGGTTGCTACCGTTGTCTACAACTACTTCTCTAACAAGATCGACAAGCTGACGTTCGCTCTTGACGAGGTTGGTTACACCATCGCTGCTACATACGATTCTAACCACGTCGAGGCATAAGCTGTTTTACCTTTTAATTCCTTCGTAAATTATGGGTAAAATTAAAATTGAGAAAAAAGACATCTGGATCGACATGACGCCTATGTCGGACGTGATGACCCTTTTGCTCTGCTTCTTCATGTTGACATCAACATTCCTGACGCCAGAGCCTGTCAAGGTCAACACGCCGAGCTCCGTGTCCGAGGTCAAGGTGCCCGAGAACGATGTGCTCAACATTCTGGTATCGCCAGAGGGCAACATCTACGTCGGCTCCGAGAACAAGAACACGATGCTGGACATGATGCAGACGGTCACTGGCAAATTCGGTGTCTCGCTCACCGGCGAGAAGCTGAAGCACTTCCGCGAGGATGCCATGATCGGTGCGCCTATGGCGGCATTCGAAGAGTACTACGCCCTCGACACTGAGAAGATGGGCGAGGCCATCCAGAAGCTGTCTATCCCCCTCGACAGTATCGACGGCGGGAAGAGTGAGTTCCAGGAGTGGGTGACGGCAGCCCGTGAGTCCAACCCCGACATCCGTCTGGCCATCAAGGCCGACGCCAAGACTTCTTATGCTGTGATTAAGAAGATGATGTCGGAGCTGCAGGACATGAACGAGAACCGCTACCAGCTCATTACTAATCTTGACACTAAAAAACAGGCGGAGATCTAAGTTATGGCAAAAAAGAAAGCAAGTAAGCAGAAAAAAATGGATACCCGCGTGAACTTCACGCCGATGGTAGACATGATGATGCTTCTGATCACGTTCTTCATGCTCTGTACGACTCTGAGCAAGCCTCAGGCCATGCAGCTGACGATGCCGAGCAACGATCAGAACCTGGAAAAGGAAGACAAGTCCGTGACGAAGGCTTCGTATACCATCACCCTCTATCTGGGTGGTGAAGACAAGCTCTACTATGTAGAGGGTCTGCCCGAGTACGACAATCCCGAGTGTGTCAAGGAGACCACATGGGGCAAGGACGGCGTCCGCAAGCTGCTCATCGAGCACATCACCGAGGACGGCTTCAGCCCTGTGGCTAAGGTCATGATGGCCAAGAAGAAGTTGGACGAGAAGAAAGCCCAGTTGGGTGACAAGATGAAGAAGGAAGACTACGAGAAGATGCTCTCTGACATCCGTAACGGTAAGAGCGAGGAGTTCATTGCCGAGTATGGTGAGAAGGGTATGCAGACGCTCACCGTCATCATCAAGCCCACGGACGTCTCTACCTACGACAACATGGTCCAGGCCCTTGACGAGATGCTGGTTTGCAGCATTGGTAAGTATGTCATTGACAAGGTGAACGAAGATGACCAGAAGCTCCTCGAGCTGAAAGGCATCAAGTACACAACTAATTAAGAAAGGAAATAGACTATGGCAAAAGTAGATCTTATTGACAATAGTTGGGTCGACCTCGTCTTTGAAGGAAAGAACCAAGAGTACGGTGCATATGTGCTCCGTAAGGAGACCGGCAAACGTAATGTGAAGGCCCTGATGTGGGTGATTATCGGCATCGCCGCCATCTTCGCCATCGCCTATGCCAACCTCGCCATCCAGAATGCTATGAAGCAGAATGTATCGGTCGAGACTGACGTCGAGCTGTCTAAGCTTGCACAGAAGAAGGAGGCAAAGGTCGAGCGTAAGGAGCCCATCAAGGTTGAGATGGAGCAGAAAGTCGTCGAGAAGGTGAAGTCATCGGTGAAGTTCACCGCGCCCGAGATTAAGAAGGACGACGAGGTGAAGCCCGAGGACGAGCTGAAGTCCCAGGACGATCTCTCGAAGACGAACACCGCCATCGGTGCCTTCGATGTGAAAGGTAACGACGAAGCCGAAGGTGAAGTGCTGAAAGCCAAGGAAGTCGTTGTGGATGAGAAGCCGAAGGAGGAAGAGACCAAGGTGTTCGACGTCGTCGAGCAGATGCCTCAGTTCCCCGGCGGTCCCAACGCCCTGTTCGAGTATCTGTCGAAGAATATCAAGTACCCGGTGGTTGCCGAGGAGAATGGTATTCAGGGACGCGTTATCGTGACCTTCGTGGTGGAGCGTGATGGTTCTATCACCGACGTCAAGGTGGCCAAGTCCGTCGACCCGTCACTCGACAAGGAAGCCATGCGCGTGGTGAAGTCCATGCCCCACTGGATTCCTGGTAAGCAGAACGGCTCGGCCGTACGTGTGAAGTACACCGTGCCTGTAACCTTCAGACTACAGTAAAAGAAATGAACGCATCCAAGATTTTTGGATTAACACTTATTTTAGGCTTGTTCCTCGCATGTGGGAACAAGCCTAAAAATAGTTTAACCTACGACTACGACAAGGCAGCGGCCATCTTCACCGCCGACGAGAGCTTCTACCCCATCCTCGACGAAGAGCTCGAGGTCTTCATGGCTACGGCGGCACTCGACAGCATACGGCCGGAGTACACCGACCAGGAAGAGGCCATCAAGAAACTCATGAACAACGAGACATGGCTGGCCTTCACGGCACGAAGCCTCTCGCCTCGTGAGATACAGAACCTGAAAGACCGCCAGTTCATGCCACGCATCATGCCTATTGCCTATGACGGACTGGCCATCATCGTCAACAATGCCAACCCCGACTCCTGCATCAGCGTAAAGGATTTCAAACGCATCCTGAGCGGTGAGGCAAACAAGTGGAGCGACATCTACCCCGGGTCTAAACTCGGCGAGATAGACGTCGTCTTCGACAACCCAAAATCGAGCACCGTCACTTGGTGTGTCGACTCCTTGCTGGGCGGCAAGCCCATCAACAGCAAGAATATCGGTGCCGTGAAAAAGAGTGCCGAGGTTGTCGACTGGGTCGAGAAACACGAGAATGCTATCGGCATTATCGGCTCTAACTGGCTCAACGACAAACGTGACACAACAAACGTCACCTTCAAGAAGAACATAACGGTAATGAGGGTCAGCCGTCTGGACTCCGCTACGGTCAGAAACAGCTGGCAGCCCTATCAGTACTATATATATAATGGTAACTACCCGCTGATACGCACCATCTACGCCCTGCTCAACGAGCCGCGCAACGGTGTGCCGTCTGCCTTTGCACACATGTGCCGTCTGCCCAAGGGACAGATGATCATACTGCGCTCAGGACTACTGCCCATACAGGCAAACATGAATGTGCGCGAGGTAATAGTGAACACTAAATAGTAAAGGAATAGTGAAGAAAAATTAACGATGTTTTACCTCACGTAAGCTATAACGTCATAGATGTGTAAACAGGAAACAAAACAATATGTCTAACTTAAAGAGAAAGCAATTATGAAAACTGTGAAATACTTAATGATTGGTGTAGTGCTGATGGGTATCAGCGTTAACGCCACGGCCCAGGACGGTACAAAGGCCGACATCGATGCCGTCAAGAACATTATAAGCAGCAAGCCCGCCGATATGGACAAGCAGCTGACAGCCTTCCAGAAGAAGAACAAGAAGAACGCCGAAAACCTGCTGGCTTTCGCCGATGCATTCTACGAGGCCAAGGACACGGCACGCGCACGCAACTTCGCCGAGCTCGCACTTAAGGCCAACAGCAAGTACGCACCCGCATACATACTGCTGGGTGACATCGCTGCACTGGCAGAGGACGGCGGCGGTGCCGCAGGACTCTATGACCAGGCCATCTTCTTCGACCCGAAGAACCCGGAGGCCTACCGTAAGTACGCCAGCGTCTACCGCAAGATCAGCCCATCAGGAGCCATCGCCAAGCTGAACGAGCTGCGTGCACAGCGTCCCGACTATCCCGTCGATGCCATCATCGGTCACATCAACTACATCTCGAACAACTTCGACGAGGCCATAGCCTCATACGACAAGGTGCCCGCCGACAAGCTCGAGAAGATGGACATCATCGAGAGTGCTTTCTCCGCTTACCTCACTCAGAAGTACGACAAGGGCATCGAGATGTCTGAGCTCGGACTACAGAAGGAGCCGCGTAACTCGACGCTTAACCGTCTGGCAATGTTCTGCAACACCGAGAAGGGCAACTTCGAGAAGGCCATCGACTACGCCGACCGTCTGTTCAACAAGTCCGACTCGGCAAACATCTCCTACATGGACTACGTCTACTACGGCAATGCCCTGAACGGACTGAAGCGTCACGACGAGGCTATCAACATGTACAAGAAAGCACTGGAGCAGGATTTCGACAACGCCGACAAGAAGGCCGGTGTAGTGAAGACCCTCTCCGATGCCTACAAGGGCATCAACGACTTCGACAACGCCGTGAAGTACTACGAGCAGTTCCTGCATGACGTCTCGAAGGCATCAGCCAGCGACTACGCCGGACTGGGCCGTCTCTATACTCAGCACGCCGCCATACTGGAAGACCAGATTCAGAAACTCGAAAAGCTTAAGAAGGCCGATGAGGTTTACGCCAGCCTGCTCGAGAAGTACACTGACATCGAGGACTACGTAGCCTTCCAGCGCGCACGCATCGGCATGCAGATGGACCCGGAGTCGAAGAAAGAACTGGCAAAGCCCCACTACGAGAAGCTCGTTGAGTTGCTTGGTACCAAGGCCGAGCGCGACAACACTGACAACGTGCGTCTCATCGAGGCATATCGCTACCTCATCTCCTACTACCTTATCAACAAGGACGACAAGAACACTGCCAAGCAGTTCGCCGCCAAGCTTCAGGAGGTAGACCCGGAGAACGAGACCGCCAAACAGGTGCTTGAACTGAAGTAAGCTACTGACACTTATAGCAAACAGAACGGGGCCATCCTTTCGGATGGCCCCTAACGGTTTTATGAAGCTAAATTCAGACGAATTAAGCCGGCAGACTGATTGCCTCTGACGGGCAGACAGAAGCGCAAGTACCACACTCTGTGCAAGCGTCAGCGTCAATTACATACTTCTCGCCCTCAGAGATAGCCTCAACGGGGCACTCGCCTGCGCATGTTCCACATGCGATGCAGTCGTCACTAATTACATATGCCATAATTCTTAATTAAGTTAAATAATTAATACTTGATTTTGGTGATGCAAAGATACTAACTTTTTTCTATTCATACCAAGAAATAGGTAGGAAAAATGCCAAACAAATTCAATTTATACTATGTCGAAATAGAATCCAGCATAATAACCGACGCTGTTTCGCGTTATTTATATGATGAGAAGAATAGCACTTCTGCTATGCATAATGCTCATGGCAGCCACCACGTTGACAGCACAGAAGCGGCAGCCGCAGAATAAGCCGTACATAGACCTGCGGCCTATGCACTTCGGCATACTCGTGGGTTTCAATACACAGGACATTGAGTTCAACAATGTAGGACCACAGACTATCGTGGCTGACGACGGCACGACAACGGAGACAGTGCTCTGCGACCAGGACACATGGGATCCGGGGTTCAGCGTCGGCGTGCTTGCCGACTGGCGGCTTGCAAAGCACGTCAACCTCCGGCTGACTCCAACTATGCACTTCGGTGCCAAGCACCTGACGTTCCGTAACATGAACAAGACCGACGACTACGGCCGTCCGCTGCTAACCACACAAGACCTTAAAAACACATACATCTCCTTCCCCCTCGACATGAAATTCAGCGCCGAGCGTTTCAACAACTACCGGCCATACGTCATCGGCGGTATAAATCCTATGATCAACCTCTCGGGGAAAGACCAGGACTACCTGCAGCTCAAGCGTTACGACATGATGGTCGAGGTGGGCCTCGGCTGCGACTTCTATCTGCCGTTCTTCAAACTCATCCCCGAACTGAAGTTCTGCTACGGTCTCACCGATGCCATCAACTACACGCACACCAACGAGCTGACAGACCCCACCAAGCGCCTGTACTCGCAGTCGGTGACTCCCGGCCACACGAAAATGATTGTGCTTACACTGTACTTCGAATAGACTACTTCATGTCAACCACCAGCTTGCCGACAAAGATGGCATGCTTGCCGTTCTGGTCTACTGGCACGGGCTTACCGTCAAGATTCTGCTCGTACTCAAGCCCCTCGAAGTAGGTGTGCGTATGTCCGCCGAGGACGAGGTCTATGTCGCGCGAACCTTTTATCATATACTGGTCGTCCTGTCCGCGATTACTGCTCCATCCGAGATGTGAGATGCAGATTACCAAGTCGCACTTCTCACGGCGCTTGAGCATCGTGGCAGTCTCAAGAGCCACCTGTGCAGGGTCCAGGTACTTCACTCCCTGGCAGTTCTTCGCCGCCACCAGTCCCTCCATTTTCGGCGACAAACCGAAGACACCAATCTTCAGCCCGCGCCGGTGGAGGATGACATACGGTTTTACGAGTCCCTCACAGGGTGTCCCCGTAAAATCATAATTGGCACAGACTATCGGGAACGTCGCCTGCCGGAAGCAGTGCGCCATGACATCGAGCCCGAAGTCAAACTCATGGTTGCCTATCGTGACGGCATCTAGCCCCATCTGGTTCATCAGGCCTATCTCCACGTCACCCTTGAACATCGTGAAGTAGGCCGAGCCCTGGAAGAAGTCGCCGGAGTCGAAGTACAGCAGCTCCGGGTCTTTCCTGCGTTCCTCCTGAAGCATGGCTATACGACGGAGGAAACCAGCGCGCCCCGCCTTCATCGTGTCTGGCAGCTGCACGCTCAACGGCATTATGGTCGAGTGCGTGTCGTTAGTGTGCAGTATCGTCAACTGCTTATGCTTCTTGGCGTAGCTCGGTGCGGACACCGCCACCATCAGCACAAAACAAATCTGTCCTATCTTCATAATCTCAATGTTCAATCTTCAACAACAATCCTTCCTTCAATCTGCGAGTCCACCGTCTTGCCTTCCTTAGCCATCTCGCGGAAATAGTTCATAATGATAAATCGAGAGTTATTCGACACATCCTGCGGTGAGTTCACATTACGTCCTTTCTTGAAAGTGCTCATCTTGTCTGTACCGCCTAACAGATAGTCAATGGTTGCTATTCGATAGTCGCGCGACGGGTCGACAGCCTCGCCGCCTACGGTGGCACTAACCAACTTTCCGTCCTTCGTTATCACCAAACGAACGGAACTGCTCACCGCCTCGCCGTAGACGGAGGCCATCTCGGCGAAGAGCGTCAGCACATCGGTACCGCTGAGCGTAGTAAATGCAATCTTGTTCTCGAACGGTGCGATGTCCAGTACATCTCCGTATGTAACCTCGCCCTTCGGCAGGTCGGCACGCACACCACCCATGTTATACACTCCGAAGTCAGCTTTCTCGCCGTAGTCCTTGGCAGCCCACACCATGATGTCAGCCAGGAGGTTCGACAGTGTCCCCTCGGGACGCTTCGCCGTCATATATTTTGCCGAGCGCACCACCACAGGACCCATCACGGAGTCCACCTTCTGCTTGTAAGGTGCCAGCAGCGCCGTCGCCTCTGCCGGGATAGCACTGTCGTAACGGCTGTCCACGACGATGCGTGTGCGCTCAACACCTGCCACCTCATAGTGCGTGCTGCAGGCGGTCAACACACATGCAGTCACTGCAGTTCCAAATAAAGACAATCTCTTCATACAGTAATATTTGTGGGGCAAAGTTAGCGAAAAAAAAGCAGAAGGCAAAAAAATATGCAAATTATTTGTTCATCGCATCCCCGTTGAATTACATTATTTCTGCATATTTCTTTGCTGTTTCATTTTTTTGTTTTTTTTTTCAGCATAATAATGTTGTTGTTGCAGTATGACGAAAAACAGGTATATACGCTTTGACTGGGCAGCAAAGTACATGCTCCACAATAAGGCCGACTTTGCCATCTTCGAGGGGCTTATCTCAGTCCTTG
>Ga0310697_10003654_pt1 | contig 15480 bp, 13 predicted proteins | sample 172DNAGHGlowgp2_FD_203883 | JGI IMG/M metagenome (GOLD analysis project Ga0310697, IMG submission 203883) | Sheep rumen microbial communities from Palmerston North, Manawatu-Wanganui, New Zealand - 1728 DNA GHGlow gp2 (v2) (version 2) | ecosystem: Host-associated > Mammals > Digestive system >... | reverse complement strand
AGACCTTGGAGAAACTGAACTTCCTGGTGGATTATTGCAAAGCCGGAAACGCCGCCTCGGGCAGCAAATATGACGCCAACGCCAATGTGGAACACAAGAATATAGCCACGCTGATTGGCGAATTGCCGAAGGCAGGTTTTATCCGCCTGAACCGCCGACTACTCACCGACCGCATCAAGAAGATGTATGGGAAAGAGCTGGCCACACAATACCTCGACTTGCTGACCCACCATTTTATCTACAAAAACGATGAGACCTCGCTGGCCAACTACTGCGCCAGCATCACCATGTATCCCTGGCTTATTGGTGGCACCGCATCGATAGGAGGCAACTCCAAAGCGCCCACCAATTTGAAGAGTTTCTGTGGGGGATTTGTGAATATGGTGTTCATGGTGTCGAGCATGCTGAGCGGAGCTTGCGCCACACCCGAATTCCTGATGTACCTGAATTACTTTATCGGAATAGAATACGGCAAAGACTACTGGAAAGACACCAACCGGGTGGTTGACCTCTCGGTGAAACGGCGCACCATCGACAAGATGATTACCGATTGTTTCGAACAGATTGTTTACACCCTCAACCAGCCCACCGGAGCCCGCAACTATCAGGCTGTATTCTGGAACATCTCCTATTACGACCGCTACTATTTTGAGAGCCTGTTTGGCGATTTCTATTTTCCGGACGGCAGCAGACCCGACTGGGACAGCCTCTCGTGGCTTCAGAAGCGTTTCATGAAATGGTTCAACCAGGAACGCACCAAGTCGCTGCTCACCTTCCCGGTGGAGACGATGGCACTGCTGACCGAAAACGGTGAGTGCCGCGACAGCGAGTGGGCAGACTTCACGGCCGAGATGTACGCCGAGGGGCATTCCTTTTTCACCTACCTGAGCGACAATGCCGACTCGCTGTCGTCGTGCTGCCGTCTACGCAACGAAATAACCGACAACGAGTTCAGCTACACCCTCGGTGCCGGCGGTGTCTCTACGGGCTCTAAAAGCGTGCTGACCGTCAACCTGAACCGATGCATCCAATATGCTGTAAACAACAACATACCCTATCTCAAATACCTGGCGGACATAGTGGACCTGTGCCACAAGGTTCAAACCGCCTACAACGAGAACCTCAAAGAGCTACAAAGCCACGGGATGCTGCCCCTGTTCGACGCCGGTTATATCAACATGAACCGCCAATACCTCACCATCGGGGTCAACGGACTGGTGGAAGGGGCCGAGTTCCTCGGCATACCCATCAACGACAACGACCAATATCGGGAATATGTGCAGTCGGTGCTGGGCGTAGTGGAGAAATACAATAAGCAGTACCGCAGCAACGAACTGATGTTCAACTGCGAGATGATACCGGCCGAGAATGTGGGCATAAAGCACGCCAAATGGGACAAGGAGGACGGGTATTTCGTTCCCCGCGACTGCTACAACAGCTATTTCTACATCGTAGAGGACGACTCGCTCACCATTCTCGACAAATTCCGTCTGCACGGTGCACCCTACATCCAGCACCTCACAGGCGGTAGTGCACTGCATCTCAATCTGGACGAGCACCTGTCGAAAGAGCAGTACCGCCAACTGCTTCGCGTGGCCGCCACCGAGGGATGCAACTACTTTACCTTCAACATCCCCAACACCATTTGCAACGATTGTGGCCATATCGACAAACGCTACCTGAAAGAGTGTCCCGTGTGCCATAGCAAGAATGTGGATTACATGACCCGCATCATCGGCTACCTCAAGCGTATCAGTAACTTCTCTCAAGGCCGTCAAGAAGAGGCGCAACGCCGCTATTACCACGATGCTTAAATACCTGAACACCGATATTGTTTTCCAGGAGGTGCCCGACGAGACCTCGCTGGCCATCAACATCACTGGGTGCCCCTGTCGTTGTCCGGGATGCCACAGCCCCTATCTGTGGGCGGACACCGGCTGGCCCCTTGATGCCGAAGCCATCGACGGTCTGATGGGCATACATGGCGATGGAGTTACATGCATCTGCTTTATGGGAGGGGATGCGGCTCCCCACGAGGTGGCCGATTTGGCGGCATACGTCCACCGACGTTATCCTCACCACAAAGTGGCTTGGTACAGTGGACGGCAGTATATTCCCCACAATGTGGACAAACAGCAGTTCGACTATATCAAGGTGGGTCCCTATATCGCCCACCTCGGCCCCTTGCAGTCGTCCCACTGCAACCAGCACATGCTAAAACGGCAGCCCGACGGCAACTTTATTGACATCACCGCCCGCTTCCACAGAAAAGCCACCTGACAATGCTGCACCAATGATGGTGCGGAGTTTCGCGTGTTTTTTTCATAATAGGATTAACATCATGGAATAGAACTCCCTCTAATCAGGTAACCTGATACACGATACCCGATTGTTCGTAATGGGGAATAAACATCCCTTGATACCTTGGATACTTCCGCGTCCCGTTAGGGACGCGACCTTGCATAACACGGTACAAGAGGACGGAGTTCTCGCAGTGCCGTGACAAGACAACCAATAGACTAGCGTCCCGACAGGAACGAGACCTTGCATAACACGGTTCAAGAGGACAGAATCCTCGCAGTGCCATGAGGAGACCGTCAATGAGCCAGCGTCCCGTCAGGGACGCGACTTTGCATAACACGGTACAAGAGGACGAAGTCCTCGCAGTGCCGTGACAAGACTGCCTGAGAGCCAGCGTCCCGTCAGGGACGCGACTATGCATCCTTCATGAAGAACCGGTTGTCTATAGCCACCTCATTGGCCTCAATAAACCGTCTATACTCCTCAGCAAAAGCCATCTTCTTGTGATGCTCCTTCTGTCCCTTAATATAATTGATGATCTTGTCCCTGTCGTGTATACTGTAGGTGAATCCCGCATACTCCTGCGACCATCCAGTGAACTTTGGAAAGTGTGGGTTGGCTTTCATCCATTTACTGGATGACACTTTCAGCTCTTTCACAAAAGAGGCCAGAGCCAATGTGGCTGGCAAGGATACCAGCAGATGCACATGGTCGGGCATCCCATCGATGCGGTACAGTTTGCCGTTATAGCTATTGATGATGCCATTCATATATGCATACAGTTCATTCTCATGTTCTTCGGCTATAGCTAACTCGCTGCGGTGTGTACGCAGGACGATATGATACAATGTACTGACATAACTCATACTCTGATAACGCTTGTTGTGTGCCTTTATTGTGTCGCGTCCCTGTCGGGACGCCCTACCGATTGTCATGCTGCCATCACGGCACTGCGCCATAGGCTTGTACCGTGTTTTGCATATCGCGTCCCTGACGGGACGCCCTATCGGCTGTCATACTGACATCATGTCCGCGTCCCGACAGGGACGAGACCTTTCATAACACGGTACAAGAGACGGAGTCATCGCAGTGCCGTGATAGACCAGCGTCCCGTCAGGGACGCGACCTTGCATAACACGGTACAAGAGGACAGAGTCCTCGCAGTGCCGTGATAAGATAACCACTAGACCAACGTCCCATCAGGGACACGACTTTGCATAACACGGTACAAGAGGACAGAGCCCTCGCAGTGCCGTGAGGAGACCGTCGATGAGCCTGCGTCCCGTCAGGGACGCGACCTTGCATAACACGGTACAAGTGGACGGAGTCCTCGCAGTGCCGTGACAAGACTGTCTGAGAGCCTGCGTCCCGACAGGGACGCGACTATGCATCCTTCATGAAGAACCGATTGTCTATAGCCACCTCATTGGCCTCGATAAACCGCCTATACTCCTCAGCAAAAGCCATCTTCTTGTGATGCTCCTTCTGTCCCTTAATATAATTGATGATCTTGTCCCTGTCGTGTATACTGTAGGTGAATCCCGCATACTCCTGCGACCATCCAGTGAACTTTGGAAAGTGTGGGTTGGCTTTCATCCATTTACTGGATGACACTTTCAGCTCTTTCACAAAAGAGGCCAGAGCCAATGTGGCTGGCAAGGATACCAGCAGATGCACATGGTCGGGCATCCCATCGATGCGGTACAGTTTGCCGTTATAGCTATTGATGATGCCATTCATATATGCATACAGTTCATTCTCATGTTCTTCGGCTATAGCTAACTCGCTGCGGTGTGTACGCAGGACGATATGATACAATGTACTGACATAACTCATACTCTGATAACGCTTGTTGTGTGCCTTTATTGTGTCGCGTCCCTGTCGGGACGCCCTACCGATTGTCATGCTGCCATCACGGCACTGCGCCATAGGCTTGTACCGTGTTATGCATATCGCGTCCCTGTCGGGACGTCCTATCGGCTGTCATACTGGCATCATGTCCGCGTCCCGACAGGGACGAGACCTTGCATAACACGGTACAAGAGGACAAAGTCCTCGCAGTGCCGTGACAAGACACCTAAAGAGAGTGTGATGGCTCTTCGACCCTTCTTCGGTCTCTCAGCGGGGTCGGCTTACCCATCGGGCGGATTATGCCCAATATATTCCCAATCAGTATGCAGAAAAAAGGAAGTGCCATTTCGGTTTTTCAGCGATTATCCGAAGTGGCGCTCCAAGAATTAGTTGTTTTCAGGTTAGTGCGTGTACCATGTGATACGACTATTTACGAGGTCTGTGCCACTTTGCAATTCGGTTTGTATGGCTGTGGGACAGGTAATGGCACAGGCACCAGATATCGAAGCGAGGCCTGAGCACATATTGGATTTCCCAGTGTAAGTTATGTCAAACAGTGTGTGACTAGTAAGGCCACTCATATCAAAGTTATAAAGATTTAGACTTGTTAGTCTGCTACAATCAAAGAACATACAATGCATATCATTCACATTGGCAGTATTGAAGTTGTAAAGGTCGATGCTGGTTAGATTGCTACAGCCATTGAACATATAAGACATATCTGTGACATTGGAAGTGTTGAAGTTGGAGAGATTAAGGCTAGTCAGGCTGCTGCAACCAGAGAACATCCCTTCCATTTCCGTGGTATTAGCAGTGTTGAAGTTGGATAGATTAAGATTGGTTAGGCTACTGCAACGAGTGAACATGTAACGCATATTAGTAACATTGGCTGTGTTGAAGTTGGATAGATTGAGACTGGTTAGGCTGCTGCAACCTGAGAACATCTGAGACATATACGTGACATTGGAGGTATTGAAGTTGGAGAGATTAAGGTCGGTTAGGCCACTGCAGCCAGTGAACATATAAGACATATTCGTGACATTGGAAGTGTTGAAGATGGAGAGATTGAGGTCGGTTAAATTACCGCAATCTGCGAACATCTCACTCATACCCCTCACATTTGAAGTGTTGAAGTTAGAGAGATTGAGGCTAATTAGGCTGTTGCAACCATCGAACATCTCATTCATATTTGTGACATTGGAGGTATTGAAACAGGAGAGATTGAGGCTGGTTAGATGTCTGCAATAATTGAACATTCTAGACATATTCGTGACATTGGAGGTGTTGAAGTTGTCCCTAAAATCAATACTGGTGAGTGCTGGTAGATAAGACTGAGTACTTGTATTCCAAGTTACACTAAACATACTGCTACAATCTGCATTGGCATTAATTCTATTGGCAGGAGTAGAAACCACCCAAGTGGTGCCGTCCATATTGCCGTAAATTGGGTATTGTGATGCGGCTGTGGAAAGAATGGTACCTGATGTTACAGCGGCATTATTGTATTCAAAAAGTATGGCTGTGGCATTTGGGGGAATAGCATTTCTGAATGTTGGGCCAGTAACAAGTTCGGCAGTGGTTTGGGCCAATTCATCCACATTGACGGTAACGGTGGTGATGGTGTTGTGAGCCAAAGTGGCATCCTCGATGGGAATAGACTTGTAGCCTGTGGGGGTAGTGACGGTAACGGTTACGTCGTTCCGGGTGGAGAATTCGGGTACTATCACATCAAAGTATTCTGTTGCCAAAGGCTCAACAGTTTTCATCGGGGTGTTGTCTGTCTTGCAAAGGCTGACCGAATGTGAACCTGTTGCAGAGGGTATGACGATAGCATTCGTACTCTCACCCGTGATGGTGGCAGTACCCGTACCGCTGAGAGTAGCGCTTTCGGCAGTAATTGTGATGCCTGTGACTGGTAGCTGGGCATTGATGGCGTTGCTGACATACACCCTCACCACCGAGCAAAGATTGTGAAACTGTAGGGTGCTGCCCCTATCTATAAAGGCACCCATGGGAACATCCACCCGCTGATGGGTGCCCACCATTTCAAACACCTGTGTCGCGGGCAGGGTTACAGCCACAGAACTGCTGCTATTGATATTGGCATCGCTATTGGTGAGGATGCTGGCAGGGAAAATAGCACGGTAGCCCGAAGTGCTGCTTGCCACATCGGGTATCTGCGCGGAATTCTCCATTGCCGTCTGTAATGTGTAGTTGGCATCGTTAATCCTTATCTGGTCACCATTATGCCAATAGGGTGTGTGGTCGTTGATATAGACCTTTGAGTCGTTGCTGACTTTCTGGATGACCGCATTAAGCGTGACGACATCCTGGTCCTTTTTGCAGCTGACGGCACTGACGGCCAACAAGGCTGCAAAGAACGAGAAAATGATATGTTGTTTCTTCATAGTATGAGTTTTCAATATTTGACGATTTGTTATAATGTTTAATTCCATGAACCTGTGCCGAAGACATCAGTACCCTGAGAGGAACCGCTGTTCCATCCGGCATCGCCAAAGCGATTGGCATATGTATTTGAAGTTGGACCATCCCATGTGTCACTATCAAAGAGGGGCAGTTCAAAGCCAGACGTCCGAACCGACATCTGCAATCCCTCCTCCACCACAAAGGACACCATCGTAACCTTAGGCGGGTCGTAATTGAGTTTGTATTTCTTTTCCATAGGCAGAATTTGTGTATTATTGTTCTGTTAATTATTCTCGTTCAGTGCAGACATAAAAAATCCGTGAATCTTTATTGTTGATTCTCGAGGCTCGCCAAAGCCTGCATTACAAACAAGAAAGCTCACGGATACCCATGAGCGTTTCCTTTCCTTTTGTAATGCATTTGAAATTTGGCGATTTCGAGAATACAAAGAAAAGCGAAAACGCTTTATTATATGTTATTTATCTTCTTTTTTTCTTCTTTCGATATATTGTCTTTTTAGTTGTTATTTCGTTTGCAAAGATACAGTTTTTAATTTGAACAGCAAAAATCAAATACGCTTTCCTTGGATATAGTTTATAAAAGCGCAACAGGACACCACCATAAATTTAGCTTCGTCAAATCCAGGCATATCAGAATCATCCATTAGTGCATGTCTAATACCAGTGGATTCATCATTAGTATATACATACAATTTCTCAAATGCGGATTTCAACATAGAAGGAATCTTTATTCCATTTTTTTCTAATTTATTAAGAGATTTTCCTAATGTATTTTCACTTGTAATGTTTCTACACATTGATTCAACAGCAGAGATAGATTCTTTAATCGAGTTTCTATAATCAGGATTAGGACGAGTTGAAAGGTGTTTCAATGCATCCGACAAATGTGTTTTTACTGAATCCGACACCTTCATGGCATCTACGATTGCCACAATTTCCTCCTCATCCGTAATTTGAACTACTCGGTGATCAACCACTCGGTAGGCATAACTCAATCGAGAGAAACTATTGTTTATTTCTAACTCAAATCTGTTTACAATTTTGTCATATTCAAAGCCCCCTCCTTTGTATCCTCTTAATACTCTAAGAGTAAAATCAACAAGATTCATCTTTTTATACCAAGCATGTCTTTCATCCTGTAGAAACGACGTTGATACACCTGAATAACTCTGATTATGGCTTCGAAAATCTGCCTTTCGTTCATTCAGAAAATAACACCACACGTATTCTTCTAATTCTTGGTATGTATACTTTTGTACTTCCCAATAGCTAGTATTATCTCTGTCGTAGTCGTCCAATGAATCCTTTAATTTATCGTAGCATGTACACAATGCATTGATAATGTCCGTGTCAAGTTTTTCTCGAATTAGAGTATCTTGGGGAGTAGTATATCCGTATCTATCTGAAAAAAGGCCTTTCATTCTGTTTTGTCTTATATTTACTTACACATTCATTTAATTTCACATTGCAAAGATACAAATTAAATCCGAATTAACGAAATCTTATTCCGAAATCAGCTATCTGCGCGATTCTCCCAATGCTGGCGAGATGCCTCCATACCTCTATGTATCTGGCATAACAGCAACTACTTGAGGTTAGAGCATATAGGCAATTTCATTATGCTCGAAGCAAATTCTAATCTGTCATAAACCATTAGGACCGATTTGGGTTGAAAGGGTTTTCCATACTACGCTTTTTTTCGTAACGAACTTTTTCGTAATTTCACGCTGCATGAATACAAACCTTCTCTTATTTGGCAAAACAGTTTTTGGGGGTTAGTCCTTTGAGTGGTACTCCCAATGCCGGTGAGTGACCTCTAGTCCTTTGCGTATATAGCTTTGCTGCAACTCCTTGGAATTAGAGGATATTGATGTTTTCATTTTGCTCTTAACAAATACTAATCTGCCATAAACCCTAATGACCGATTTGTGTTTAAAAGTCCTTCGGAAGTATATCCGCTAGTGAAAAACAGCATATTACCAGAGTGGGGGACACATGCAGGGGACAAATAAAAGTTTGTCAATTCAAAAAAAGTGTGTATCTTTGCAGGCGAAAACAACCCAAAAACGCACACACAATGAAAACAACACAACCCCAAGTCAGCCTCCGCGTCGAGGAGAGCAAAAAAAGAAAAAGTGACGGACTCAGCCCCCTTTATATAATAGTTAGCTGGAAGGGCAGAGTGAAGGAAGCCACTGGCATCTATATCCAGCCCGAAGAACTGAAAAACAACATCATAAAGGGGAACATCCGCGCCAATGAACTATTACAAAAGCGACTGCAAGAGATAGATGACAATATCAAGTGCCTCCAAGCCACCCGTCAGCCATTCACAGCCTCGCAAGTGCTTGAAAAACAGCAGGCAAGGATGACTATATTGTCGGTAGCCCGAAGAATACAAGAGGTTAAGCACTTGAAAGACAGCACAATGGTCAATTATGCCCAAGCCCATCGGCATCTACTTCTTTACTTCGGACAGGATTATGATTTACAAGACATCACACTCGCGCAGATACAAGGCTTCGCCCGCATACTGGCAAAAAACCACAAGCCCACTGCGGTTTGCGGCATACTCAATGTAATTAAATCGACATACACCTTCGCCCATGAATATATGGGCATGCCCCGCCAAGGTGTAATGGACTGGCATCACAAACGGGACGGCTACGCCCCCGCAAAAAGCCCCAAGGCAGTGACCGCCGACCAAGTGGACGAACTTATCATACTCGCCACATATAATCCCCCCGACAAGCACCTTCAAGAAGCTGCAAGAATATGGCTGTCAGGTTTTTATTTCGGTGGACTGGCATTGTGCGACTTGATGCGGGTCGATTGGGAAGAGGTGAGTAGGTCAGTTAAATGTATTGACAATCAGCCTGTTATATCCTTTGAGGTTTATCGCTCTAAAACTCAACAACTTGCAAAGGTGGTAACACCATCTACGGAGCTAACACGCGCATTATTATTCTTTTTGGTGTCAAAACCTTGGGGAAAAAGAACCACACAACAATATAGTGAATTCATTAACAATCAGTTAAAGAAGTTATCCACGCCTATCACCTACTACGCCTGTAGACACACCTTCTGCACTCAGCTTGTTGAGAGCCAGGCAAATATAAGCGACATAGCCACGATGATGGGACGCTCCGTAAATGGCATAGCCACTTATATCAAGCAAGTAACAGATACACAACACCTTGCAGTGGTAGCCGCCAAACTGCACGGAATCGACACCAAGCGATGACCCCGAACCAACCCAGCCACAGCACCACAGCCCCGTAAAAGGGGCTTTTTTTGTGCCGTCAACCCGCTGAGATTTGCCCCCACGACCCCAGCCCAAAACCATAACACACCAGTCCCCACCTCAGCCACTTTAAGGAGAAAACAGGGTGCTTTGCCGGAACGGCAAAGCACTTTTTAAGATGTGAAAAAGCCTGTATTTTTTCACGATTTTTTTGATTTTTCGGGCTTTTGTTGTATATTAGATATAGTTTTCAAAATAAGAGACTATTTATAATAAAGCGAGAGGGCGAAACAACCACACGACACCCGCCCCCGACCCCGACAGAGAGAAATAAAGGCTGAACCCCCAAGACGATTGTGTGTGTAAAGGTTGTTATCGTCTCCAAGGGTAAAGCCTTTTTGATTGAATAACAACCTATCCATCATAATATGATACACACACAACTAAGCGACTGGACGTACACACGCAAGCCGACCGACCCGACAGAAAAGGCGCGGATAAGCGGGGAGGCACATTTCCATTATAGGGAACTATCCGAGGAGGCTTTTTACGATGCCCTGCAAGAAGGACACGGATTTTGCCCCCTCAGCCGAGACCAAGCCCAAGCCGACCAAGCCATCACGAACATCATAACATTCGATTTCGACCACAACACAACACCCCTTCCCGCATTCGTGGAGGGGCTTAGTATTAAGCCAACATACACCTATTATTCCTTCTCCAATGGGAAGGACGGACAATATAGATACCGTCTAATATATGAGTTATCCGAGTGTATCACGGGCAGCCAGTACGATGCAGCCCATCAGTATATAGCCCAAGCCAATGGATGGAAGCCAGCCACAAAAGGGGACACGATAAACAGGTACGACCCATTAAGCCGAAACCAGTATTATTTCAGCGGCACAGAGATAACATATTTTCCCGACAATATAATAAATGAATACACACACACAGCCACAGCAAGCCACAGCAAGCCCCAAGGCAAGCCCAAGCCAGCCCCCAAAAGCGAGAAACGCCCACGGCATGATGGCGACCAATACACCCAATTTAAACACTTTCCCGACAGTTTCGTGGCAAAAATTTACGAGTATATCCCGTCCCCCTATGCCATCCGCTATAACTACATTACCCATACACCACTGCCCGAGGTGGACGCGGACACCCCCATAATAGAGTATCCCGCTGACTACATCGAGACCCCCAGAAAATTCGTCTTCGACCCCCTTAAAAAAAGTTACGGCATAGCCAAGTATCGAGACGGGGAAAACCGCCACAAAAAGTTGTTTATTACTGGCATTATACTGCGAAGGCTGAACCCCGATTTGACCTCTATTCACCTCCTGAAGGCACTCTTACGGGAGTTTACACTTTATTTTGACAATACGGATGGTAAATACACGATGCCTAGACTACTAGCCATAGCCGACGCGGTATTAGATGCCGACATAACAATAGAGTTAAAGAGATGGAGAAAGCCCAAATACATTGTGAACCCCAAATATTGTGCCAAACACCTAGTGACCAAAAGGCAGGTTGTTGGACTGCAAAATGGCATAAGGCAAGCCGAAGAGCGGGCGAAAAGATACGAGGATATAAGCAAGTATTACGACCCAACCGAGACCGACAACACCAACCTTCTACGGCTGAAACAAAAGGGCATCAAATGCTCGAGGAACACACTAACAGCTTTCAAGCATCTATACGGCTACACCCAAGGCAGAGAGCAAGCCAACCCCCAAGGCAGCACCCAACAACAACAGCCTATGATGCCCGATATAGCCGAGGGTGTGAAAAAGATGTTGAGTGGAGGATTAAAAAATTAATTCTTAGGTGATTACTTTCCCAAGTAACAACATAATAGTGGTGGGGTGTGTTTTTTATTAAGTTGTTGGTTGGGATTACTATAACCAGAGTGTCAGCACTTTACGCATACTTGTACCGTCGAGGAGGTCAAGTCAGCAAGTCCACAATTTATAAGTCTAGTCCACTCAACCCACAACAGAGACACAAGCCCAAGCACACACGCCCAGCACACGCCCACAGAGACCCCGCAAACACCCACCAAGGAGAGACCCGCACACACGCCCGTACAAGCCCATATAAAGCCATTTAAAAGCCCCTGCAAGCCCTTACGCAACAGGAGGCTAGAAGCCCCATACAGCCCATTTAATGGCATATCCGCAGCACCGAGAGAGACAGCACCGCCACAGGCACAACACTACGGCACAGGATACACACACCACCCACAGCACAACAACCGCACAATGATGCACCAGCCCAACCCCAGCCGAGAGACGGACAGCCCACCCCACAGCAAACGCCCAGCACACGACACAACACCGCCCCACACGACCCCACAATATGATGCCACGGACAGCCCCACAGGAAACACCACGCACGACAACCACAGGCACAACACTACGGCACAGGATACACCACCAAGCCCACACCCAGCCAGCCCAACCACAGCGACCAAGGAAAAAGGCACGGCATTGCCGGAACGGCAATGCCTCATAAAGTCCATCCACGCCAGCACACGACACAACACCCCCCCCACACGACCCCACAATATGATGCCACGGACAGCCCAAGGGAAACACCGCCACCAACCCGCCAGGCGATGCAGTGAACCCGACAGGGTTAACACCCACAGCATACGCCAGTATGCACGGCATTGGAGTAATACCCCACAGGACACCGCCCGACACACGACCGAAAAAGCGAGTTTTTTTTAGAAAAATCGGAAAAATGTTGTATATTAGTAGTATCTTTTTTAATTACAGACTATTTATATATATAAAAGGAAAATGATGATGACCAAGGAACAAATAGACAGCAGAACCGCCAAAATTAGGGCATACTACGCAGCCGAACCGCCCGAGAAAAAAGCTGAGCGGATAGAGAAAATAAAGGCATACCATCGAGCAGTCCACCGCAAGAGAGCGACAGAGCAGAGGGCGAGAGTGGCACGCGAGGAAATAAAGAATGTAATCGCCACACTTCGGTATATTATAGGCGAATCCGACACCCCGACCCCGACCGATAATGAATAAAACAACACGCAGAGAATGAAAAAGATATTCCAACATATAAAGCCCTTTATAAGGCTCGACCTTACCTCCATAGACGGGGGCATCATAACAGCCCAAACACCGCAATACTATGATTAACACTACCGCCAACACCAGCACCAGCAAAATAGAGCGGGCAGTTCCCTCCTTCGTATACAATGAAGCCGACATTTTACGGGACATTTTGGCAGACCTCAACCACCAAGCCAAGGCAGAGCCACACCGCACGATGGAGGATATACTAAACGCCAGCCCCTACAATGCGAGATGGAAAAAAATAATCGGCTTCGAGGGACGGCAGTTCAAGCCCGTCATCAAGATTGAGAGACGCAAAAACAAAATAAACAATAAAAACAACTGACCATGAATAAGAAACAAACATCAAAAGAGACCCCGACCCTGTTAGACGTACTTGATGCTTGGGGACGGCAAAATGAAAAGCGGATGAAGGGCAAATACTCCACCCGCAGAGAACAGCGAAACAAACATAACTAATTAATACATAAATATATATGAAGAAAAAAAAGAACTGCATCACCGTCTACGAAGTGAGAGCGGGCAAACCAAAAGAAACCATCGAGGAAGTGAAGCACGAACTCGATAAAACACTGAAAGAGAAAGACTTGAAAGTCAAAAAGCAATTCCTCGAAGGGGGGAAACACCAAGACGGGACGAATAAAACATTAAAATATATTGAAAATGAGCAAGTTATTTAATGAGTTAAGAGCCGTACACGGCAACACCCTAGGCAGGGAACTAGCGCGCCAGCAAGAAGAGCGCAAGGCACAACTTAAAGCCAAGGGCATCAATGTGTTGGGCGATGTAATATTCGAGAGAAGGGACTTCGTGACGGGCAGCGGACTGACCCCAACCACCCAAGACCCCATCCAGCACATCAGCCGTGAGCCACTATTATGGCAGTACCTTACCATTGTGCAGTGCGTCAACAATGTGAATATCCCCAGCATAGAGGAGGCACAATTAGCATGGAAGGCTGAAGGCTATTCAAATGTACAGGACTTGACCGTCCAAGGGTTTGCAGCCAAGCCCCACCGCTTAGTAGTGACCAACCGAATTTCACGCGATTTCGACAAACAGGTCGAGGGACTTAAAGGGGGCTTCCTCGAGGAGTATATACATAAGAGCGAAGGCAAGGTAATTCAAACAATGCTGAAAACCTACACCGCCACAACCGACCCGACCGACAGCACACCCGCCCCTATATTCTCCACCTATACGGGAGTATCAACTATCAGTGATATTGTGACCCATACAAGCCAGCTGAAGGGTGCAAACCTGTGGGTAATCTCACCTTCGGCAGTGGCTGACATCCTCGCCCTTTACGGGGCTGACGCTTTAAACAGCAATAAACTGATGGGCTATCCATTCATTATCGAAGAAAACGCGGAGTCGGGCTTTTTCTACTTCGGGGATTTCAGCAAATTATATGTCGCTGACTTTGAACTATACCCCTTTACCTTCGATGACGTGACAAGGGCGCATTTGAATGAAACACAAGTGACCGCTGAGTCATTTTGGGATTACAAGTTGATGGGCGGCACAATCTGCAAGTTCAAGTATGAGCCGACCGACACCGAGCCAGCCAACACCGAGCCGACCGAGCCAGCCAACACCGAGCCGACTGAGTAATGGACATTCTACTTCTATATTTTTCACCCGCGTCGTGATGACGTGGGTTTTTTTGTCCCCTTAACCCCGCGAGAATAGCCCACACGACACCAGCCCAAGCAACAGCCCAACCAGCCCAACCACAGCGACATTTAAGGAAAAAGGCACGGCATTGCCGGAACGGCAATGCCTCATAAAGTCCATCCACGCTCACCACGGCACTGTATAGGGGGGGGTACTCCTAAAAATACGAACTGCCACGATACCCACGCGGCCAGTCTTTTTCACACGCGACCCATTTTTCAAACTTGATGGAAAACAGGCCCACCACCACAGGCCCACCACAGGCACGACCCCAGCCAACCACAACAGCCCCACCAGCACCCACGCCAGCACTAGCCCATGCACCCAAGACGGGAGACCGCCACGGCAGGAATACCGCCCCAACACAGCACCACACCAAGAAGTGAACACCACCCCACAGCACCACGACACGGCACGAACCCCGACCCCAGCCAACAACCGCCCCAAGGGAAACACCACCGCACACCAGCCCACACCCGAAAAAAGAGAAAAAGCCCCCGTAAATGATACTTTTTTTTCTGAAACTGACCCCCAAAAACAGGGGTAAATCAAAATTTTTTATATTACTTGTAACAAATTATGAAACAGGCATCTAACCTCCAACCCGATAGGGGGCACTTTACGCCAAAAATATACCAAATAGGGGACACATTAAAATACTCAATACACTGAATATCAACATTGTCATAACTCCCGAAGGACTGAAAAAGATAGGCGGGGGCACAAGCCCCCGTACTTATGGACGATAAAACAAAGCCCTGAAGGGGCGACAGATAGTCTGCATCATACAGTGTGTCACCCCTTCAGGGTTCGCTTTCACTAACATTCTTACAGGGGTTGACACCCCTGT
>Ga0310697_10003653_pt1 | contig 15487 bp, 15 predicted proteins | sample 172DNAGHGlowgp2_FD_203883 | JGI IMG/M metagenome (GOLD analysis project Ga0310697, IMG submission 203883) | Sheep rumen microbial communities from Palmerston North, Manawatu-Wanganui, New Zealand - 1728 DNA GHGlow gp2 (v2) (version 2) | ecosystem: Host-associated > Mammals > Digestive system >... | reverse complement strand
AAAAAAAGTTCAAGGCTCTTATTCATTAGTCGTTGCCAGTCCGCGAAAGTTAATCGGGGCGCGTGACCCGTGGGGTTTTCGTCCGCTGGTTTTAGGCAAGCTCGGCAACGCTTATATCATAACCTCGGAGACTTGTGCGCTTGAAACTCTCGACGCTGAATTTATTCGCGACGTGGAGCCGGGCGAAGTCGTGACGATTTTTCAGAACGGCAGAATTGAATCCAACATGGAACTTGCCCTGCCTAAAGAAAAAACTGCGCGGTGCGTCTTCGAGTATATTTATTTTTGCCGCCCCGATACGACGTTTGACGGAATGAGCGTCACGCGCTCGCGAATTATCGCCGGAAAACTTTTGGCGCGAGTTCACCCGATTGAAGCTGATTTAGTCGTCGGCGTTCCGGAATCGGGCAACATGGCGGCGGTCGGCTACTCTATGGAATCGGGAATTCCCTACGGCATTGCCTTTACGAAAAATACTTACGTCGGCAGAACTTTTATCAAGCCGCAACAATCAAGCCGTTTAAAAAGCGTCAAAGTCAAACTGAATGTTTTGCGCGACGTGGTTAAGGATAAGCGCATTGTAATGATTGATGATTCAATCGTTCGCGGGACGACGAGTGGGCAAATTGTTTCAATGCTTAGGGAAGGTGGCGCGGCTGAAGTTCATGTTCGCGTATCGAGTCCGCCATTTTGTCACCCGTGCTATTTCGGGATTGACATTCCAAACCGCGAGCAGTTGATTGCGCATAATCGTTCGGTCGAGGAAATTTGCAAGATTATCGGCGCGGATTCACTTGGCTATTTGCCGATAGGTTGCTTGCACGAGATGACGGGCGGGCGAGAGATTTGCACGGCGTGTTTTAGCGGCGATTATCCAATCCCGCCGCCAACTGAAGATATTCGCGGCGACTATGTAAAATAAATTTTTGGAGGAATAAATAATGAGTTTCTACGAATTGGCAAAGGCGCGTTATTCGTGCCGGAAATTGACGGACAAAGCGATTGAGCCGGAGAAAATCGAACGTATTTTGCAAGCGGCGATAGCGGCTCCCACGGCGAAAAATCTTCAGCGTTATACAATCTGGCAAGTTCAATCGCCCGAAGCTTTCGACAAACTTAAACAAGCTACGCCCTATACTTTCGGCTCGGCATTGGCATTTGTCGTGGGCGCGAAAAAGGACGGCGCATTTGACCGCCCCTTTGATAACAAAAATTTTGCGGAAATTGACGCGGCGATTGTCGCAACGCATTTAATGTTAGCAGTTCAGGACGAAGGCTTAGGAACGACTTGGGTTGGCTGGTTCGACGCGCCGAAAATGCAAGAACTTTTCCCCGAAATGCAAGGCTACGAACTGATTGCAATTTTCCCCGTCGGCTATCCTGCAGAAGGGGCGAAGCCTCATCAGCGTCACGAAGACCGCCGCGCAATGTCGGAAGTAGTCGTTGAGCTGTGAAAAGCAACGCTGTAGGCAAATTTGGCGAAGACTGCGCCGCGAAATTTCTTGAGGACAACGGCTATAAAATCGTCGCTAGGAATTTTCGTATTCGGTCGGCGGAAATTGACATAATCGCGCAGAAAGACGACGTGATAATTTTCGTCGAAGTCAAAGCGCGGTCGAGTATTCGTCACGGCTTGCCGGTCGAGGCGGTAAACTTTCGCAAGCAGAAAAAAATAATTGAGGCGGCAGGCGTATTCTTGCAGGACGAAAATTTTTGCGACTGCGCCTGTCGCTTTGACGTTGTGGAAGTTTATCTTAATGGCGAGCGCGTCGAGGAAATCAATCACATCGAAAACGCATTTGAAGTTATACAGGAGGTCTAAACTTTGTACGCGAGAACATTTGGAGCGGCGACGCAGGGTGTTGACGGGCTGATAATCGCCGTTGAAGTCGACAGCGCGAACGGTATGCCCGCCTTTGACATTGTCGGTTTGCCTTCGACCGCCGTCCGCGAATCAAAAGAGCGCGTCCGCACCGCCATAAAAAATTCGTCGCTGAGAATGAGAGCCGAAAAAATTACAATCAATCTTGCGCCCGCCAGCGTCAAAAAAGAAAGCGCAGGGCTTGACCTTCCGATAGCGATTGGACTTTTAGCCGCGCAGGGAAGATTGCGCCCGTCGGTTTGTGAAGAATTTTTATTCGTAGCGGAATTATCGTTGGAAGGAATTTTGCGGAACGTGGCGGGCGTCTTGCCGATTGCGATAACTGCGCGGGCGGAAGGATTCAAAAAAATAATCGTCGCAAGGGAAAATGTCAACGAAGCCTTGCTAGTCGACGGAATAGAAGTTTACGCGCCGAAAAATTTAATGGAGCTTGTGGACTTCCTAGACGGCGAAATAGAACTAAAACCCGCAACGCCGCAACCGGTCGACGTGCCCGAAGGCTTCGTAGAATTGGTTGACGACTTCGCGGACGTTCAAGGACAATTCATGGCGAAACGCGCTTTGGAAATTGCCGCGGCGGGCGGACATAATGTTTTAATGGTCGGCGTGCCAGGCTCCGGAAAAACTATGCTCGCCAAAAGAATGAGTTCCATTTTGCCCGAAATGACTCGCGAAGAAGCTTTAGAAGTTACGAAAATTTACAGCATAGCGGGGAAGTTGCCGCAAGGTAGCGGGCTTATGACGAAGCGTCCGTTTCAAAATCCGAATCACGACGCCTCAACCGCGGCGATAATCGGCGGCGGCACTAATCCCACGCCCGGTCAAGTTACCCTTGCGCACAACGGCGTTTTATTCCTTGACGAGTTGCCCGAATTCAAAAAATCTACGCTTGAAGCTTTGCGCGAGCCGTTGGAAGAAAGGCAGATTACAATTAGTCGCGTCAACGGAACGCTAACTTTTCCGTCAAGCATGATTCTAATTTGCGCGATGAATCCTTGCCCGTGCGGTTGGAGCGGCGACAACGACCACTATTGCCGCTGTTCAACTCTTGACATTAAGCGATATATGCGCCGCTTGTCGGGACCTTTGCTTGATAGAATTGATATTCAAATTCGCGTGCCCCGCGTCAAGTACGACGACCTTAGCTCCAAGCGCAGAAATGAATTGTCCAGTTCAATTCGCGAAAGAGTTTCTGCGGCGCGGCAAATTCAGACGGCACGCCTTGAAAAATATCATCTCTTCTGCAACGCTCAAATGACGCACGCGCTGATTCAGAAACTTTGCTTGTTGGAACCCGCCGCCGAAGAACTTTTGAAGGACGTTTTCGAGACAAAAAAATTATCCGCTCGTTCCTACGACAGAATTATAAAAGTTGGGCGCACCATTGCCGATTTGGCAGGCGGCACCGAATTTATTTCCGATAAGCACATTTCCGAAGCTATAAAATTGCGGAGTGATTTTGAAGTTGACAATTAGAAAGATTTGCTTTATGCATCAAGCCAGCATAGGCGATACGCTTATGGTCACGCCGGTTTATCGCGCCTTGAAAGAATGTTTCCCCGATTGCCGTCAAGTCGTCGTGACGGGTCACACAGGCTACGAACTCCTGCGCGACAATCCGCATATCGATACGCTTTTGCGCTATGAAAAAGGCGACGCCGTTTTTCCCGTCATAAAAAATATTTGGCGGGCTGATGCGTCGGTTATTTTTGATTATCATTACCGCAACGCGCTTTATTCTTTCCTCGCGCTCATTCCGAAAAGAATTGGCTACGGCAAAGATTTTATCAACGTCAAACTTCATGACGAACCGCTAGAAATGTACGAGCCGCTAAAATATCTGGCGGCGGTTAAGCAGTTGGGAATTCACACGGATGATTTTACATTGACGCGCCCCGTCGCGACCGAACAGGAAAAATTTCACGTTGCAGAAATTTTAGCCGGAATAAAATCGCCCGCGCAGAAATTAATTTTGTTCGTGCCGTTCTCATTAGCGGCGATTAAGGATTGGGAGCCGGCGAAGTATCGCGAAATAATTTCCCGCCTAAAAAGTTTAGGACATACAACGGCGATTCTCGGCGGCAAGGCGGAAGCTGAACGCATTGCCAAAGAATTCCCTGACGCCGTCAATTTGGCTGGGAAATTGAACTTGCGCGAGTCCGCTGAATTGATTTCCCGCGCAGATTTACAAATTAGCGGGTGTACTGCAATGCTCCATATTTGCTCGACGACTGGCACGCCCGCTATCGCGCTTTATGGTCCAACTATTCCTGAGCAGTGGGCACCGAAGAAAAATTGCACCGTCATAACGCACCGCTTGCCCTGTTCACCGTGCTACAACATTGAAGGCAAACCCCTTTGCAAGAATAACCGTTGCATAAAAAGCATTTCCGTCGACGAAGTTTGGCGCGTCGCAGAAAAAATTTTGAGGTCTCGCAATGAAGATTGAACGACAAAAAAATTTTGGGCGCGAAGTCCACGACCCTAGGGCAATCAATATAACTTTTGGCGTCGACGCGGCTTTCGTCCCGATTATGGGTGTCTGCTTGACTTCCATTCTTAAAAATAATCCCGCGCAAAAATTTACCTTTCATGTTTTCCTAGACGCGATTAACCCGCCCGACGAAAAGAAAATTTCCGAACTCTGCGCCCAATTCCCCTCGACGCAGATAATTTTATATTTCCTGCCGCCCGACCTTTATAGCGAACTTTATCTTGAGGGCGATTACACCAAAGCGATTTTTTATCGGATTGTCGCCGCCGATTTCCTAGCGCAAAGCCTTAACAAAATGCTTTACATGGATTCGGATATGATTTGCCTTAAGCCGCTCGACGAGCTGATTAATTTGCCCATGGAAGAATTTTTTGTTGCCGCCGTCGCTGACCCCGGCGTCGTCAATACGCCGCTTCACAAAAATAATTTTGGCTTCAATGATAAATATCTCTACTTCAATAGCGGGCTTATGTATTTAAATTTGCAACGTTGGCGCAAGGAAAAAGTTTCGGCGCAAATGCTTAATATTATGTCGCGCCGCGAATATCCTTTCCCCGACCAAGACGCGATTAATCTTGTCGCCGACCTTAATAATTATCCGGTAAAATATTTGCCCGATAAGTTTAATCACTTTTTCCGCGTCAACGGCGTTGAACAACCTATGCGAGATGATGTTGTTATTCAACATTTCACCGGACAGCTTAAGCCGTGGTTCCCGTGGTGCGAAAGTCCGCTGAAAAAACTTTACGATTCTTATCAAGAAATTTCGCCGTGGCGCGACTTCGTTTATCAGCCTCGAAATTATCAGGAACATCGATTAATGGGGCGGGCGTGTCGGCGCAAAGGCGAATGGCTTGAGGCTTTCAAGTGGTATTGGAGCTACTTAAAGCGGCGGCGCATTGAAAAAAAATCTAAACGCGATTAATCCACAATCTGCGCAGGTTGTGGATTTTTTTTTAGCTGTGTTGTAGAATAGCGGCGCAAATTTTTAATACGGAGCTAAAGAAATGCAAACGATTGATATAACCGACAAGCTCAAGAATATAATTCGATACGGCTTGGCTGTCGTGATTGTGCTGGCGTCGATTATCGGCTACGCTGAATATAAATATTGGCATAAGGACGAAGTTATCACGCTGGACAACGCCAAAGTCGCCGGCACTATGGTTTCAGTGCGCGTCTTGGCTAATGGCAAAGTCAAAGAACTTTTATTCGACGACGGCGCAGAGGTCAAAGCCGGTGACGTTATCGCCCGCCTTGAAGTCGCCATCACGGAAGAAGAAATTCAGCAGCTAGAAAATACGGTTCAGCTTGCCAAAGATAATTACGCCGAACTTGCCGCCGGTCAATGGGTGAAAGTCCCCGTTCAGCGCGAAAGAGTTATCACGCCGCCGCCGACCGTTTCTTATTCTGGGTCGTCGGGAAATTTGGCGAAGTTGGAAGAAAGAGCAAATCGCATGGCGGAGCTTTTTGAAATGGGCGCAGTCAGTGCAGTGCAAAGAGACGCCGCCCGCCGCGCCTATGAAAGTGCGCTTGCTGAATCTCAATCGGCGTCCTATTCTCAATCCGCGCCGACTGTGGAATATTATACAGAGTACGTCGACGAATTCAGAGAGACGCCCGCCGAAGTTTTAGCCGGTGCCGACCAAGCGATAAAGCAAGCCGAATTGTCATTGAACGTCGCTAAGCAAGAGGCTCGCGAAAATAATGTTATCGCGCCGGTCAGCGGAACGATTTATTACGGCGTCGCAGTTGATGACGAAATTGTTGCCGGCGATAGCGTTTCCAGAATTGGCGACAGCCGCGAACTTTGGCTTGAAGTCGAAGTCACGGAGGAAATTTTTAATAAAATCCCGCTCGGCAAGCTCGCGACATATTCTATCGACGGCAAAGAACTTTCCGGCACCGTCATTGAAAAAATTAAGCCAAATGTCACTGCGCCTGTCGAAGAAGCCCCAGAGCCTATCGAATTGCCCGAAATCCCTACGACTGAAAACGCGCCCGCGCAATTAATCGGCGACGGTCAAGCCGCTGAAACTCAACCTGCCGAAACTCCACCAACTGAAACGCCGCCCGCCGAAACTCCCGCCAAGCCGCCACAAGCCGTTCAAGCTGAAACGCAAGTTGTAGAAAATCCCGATACCAATTCCAAAATCAAAGCGATTATCGACAAGTACAGGAAAAATGAAACGCCTGCGCCGCCGACTATCCCTAAAGAATTTTCCGAACAGCAAAAGCCAAACGATAAATTCATTATCAAAATTTCTATCCCCGCTGAGCGCGATTTTGAAATCCTCCCGAACACTAAAACCACCGTCAAAATTAAAATTTGAACGCTTGCAGGAAATTTCCAGTTTCGCAACGAATTATGCGGGGCATTTTGTTTTAGGAGGTTTTCTTATGCGACATCTAACCTACTCTAAAAAATATTCAACGTGGGGTGCTTCGGCACCCGTGACAGCTTGCTAAAACCAAATCGCACGCTAAATATTTTTTGGAGGTTCAAAAATGGACTACTCAACTTATCTTAAAAAATATCCTACGGAAGATGGCTTTTTCGGCAAATACGGCGGCGCATATCTTCCGCCACAACTCGTTCCCGCTATGGAAGAAATTACGCAGGCTTATCTGACAATCTGCCACTCGTCGCAATTTATTAACGAACTTCGCCGCATTCGTCGCGAGTTTCAAGGACGCCCCACGCCCGTTTATCACTGCGAAAATTTAAGCCGCAAGCTCGGCAACTGCCAAATTTATCTCAAGCGCGAAGATTTAAACCATTCCGGCGCGCATAAACTTAATCACTGCATGGGCGAAGGACTTCTGGCAAAGTTCATGGGCAAGAAACGCATTATCGCCGAAACTGGAGCCGGTCAACACGGCGTCGCGCTGGCTACTGCCGCCGCTTTCTTCGGTCTCGAATGCACAATTTATATGGGCGAAGTCGATATTGCTAAACAGGCTCCTAACGTCGCCCGCATGAAAGTTTTGGGCGCAAATGTCGTTTCGGTCGACAAGGGCGCGAAGACTTTAAAAGAAGCCGTCGACGCCGCCTTTGAAGATTATCTGCAGAACTACAAGGAAACTATTTATTGCATTGGCTCTGTCGTGGGACCGCACCCTTTCCCGATGATGGTTCGCGATTTTCAATACGTCGTCGGCGAAGAGGCTCGCGAACAGTTCAAAGAAATGACAGGCTTATTCCCCGACGTGATAACGGCTTGCGTTGGCGGCGGTTCCAATTCGATTGGATTTTTCCTGCCGTTTATCAATGACCCTGTTGAAATTGTCGGCGTTGAGCCGCTCGGACGCGGAAAAACTTTAGGCGAACACGCCGCGTCAATGTCTTACGGCTCGGAAGGCGTCATGCACGGTTTCAACTCGATTATGCTTAAAGACGAAAAAGGCGAACCCGCGCCGGTCTATTCGATTGCCAGCGGTCTTGATTATCCTAGCGTCGGTCCCGAACATGCTTTCCTGCGCGAAATTGGGCGCGTCAAATACGAAGTCGCCAGCGATTTGGAAGCGGTCGACGCTTTCTTTAAACTCAGCCGCTATGAAGGAATTATCCCTGCGCTTGAAAGTTCGCACGCCGTCGCCTACGCTATGAAACTCGCTAAGGAAATGGGCAAAGGTTCAATTCTCGTGAACTTGAGCGGGCGCGGTGATAAGGATTTGGATTATGTCATTGAGCATTACGGCTACGGCGAAAATTTTAAGGATTTCTAAACCATGGAGCAAATTTTCCAAGCTTTTTTGAGCTTTATTGATTCGTGGGGCTATCTTGCCGTTGCTATCCTAATGGCTATGGAAAATGCTTGTATCCCCGTGCCAAGCGAATTGATTTTAGGTTTCGCGGGCTATCTTGTCAGCGCGGAGCGAATGACTTTTACTGGCGCAATGATTGCCGGTATGATTGGCGGCATGGCGGGTTCGATTTTTGCTTACATCGTGGGCGCGACGGGCGGCAGAAAGTTCGTCGACAAGTACGGCAAATATTTTCTGATTAAAAAGTCGCACGTCGACCTTGCGCAAAATTGGTTCGATAAATATGGAATCCGTGCAGTGTTCTTTAGTCGAATGTTGCCGGTTATTAGAACGTTTATATCATTGCCCGCCGGTTTCGCAAAGGTAAAGTTCCCGCCGTTCCTGTTCTATACTTTTGCCGGCTCGTTGCCGTGGACAGCGTTAATTTTGTACGCGGGCGTTCTGCTCGGCGATAATTGGGAATATCTGTTAGAACTCGGACATAAATTCAGCGCGGCGTTTATCGTAATCAGCATTTTGATAATCGCTTGGCTCTACTTCAGAAAGATAAAATAAAAAATTTCCCCCGCAACTATTGCGAGGGATTTTTTGTTACTTGAATGAAAAATAAGTTTGACGCATTTGGTCGCGGGTTTTAGGCGCGTCCCAAAGTTCGCCGATAGAATTTTTCCGCAAAGCCGCCGCTAAATGGCTGAACAGGTCGGGGAAATCTTTTTCAAGGTCGTGAATAAGTTCCTTGACGCGCTGGCGATTAGTCGTTCCGTCAAACGGACAAGGGGACTTCAGCACGTTGAAGCCTTGCCGCCGCGCAAATTTCTCAACTTCAAACTCGCGAACGTAAACAAGCGGGCGAATCACCGTTATATTTGTCCGGTCAAGAAAAGTTTTCGGGCGAAAAGTATTCAGTTGCCCCGTTGATAGCAAACTCATAAAAAAAGTCTCAACGGCGTCGTCGAGATGATGCGCGTAGGCAACTTTATTTGCGCCGATTTCATTTGCATAGCGATTCACAAGGGCGCGGCGAAAATATGCGCAGGTGTAGCACGGGCTTTTATTATCCTGCTCGCGAATCAAGCCCGCAATGTCAAGTTCGCGGACTTCGTGATTAATGCCCAGTTCATTGCAGAAATTTTTGACGGCAAGAATTTTCTCGCAAAAGTCGTCGCTAAATTTCGGGTCGATAGTCAACGCGGCAAGTGAGAAATTTTTTTTAGTCCTTTGCTTGAGGCAAGCCAGCGCGTAAGTTAAAAGCAAGCTGTCCTTGCCGCCCGATATGCCGATTAAAATTTTGTCGCCCGCGTCAATCAATTCAAACTCGACGACGGCGCGAAAAATCTTGCTGAAAAGTATTTGCGGCAAAGTTAAATCCTTCATGAGTAACGCTCCATAACTTTTTCCAACGAAGTCACGCCCGCGACCGCTCCGACTTCTTCAACTGAACAGCTCGCGACCGCGCAGGCAAATTTCCCGCAATCCTCAAGCCGCCACCCTTCCGACAACGCCCATAAAAAGCCCGCCGCAAAACAATCGCCCGCGCCCGTCGTGTCGATAACTTTTTCAACGCGGCAAGCAGGAATTTCAATCTGCGCGGACTTCGTAGCGATTATGCAACCTTTGCCGCCGCATTTGACAACCGCGCATTTCAGCCCGTGACTTAGCAACGCCGCAATATTTTTATTAACGTCGTGCTCGCCCGTCAGCGTCGCAAGTTCCGCCTCATTCGGGAAGAAATAATCCATTTGCGCAAGTAAATTTTTCAAGTCGCTTAAAGTCTCGCCGTTCTTAGCCCGCGTCGCGTCCACCGCTAAAATTTTCCCTGCCGACTTTATCCGACTAAAAATTTCCTCCATAGCCGGAATGTTCAAAGGCGGAGAAACAAACATGCTCGCGAATGAAACTATCTGCGCCATTTCGTCGACGTGTGGAAGAATATCTTCCGCCGCCAATTTCCGCAGACTGCTTTGCTTATTCGTCAGAAAGCGTCGTTCGCCGCGCTCGTCAATCAAAGCAATGCTTATGCCCGTTTCCAAACCCGATTCAATCTTCACGCCCGCAACCGATAAGCCATTTTCCTCCGCGTAATTTAAAACCCGTTGCCCCGCGTCGTCGTCGCCGACTTTGCTAATCCATTGAACTTTTTTGCCCAACCGCGAAAGAACTATCGCTTCGTTGAGCGCGTCGCCGCCAAAGGACATTTTTATAAAATTCATTGGCGAAGAACTGCTCGTTAAAATTTTCTCGTCAACCGCACCGACCAAAATATCAACGACGCCCGCGCCGATTACCGTAATTTCTTTGTCCATAAATTTCACCTCGCAGAAAGTTTAGCAAGTTAATTTTGCGCCGTCAATAATTTGCGGTTGTGACATTTATAACCGTGTGATAAAATGCGGCGTGTTATAATCGGAAAAATTTTTATAGGAGGTGAGCGGCGTTGAAAGGTGAAGATTTGCAAGGCGTGCCGCTCTTTAAAGATTTATTGCCGGACGAAATTGAACAGTTCGTAAAGTTCACGGGCACGACAATTAAACGCTATTCACGCGGCGAAAGAGTTTTAGAAGCCTTCGCGCCCAACGCCAATATCGGAATCATCGTCAAGGGCGAAGCGCAAATTTTAGCACTAGACCGGCTCGGCAATGAATCCGTTGGTCATTCACTCGAAAGCGGCGCGATGTTCGGAGCAACTTCGGCTATACTCGGCGAAGATTTAATCGCAACCAGCGTTCAACTTACTATGCCTTCAACTATCATGTGGTTGCCGTATCGCGCTTTGCTAATTGCCGGACCAAAACTCGGACGAACGCACGGAATTGTTATGAAAAATCTTCTGGAAACGTTCAGCCGCAAAAATGTTTTGATGATGCAAAAGGTAGAATTGCTAAGCCAAAAAACTTTGCGCGAACGAGTGATTTTATATCTGCTACAGCGCGAACGCCGCCAAGAATCAGAATATGTGCGGGTGCCAGGGCGCGTGCAACTAGCAAAAGAATTGGAATGCAATCGCTCGGCTTTGACGCGGGAAATTTCGCAAATGCAAGCGGCGGGAATAGTTGAATGCGGCGAACATTGGATGCGGCTAAACAAGGATAAAATTTAGTGATTATCTTCGACTCTGTAAGCTTGAGCTTTGGGCGGCATGAACTTTTTAAAAATATTTCGTTGGAACTGCGCGGCGGAAAAATTATCGGCGTGACGGGTGCCAATGGCGCGGGCAAATCGACTTTCCTTAAACTTGCCGGGAAAATTCTTAAGCCCGATAGCGGCGAAGTTAAATTCCTTGCCGATAAAAAAATTGCGGCGGTCGCGCCTGAAATGAAAATCTACGACAACTTGACTGCGATTGAGAACTTGAAATTTTTTTCCGAACTGTGCGGGAAGAATTTATCTGCGGAAAATATTTTGGAACTGGGCGAGCGCGTTGGGCTTGACCTTGAAACTTTCGGCAACGTTCGCGTAGAAAACTTTTCGACGGGCATGCGGCAACGTCTGAAATTTGCAATCCTGCTTAGTGTCGACGCTGATATTTGGCTCCTCGACGAACCGACAGCCAATCTTGACGACGCGGGGCGAGAAAAATTTTTCAGGGCGATTCAAGCCGCTAAGCCCGATAAAATTATTTTGCTGGCGACCAACGACCGCGCAGAGGTTGATATTTGCGATGAAATTATCCAACTCCCGTTTTAAAGCTGTCGTAGCGATTCTAAGAAAAGATTTTCTAATCGGCACGAGGCGACGCGCAACTTTCGCGGCAATGATGATGTTCGCGTTGACGTCGACCGCAAGTTTAAGTTTATCGACGGGCGGCGCATTTATTGAACCAAAATTTTTAGCGGCGTTGTTATGGGTCGTGATATTTTTCGCGGCGAGTGCGGGCATATCGGGTACCTTCGACGACGAAGCAACCGCCGGAACTCTCCCGACGCTGAAACTTTACGCACCCGCGCAGGCAATTCTTTTCGGCAAAATGATTTATGTATTCTTATCGCTGGTCGCGCTGACAATTTTTATTCTGCCGATATTTTTTATTCTGTTCGACGCGCCGACAGAAAATTTTTTCTTGCTAATCGCGACAATATTTTTAGGGCTAATGGGCTTAGCAGCGGCGGGAACTTTGACGGCGGCTTTGACGACTTCGGCGACAGTCAAGGGCGGACTTTTCCCGATATTGCTTTTCCCGATAACACTTCCAATTTTCCTGCCCGCAATCGCGCTGACGGAAATATCATTCACGGGCGCGGCGTTCGATATAAGTTCGCTTATTGTGATAGCGGCGTTCGATTCAATTTTGATAACGGCGTCTTCAATCCTGTACGATTATCTGTGAGGCTTTTCGATGAACAAAATTTTAATCTTACTGACTGCCGCAATTATCGCGGCGATTATTTTTTTAGTGCCGCCGATAAAAGGGCTGGGCGATTTGGCGAAGATAATTTTTTTCCACGTGCCGACGGCTTGGGTATCAGTGATAGCATTTTTTGCGAGCGCATTTTTCGCCGCGAAATTTTTACGAACGTCTAACTTTTCCTTCGATAGATTAAGCGAGAGAGCAGCGCGATTAGGATTTATCTTCGTGCTACTGTCGACGATAAGCGGCGCGATTTTCAGCAAATTGACTTGGGGCGCGTACTGGAATTGGGACCCGCGCCAGACGACAATTTTTATCTTGATTCTAATCTACGGCGCGTATCTGACTTTGCGGGCGGCGGTCGCTGACGAAAAAGTTCGCGCTAAAGTCTCGGCGGTTTATTCACTGCTAAGCGTCTTGACGGTTCCGTTTTTAGTCTTCATAGTGCCGCGCATGTATTTTTCCTTGCACCCGTCGCCGGTTCTAAATTCGTCGGGGCGCATCGAAATGGATTCAATAATTTTAATTGTGTTAATCGCGGCGGTCGTCGACGCAACGTTAATTTTTATCCAACTTATGAGGAGCAAGCGTGACGCTTGACCCAGCGGACGCGATTTAGCGTTTAACTGTTCGGACAAATCGCCGCGCCGGAACGCTCCGCTGCGCTACGCTAGTTTCATATTTTTGGGAGGGATTTTAAATGAAAGCTGTAAAAATTTTCGCGATTGCCTTGCTGATGATTCTGATTGCGCAGGGCAGAACTTTCGCCGAAGCTCCCGACATATCAGCGGGCGAAACTTACTTCGACATTTTCAAGGGCGTCTACGTTCTGAAAGATAATGTTCAAGTCACGGTGAATAATCACGGTTTCAAGGCGAAGATTACCGCCGACGAGGCGCAGGTCAGCGTTATCAATCAAAAATGTTGGACGCAAGGAAATGTTAAACTCGTGCAAGAAGATATAACTTTTAGTTGCGACCGCGCCTATTTAGAATGGGCGACGCGCACCGCTGAAGTTACTGGCAACGTCGACTTTAAAAATAAAAAAGGCGTCGCGATAACTTCGGACACTGCGATTTTTAATTGGAAAGATAAAATAGTTGACTTCTACGGCAAAGTTACGGTCAAGGCGGATAAGAAAGTTAAATTCGCGGACGACATTTCCCTTGACGGCAACGAGTATCAGCACATTAAATATAATGTCGTTGATAATAAAATTTTGGAGCTGGATAAAACTTTCGACGCGCCCGAAGTAAATATTCCTGAAATTGCTGAATGACGATAATGCGCAGAAAAAAATCCCGTCGAAAAACTTGGCGGGATTTTTATTTTAGAGCCTTAATTCTTTCGAGATAGTCTTGAAAATAAATTCGCTGGCAGTCATATTATTCGCCGCCATGTAATTCATATGCTTATCAAAAAATTTTTGGCGGGCGTTAAACATTTCGTCTTTGCCTTCGATAAAAACTTTCTGCACAAGTTCCGAAATTCCCTTTAAGTTCTTGCCGTCGACGCGATAAAGCACTTTCATGAGTTCCGTGCCAAGCGCATTAAATTTTTGCGTGTCGCGAGTCAAGAAAATAATTGGCTTGTGAGTGTATTGGTATTCGCCGAGCCACGAGCCGCAATCCATAATCATGCCGTCGGACGTAGCGAAAAGCCCTTGATAATAAGAACCCGAATAAACTTTTGCATTGGGCAAGGCGTCCCAAGCTTGCAGGTATTTCTTGAATGCCTCATTTGACGAAAAAACTTTGTGCCCGACCGCCGAAGCAAATAACATAGGGTGCGGCTTAACAACCCAAGAAATTTCCGGGTGCGCCTTCGCAAATTCGTACATGAATTTATAGTTGTGTTGGAAAGTTGAATAGAAAATGCCGCTAGCAATCGACCAGTGCGGTGCCCAAATGATTTTCTTTGCGTCTGGGCGCGTCATCTTCCAATCAAATTTGAGCGCGTCGGGATTTTTATAAAAGGCGTCGAGTTTAGGATAGCCGCTGTAAATTCCCCGCGGCATTCCCGTCCGACATTCCTTTTCTAGCAAGTTGATATGAAATTGCGTATCAAAGAAAAGTTTCCAGGCAAGATGATAAATCGGCGTGTCGTAAATATTCCAATTCGTCATGTTGTAGCCGTAAGGCACATAGGCCAACAAAGTTTCCGCGCCGATTGAAGACAGCGCAAAAGCTTTGGGCAGATAATCAAAGTACGGGCGCAAAAAAATCAGCACGTCCTGCGCGGGAAAAGTTTGCTCATCATTGGTGACGGCGACAACGTTTATTTTACGGGCTTTGAAATCTATAACGCCGTGCTTAAAATCCTCCACGACAAGTGGTTGATTGCGCAAACTCTTTTGCAAGCAGAGGAAAAAAGTTGTCTCGCAACGCTTATCATTCGCAAAGAGATTGAACAAAAAATCGCCGCACCACATTGACGGGTCGTCGCTGACAAAGCCGACGTGGATTTTTTTCTTATCGCGAATTTTCTTAGCCGCGAGCTTGAAATATTTTTCTAAGCTGGCGTTGTAAGTGTCCTTAGCCAGAAAGTTCGAGACGTTAAAAATTTCTCTGTAGTTCATGCCGGAAATTTTATCGAGCGGCAAAAAATCTTTTCCGCGCAATCCGAAATCAATCGCCGTACTCACGAGAGCCGCGCCCTTTGAATTCAAGTGCGTCAAGTCGCTGAAACAATCATAATCGGTTTGCGCGTCGAACATGTCGACGACCATTAGATTATAAATTTTTTCGAGCTGGAAAAGTTCGCGACGAAGTGGCATTAAAATTTCTCGGCTGTAATTTTCTTTCATGACGGGCGCAAAGGGAAATACAATCGCAATAGGTTTCGCGCCGTTATCAACGCAAAGTTTTACGTAATTTTCTAAGACGCGCAAATTATTTTCGACAATTTCGGCGTCAAAAGTTTTCGTCAGGCTGGCAAGCTCTTCTTCCCAAGCCGTCATATCGTCAAATGAAATTGTTTTATTCCGCGCAGATTTTAT
>Ga0310697_10003651_pt1 | contig 15494 bp, 44 predicted proteins | sample 172DNAGHGlowgp2_FD_203883 | JGI IMG/M metagenome (GOLD analysis project Ga0310697, IMG submission 203883) | Sheep rumen microbial communities from Palmerston North, Manawatu-Wanganui, New Zealand - 1728 DNA GHGlow gp2 (v2) (version 2) | ecosystem: Host-associated > Mammals > Digestive system >... | reverse complement strand
GTGATGATTTAGATTGTAAGTATTGGGCCTGAATCCATCCAGGCCGTCGATACCGCAACATGTGAGCGAATCCCCTTTTTCACGAATACGGTTCTCGCCTGCATAGATTTTAAGACCTACCTGATGGGCCTCGTTACGCAAATACTCGAAATCATTGGAAATGACACGATAAGGGTATGTGTAATCACGCCCGACTTTCACCAATCCCTTGCCTGGCCTATCCCACTTCATTCCTTCGATGATCACGCCATAGGCCCCAGCCTCTTTCATGCGTGCAAGATTGGCCTTTATAGCCTCACGATGCCCTGCAAGATATGGCTGGATACGGCATACTGTCCGAGGCACCACTTTTGATACTTTTTTCAATATGCGCAATCTTTCTTCAAAGGGAGGGGCACCTGGTTCGATCTTATCGTACCCCTCGCAAGCCATAGATAACTGGACTACGCAGTTGCATTTCGCCAATAAGGATATGTATGGTTCCGTAGCGATCAATGCGCCTTTTGTGGATACGACGAATGGATAGTTTGTTTCAGCAAACACTTTCAAACATTCCAGCGATTGTTTGTATATCGCCTCGCATGGCTGAAAGGGGTCCGACATCCCTCCCCAATGCAAAGGTATCGGCCAATCGCACCAATTCGTTTCCTTTGTACGTTTCCCTTTGATGAATGCCCTTAGTGCATTGGTTTCATTCTTGGGCTTGATTCCAAGGTCCTTTATGCCCGTGTACGTTTTACCAGCAAATCCCCCCGTAAAACAATAAGTGCATCCATGCGAACAGCCCACATAAGTATCCATGTGAATAGGCAGATCACAAAGCCAGCATTGAGTTCCACAATTAGGAGGCATTATCGTCACCCAAAGCCTTGACGATTACAGCGGCCAATTCTTCTTTTCCATGTTCTTTAATCCAGGTATGTATCAGTGTTTCGTATTCTTTTTTGAATAAAATCGTAACCGCGAAACTATCCAGTGCCGAATCTTCTACATATTCCTCGCTATGGCGGCCGATTATCGGGTCAGGGTCGTCAAATACAGGGGATTCCCCCATAAAGCCGAAATCGCCCATATCGATACCCCCCCCCTATCTCACCCAATTCCAGGTCCAGCAGGTTGAAATCCCACATGCTGAACTCGCCCACCTTATTGTCTGCCAAGCGGTACGCTTTGCATTGTTCGGGCGTGAGGTCGCTTGCAATGATCACAGGCACCTCCTTCAATCCCAACTCCTTGGCGGCTTTCAGCCTTGTATGGCCCACGATAATGACCATATCCTTGTCCACCACTATGGGCTGTTTGAATCCGAATTGCGCGATACTGTTTGCAACGTATTCAACGGATGCGTCGTTGATACGAGGGTTGTGGCCGTAGGGCTTGACGTTGCCTATTGGCATCATAATGATTTCGTTTGACACAGATTGACCCCCTGTTAAGGTGGTTCATCAATCTTTAACGCTGTTAATAAGGGATGGTGGCGTAAAATGAGGCCCCCGTCAGAAAAGTATGTTGGATGCACTCTACTGGAACGGGGATTATGGCCCTGCGCATTTTACCCCAGCGCAGGAAAGGGGGGATGGCTATCCAAGCTTTTTGAAACACAGGAGAAAAAAACTAAGGAGGGTTTTTTTCATGTCCGTGATACTATATTGGTCCTGGATGTTTATAAAGCCAAGACCTCACTGGCCGTCATCGCAGTGGCAACTTCGGGCGCATTTGCAATTCCTTTTCGCGCTCGTCATACTCCTGCTTTTCCTTCACCCATTGATCATAAGCCTCCTTGTCCATCGTGCGGTCAGTGTACTCCTGGGCGTGCTTTTCGCACAGGCAAACGTCACGAGGGGTGTATCTGGACATCCACTTGGCGTTATCCCAATCGCAGGTCAGTGATAGATGGGGCTGGTCGGTCACATCCTCATGGCATACGTTGCAGTATTTGCGCGTGGTCATTAGATCACAGTCCTGGCTTTTCGCTGAATCCCGTAGGCTTGGCTTGGGTGGGGGCTTGGGGGAGGGGTCTGACCTTCCTCTTGTCCTCGAATGCCTTGGCCATTATGGCCCTCGCCAGGTCCTCCATTGTGTCGTCGTTCGCAATCTCGACGATGGCCATAGGGTCCTCGTCACCGTCCTTTGTTATTGCTATTTCGTAGCTCATTTTATTCCTCTTTTTCCTTGCTTGCAAATAGTTTCTCCAGGTACGCCTTGCAGGTTTCGGCCTTTGCACAATCGACCTTTTCCTGCCTGAATTCGCACCAGCACCTGACCATCACCGCGCCCCAAAAAGGGCGTTTGATGAATGCAGGGTCATGGAAGTGCCTGCATGTTAAGCAGGACTTCTTTGGAGTGTAATCATCTAAGTTCATACAGTCATCTTGCCTGTAATCGCCAGCCTTTCAGCGACCGCCAGTTGTGCGGTTTCTATCAGTTCCTTCATTGATTTGGGGTCCAGATACAGCACTGGCCCCAGCTTATTGCTCATTACGAATTGGTCTCTTTTATCGTCGTAATTCACGATCATCGGTATCTTTCCTCGAACATTCCGCAACCGAATTCCAACTCTGCCTCTGTCTGCTTGCGCCTCTGGTTGCCCAGGGTGCAATAATGGTCATGTATCACGAAATCGCCATCTTCCGTGTGTTCGATGCCTTTGCGTATCTGCTCATGGTATTGGCATATTCTGCAACTATGCGGTTTCAGATCATCACCCCCCAATTGTCTAATGTGCTTTGCTTATCCTGGGGTGCCATTGCAAACGCCTTGATATAGTACGCATTATCGGTGAACAACGGGCTTTCGGCCCACAGGTTCCAGCAGAATGTGCATTTGTGCCCAGCCCACTCGGTTGCTCCCTTGCAATCCTTGCATTCCAGGTTGCATACCTATCTATTTTTCTGGTTCACCCAGGCCTCAACAGGACGGGTCATTTCACCGCATTCGGGGCATGGATATTTCGGATAATCCTTAGTAGGGAACTTCTTGCCCCATGCCATAGTGCTGGCCCTTTCAATGTCCTTCTCTATTGCATCGTTAATCGGAATCAACATGTCACCTTCCAGGCCACAGCATACCAATGAACCGTCTTTTTGGTGAACGGGTCCTTTTTGGTGCCTGCTTTGTATATTGCTCCCTCGTTCTCTAACTCCTTCAACCTCCCTGTCACGGATGATCTTGGCAGGCTTGTCAGCCTTGCCAAATCCGCAGAGGATGGGTGCATTGCCTTGGCGATTGTATCTAAAATGACCGTGCGCTGAAATTCCCTTTTGGACTCCGTTTCCTGGTAGGCCTCAACGGATAGCGCATCCACGGTCATTCCTTTACCACCTTTGTAGATACGCTGTCTATTATGCCCTCTTTATGGCAGTAATCCCACCACTGCCTCGCTAAATCATTTACATCTGATGTGTTAAACTCGACCTCGGCAATATACGCCTCTCTGCCCTCGGTGCCCCAATAACTGACCACAACGGTTTTCGTCATTTTTTCACCTCGATAAATTGGGTGCAGGAACCGTTTGCAGGGTGGGTTCTATCGCATATCCACTCGGTCACGCCCAGGCCATAATCGGGGGCGTTCTTATACCACCTGATGCAGTCCTTGCAATGGCCCGTCATGTCATTGCCACCTCGATAAGTAGCATTCGTCTGTTATGCTTGCGGTATTCCTTGGCTTGATTTCCAGCGATTCGGTCAATAACTGCGATATGCCGTTGTCTATCCTGCGGTGTACTTCATCATGGCATTCCAGGCACAGGCCGATAAGGTTGCGCGGATGATCACTGCCTTTAAGGAACCTGGGCCTTATGTGATGCACCTCTGCGCTCTTGCGCTGGTTGCATATACGGCATATCGGGTCTCTTAGCAGGACGGCCTTGCGTTCCGCCTGCCAGATGTACGAGCCGAACATCCAGGTATATTCAGGCAGTTGGTGATTGGTGCCGCCTTTTACTGGCCCACGTTTCAACTCGCGTATAAGCCACTGGATTGTCTGCTCTTTCTGCCTGTCGCGCTGTTGGTTCACTTCGGGCCTGGTCTTTGTATAGGATACCATTATCTCCTTGTCGAGCAGGTTGTAGATCACATTCCAATCGGTCATCTTACCTTATCCCACGCAACAAAATAATCGCACCTGTCGGGGTCATCCTGGTCCACCTTGTGCTTTTCCTCTAATACGCATCCAACCCTTGATGTCACCAAAGATTTGCCATAATGGAAACAGTGCTTGCACCTGGATTCGGTCATTCGAGACCCTCCCTATCATCATCCTCATGCCATTCAGCAAAGCTGCCATCCCACGCGCATCTCGTCGGTAATCCAGAAGTAGTATCTTCAAGAATTATTGTGCATCCTGTACGACATCCAGTACACTTGAATTTGTATTCAGTCATTCCTTGGCCTCCTTCAACCTGTTCGCCATCCATTCGGCCGCCTTGATACCCTGTTCCAAGTCTATCTCACGCGAATTGGCCCTTAATTCCAGTGCCTTGCAGACCCTGAATATATCCGCCAGGGCATTCTGGACCGTTTTCCTCTCCTGCTCTGTCAGGACCCCTTTTCCGTAGACCCCTTTTTTCTCTTGGTCCAGGTATGAACCGAATGCGTTGAACATCATCATCAGTCTGTCTATCTCGCATTGGAGGTTCTTGTACTCGTCCAGCGTGGTCATTCCTATACCTCCCACGGCACAACCTCGCAATGGTCTCCAACGACCTCTTCCAAAGTCCTGGCGCAATTCTTGGCGTGATTCTCTGATTTGAATAGGGCTTTGAGCGTGTGATAGCCCTGGGGGTCGAATATGACGGCATACAGTTGGTCGGTCATTCCTTGGCCTCCCTCTTGTCGCAGATGTCTGTTTTTAGTGTGGGGATGTCTGCGCCACATGCTGACATGAATGCGTCAAAAAAGTACTCGAAATTCGGGCATTGGTTGGGTGGGTTGTAGTTGTTCCTCTTAAATCTGCATGTATCGCATGGACAGGCCAACTCGATTAAAACGGCCTGTTCTTCTTTGTCGATGCGCCCCTTGACCCTGCCTTGGTTTTCCAGGTTTATGATCGCATCCTCGACCTCGTCTAAGGTGCATCCTAAATCCACCACAGCATTGCGAATCACTACTGATACGCTCGATGTTTTCCAATCGGTCAGTGTGTCCATTATGTAATCCTCTATCAATCCGAATCCCCCTTTATCTTCAATCCTTTTGTCGAATATCCCCTGTCTGCCAGCACCAATATTCCTTCATCCAGCATTTCGTTGATTTCCTTGAATACCGTTTTAGCACCGATGTCCTCCATCGACCTCATAACATCGGTCTTGGTCGGGGGTTCCTCGGAAAGCCTGATCTTGGCCTATATCCTGTTACGAATCTCTGCAATCATTCTTCTGCCTCCTTAACTGTAAAATCGTCGATTTTCCTAATGTTCATCATAGAACGTTTGTTGATCATTTCTTTAAAATCAGGGTTGATTTCGATGCCTACCCCGTTTATATCATGCCTACGGCAATATTCCAAGGTCGTGCCCGAACCGCAGAAAGGGTCCAATACAACGCCCCCAGGTGGGCAACATGCCTTTATCGGTGTTTCTATAAGGCTGGGTGGGAACATGGCCACATGGTCCTCTTCGGATGGTATCGTGGGGATGCTCCATACCGTGCGCATATTGCGCCCGTTAAGCTGGGAGACATCGTATTCCCTGCCTGAATATGTGGCGTTGGGGTTGCCGTCCTTCGCCTTGCTGAATTTGGTGTGCGCAGTGGGGCATCTAAGGGCCTCCGTCTGCTGGGCAAAGTAGTATTTCGGTTCCTTTGTGAAGAAAAAGAATTCCTCATAATCCACGGTGAAACGGTCTTTGCAGGATACGGGCATGGCGTTGGGCTTTTGCCAGATGCACTTATTGCGCATAATCCACCCCCCCCTGTCTATCATAGCGGTTGCGAACCTTGCAGGTATCTGAACCAGGCTCTTGGCCTTTATGCCTGCCTGGTCGTTCACAGCGTATGTATCCCCCAGGTTCACCCAGCAGGCCCCTGTCGGTTTCAGCACCCTCTTCACTTCGTCGAAGATCATGCAAAGATGATCTATGTATTCGCTCGGTGTCGGTTCCAGCCCTAACTGGCCCAGCCAGGCCCCACAACGGGAACAGTAGTGTGTGGTGGTAGGGTGGCCCCTGTTGTTGGCCTCTACGTCCTTATTGGCCCCTACGTTGGAATGTGAGCCTACTCCGCCCCTCGCAGGCTGTATATGCTCCTGCCAGTCATGCACGCAATCGGGATTCCCACCCCATACCACTGGCTCGGATTTGTAATCCCTAAGCCCCCAATACGGTGGGCTTGTAACGCATACGTCGATGGATTCCGCATCCATGCCCCTAAGCACATCCAAACAGTTGCCTATGATCAACTTCTGCTCGGTCACCGCCTGGCCTCCTTGAATTTCCTTTTGGCCTCGTCGTTGTTCCATCCGCAGAAGGGGCAATGCTCCGTTCCGTTGCAGATCACTATTACGGATAGGATGCCGTTCATGTAGCATACAGGGCAATATGTCGTCACTCTACCAACTTCCAGGTACTTGGCCACATCTTGCCGTTGGCACCCCTGCAACGTTCGACCTTGCTTTTTCCCTTCAAACGGTTCAAAGCCTTGCCGAGCCTCTTCTGCGAATTAACCGAATCAGGGGCCTCTGCGTGCGTATATACAGCGTTAGATAACTGCTCCATAGTCATAGGCCCATCCATTAAGGCCGCCAGAATCCTCTGCGTCAATGGGCATTCAACGCCATCGGGGAACCTGCCTCCTGGCAGTGCCCAATAACGTGTCGGCTTGGATGTGTTCAGCATCCTGGATTCAATCAGCCCGTCATCCTCCAAGGCCCTAAGTGCCTCATGCACCTGCGTCCTTGCATGGTCCAGGTTGCAATCCTGGCCGTATATCTCGATAATCACCTGGGTTGTGCTTTTGGCATCCATTGTCAGATGATCTAATATCTGCGGTTCCAATCCCTTCATTTTCCCACCCTTCATTTTAGAACATTAGCTGTAAAATCCACCTTCACCCTCTCTATTTTGGTGAGCAAATCCGTTTCTTCGGCAGTCAATTCGCCATCCCTAACATTATCCAATGACTTTTTCTGGATGTAATGCAGGCGTGCCGTAAGCACCAGATTAATCAGATGCTGGGCCTTGATTTGGGCCTCCCTTGCCGTATCCTTTGCTACGGTGTCCTTGGCTTGATCAACGGCAATTTCGGCATCCTTGCGGAACTGGCGCATTTGGGCATAAAGGTCAGGGGCGACCTTGTGGTAATCGCCTCTGATGCTCATGCGGTATTCCTCGGATAGTTCCGCATAGGTCATGGTCATACAACGGCCTCCCATAAGCCCGAATCCATGTGCCTGGCCCTGCCTTGGCCCACCAACTGCCTGCTGTATTGTGCAATCTGCCTGTATGTGAGCAGGCGGTCTTTGTACTGGTCTTTCAGGCCGTCTGCTACGGATGACGCAGTGCAAGGCCCGAACTCCACGAGGTAATCGTGTATATCGTCCAACAGCTTGTCATGATAAACGCCCATCAGTCCGCCCCCTTCATGATTTCTTCGGCCTCTTTATCCAACAAACAATGGTCAGGGTCTACGCATTCTGGCCAATATGGGCACCTGTACATGCCAATACAGTAAACGGTCATTCCTCATCCTCCTGTTCCGTCAGAATTCTGTTAATATCTTCCCATTCGTCCTCGTCTTCGAGATGGGGTATGTAATTCTCATGTCTGGATGGGTCGGTTCCAATTATGTGATCTAACGTTACACCGACATTATACTCGACCTCATTAACGGGGTCTTTCACAGAAAATTGGTAATCTATTGAAACATATGCGGTGCATTTGATTTTCTGACCACAGTTCTCGCATTCGAGTTCCGTTTCTTCACCATCCCCATGATTAAGTTCCTCGCACTCAAGTTCGATGAACGATTTACATCTGGGGCATCTATAACACCAATCGGAGGTCATTCTTGCGCCTCCTTCTTGTGCTTGGTCTTGAGGACCGCCATAGTGTCCTGCTCCGATGCGATGTACTCTAAGATGGCCCTGGCCAGCTCGAACTTATCCATGCCAATATCCACAACCGCCATCTTGTCGACGAACTGAACCTGCTCCTTAGGTACTGTCAGCGTTACGTTATCGCTCATGGGTTCTCCCTCTCTTCCCTCATTTTTTTAAGGTTCTCTATCACAGCATCAACAAACTTGTCCGCAAACTCAACCTCTGCGTCGGTCAGATTCCAGGCATAGAAATGGATGGAACCGTTGCTGTCGTTCACGATGTGAATGTGCTTATCGAACTCGATGGGCCTTAACATCGGCATTGCTCCACCTCCTTGAATTCGGCCCTTTTGCTGTATAACGGGCAAAGGGTTTCATCCACGGGCCAGCTTGGCCACCTGCATGTCAGTTCAGGGTCTATGCGCCCCATAGTGTCGCATACCACCTTCCCCAGGTCAATCCTGGTGCAATGGATGCATTTACTGCAATCATCCCCGTCGGGATAGATCACTTCTTTCGGGGATGGCATCATACGCTCACCCCCTCATTGATCACAGGGCACCACTGCTCGCAGTCGTTGCTCTGGTTCCTCAACAGTCTGCATCTGTTGTCGATAAGGAACTGCTTGTATTCGGTGCAATAAATGGCCTCGCCCGAACCGCTAAGGCCAAAGCCCCCTTTCATGGCATAATGCACGCACGTTTCACATTTGTGCGTTGTATCCCCGTTTGCAGGCACGCCACGGGGAATAATGCGCTTTGAGAATTCGATAGTGGCAATCAGCAGTTCCCTTTCCTCGGCCTTGTATTTGGCGATGCACTCGCCAACGTCATCGCTGTCTGCGCCTTGGCCTGGGGTGGCCACGGTGTGGCCGCAGTGGGCACATTTGCCCACCCAAACACAGCACTCCTTCCCTTCGGGGAATACGGGTTTTTGGGTGATTTCACCCCCACATGTGGGGCAATCAACCCACTGGCGAACGCTCACAGGCTCACCTCCTTCAACCCCTTGGCCTTGGCATCCCTCAACTCCTTGTAGCACTGGATTATGGTTCCGCCCTTCCACTCCTCGAACTTGCCGAACCTGCCAACATAATCGGCAATGATCTCACTGGATGCATTGATCAAAGGGTCGTCATCCAGCCAGCTATTGATGGCATCCTTGCAGGCCTTAACCCTGGCCTTGTTCTTTTCATCCTGGGTTTGCTTTTCAACCTTGGCCTCGTATTCCTCGTTGGAGTAGGAGTCCACATCGTCCTCGTTCTGCTCGCCTATGTCAAAGGCCGCTTTATAGTGGTTCTTGATTAGATTGGTGATGAATTTACCGATGCCCTTGTCACCGTTATCCATCGCCTCGCCCACTGATTCGAACTCTATGATCTGCTCGGGGTTGTCGATGTTCACATAGCGGAACTTGCAGGTGCCCACCCAGCGATGCGTCCTGTCGTTCACGGTGTGTTCATACTCGATGTCGTAGGGGCCAACATGCACAAGGCCAGCTTTAACGCACGCCTTGCGCACGCCCTCGCGCATCCTGTCCACGGGGATGGATTTGTATGCGCTGTTTTTCAGGTCTGCAACCCATGCCTGATTGTCAATAGTGGAGCAAGCCAGGTTGAACTTCTGATACACATTAAGGGTGTCGTTCACCATTCAGGCCACCCCCTCGTCGTATCCTTCGGGCTTGTTCGCGTCGTCGTATACGTCAGATAGATCATCCAGGCAATCCACCTGTTCATTGATCACCTTTCCAGTGGCACCCAGCATGTATTTCGCGTATTCGAGAACCATTGTGTATTCCTTGCTGGCGTTGATACGCCTTAGCTGGCCCTGTGCCAATACCAGTTCTTCGCTGGCTTTAACCAGGTGGTCGTGCGCCTCTTTGAAGGCCTTGATATTGGCCTCATACTCGGGTACGTCGGTCATGCCCATACCCTCCTGGTGATGGCGTAATGCTCCCCACTCATGAAAATCTCGTCCAGGGGATACATCTGCTTGTATTCCGCAACCTTGGCCATAACCTGCGTCATGGTCAGTTTCCTGTTGGCTTTGATCTTAAAGTCAATAAGGATGTGGTCGGTGTATGCACGCCTTGCGTTCATGCATCCACCTCCTGCGTGTCTGCTGTTTCCAAAAAGTTTTTTTTTATTTTTTTTACCTCAACATAGGAGGTGTAGTCCAAAGCCTTGGCAAGTTCTGCTCCGTTGATCAGTGCCTTTCCTGGCCCTACCATGCGGATGATGTTGTTGGATTTCAGCAGTTTCCATTTCTGTATGATGGTCTTGTCTGATAGGATAAAACCATCCTTCATCATTATCTTTTCAAAAAATTCGTAAGATAATGAGTCCTCGTATGTCTCCCCGTGGTACTTGTAACCATCGATAAGGTCCTTGTAATGGGGTTCCAGTTTTTCGCATATTTGTTTTAGACTTTTCATTCAGTCCATCCCTGAACCCTTTTTCACGGTCCAGGATATGCGCTTGGATTGGGCCTTTTACCTTGAAAAAAGGCCTAATCCTTGGCGCGTTATATCCATAAAACGTCTCTTAGGGTCCAATTAGGTTATTATTTTGAGTCATATTTAATGAGTTTTATCTTAACCCCGTTAAATTATTTGCAACATGCGGTCAACGGCCTCCTTTTGCCTTGCAGGGTTCACGTTGATGTAGCAGTTCAACAATACATCGGTGCTAACATGCCTCGTCGCAATCTTTGTCTGCGCGATGTCATAACCCGTGGCCTCATACATAGTGGTGGCGTATAGCCTGCGCAGGCTGTGGGGTGTGAAATAGACTCCGCAACGCTTGCCCATCATATCGCAGGCGAACCTTATGCTACGGCCATCCATTTTTTTCCCTGGATACTTGCCGTCAATGCGGATTAATAATTGATCATGCAGTGGATTGATCTTAGCCCTGTCTGCAAGGTAGTCGTTCAGATACTGCAATACAGGTATCGGTATCTCCTTGGCCGTTACCCTCCCGTCAATGCCGTGCCCTTTGCCCCGTATAAGCAACACATTCCCCATGATGTCCGTTAGCCTTATGCGTATCATTTCTTCCCGTCTAAGGCCCATATAGGCCCCTAATCCAAGAATCAATTTATCGGTTGTAGATTGGGCCGATGCTTTGATCTTAGGCCAATCATCCGCTGATATGAATATGCGGTGCGTAGGCTCTATTTTGTTCCACATAAGCCTGGCGTTTGCAACTGGATTAATCCCCGTTTCAAATGCCACCAAACGCCCAAACGTTTCCAGATATACCTTCTTGGTGGCCTCGGATAATCCTTCAAAGCTTTGCAGTAGATCATTAATCTCCTGCTCCCCGATTTGGTCAAAGGTGCAATCCCCCAAGGTATCCAGCACTCTCTTGGACATTGATATAAGGCAACCCCTGTTCGATTGAACCGTCCTGGGCCTGCGGTTGTGCATTTCCAACCATGCAACATACTCGTCCACTGCGGTAAAAAAAATAAAAAAAATTTTTTTCTGACTATCTACGGCCTCATATTCTGGCCTTTTATACTCCAACTGTATCCTATAATTAGACATCATTTGTCCGCCCCATCATTGGGGCGACCTGCCAGTTGCTTAGGGTCCTGAAACTAATCGCTGGCAGGTCATCCCTTCTATCACCCATCCCTATCCGATACGGATATGCTGTCTTTCACTCCTTCGGTGCTTTGATCTTCTCCACCGTGACCTTAACAACATCCCCAGGCTTGACCTTTAAGATGTCTACCTGCAACTTGGGTATGATAATCCCGTTGCTGTTGCCCACGATCATTATTTTCGATGTGAATTCCGCTTTCATTGTTCTCCCTCTTCGTGTATGTATTCCACATTGTCCTCTTTTATCATGGCCGTGGCCTGCTGTTCGGTTGCCACGCCATAGCACTCCCAATCGTAGTTTATGCCGTGCTTTTTGCAACGGTATAATACAACCGTATAATCGCCAACATAGACGATTTTACCGAGCATCCAACATATTCCTGATGGATTGATGTGGTAGAAATATCTCACCTTTGCGCCCAACTCCTGCCTGTCCTTATGGCCCAATACAGGCCTGCCGTCGTAATGACCATCTATCTCAATCTTGTACTCGGCCCAGGTTGCCCCATAGTCCAGCAAATTGTATTCTATGCCCTTAGCACGCATATCCGCGCAAAAATCGTCGAAATCCTCCTTTGCATCGAATTCAACTGAAAACTTTGCATAAATGAAGTTCATTCGATCACCTCCGCCCCCCTTGCCATGATCACAACATTGGAGTTTGCCATCGGGATGTATTCCTGCAATATCTTGGTCCAGCCTGCTTTCCTGTATTGCTCTATCTACTCCTGCTCTTCCATAAGGCCCACCCCGTCCAGCGTTTGGGCCTTGAACCCTTGTTCGGTAACTAAAAGGATGATGTGCTGAACCATCAGTAATCCTCCTCCTCTTCCTCGTCGTCATCGTAATACTCGCGGAACACAAACGGCCCCTCGCAGTCGTATACGGTGCCAACCTTGGGCTTGGCGTTGTACTGGTCCAGGAGGTCCATGTCCTGGTATTTGTCCACCAGGTCTTTCAGCAGTTCCTCGTACTGCGCCCCCGTGGTGATGTCGAAGATGCGCCCAAGGATTTCATCGGCCCCGTCCACATACAAGGCAAGCCAGTTCGCATAAGAGGATAGATCATTGCACCAGCCCTCTAATCCGTGCTGGTTGTCGAACACATCCCCGTCGTTATACCATTTGTATACAAGCTTGGCGATGGCCGTGGTGATTTGAGTCGCCATCGTTTCGCCCTCGCCCCGAGGTGGGAGGTATTTGGCCTCCACATCCTTTATCCACTGCTTGTCGTAGTAATCCCAGGATACGCCAGCCATTCAGGCCACCTCCTGGCTTGCATAGACCCTTTCCTCATGATCATTGTGGCGGATGGTTACAAAAACCCCGTTATCATCCTCTTTAAGGGTGTGCCTGGGGTTGCCCCAATAGTTGCAATCCAGGACGATGGATTTCTTGTTGGCCTTGATGCATTTGACAATAAAGCCACTCTGTGCCTTGTAGGATTTTCCAGTTTCAAACTCGGTTCCAATCATGTCGTGTTCCTTCCTAAGCCCGTAGGCTGTAATACTACATGGGTGGGTAGAGTATTTAATGGTTATTACATGGTAAAACTTTGTAATAACAAAAAGATAAGGAAAATGTTTGGAAATGGTTTATTGCAAGCGATTTCAAACGTTTTTCTGGTACCTTATGGCCCTTGGCAGTATATCGCGGAAATACAAGTTAGTCCTGGATTCCATCGGGATATACCAATCATCGAACCCTTTTTTGCACTTGGGGCATTGATCATCCACCCATACAAAGCCAAAGGCAGACCCCTTCATAGGCTTGCTGATGTCCTCCAATTCAAAGATCGAACCGCAGAACTTGCACATCATTTCACTCATTCCTTCCCCTCCTTCTCTATGACCTCCTTCGCTTTGATTAACGCATACGCCAGATTCAATATATCGAATCTGGTCATCACCCATACAGTGTATGCTGGTTCTTCTGCCGACGCCATGCTCACATGGTATTCGTCATTCCTGATTTTCCTTACCGAAAAATCACCTGCCTCTGATATAAGCGTCATTCCTTCGCCTCCACCTTTTCCTCAACTTCATCTATGCGCGATATATGATTGAGATTGATTGCCGTCCATCCAGTTATGTAGTGGGTATCTTTTGCGCCATTGTATCCCAAACGATGCACCCATACCCATCCATCCCTGTCGCCCTGCGGAATGCCGAGCATCGCCCTTTCCATTTCATTAAAATGTGGGGCGTTAAGCGGATTCTCTAAGGTCATTAGGTCTGGCCAGTCGCTGCCTTGCTGATTGTCGAAATAGACGTAGTATATTTCGGTCATTCCATCACCTCCTTGATCAGCTCATCAATATGGCGATTATCGCCACTGAATTGCAGACCACTATCGCTACTATGCAGATGTAGACCTCCATCCGATACTTGTCAGTCTTCTTCATTCCATCGCCTCCGCCCAAGCCTTTTCATCCTCTTCATATTGCCTTTGCATATCCTCCTATATCAACTGGCATTCCAAGCCGTCGGATGCCAGCACGGGTTTAAAGGCAGGGCAAGGCACGCCCTGGCCTGGTTCCCAATCCAGCCCTACGTTATCCGCGTATTCACAACCGTATCCATACATGCCCACAGATTCATCCGAATCGTCATAGATATGCTGGCAGTGCAAGCAAGGTTCGCATGTCATATCCATACCTCCTTCAATTATCCCCGAACGGCCTTATCGGATAGGTGCCGTATGATCTAATCCACCTGTTCACGGATGCTATTGCCTGCGGTGAAAACCTGTTATCATGATCTTCGTAATTCTGATAATTGGCCTCGTAGTCCAGCCAGTAGCAGATGTCACCGAAATACAGCGGTTCCTCGTTTGGGCCGTTGTCGCCAGTCCTGCGCCAGCTGTATGTGGCCCTTACATCATGGTATACAGGGTTATTGATCAACTTGGCCAGCAATGTGGCCTCTTCTGCTGATAGGGGGATGTTGGGCCAGTCCTCTATGATTTCCCTGGCCGCTTTGCTTATTTTCTTATTTCCTGTCATGCTGTTCATCCTTTCACCCCTTTATTCCATGATTCAATCGCATCATCTATGTTGTCCTTTTTTGGCCCCCTTGCACCGCAATGAGGACACAATACGCTGATTTGTGTTACAGTGGGGTATATGATCTCATACTCCCAAAAAGCCATCTTCGCATTGTCGCAGAATGGGCAAGGTTCGATAACTGCCATTCAGGCCACCTCCTTCCTGGCAGTGTAATCGGGGCTAACATACACTTCGATGCTCTCACGGCCATCCTTGGAACGCCATACGCCCACAAGCTTGAAATCCTGTCCGTCTTGCAGGCCGTAGGTGTACTCATTCAAATCCTCCACGTTGTCGAAATTGTTGATGGCAAGGTTAGGCCCTGCCAAGGCAATCACCTTCACGTTGATCATTCAGGCCACCCCCTTGATTTCAATGCCGAGGCTGTTTGCAAGTCTGGCATCTTCTGCGGTGGCATTCCTTATTTCTTCAACCCCCTTGCACCACTGCCTAACTTGATACTTGTTTATCGTTAAGCCTTTGTATCCAGGGGTGTGCGTTACTCCGTAATACCATCCGTTACGCACATCTTTCACCTGAAAACTGATCGAATAATGAACTTTGCCACTCGCTACATATCTCTTTAACTTGGTGCAAATCAATCCTTTCTTTGCGAGATTCTTTGCTCTTTTGCAGGCATCGTTCCAGTTATCGTAATTGGTACTTCTGCCAGTTCCGTCGGCTAAGATCATTATTGATAGCCCGTTTCCTTCAAATTCCTTAACTTCGGCCATGTCGTGTTCCTTCCTAACCCACAAGGGTATGTTATAGTAATGGGTGGGGCGAGTATATAATGGTTATTACG
>Ga0310697_10003649_pt1 | contig 15499 bp, 20 predicted proteins | sample 172DNAGHGlowgp2_FD_203883 | JGI IMG/M metagenome (GOLD analysis project Ga0310697, IMG submission 203883) | Sheep rumen microbial communities from Palmerston North, Manawatu-Wanganui, New Zealand - 1728 DNA GHGlow gp2 (v2) (version 2) | ecosystem: Host-associated > Mammals > Digestive system >... | reverse complement strand
CTGTCTGTCCTTTCCATATATAGTATGCGATCAAAGTTTTCCTAACACCTCTCGATATCTTTGTTCTTATCCTCAAAATCCTTTCTGAAAACTCCTCCGTTCTTCTTGCAGTAATTTTCATAAGCATCTTTCAGTGAAGACATTTTTTCGTTATATTCCTTATCGGAAAGAACATGCTCATTACCGAAATCGTAATATCCCAGATATTCGGCAAGGTCTTTCTTTTCATATACACTTTCAAGGAAATAAGGATTTATGATATAAGGCGGGTACTCACAGAATCCGCTCTGCTTGTTGGCGAAGGGAGCACGGACACCTATTCCATTTTCAGTTACCATCTTCTCAACATCGTATAAGGCATTTCCGTCAAGGAAAGTGATACAGGGCTGTCCTATGAACTCACCAAAGCCTTTTGTGACATCGCAGTAAAAGTCTTTCCCTTCTTCCGTATCTTCCATGAGCATAAGAGCGATAACACCTCTTTCCTTACCCATGAAATCATGTGCCACATAAAAATCTGCCACAATGTCAAGTTCCTTCTCTTCATTAGAAAAGTTCTCCTTAATGGTGACTTTCATTTCTCAACCTCCTCCTTTTCGGAAGTTTTGTTTTCAAACATCTTTTTTGTGAGGTCTTCAAGATGCTCTGCTCCTTTGAGAAGTTCCGCATCGAACTCAAAAGGCACTCTTTCATTATCCTTCGTGATAATGTTTATCTCCCCGTCTCCTTTTGCGGCATATTCAAGACAATAGCCGAAATTATCATTGGCAAATTCGGGATTAAGTGTCTCCATTGAATGAGTACCCTCTTTATGATTGGCATATTCCATTGAGATCGCTTCTTCACCATTTGTATCTATGGTTTCTGTAAAGCACATCGTCATTGTCTTGCTTGCATATTCAAGATAATTGATATCGTGCAAGTCCTGTCTGATTCCGTAAAAATTAAGTTCCATGATTTAATCCCTTTCTCTGTTTTCTTTTTCTGCTCTTTCACGCATTTTATCAATACAATTTTCAAGTGCATTGTAAGTATCCTTGCCAAAATCGTAAACATATGAACCATCGGTCTCTATGCCACAAATCTTATATGCAGTATCCTCGTCTTTTTTAAGATAACCAACTGTACTGGTGATGTACTGGTAAATATCATCTACACTCAATTCGGAAACATCACATTCCATATACTCCATAGTGGCGGTTACGAGTTCTTCATATGAATCAATCTCTATTGCAGTCGTAACTTCCAAAATCATATATCATTACCTCCTTATCTTTCTCTGTCTTCCTTCTTCTTCTCAACTTCCTTACGGATACCTTCTTCTTTAAGCCAGTTAAGGACATTATCCGCATCGAGAGAAAGGGAACTCTTCTCTATAGGAGGCATCGGATCATACTGAAGGTCTATCGGAAGGACATATTTATCTATAACGAACAACGGCTCTTTTTCTATGAGCTGTGCAGGGGTCAGACCTCTGTTTGTCGCTCTGGAAAGGATGAATCCGTTTCCGTAATGGATACTCATATCCATATCTTTCTTTTCAGCATCATAACATACCTGCTGGGTTCCGTTTAACATTTCCATAACCCTTACACGAAGAAGGACAAGATGGTAGATATAAGCCTTTTCCTCATCAACTTTGAAAAGGACATTGCCATTTTTTATCTCTTCCATTATCTCTTCATCGGTGTTTTTATTAAGTTCAGTTCCAGCCTTGATATTAGGCTCATTTATACTGTCTCTTACCCATTTCCAGTTATTCATATATACTGTTCTCCTTTCAGTTTGGATAAAGGTATAAGCCTTTTCATAAACTCTGTGTGGCAGAGATTAAAATTTTACCTCAAAGTTAAAATAATTCTTTATAAAACAGAAAAAAGCAATATCCTTGCCTTTTTCAGTCTGCTTTTTGTATTTTTTTATTCTTTTTCTTTTCCTCTTGATTTATTGTTTTTATAATATGTCTTGTCTGGATTATCCTTTTTCCATTCATTCATATCTCCATACTCATTGTCTTCAAGGTATTCATTTACTGCATCACGAACCCAATAATTTTCATCATCAACAAGTTTGTCAAGACCATAGCCTTGTTTTGCTACCGCTTCACGAACCCACTTACATTCATCATCAATAAGTTTATCAAGACCATAGCCCTGTTTTGCCACCGCCTCACGGACATGATAATCCTCATCATTAACAAGTTTATCAAGACCATAGCCCTGTTTTGCTACTTCCATACGGACCCAGTAATGTTTATCATCAAGAAGTTTATCGAGACCATAGCCTTGTTCTGCTACCGCCACACGAACACACCAATCTTTATCATTAACAAGTTTATCAAGACCATACCCTTGTTCTGCTACCGCTACACGGACATGATAATTCTCATCTTCAACAAGTTTATCCAGTCTGTACCCTTGCTTTGCCACTGCTATACGGACACGGATATTTTTGTCCTCAACAAGTTTGTCGAGACCATACCCTTGTTCTACTACTGCTATACGGACTTCACTATATTTATCATTTACAAGTTTATCAAGACCATACCCTTGTTGTGCTACTGCCGCACGAACCTTATAACTTTTATCATCAATCAGTTTATCAAGACCATAACCCTTTCTTGCTGCTTCGCAACGGACTTCAGTCCGTGTGGAATTTATCATATTTACGGGATCCATTTGGGCTTGCATTTTCTGTTGTAACTCAATTTCCCTTCGGACTTGCCTTTCCCGTGATGCGATTTCTTTGTTGAAAGCACCAAGAGCCAGAGCAGTATCAATGATATTATTTACCACCATGACATCTGTATCATTTGCACCTATACCGCTTTTATCACCAACACGGTCTATTCTTGCCTCTCTTGCAAAATCCATTCCAAAACCCGATTTAACGAAATTATATACATCTTTGGGCTGGCAGTTAGCAATCTCATTTTTTACCGCTTCAACTATCTCTTTGGAATGTGAGATCAGAAGTTCCCTGTATTCCTTATCGGACAGAGAAGAAACATCTCTTATCACATTTGCATCAGCAGAGATGCCTTTTTCAATGCATAATGCATTTTGGTTTATGAAATCAGTGATTTCCCGTATAAACCCTTCTGTTGCATAGCCTACAAGTTCCATCGGATGCACAAAGATGTCTGTCTTGTCAAATCCGTACTTGTCTGCTTTAAGAAGCCTTGAATCCATATCGCTTATTTCGGAATGGAGTTTATGTTCCTCACCAAAACGGCACAGTTCCTTCCAGAAAAGGTCATAGGTATTTACAGCCTCCTGAACTTTAAAACCATCACCCCACTCATACATTCCATGAATGGCAATATGAAATCTCTTATATTCACTGATGGGAATATCTTTTTCTTCCAAAAGTTTTACATTCTTAAACACATCTCTACCTCTCAATATTCTCTTTTGCGAATTCTTTTTTAATCATATGCTCATTTATGTCAATATCGTATTCGCTTATATGCAGATTTCCAAACTTCCAGTCAGAATTTGAACCTATAAGGTCATAAAATGCACTTTCACCTTTCTCGTATAAAACACTTTTTAATTCCTCTTCCGAATAGGCTCCTTCTTCAAGCCATACATCATATGTGAGCCACCCAGTAAGGATTATCTCATCAAGTTCCTCATCATACTCAAAATCTTCTTCATTATAGTCCAATTCCAACCCGTCAAGGATTTTAATGCAATCCTCTCTGTCACTTCCCTTGTAGTCAATACAAAGGAGAATCTGGCTTGTATAAGGCTTTGTTTTCCTGTTTTCAAGCATATATTCCATAAAGTCTTTCGGATATTCTCCGTAAGAAGAGAAACCGCTTTTCATTTCTTCTTCTGCCATAGACCAAGTAAAGACATCACTTCCCTGAAACGGATCGGAATAAGAAAAATATTTAAGGTCTTCATAAAGTCCCCTATAATTTTCCCTTACGAGCTTAAGGGGATAAGGAAGCGTTATTTTACCCTCTTCCATGTCAAAGAATAGACTTATACCTATTTCCCTGTTGTAATCGGTATTTTCATCTTCTTCCTTCATCCAGCGGTCAGAGATGCTTTTAAGGTAATCCGATACTTTCCCATCTTTATAAGGAACATCTTTGTTCCATACGGCAAGGAGTTCATAAAGGTCAAATGTTTTTCCCATAGCGGACAATATGCCATAATCAGAATAATCATCGGCAAGGCTTACAAAACCAGTCTCTTTCCTTGCCTCTTCTGGCAACATCAGTTTAAAAGGCTTGCCATATCGTATATTGGCACTGCCAAACCCGTTATCAGCATAAAGCCAAGAAAATGAACCCATAATACTTACTTTCCTTCTTCTTTAGTCCTGTCATCTTCGTAATAAACTTTGTCAGGATTGTCTTTTGCCCATTCTTTTATATCTTTATACATGTTATCTGCAAGATATTCTCTTACTACCGCACGGACATCACAATCTTTGTCTTTGATTAGTCTGTTAAGCCCATAACCTTGTCTTGCGACTGCCAAACGGACATCTGGATGTGTATCATCAATAAGTTTGTCAAGACCATAACCTTGCTCTGCCACCGCAATACGAATATCCCAATTTTTATCATCAATAAGTTTATCAAGTCCATAGCCTTGTCTTGCTACTTCAATACGGACATGATAATTTTCATCACCCATGAGTTTTTCAAGACCATAGCCTTGTTTTGCTACCGCTTCACGAACACACCAGTCCTTGTCATCAACCAATTTATCAAGACCATAGCCTTGCCTTGCTACCGCCCAACGGACAACAGCCTCTTTATCATCAATAAGTTTATCAAGTCCGTAACCTTGTTCTGCCACTTTCCTGCGAACATTCCAATCCTCGTCATCAACAAGTTTATCAAGACCAAAACTTTGCCTTGCTACTACCATACGGACATACCAATCTTCATCATCAACCAGTTTATCAAGACCGTAACCATGATCTGCTACCGCTGCACGAACATATTTATTTTTGTCATTTATAAGTTTATCAAGACCATAGCCTCGCCTTGCTACCGCCCAACGGACATCTGGATGTGTATCATCAACAAGTTTATCGAGACCATAACCTTGTTCTGCTACTGCTTCACGGACAGTTTCATCATTATTATCCGCAAGGGCATCAAGCATTTCATTTGTTCCATAGGGTATAAAATCAGCCATAGCACTTATTCCTCTCTTTCAATTCTTTCTTTGTGATGAATCTTTTCCGCTGCTTTTGCTATCTGTCTCGCAATATCCGCTCTTTTATTAAAAGCATTGTAAATATCTTTGTCGCCTTCGGGACATATGGCAAAATCAGATATATAATTATCTGAATCTTTGAAGTCCAGACGGATACAAGGTTTTTCTGGATTCAGCTTAAAGAAAGTTATATAAGCAGTTGCTTTTTTGTTTTCTCCATCCATAAGATTATATATTATCATATTGCCAGTCCGTAAAGAACTTACATTCTGAAATTCCCAGTCGCAATCCTTGATACTTGCAATCAGGGACTTGCCCTCATCATCAAGTTTTTTCGTAAACGAAAGGCTTTTTGTAAGTCCACAGACATTGACATAGTGGGTGTTTATAAAATCGGTCAGTTCTTCATCGGTCATAAGAGTGAGGTTTTCTTTATCTTTCAGATACTTGATGTTTTTTGAAAGATTAGAACCATCTTCTTCTTCATCAGCATACTCTTTCATATATTCTTCTGCTGTAAGAGGTTTTGATATATCATACTCTGTGAAAGCATATTTAAGGCTTCCATCTTTCGCTAAATCTATGAAGAGTTTACCATCATTATTGTCCTGCATCTCAAAAATGGTACGAAGTACATTGCCAAGAACAGGCTCATCATCTTTACATAAGAATTCCTGACATTCCTCAATGATATCATCACTTAAGGTTACATCTCTTAAATCAAAGTTTGTTTCGGCAATACGCCTCAAACTTGTTAATACAGTTGGCTGGTCTAAATATTCCTTATATTCATCAAGCCATTCAACAAGTCCTCTCGCTCTCGACACCATACGGGAACCATAATTCCACTGAAAGTAAAGTGCCATAAGTTCCTTGTCCTCACCATTTCCACTGGGTCTTGCAATATAAATCTGACTTCTCTGTCCCATGTTGATTTTACTCCTTTACTTTTCGGGTTCTTCTTTGTCTTTATCGTGATTAAATTCCGATTGGATGCCACGGGCTTTGACATATTCCTTATAAATAGGCATAAGGTCAATATCTATATCACAAGTATAATCATAACCTTGTAATTTATAATCTTCTTCCCATTCGGTAAATTCAAGATTATCAATACTGTCTGCAAATGCCCCGTCTTCAAATTCAGGTCTTTCAAAAACATATTCAATAAAATCGTCTGTCAGTCCTTTATCGAGCAGTTCATCGAGAAAATCACATTCTGAAAGCATTTCAGCAGAATTAGCATCGCCAATCCTGTCAAGAATATCACCAACGAGTTCATGTTTATCTAATGCGGTAATACTTATAGATATTAAATTATTTTCCAATTCCTTTTTACTGAAATTCATTTTTTTGTCATATTCAAATTCATTAAGAGGAATATAGCCATTGCAAAAGTAAAGTCTGTTATTTTTCATGATTTTTCTGCTCTCCTTTTATTGAAAATATTTTATTTCATGAAAATGTCTGATACCTTCAGAACATCTTCATAACAGAAGTGTGACATAGATTAAAATTTTACCCCAAAGTAAAAAAAAGAGTGTCATAAAAACACTCTTTTTCTTGAAAAATCATTTCTCAACCAGATTCTTGTTTTCATCTTATTCCCTTTCAGCAGTTTTTCTTCTTAAAGCCCACTTCTCCCTTACGGAAAGTTCTTTCTGCTTATGTTCTGCCTTATACATCTCATAATATCTTGAATAATCATTTCCTGTCTGTGTCCTGACATTTACGCCCATCCCCTGAAGGATGCCAGCAATTATGCTTCTGTGACACAATGCTTCATTCTCACAGAAACAGAGAAGTGCAATATTTTTTCCTTCTTCATCAAGGGATTTAAGTTCTTTAAGTCTCATCTCACCCTCTTTTGAGAGTTCCTTTATGAACCTCGGAAGATAATCATTATCAAATTCTTCCTTGCCCCATCTTAAATGCTGTTTTTCGTTCCAATACCATGAATAAAGTCCTTGTGTAGGGGCAAGTTCCGATACTTGCTTATATCTGCCATAATTGTTTTTAAGATTGATAACAATAGCCCACACCTCGTCATAATCGGAAATTCTGCATTCCCTTATGTTAAGAATATGTATCATCTTTATTCTCTTTCCGTCTTTGTCTTTGTATCTTTGTTCTTACCTGTACTTTCTTCCTGTTCGATTAAGGCATCAAGTTTGGCATAATATTCCTGTTCAAAAGCCTCAAATCTGTCAATAAAAAACTTCAATCTGTCTATATCCTCCGCTTTAAGGCTTCTTTTCTCCCATTTGCTTTCAAAAGGATAAAGATTACAACTATCATATACAGTCTTATACAAAAAGACCACCTCGGACTTATCACCTCTGTATGTTTCGGACAAGACTATGACAAAGGGCTTTAAAGGTTCGGGACAATTGACATTAAGGCAGTATTGCATACAATAATCATCATATCTGCTCAAATCAAAAGAAAAGTCATTATTACCGATCCTGACATCCAGTTTAAATTTTCTGGCATCTTTCGCCGTATGGATAAGTTCTGATATCCTCTTGCCATATCCATCAAGTATCGTATCATACAGTGTTTCTGCCGAATCTTCTTGTCTCTCACTGTATGCTTTTATCCTGTCAAATCTGCACGAATCAGTCATATATTATCCCACCTATTCATTTGGTTTCAGCCTGTTTTCATTCCAAACTAAAAAAACACTCTTTTCCTAACAATCTTATCTTTCAACCGAATCTTTGTTTTTTGTGTCAATGCCTTTTTCTTTTAAAAGGCTTTCTGCTTCTTTGCGGATATATTCAATATCTTCTCTGGGAATAAGTTCCGTTCTGGGATCTCCGTGATAATAAAACACTACATCCCCATTCTCATAGGCGAAGTAGGTTTCTTCCCTGAAATCATCCATAGTCATTTCCCATACTTTATCACTGCAATCCGAATCTTCATCATAGCCATATTCAGCCATTCTCTCATCTGCCCGCTTTGCTACCGCATCATAATCTATGCTTTCAATAAAATGATCCAGATAGGACTGGTTCACATCTATATAAATATCATCACCAGCAAAAGAAAGGCTTATCGGTTCACTCTCCAACAAGGAAACAAAACCATTTTCTATGATATGGTCTATGCTGCCAAATACTGTTTTTTTCTCCCTGTACAAGTCTTTCTTTATTTCCCTGTACAATTCCTCATCATCAGTATAAAGTATACAAAAATCCGCATCATATACAAGTTCTTTTGGGAGTATGCATAACAGCTTTGAAGAATACCTTACGCCCGCCACATCTTCCTTTTCTTCATTGGAAACATCAAACTTATATACATAAGACATATCTCCCTCTGTTCTTATACAGACGGGTTCGTTTTTGGTATGGGAAGCATCTTCACCCCACAGATGCAGAGGTGTCATATAAGCAATCCCAAACCCTTTAAGAAAGTCATCAGTATCATATGCCTTTACTTTTTCACCGCAGGCATTGTATCTTTCGGAAAAGTCCGCAAGCCATCTTCCAAGTTCGGAAGGATGACATTCCTTTCTTCCATAAGCCATATCCATAAAGGCTTTATGCCACATATCATGTTCGTGCTGAAGGCTTAACCATTCCTTCCGTAAGGAAACGGACTGATCGTTATTAAGATACTCCACAAAAGGAAGAGCACCTTCCATAACAAACTGTTCCTTAAAGGCAGTCTTCGGTGCCGAATAGATACCTTCTTCAAGAAGAGTGGCATCAACGGATATGCTGCCATCAGACCTGAAATGAATATTTACCTCCCTTTCATTTCCCCAGCACTCCTTATCACCTCTGTTATCCCAAGTATATATGGGATATTTTCCGAACCTTAAATGATATCCGAGTTTTCCTTCACCCTCATTTTCATAGCGGATATCCTTTTTGAAACGGTCTTCAAACCTTTCAAGCATCCCCTCGCAGAAACGGTCAATCCTTTCCTTCTCTGGAATGTTTTCAAGGTCAAGGCTTTTTATGGTATCTGAAACAGCCATACGGAGTTCTTTTGCAAATTCGGAACCTTTTTTGTTATCAAATGATATACCCATGCCTATCTTTCCTCCCTTTCTGCCTGTCTCTGCCTTCTCTGTGCCCATTTCTGCCTTATTTCTTCTTTCGTAAGGGGTTTATAAGGCTTAACCTCAACCTCCCTGTCTGTCGCCCTTACAGGCTCTTCTATGGGCTTTACGGGTTCTGTTATAGGAACATCAGCAGTTTCCTCTTTTTCCTCTTTCGGAATTTCCGCTATATCCTTTTCCGTTTCTTCCGTTTTTTCTTCAAATGCCTGCATCTGTTCTTCCGAAACTTCCTTTGCGGTATCCGCATCTATAATGGAATGTATGGAAAGGGTAACGGAATGTTCCAGATGATGAAGGAAACCTTTTTCTTTAAGTTCAGTAACAAGCCCGTCAATAGCCTTGTTTATGTTTTCCCTTTCCTCTCCCCTCGGATATATGCAGGAATCTGCATGTCCAACAAGATAATCGGAACGGATACCCTTTTCCGTGAGTTTATCCTTCACATAGCAGGCAAAGGCACGGGCAAACATCTCACAGTTGCTCGCCCAGTAACCATTATCAGTCTTTGCATATTGCCCGTCTGCCTTCTGCGATGCAGTATAATAACTGGTAGCACATCTTCTTCCATCATCCCCTTCTTTCCAACGCATAGCCTCTATGACATTTGCAAAGGGATTATTATCTTTCTGACAGTGGGTGGCAAGATATATCTGTGATTTCTGTGCATCATAAGAAGGCTTAAGGTCATATACCATCTTTACAAAGGCATCAAGTGCATGTCCCCACTCATGTCCGAGCGAACCAGCACCCCTCATCTTCGTGAGGTTTATGACATTTTCAAGCGGTTCATAATGGGCAAGGGCATTTCCCCTTCCTCTCGCACCCCAAGCAAGGGCAAGCGAAGATGTGCGGTTTTCCTCACCATCATTAAGGGAAACATCCCTGAAATCAATATCAAGTGCGATGCACAAATCGGCAAGGGCATCAAATGCCATATTCATATTTGTCTGCCTGTCGTTCTGGTTAGTCCAGTTACCGAACTGTCCTCCACGGAGGGCAAAGACATTAAGGATGTCATTTCCCTCAATGTCCCTGTTGTCCTTGCGGTATTCATCACCAGTCCTTACTATGTATTTAAGCGAGGGAGGAAGGAGTTTTTCCTTTCTTCCCTTCTTTACAGGAGTCTCCTCTTTTTCATCTTCCCCTTTTTCGGCATCTTTCGTTTTCGCCCATTCAAGAGCAAGTTTAAGAGCCTCTTCCTTTGATGCGGCATCACGGACTATGAGTTCATTTCCAGTCCTTGATACGACATAAAACAGATTTTCCTTGAAATCCTCTTTTGAAAGGTTTTCGGGACATTTCCCGTTTTCCTTGATCGTGACATATTTTCTTGAAGTCCCGTAAGATTCTTTTCTTGTAAGGATTACCTCCCCATAATTTGAATATATGCCTTCATTCCTTGCGTATTCCGTATCCAGATATTCGGAAGGAGAAAAAACATCTTTTATATATTCCTTTATGAGTTTATCGTTTCTGTCATAACAGAACTCTTTCTTGGCAACTTCCCTTTCAAGCAATGCTTCTGATTTGTCAAGGCTATGGAGAAGTTTTGTATTAAAACAGCCGTAAGCATTTTCATTTGCCGTGTAATAATGCCCGTAATCACGGGTGAGATATGTCGTCTTCATCCAAGTGCCTAATTCCTTAAAATCGGACATGTTCTTTATCTCCATTGCCTTTTTGCTTACATCACGGACAAACCCGGCATATCCTTTCCTGCCCTCTTCTGTTCTCATAACAGAAAAGGTGGGTTTAGGGGGAATGGCATCACGGATAAGTTTTATGGCATAGACAACCTTGCGGTCAATACCACTGTCTATAAGGGACTGGTAATCAGGTTTCTTCCATACCAGATCCTTTGTAATGAATTCTTTCTGTTCATTTTCAGACCAAGTGCCAATAAGTTCTTCGGTAAGTTCAAGAAGTCCGTTCCTTATCTTTGCAAGGTCTTTCCTTGCACCGAGTATCTTCTCACCGAAATCTTCTATCTTGTTTTCAATCTTCTTCGCCATGTCAAAACCCCCTTTTCAGGTCAGCCTGCTATTCTGTCAGGTTCTTCATTTGAAAATACATAATAAATGTCACCATCGGCATAGGTGATCTTCCCATCTTCCGTTTCCTTTTCGGAGTAGGTGAACACTATCCTATCCTTAAAAGTAAAGGATATTTCGTGCTCTTCCTCATTATCCTCGACCAAGCCGACAATTTCTTTACCCTCATCAAGCATTTCTTCAAGTAGTTCATTGCTCGTTCCTACAAGATACATTTTTCTTTCCATTTTCTTTTACCTTTCTTTATCTTTATTTTTTTCGTTTTTATAATATGTCTTATCAGGATTGTCTTTTGCCCACTCTTTTATGTTTTTATACTTGTTATCCGCAAGATATTCTTTTACTGTCGCTTGGATATCACGGATTATGTCTGTGATTAGTCTGTCAAGACCATATCCCTGCTCTGCTACTGCACTACGGACAACATAAGTTTCATCATCAACGAGTTTATCAAGACCATAACCTTGTCTTGCTACTTCCGCACGAACCCAGCAGTTTTCATCATCAACAAGCCTGTCAAGTCCATAACCCGCCTCTGCTACCGCCTTGCGAACATTCCAGTCTTTATTATTTACAAGTTTGTCAAAATCTTTATCTGTTCCATAAGGTCTAAAATCTGCCATTACCTTATCTCCTTCTGCTCATTTTTGCTTAAAGGTGTGATAACGCCTTTTCTTACTGCATTTCGGCAACTATTTATGATTGCATTTGATACATATTCCGCATTTTCCTTTATTGTTTTGGTATAATCAAAACTATAACTTTTAAGGAATATATAATCATCGTTTTTGGTATGATACTGAACATCAAAATGTTCATCATAAAAGTATGCCGAAACATATCTGCCATTACCATATTTCTTTTCATTAAGCGGCGCATTTATGGCATAAAGACAATTGAATTTTGCCTCTGCGAAATTATCACCTGTGGTATATACATCATTAGACCACAAAGAGGTAAATTCTTCATTCGTAACCCTATATTTATTTCCTATCCAGTTACAGTATAAGGGCTTGCTTAATGCATGGTTTCCGTTTTCAGCCTGTACAAGAGAATGGAATGTCTTTACTGTATTACTGATATCTACCACATCGGCAATGGCAAGTATGTGCGGTTCTATTTCGGAAAAATACTCGACACAGCACGATTTGGCATTTTTAAGGGTGTAATCTTCTTTATAACCACAGGCTTTCCTTCCCCAAAATCCATTTCCGCTGATGTCAAATGCACATCCGTCATATTTTTCAACCTCTTTCACAAACTGTTCATCTGACAGGGATAATAACCGCCCTTCCAACTCTTCCAACTCTCCGTTGTAAAAGAAGTCCATATTATTCATTTGGGTTATTTCCAGAATATCAAGCACTGATAAAACAACATTTTCCTTTACGGAGATATTTTTATTAGGAATTTTTTCATTTAGTTTTTTCATTGTTATATCTCCCTATCCTTGCCTTTGTCATCTTTATGATATACCTTGTCAGGATTATCTTTTTTCCATTCATTTATATCTTTATAATTATTTTCTTCAAGATATTTTTGAGCTTCTTCACGAACAAGCGCATCTTCATCGTTAATAAGTCTATCAAGACCACAACCCTGTTCCGCTACTGCCATACGGACTTTCCGATTTTCATTATCAGCGAACTTACTTAATATAGCATCTCTTTTTTCACCAGTAAGTCCATGACTTTCCACATAAGCATGGTTGATCTTATCGCTACTTATATACTGCTCTGCGGATATACTTAATTGGGGTGTAATATCATTTCCCCATAAGATTTTTGCTATCAGCTCTGATGCATCTTTTATCCATTCCACATCTTTAAAATAGGAACTGAACACATTGGTAAAGAAAGCCTTGTTTTTATCGTATGATAAAACATAAGTGTAACCCCAATCTCCGTCACCATATTCTGAAAACGAATCATTTCCATCCGCAAGGTCAATGCTGTTAAAATCTTTGATACTGATTTTAGAAAAGTCATTATCTACAATAAATACTCTTTTGCCTTCTGAATTATACATTATTTCACTCATAATAAATCCCCCCCCTTTATCTTTCTTTATCTTTATCTTTTTCGTTTTTTTGCTCATCTTTTTCACTCATATAAGGCATTACCATTTTCTTGTACTCATATACAAAGTTAAGATCGGCATATTCCACAAACTCCTGAAACACCTTATCATTTTTGAGATGAGCCTTGATATATTTACCTATCAAATCTCTGCTATCATCAGCATCATATATTTCATACCATTTGTTTACTATGCCTTCGCATTTTTCATTTTTGCAAACACAATCAATGATTCCCTTCGGGTCTGTTTCGTATTCCAGTCTTTTTATAATTCCATTACAGCCGTTTCTCTTATTAAGAGCATCATATATGCCTTCAGATGTAACACTGTCATATTCATCTTCTGATATAAAAGGTTCAGCATATTTCATTATATGTTCATAATCCTCTTTGGAAATCACAGACATACTTAATACTGGTTCTTCCCACGGAGAATAATATTTCCATAAAATACCTTCTTTGCAAGGTTCAAAAGAATTAAGAATGGACTGTTCGTTTTCAGGACTTCCACTGAAAACATATTCCCTGTCTTCATGGCGGTATTTAAAACCATTTACACACCAGCCATATTTATCAGAAAGCCAGTCAGCCCCGTTTTCGTTGATGTAATCATCTATATTGCCTTCAAAATCATCATAAAGGATTTCCTTGTCAATGAAGTCGTCACAGTCCACTTTTACCTTGACGGGAAGACCAAGTTCTTTTGCCGAAACTTTTTTGCTGTCTTCAAGTTCGTCATCAGAAACATCCCAGTCAATATCTTCAAATGTTATCCCAATATATTCTTTATAACTCATAACCCTTAATTCCTTTCATACGGATATTCTTTGTCATATTTCTTCTGGACAATGCTTTCAATTTCTTTTATTTGCTTGCTATCAAAATCGGCTTCAGTTGTAGTATATCCGTACACCCTGATAGCATCTGCAAATCTTAATTTTCCCTTTACTACCTTAAAGTTTATTTCATAATTAAACTTATCTTTTTCTTCATCAACAAAGTTCCAGCCATATTCATAAACAGCCAGCCCCAGTGTAACACTACTGAAATTGCCCTCTTTTATGCCTTCCAGACTTTCTTTGCCGTAAGGGGCAAGAATAAGGTCGGTACTTTTTATATCGACTACCTTATTATCTGTGCCGTATTTTTCCTTAAAAAGTTTTACAGCTTCTTCTTCAGTCTCTGCTACGAAGCTGTCTTCTGTGCGGAAAGTAAACATCTTCATTTCTAACTCCTTTCTTTATCACTTTTATGCCTTTCGGCAGCTCTTTTCCATTTGTTCCTTATCTCTTCCTTTGCGGTAAGTTTTATGGGTTCTGTGGGCGGTATCACCGCAATATCGGGCATCACCTTTTCTCCATCCTCATCAAACTCAAACCTGACAGGCGGTATTTCTTCTTTCTGGGAGATTTCTTCATCAGAAGGCTCTTTATCTTTGATGTCGTAGATATATTTCCTTCCTTCACCATCCCTTCCCACACCTTTGATACAGTCAAGGGATTTTTCTTCAATGGTAAATATCCCACCATTGAGTTTGGAAGAAGAAACCTTCTTAAACGCCTTTTCTTCCGCTTCTTTCGGATTTTCAGCACTTACGGAAATCCCTAAAAGAATGTTTACGGGAAATACATGTGCATCTCCGAACATCATCTCACCCTCTTCACTCAGATTTATCTCAATATTGAGCATATCTCCGATTTCTGGGAGTTTTCCGTAATTTTCTGGCAAAAGAAAGTCCTTTGGGAAGAATGGAAAAGGTGCTTCCTCGTCAAAACTTCCGAGTGCCTGTCCTTTAAGTTTCAGCCTTACCTCGTATCTCATTCTTTTTCCATCCCTTTTGTGTTTCGCTCATTAAAAAATTGTCCGTCAAGTTCCTTGAAACCTATATCATCAACATAAAATGCCCTTGTCACCCCATCTGACTTTGTAAGTATCACATCTGATACGGAAAGTGAAGTTCCGTAATATCCGTCATCAAGGTTCGGTCTGTCAGGGGCATTGAAGATACGATAAATTTCATTTATCTCCTTTTCGGTTTTACCCATCAGTTTTTCTTCTGCCCAGAAGATGTTATAGTTATCAGCACTTATCTTAAAGCCATGTTGGATA
>Ga0310697_10003648_pt1 | contig 15502 bp, 16 predicted proteins | sample 172DNAGHGlowgp2_FD_203883 | JGI IMG/M metagenome (GOLD analysis project Ga0310697, IMG submission 203883) | Sheep rumen microbial communities from Palmerston North, Manawatu-Wanganui, New Zealand - 1728 DNA GHGlow gp2 (v2) (version 2) | ecosystem: Host-associated > Mammals > Digestive system >... | reverse complement strand
AGATGAAATCGTTCCGGGCGGCTTTGTGGTAAAGGGCTGTATGGAGCTTTTCTGAGAGAGTTAGCTTCCTTATTGATTGAGGTAAGCTGGCTCTTTTTGCTTTATTCTGAATATTTCGAAAGTGACTCCTCTGCGTTATGGCAATGATATTTGGTACCTTGCCGTTCTTCTCAACTGATCCCGGCAAGGAAGTCTGTCGACCTATAAAGCCTTATGACGGCTTGGCAAGCTGAAAAAGCGCAAGCAGCTCTTTACCGCTTTCCTGCATACCACGTTTGATCCATTCAAGCATCCAGCCATATATGCCATAAGCCCAAAAAGACTTCATGTATGCTTCAAGATTCTGCATTTCAGGCGTTATCTGAATGGTGCCGATAATCGTTTCCATCATAACGGAGGACAAACCGGCATTGAAGAGAGTGGTGTAGAAATCCCTGTGATTCCGGTAGAAGTCAAACAATGATGGGAATAAGGTTTCCGGTGCTGATTCAGGATTTGATTCATAAAGTCTGCCCCATTCCTTGATGAGCCGGTCCGATTCTACTTTCAGAATATCCTCTTTGCTCTGATAATTCCGATAGAAGGAAACGCGGCCGATCTCAGCCTTATTTGTAAGCTCGCTGATGGAGATATCCGAAAGGGGTTTTTCTTTCAAGAGATCAAGAAGCGCAGCGGTGAGCTGCTTTTTCACATAGGTGTTTTTCTGCTCGTTGTTCATATTCATTCGATGAAACAAACCTCCCTCCGGTGTATCGTTTCTGCTGAAACACTTGTATCGTCATCGGTTTTATGATACACTTGTTTCAACGACTTGTCAAGGAGGTCATCATGAAAAAGGGCATGAAAGTCATTTTGATCCTATTGGGGATTGTTTTCGTTCTGGGTATCGCTGTTTTTTGGTACATCAAGTCTATACTGCCCAGCGGTAAGGGGAACAACGACATTATAGAAGGTTATTACAAGGACTTCAAATCTGATGCTCCGCTGGAGATGAAATACTCTCAGCTTGGATCTTATGAGACATCCTGCACAGAATTTGCTTCCGATAATGAGTCTATCGGCAAGATCCGGGTTTGGTACCCAAAGGACATGGAAACCGGCAACAAGGCATGGCCCTTGATTATGGTAGTCAACGCCAGCGGGACGCCGGCTTCCTCTTATGAGCCATTCTTCCCACGCCTTGCCAGTTGGGGCTTTATCGTGGTCGGCAACGAAGATCCGCAGACCGGCAATGGCGAAACGGCATCCAGCACATTGGACTTTGTGCTGAACATACCGTCAGACAGCGTCCTTTCCGGCAGAATAGATTATGAAAACATGGGCATTATCGGATACTCTCAGGGCGGCGCGGGAGCGATCTGCGCGCTGACAAATTACGAAAATGGAAAGTACTACAAGACCATTTTTACCGGGAGCGCAGCCTATCCTACGCTGGCCAAAAACATGGGTTGGGAGTATGACATGGCGAAAGTCACAGTGCCCTATTTCATGTGTGCCGGTACCGGAAAATCGGATGACTCCGGCAGCGACCCCGAGAAGAGCTTCGGCGGTGTTTCGCCCTTGTCCGCACTTGTCGAAAATTACAGCAAGATTACCGACAGCGTCACGAAAATCCGCGGCAGAGCCGTTGGTGCGGAGCACGAGCAGATGCTCGCACGCTCGGACGGCTACATGACGGCATGGATGCTGTGGCAGCTCTGTGGAGATGAAGAGGCCGCCTCGGTCTTTGTCGGTGAGAATGCGGAGATCCTTTATAACGATAACTGGCAGGATGTGGAGAAAAACAAATGAGCAGAAAAACAGGGAAAAAGAGGCATACTTTATTGATCGTTCTCACGATCTTACTGGCTGTTCTGGTGATAACCGCTTTGATTCTTATGACGCACACGCAGATCATCGTGGGTACGATACAAAAGCTATCGGCCGGTACGGTAAACACCATAAACTCCTATGAGCCCCTTGGTGAGCCGATGGAAGGTGTCAAGGACAATGGCCAGTACATCATTACAGAGGTCAAGTATTCTGAAAACTATCCAAACAGCTTTCTGGATATCACATACCCGGATGAAAACAGGGAAACGCCACGACCCACCCTTATCTACTTTCATGGCGGCGGGTTCTTCGGCGGCAGTAAGAGCGTCGGGGATCCCCTCGCCGAAAGTGATGCGACTGCATTATTAGACGACATCTGTGCAGAAGGTTTTAACCTCGTCAATATTGATTACGTGCTGGTTCCGGAATACCATTTTCCGGCTCCGCTGATTCAGGCCAACGAGGCCTTTCGGTTCTTGATCGATCACGCTGACGAATATCATCTGGACATGGATCGGGTAGTGATCATGGGCTCATCCGCAGGAGCAATCATCACAAGCCAGCTTGGAAGCATTATTACCAATCCGGATTATGCTGAGGCCCTGGGTATTTCACCTGTGATGAAGCCGGAGCAGGTCAAGGTCGTCGTGCTCGACGATGCGCCGCTCGTGTATGAAAAGTTTTCTTTAGGAACCAAAGTCCTTGTGGGAAACTATGTAAAAGGATCTATCTTCCTCAGTCGTGAGGAAAAACAAACTTACAATAACATCCTGTGGGTCGATTCTAACTATCCTGATGCGTTCTTGCTGGGCAGTGAGTATTACGTAGATATGCGAGAAATGGACACTGCGTTAACCAGTGCAAATGTGAATCATTCTATTGTTGCCCCCCTTGCTGAGCGCGACCTGCAAATGCAGCATTGTTTTGTTGCATCGGAACGTGTTGACGAGGTGGCCAAAGACGCATTTGACAGAATGATGACATTCATAAAACAACTGACGAAATGAGTGATTAAGCAAAAAACCACGTCCGAAAGCCCGACCTCCACAAAGTCCGGGCTTAAATCATCTATTATGGAATCGCTACTGCTGCCGAAAACACCGGATCTGGCAGCATCAAAGCCACCCGCAATCATTCCTTTTGAGTGATTGCAACACTTTTTGCAACACGAGCCTGGATAGAATATAGAACACAGAGAAAAATGTATGGAAAATGGCCTGTTTTTAGAATATATGCCAATATAAACAGCAGGTAAGAGAATCCGGAAAAAGAGTGGGAATGATCCCCCCGGCTGATAAGTGGGCGCGTTGCAAAATAGCGCGCAAAAACAAAAGCACCAGCATAGTCCCCAAAAGGACTTGGCTGGTGCTTTCGTTTGCGTTAAGCTTTTGGTGTGAAACAAAACCAAACGCTGGAACAGTATAATATGACCGAGCGGGAAGGTCAAGTAGTATTCACACTGAACAGCGAACTTTTCTTACCGGAAGATGCACCCGTGCGGCTGACTAGCGCCCAGCTTGAGGAACTGGATTAAAGGAAACTGTATGAAGCGTATTCGTCCAGAGGACGGAAATCGGTCACCGATCCGCGAGTGCTGTTCAAACTTCTGGTAAGCTGGTTCTTTTTTTGCTATGCCGAAAAAGCTTTAGGAAAGCAGAAAATCGATCCTGTTCTCAACTAAACGTTTTGCGTATATATGTGACGCGTGAGTTGAGCTTTTTTCTGGTAGGACGAAACAGCAGCTCATACAGAAGGCGTATACACTGATGCTTGTGATTTTGTTGGAATATGTGACAGGGAAGCAAGATGATACATCAAGGAAACACATCGAGTTGAATAACAGCCATCGGCAGAAAGAGATTGCCGTTGGCTGTTATTTATCGCTCATGACTGATTACCTTTTTTTGATTGTAATGATTCAGTTTGCGGAAAAAGGAAACGGTCACATTCGTCCGAAACGGTAATTGGCGCGGATCAGCGCTTCCACCCAGTGCTTCATTTTCGGTCCCTCCGTGAATTGGGTGGCCCGATGATAGCATGGCGCGCTGCGTATGTCCAATATCCCATCTGAATGATTGGCTATAGGGACAGCCTATAACGCGGCGCCTAACTGTGTTCCTCCTGATATTGCTTCAAATACCGGTCCAGCTCCCCGATATAGAGCTCCGCCATACCGCTGAGTATCATATTCTTCTTCGTGACATACCCGATCTCCATGCGCTTGCCCACGGCGTCCTCCTCCGCCGCAAAGGGGACGGCGATGTAATCCGAGCCGTTGAGCTCCTCGCAGATCACCCCGGAGCAGAGGGTGTAGCCATTCAGCCCAACCATCAGGTTCAGCATGGTGGCCCGGTCCGTGGCCTTGATGGTCCGGGGGTACTCGGCGGTGCTGAGAATTTCCTCCGCGTAATAGAAGGAGCCGCCCGCCCCCTGCTCGAAGGAGAGACAGGGATAGTCTGCCAGGTCGGTAAAACGGATCACCGGCTCCTTTGCCAGAGGATGGCCCTTCCACAAATAAACGTATGCCTCGCACTCCGTCAGGGGATGAAATTCCAGCTGATTGGCCCGCAGCAGCTTTTCCAGAGGCCCCCGGTTGAAGTCGCTGAGGTAGAGGATGCCCAATTCGCTGTTTCCGGTGAACACATCGTCGATCACGTCCCTGGTCCGGGTCTCCCGGATAGCAAACTCATATTCCTCCATGCCAAACTGCCGCACCAGCTCCACGAAGCTCTTGACGGCAAAGGAATAATGCTGGGTGGAGATACCGAATTTCTTTTTCCGGGCGCCGCCCCGCCCGAATCTCTCCAGCAGCACGTCATATTGCTGGAGGACCTGCCGGGCATAGTGGATGAATTCGATGCCGTCGTTGGTGGGCGTGACGCCTTTGCCGCTGCGGGAAAACAGAGTCACGCCCAGCTCCTTCTCCAGCTCCCGCACGGCGCTGGTAAGGGAAGGCTGAGCAACATATAAGATCTCCGACGCCTTGTTGAGGGAGCCCGCCTCGGAGATGGCCACAACATAACGCAGCTGTTGTATGGTCACGTTCACACACTCCAATGATAAAGGCTTTGACGCAGTATACTAAAGGACAAAAGCGATTTCAAGAAGAATTTCCAATTGACATAGTAGGTTAATATGTTATAATCGCTCCAGATTTGTCAGGGAGGGTAAAGATATGCAGGGCGTGATCAAGGCGGTATGTATCAGCGAGAAAAAGGGGACGGAAAAACACCCTGTACCCTGTGCCCACCTTACGATGCAGCATGGCATCGACGGGGACGCTCATGCGGGACCCTGGCACAGGCAGGTGAGCCTGCTGTCCTATGACAAGGTGGAGGAATTCAATCGCCGCGGCGGGCAGGTGGAAGATGGAGCCTTCGGGGAAAACCTTCTGGTGAGGGGCATCGATTTCCGGAGCCTCCCCCTCGGCACGGTTTTTACGACTGAAAACACAAAGCTGCGGCTGACGCAGATCGGCAAGGAATGTCATTCCCATTGCACCATTTATCACCGCGTCGGGACCTGCATCATGCCCCATGAGGGCGTGTTTGCGGAGGTGCTGGAGGGCGGGGATATCACTCCCGGCGAGATCATGAAGGTGATCCTGCCGGAAGAAACGGAGAAAGGATGAGCGGTCATGCTGAACAAGCTGAAAGAAGTCTATCGGACCGTCGCCGAGGGGAAGGAAGCCGCTCTGACCTTCACCGCGGACGATGAGGAGTACCTTCGCAGCTTTCATCCCCCGGAGCGGCTGATCCTTTTGGGATGCGGCAACATCGGCCAGGAGCTGTGCCGCTACGCCGCCGACCTGGGTTTTACCGTGACGGCGGTGGACGAGCGCCCCGGCTTCGCCAACCGGACCCTGATGCCCGACGCTGCGGAGATTCTCTGCAGTGATTTCCCCGACGCGATCCGCCGCCTGCAGATCACGGAGCGGGACTATGTCTGCGTCATCACCCGCGGCCATCGTTTCGACGCGGACTGCCTCCGGGAGATCCTGCCCGGCGCTTATCCCCGCTATCTCGGCATGATCGGCTCCAAACGCCGGGTGGCCCTGCTGATGAAGCAGTTGGATAGCGAGGGCTTTGGCCCCGACGCCCTGAAGCGCATCCACGCCCCTATCGGCATTTCCATCAATGCTTTGACGGTGAAGGAGATCGCCATATCCATCGTGGCCGAGCTGATCCAGTGCCGCCGGGCGGGGCTTGACCGCCGCAGCAAGGAAACGCGGCTCACCGCCGAAGATATCGACCTCCGTCTGCTGGAATTCCTGACCTGCGACGATGTGCCGAAAGCGTTGCTGCTGGTCTATGAGACCAGTGGCTCCACCCCGGTGAAATCCGGGGCGATGATGGCGGTGGACAAGGTGGGGCGCACCGTGGGCACCATCGGCGGCGGCTGTGGAGAAGGCGCGGTGCTGAAGGACGCCTACCGGATCATTGGCAGCGGAACGCAGTGCACCGTCACCGTGGATATGTCCAATGATATCGCGGAGGAAGAAGGCATGGTCTGCGGCGGAGAAATGAAAGTGCTGATCGCGGATGTCAGCCCGGAATAAAAAGACCGCCCTCATCGCCATGAGCGGCGGCGTGGACAGCTCCGTGGCGGCGTGGCTGATGCTGCGGGAGGGCTACGACTGCATGGGCGTGACCATGCGCCTGTTCCGCAATCCGGATATCGGGCGCAGCCTTGCCCACGCTTGCTGCAGCCAGGCGGATATCGACGATGCTGCCGAGGTGGCGTTTCAGCTGGATATCCCCCATGCCGTGGCGGATTTTACGGCGGAATTCCGGGCGCTCGTCATGGAGAAATTCGTCCGCACCTACGAAAACGGCGGCACGCCCAACCCCTGCATCGACTGCAACCGCTATCTGAAATTCGACCGTCTGGTGAAGTATGCAGACGAGCAGGGCATGGAATATGTGGTCACCGGCCACTATGCCCGGATCGAATACGACCGGGAGAAAGAACGGTATCTGCTGAAAAAGGCGCTGGACCGGAGCAAGGACCAGAGCTACGTTTTGTATATGCTGACCCAGGAGCAGCTGGAGCGCATCCGCTTTCCTTTGGGCGGGCTGCGAAAATCGGAGGTCCGGGAGATTGCGGAAAGGCAAGGCTTCTGCAACGCCCGGAAGCACGACAGCCAGGATATCTGCTTCGTGCCGGACGGGGATCACGGGCGCTTCCTGGCCCGATTCCGCGGACGGGAGCTGCCGAAGGGAAAGATCCTCAATGCGCGGGGCGAGGTGGTAGGGACCCACAAGGGCGCCGCCCAATACACCGTTGGCCAGCGGAAGGGCCTTGGCGTTGCCCTGGGAGAGCCGGTATACGTTCTCCGGAAGGACGTGAGGGAAAACACGGTCACGGTGGGACCGGAGGAAGCCCTGTATTCCCGGACTCTCCTTGCCGACGAGGTGAACTGGCTTTCCATCCCCGCGCCGGAAGGTCCCCTGCGGGTCATGGCGAAGACCCGCTACCGGCAGGAGGAGCGGGAAGCCACCGTATTTCCCTGCGGGGAAGCGCGGTTCCAGCTGGAATTCGACGAACCCCAGCGGGCGGTGACGCCAGGCCAGGCGGTGGTACTGTATGACGGGGATACGGTGCTGGGCGGCGGGACCATCACCGATGTGGAGAGGTGAGGAACATGAAAACGAATCAAACCTGTGCGCATGATCACTGCGGAAAATGCTGCGCGGGCAGCTGCGCAGGATGCGCGGGCGTGCTGCAGCTCACCGAAGAGGAATGTGGTTTCCTGCTGCGCTTCGCCGAGTTGCCCTTTCTGCCGGCGGCGGCAAAACAGGAAGCGGGACCGCCGGTCTTTCTCCCCGGCAGCGGGGAAAAGGAAGTGCCGCCGGAGACGATCTCCGCTCTGGTCAACCGGGGATTGATCCTGGTGGACTATGATATCCCGCTTCTGAATTACGATTATGCGGAATACCGGGCGTATCCCCTGCATGGCAGCATGGCCCTGACCATGCGCGGGCAGGAAGTCATTGAACTTTTGGAGATACAGGGATTGGAAGAGGAAAGAGAATGCTGAATCAGTTTTCGAGAACGCAGCTTCTGTACGGTCAGGACAATATGCGGAGGCTGGCCGCCTCCCGGGTCGCCGTGTTCGGGATTGGCGGCGTGGGCGGCTATGTGGTGGAGGCCCTTGCCCGCTCCGGCGTGGGAGCGCTGGACCTCATCGACGATGACCGGGTGTGCATCACCAACCTCAATCGCCAGATCCTCGCCACTCGGAAAACCGTGGGAAAATACAAGGTGGACGCGGCGGAGGAGCGCATCCGGGAGATCAACCCACAATGCGAGGTAAGGACTTACAAGACCTTCTACCTCCCGGAGACGCAGGATCAGTTTGATTTCCACGACTATGACTATGTGGTGGACGCCATCGACACGGTGAGCGGGAAGCTGGCGATCATTGAAAACGCGAAAAAGGCGGGTGTGGCGGTGATCTCCTCCATGGGCGCGGGCAACAAGGTGGATCCCGCTGCGCTGGAGGTGGCGGATATCTATGAGACCTCGGTCTGCCCCCTGGCCAGGGTCATGCGCAGGGAATGCCGGAAGCGGGGGATCGATTCCCTCAAAGTGGTCTATTCCCGGGAGACGCCGATCCGTCCTCTGGAGGATTTGTCCATCAGCTGCAGACAGCACTGCGTCTGCCCTCCGGGAACGGTCCGGAAGTGTACCCAGCGCAGGGATATCCCCGGCTCTACGGCCTTCGTCCCCTCTGCGGCGGGGCTGATCATCGCCGGGGAAGTTGTCAAGGACCTGACGAGGGAAGAACGTCAGCCATGATCTATCTCGATTATTCCGCGAATACGCCCATGGATCCCGCCGTGCTTACGGTCTACGAGAAAACGGAGCAGGCGTATTTCGGAAACCCCAATTCCGAACACCCCGCCGGATTGGCGGCAAGAGAAAGGCTGGCGGCGGTCACGGATTCCATCTCAGCCCGGCTTGGCATCCGGAGCGGGGAGATCATCTATACCTCCGGCGCCAGCGAGGCGAATAATCTGGCCCTCAAGGGCATCGCCCGGACGCAGCGCAATTTGGGAAAGCACATCATCACCACACCGCTGGAACACCCCTCCGTCAGCGCTCCCCTGACCTGGCTTCAGGAGCAGGGGTATGAGATCGACCTGCTGGATGTGGGGTGGGACGGAAAAGTGAGCCTTGATCACCTGCGGGAGCTCCTGCGCAGAGATACTGTCCTGGTCGCCGTCGCCGCCGTGGACAGTGAGCTGGGCGCAGTACAGCCGGTCCGGGAAATCGCAGAGCTTCTCCTGGCCTGGCCCGATTGCCGCTTCCATGTGGATGCGACGCAGGCCGTCGGCAAGCTGGACTTTTCCTTTGCGGGGATCGACACGGTCAGTCTGACCGCCCACAAGATCTACGGACCCAACGGGATCGGCATGCTTTATAAGCGCGGCAGCGTCCTGCTGGAGCCGCTGATCCACGGAGGGACCGGTGCTTCCCTGTATCGCAGCGGCACGCCGACCCTTGGGCTGGCTGCGGCATTGGATGCAGCGCTGGCCCTGTCCATGGAAGCCCGGGAAGAACGCTGTGCCTATGTCAAAGAGCTGAATGAAACGCTGCGCAGCGCCCTTTCCGCCTACCCGAAGGTGCGGATCAACAGCCCGGAGGACGCCCTTCCCCACATCCTGAATCTCAGCGTGTCCGGCGTGAAGGGGACCGTCTTCCAGAAGGCCCTGGGGGAAAAAGGCGTATGCGTCTCCGTGAAATCCGCATGCAGCACGGATGGAACGCCCTCCCAGGCCGTCTACGCCGTCAGCCGGGACAGGCGCAACGCCCTGTCCTCCTGGCGCATCAGCCTGAGCCATCTGACGACGGAGGCGGAGACCTGCGGGTTCCTGGAGGTTTTTGATCAGTGTTACAAGGAACTGACTACATGAGAGAAGAGTTGGAAACCTGGCAGCTGGTGGAACGCAGCATTATGAAAAAGTACCGAAAGGAGCTTTGGAAGCCCTTTATCGCCGCCGTCAAGCGTTATGAGCTGATCCGCTCGGACGATCGGATCGCCGTCTGCATTTCCGGAGGCAAGGACTCCATGCTCATGGCGAAGCTCATGCAGCTGCTCCGGCGGTTCAGCGACGTCCCGTTCGACCTAGTATTTCTGGTCATGGACCCTGGCTATAACGCGCTGAACCGGCAGAAGATCGAAGCGAATGCCGCCCTGCTGCATATCCCGATCAATGTTTTTGAGACGAACATTTTTGAGGTGGCGAATTCCGAGGACCGTTCCCCCTGCTATCTATGCGCCAGGATGCGCCGGGGGCACCTGTACGCCAAAGCAAAGGAGCTGGGCTGCAACAAGATCGCCCTGGGGCATCATATGAACGATGTGATCGAAACGACGGTCATGGCCATGTTTTACGGCGCCCAGCTCCAGGCCATGCCTCCCAAGCTGCACAGCCGCAACTTTGCGGGGATGGAGCTGATCCGGCCCCTCTACTGCATCCATGAGGACGATATCCTGGCATGGAAACGGTACAACGATCTGGAATTCATCCAGTGCGCCTGCCGCTTTACGGAGAATTGCACCGCATGCGATAACGGCGGCGGCGGCTCGAAGCGTCAGGAGATCAAGACTCTGATCCGCAGGCTGAAACGGGATAACCCGAACATCGAAAAGAGCATATTCCGCAGCATCCATTCCGTTTCCCTGGATACCTTTCCGGGTTGGAAGCGGAAGGGTGAGGAGCACACGTTTTTGGAGGACTACGATGATTGAACTGAAGGAACCGGTCACGGAAGAGCTGCGCAGGAAGCTGGCGCGTTTGGAGGAAAACCTCCGGGACCTCGGTTCTCTGGCAGTGGGCTTTTCGGGAGGGGTGGATTCTTCCTTCCTTCTGGCGACCGCCCACGCTGTGCTTGGGGATCGCATGATCGCGGTGACGGGGGCGGATCCGTCCGTTCCCGAAAGGGAGCTGGAGGAAGCCAGGCGCTTCTGTCGGGATCGCGGCATCCGGCATATCGTATGCGCCGTGGATCCGCTGAAGGAGGAGGGGTATCGGACGAACTCCCCGGACCGCTGCTATTTCTGCAAGCGCGGGATCTTCACGGAGGTCCGAAGGATCGCGGAGGAAAACGGCATCAACTATCTGGCGGAAGGATCCAATCTGGACGACATTGGCGATTACCGCCCCGGCCTCCGGGCCGTGGCGGAGCTTGAAGTCAAAAGCCCGCTCAGAGAGGCGGGGCTGACCAAGGCGGATATCCGGCTGTTGTCCAGGGCGATGGGCCTGCCCACCTGGAGCAAGCCCGCCTATGCGTGTCTGGCCTCCCGCTTTGTGTACGGGGAGGAGATCACGGAAGAAAAACTCCGTATGATCGATCATGCGGAGCAATTTCTCATTGAGTTGGGCTTCTTTGCGGAACGCGTCCGCCTCCACGGGAAGATCGCCAGGATCGAGGTGACGCCGGAGGATATCCAGCGCCTTGCGTCGGAGGAGGTCAGAGAGCCGGTGTATGCGGAATTCCGCAGACTGGGGTTCCTGTTCGTCACGCTGGATCTGAAGGGCTACCGTACCGGCAGCATGAATCTGACGCTGGAAAAGAACGGTTGACCGCAGGAATGGAGCGCATCGAATAACGGTGCGCTCTTTTTGCTTGCGTTATAGACTCTATATATAACCAAGTATTCTGATAGGATATTGGACATCGCTGGGCGCTGCGGTTATACTGTGCCCATCCTTTGAGAGACCCGGCAGCGATACCATACGGCTGACAATCGCCCGGGAACCGATGTGCATCAACGGTTCCCGGGCATTTCCTGTGTGACGGCTTTGCGATCCGCAGCAATTTGCGGTGCGAATGCGGATGAATACTTGGACGCAGATGAAAGAATAACACTGGCATTACGGTAAAGGCAGATTTGGAAAATATACCCAAATGCCGGCATGCCCCGGATCACCGATCTGACCGACCGGGTCCGGAGGAGGACGGGTATCGGACTGCAGCCCGGCCGCGGCAAAAATCGGGGTTTCGGAGAACGTTCCGGCGTTTTCTTCCCGCGGCGGATTTTCCTGGGCAGCGGGGAAGATCAGGGGCAAGCCACTCAGAATTGGGCATAACGATGAAATATTCGAAATAAATAAAAATTAGTTGTGCAGAATGACGATTGACTTTCCAGAGATTCAGGCGCAAAATACACCTGCAATGAAAAATCGTTCTTCCCGGAGCGGTCACCAAAAGTGATCGGAAATCCGAGGAGAAGCCGGTAAAAGTTTGTTGGCCATGGGCCAAAGAGCTTTTGCCTTTTTTTATGCGATTTTGGGAAGAAGAGAGGGAGGCGGTCATACGCAGGACAAAAACACGGTGCTGCTGTCCGGGTATGCCAAGCTGCCTACGAACACAACGGCTGAGACCGTATATCAGTTCCTGGCCATAGCGATCCTGTTCGACAAGCGCAGCGGCATCATCCTGGAGGCGGAGGCTTCCATGGTGACCAACATCGCGAAGAAGTTCATTGCGCAGCTTCTTATCGGGTATAACCTGAACGATGGTCCGGATGAGCTGATGGAAACCTTTGAGGAGTATTACCACGGAAACGCCAAGCGGGCGCTGGAAACCGCCATGCGGATGGTTTTCGCCAAGTATCAGGACTACATAGCGGAACAAAAACAGAGATAAACGTTACCGTTGTGACTGCGGGCGTTCAAAAAACGCAGAAAGCAGATCATGAGCCGGCATATCACGGTCATCCCTGTGGGGGAGCCGTCGATAGGCCGGCTTTTTTGTTGCGGAGAGGGGGGAGAAAATGAAAATCGATCAGGATAAGCTGGTGATCACGGTGGAAGGGGAGCTCTGCGCGGAACAGGAGATTCTCGGCGCGGCTTTGGCAAACGTCCTGCGCATACCCTGCTACCGGGGGGAAATCCTGGAGACGGCAAAGCGGATCAGCGGAATATCCTGGAAGCTGCTGAAGCGATACGAGGAAAAGCCGGTGCGCAGCGCCTATGATCTGACCGCCAGCGGGGAGGACGACCTGCATATGCCCCCGGCCCGGGATTTCCTTGCGGCGCAGATCGCCGCCTGCCGGGAACTGGCGGAGGAAGGCCCCTGCATCCTGGTGGATCACCATGCCAACGCGGCAATATCCGACCGGGCGGATCACCTGAGCGTGTTTGTTCATGCCGAGCGGGATAAGCGGCTTCTGGAATATGCCCGACGCTGGGGAATCAGTCCGGAAGAGGCAAAGCGGCGATTCTCCCGGGAGGACCGGGTGCGCAGCCGGTATTTCCGCAGCGTGTTCCCCGGCTGGGGAAAGGCGGGAAGCTATGACATCACCCTGAAAGCGAGCGGCATCTTCCCGGAGGACCTGGCGAGCCACGTGATCCGCTATCTGGAGACGGTGACGCGGGAACGGCTTGTCCACCCTACACCGGCGCGAGAGCGCAGCGCCTAATAAAACGCGCCGATATCGTCTACCTGGACGCATTCCGAAGACATCGGGAAGGGCCCTCCGGGCCGACCGAAAAGGCAGCGGGCGGGGAAGACCGTTCCGAAGCAAAAATCACGTATTTGCCCTTCAACTGATTCCAAAACACGAACATACAAATTCATTCAATAAGAAAGGCAGAAATACCATGAAAATCAATCAGGACAACATGATCATCACCATCGACACCGAGCTGTGCGCCAACGGCGATAAAATTGCCAAGGAACTCGCGGATATGCTGCATCTTCCCTGCTACGGGGAAGAGATCCTGGACAAGGCCTCTGAACTCAGCGGCATCCCGGCCCGGTTGATGCATCGCTATGACGGCCGCGCCGTTCACGCCGCCTACGACCTCCTGGCGAATGACCATGATCCTCTGCATATCCGGCCCGCCGCAGACTTTATCACCGCCCAGGTGGCGGCCTGCCGCGAGCTGGCCGCGAAGGGCTCCTGCATCCTGGTGGACCGCCACGCCTCCATGGCGATGGCAGGGACCGAGGGCCACGTGAGCGTATACGTCCATTCCGATTTCAGCGACCGCGCCGCACGTCTGGCGGAGCAGAACGGCCTGTCCGCCGCCGAGGCGGAGAAGCAGCTGAAGCGGGCCGACCGGGCCTATCGCAGCTACTACCGGGGCAACCATAAGGGCTGGGGCGAAGCGGACAGCTACGATATCAGCATCAATGCCTCGGACGGGGACGTGCATACCCTGGCCTGCACGCTCCTGAGCTTCCTGGAGACCATGGTCGGCGCGGAACTGGCGGACCGGAAGGAAACCAAGGCGGTCTGATCCCCGGCGTCATGTAAACGGGGTCTCGATCGGGAGGCCCCATCACTCCTATCCTTATCAGAATCGAGATGCTTGACATGGTTCTCTCTCCCGCACAATTGACCGGTCTCCTGGCCGCGGTCCTCGGTATTGCGCTTCTGGCCGTGTTCACCGGAACCCGCCGGAAATCCACCTCTGCTTCCAACGGAACGGCCATCGTCGCCGGAATCATCATGGGTACGCTGGTGGGCGGCTCCGCCACCGTGGGTACAGCCCAGCTGGCTTACCATTACGGCATGTCGGCCTGGTGGTTTACCCTGGGCGGAGGACTGGCCTGCCTGGTGCTCGCCCTGGGCTTCGTCGGCCCCTGGCGGCGCTCCGGGAGTCAGACGCTCATCGGGATCCTGGCCAAGGAGTTTGGCCCGGGAGCGGGACTGGCTGCGTCCCTGCTCAGCAGCGTGGGCACGTTTATCAACGTGATTTCCCAGCTGATCGCCGGGACTGCCGTGATCGCCGTTGCCGCGCCGAGTCTCGGCCTTGTTCCGGCCCTGCTGATCACCGCCGCCTTCATGGCCCTGTACGTGGTGTTCGGCGGAACCCACGGCGCCGGTGTGGTGGGCATCCTGAAGCTGGGACTCCTCTATCTTTCCATGATCGGCTGCGGCGTCATGGTGCTGGTGCTTTCCGGCGGTGTGAGCGGTTTCCTGCAGACGGTGAACGGGATCGATAATCCTGACGCCATCCGCTTCGGCAGCCTTTTCGCCCGGGGGATCGGCAAGGACGGGGGCGCCGCGCTCTCCCTCATCCTGGGCGTTCTCACGACCCAGACCTACGCCCAGGCGGTGCTTTCCGCAAAATCGGATGGGGCCGCCCGGCGGGGCACCCTCATCAGCGCGGTGCTGATCCCCCCCATCGGCGCGGGCGGCATCCTGGTGGGCCTGTTCATGCGGGCGCATCATCCCGGGATCGCGGCGAAAACCGCCCTTACCGCCTTTGCCACGGGCTATCTGCCGCCGGTGCTCAGCGGGATCCTGCTGGGGACCCTCTTCATCGCCGTGGTGGGGACCGGCGCGGGTCTCGTTATGGGGATCTCCACCATCATCCGCCGGGATATCCTGGCCCGCTTCTTCGACAAAGCGGCGGAGGACAAGGCGGGGAGTCTGATGGGGAAGGGGATCATCATCCTGACCCTGCTGCTGGGGGTCGCCCTTTCCTCCGGCTCCCTGGGAGATACGATCCTGAACTTTGCCTTCATGTCCATGGGGCTGCGCGGCGCGGTGGTTTTCGTGCCCATGCTCTGCGCCCTCTGGGCGCCGGGGAAGGTGAACCGCAAGTGCGCCATGGGCGCGATCATTGCCGGACCGGTCGTCGTTTTGCTCTGCGGAACGCTGTTCAAACTGCCCGGCGGGATCGACCCCCTTTTCGCAGGGGTAACGGCGGCCTTGATCTTCTGC
>Ga0310697_10003646_pt1 | contig 15505 bp, 8 predicted proteins | sample 172DNAGHGlowgp2_FD_203883 | JGI IMG/M metagenome (GOLD analysis project Ga0310697, IMG submission 203883) | Sheep rumen microbial communities from Palmerston North, Manawatu-Wanganui, New Zealand - 1728 DNA GHGlow gp2 (v2) (version 2) | ecosystem: Host-associated > Mammals > Digestive system >... | reverse complement strand
TCGCCCGATATGGTGCTGAGACCTATCGTCTCAGAAGCCAACTCGATTCCATCAATGCCAAATTGGGCGAGAACGTAGATTTGGAAAAGAGTGCCCGACGTGTGGCCTTGCAGGAACGCATCGTTGAACTCCAAGAGGCGCTGCAACGCCGCGAGGGGGCCTGTGTCTACGGCTCGCCCGAAATCATCGAGGAATATGGCAAGGAGACCCAACGGATGAGAGATGAGGTAAAGGCTTTGAATAAGGAAATCAGGGACTTGGACAACCCAAAAGTCAATAAATTCAGCGGTGATGCGGAAGTGCTTTACGGCACGCCGAAACCTTGAACTAACCCGATTTTGCGGAAACCATGAGCCAACGTCTCGGCTTTTATAAAAAGGTAATGCTCGAGCTCAACCATCAGATGCTGCAACAGCGCATCGATGAGCATGAGTTGCATCAATTGTTTTGGGAATGCACGCTGCGCTGCAATCTCAATTGTCGTCATTGTGGCTCCGACTGCCGCATGCTCTCCGAAAAGGACGACATGCCGCTCGAGGATTTCCTCAAGGTGCTCGACGAAGTGCGTGCCCATCAAGACCCCGCCAAGGTGATGGTCATCACCACGGGCGGCGAACCCACCGTGCGTCCCGACTTGGCACATTGCGGCGAAGAGATTACCAAGCGCGGCTTCGTCTGGGGCATGGTGTGCAATGGCATGTTGCTCTCCGCTGAGAAGCTCAACGAGTTTGTTGCGGCGGGACTCAAGTCGATTGCAGTCAGCTTCGATGGCTTTGAGGAAGACCACAACTGGATGCGCGGCAACCCAATGAGTTACAAGAACGTGCTCCGTGCCGTGGAAGCGATGAAGCAGCATCCGAGCCTCACTTGGGATGTCATTACATGCGTCAACCAGCGCACCATCAAATATTTGCCGCAGTTCCGCGACTTCCTGATTTCGTTGGGTATCCGCCGTTGGCGCCTGTTTACGGTGTTTCCCTTCGGTCGCGCCGCCAACGAGCCCGACTTCAAGCTCAGCAATGCGCAGTTCGTCGAGATGATGGAGTTCATCAAGCAGACGCGCCTCGAGGGGAAGATTCGCGCCGACTATGGCTGCGACGGCTTCCTTGGCAAGTATGAAGGCGAGGTGCGCAACCACTACTATTCGTGCAGTGCAGGCATCAATATCGCTTCGGTGCTTGCCGACGGCTCCATCTCGGGCTGCCTCAGCATCCGCAGCGACTATCATCAGGGCAACATCTACCAGGACAGCTTCTGGGACGTGTGGCAAAACAGGTTCAAGCCCTACCGTGACCGCAAATGGATGAAGACCGACCAGTGCGCGAGTTGCAAGATGTGGCGCTACTGTCAAGGCAATGGCTTCCATCTGCGCGATGGCGACGGGAAGCTGCAAATTTGCCAATATAATATGATTAATGGTTTGTAGAGACACGATTAATCGCGTATTTACCAGCGAAATATGAATAAAATCTATCTCGTCGGCTATATGGGTGCGGGCAAGACCACTGCCGCACGTCGGATCGCCCAGCGCTTGGGTTGGGAGGTGGCTGACACGGATGCCCTGTTTGAGGAGAAATACAAGATCTCGGTCAGCGACTTTTTCAACAAATACGATGAAGCGCTGTACCGTAAGCTTGAATCCGAGGTGCTGAAGGCTACCGAGAGCATGGAAAATGTAGTGATTTCAACGGGCGGCGGCACGGCTTGTTATTTCGACAACATGGAATGGATGAACCAACATGGACTTACGGTCTTCATGCACATCAGTCCCAAGGCTGCTGTCGACCGTGTCATCCATTCGCGCCACAAACGTCCTTTGGTCGAAGGCAAGAGCGAAGAGGAACTGACGGAGTTTGTGAACCGCCATTATGCCTCGCGTATGCCGTTCTATGAAAAGGCCAGAATCACTGTGAAGTCGGAAGACCTCGACGTTGACGGCATGATGAACACGATAAAAGACAATCTCTGACGATGAAGAAAGTATTTTTATTAATAGGTGTGCTATGGGCTTGCCTGGCTGTGTCGGCGCAAGACCTCGACAGCCTATACCAAGTGTTTGAGAACAATAGGGGAGAAGTGGCCTATCGCGCAGCCGTGACCATCGACGAGGTGATTGGCCGTGAGCCCAACTTTGAACCCACTACCAGCAAGGACGAAATCAAGCTGAAGGTGCTGCGCACGATGATCCTCCATTTCTTCAACACAGAGGACTTCCAGCATGTGGTGAGGTATTCTGAGATCGGCATCGCGCATTATGAAAAGATTGACGACCTCTTTAATTTGGCGGGCTGCTATATGACCTTGGCCAATGCCTACCAACGCCTCGGGCAGTTCGACAAGGCCATCGAATGCTACAACCGTTGTAGCGACATCATGGACGAGTTGGGCGGCGACATGGCTGAGGTCAACAAACGGTATGTGATGAACAACATCGCCGAGATTCATCTCTCGATGGACGAATACGGCCAGGCTGAAGAGATGTATCGCAGGTGCATCGAGATGCTGGGCGAGGTGGATGAGGCCGACACCGCCTCCAATCTCGACTTGGCCACCTATTACCAGAACCTCGCCGAGGTGCGCATCGCCGAGTCGGGCAGGTTGGACAGCCTGACGCGGGCACAGAAGCTCGACGAGGCCGTTAGTTTCGCGCAACGCTCGCTCGACCTCTCGCAACGCTATCATGACACGCACCATAAGATTATCAACCGCCTCACCGCACTCTCGAAAGCCACCTTCCAAAGTGGTGAGACAGAGGAGGGGCTGAAACTGATGGAAGAAGCCTTGCGCATCGCCAAAGAGAATGACGACGTGTTCATGGAAGCCGTCATCTACGTGCAACGCGGCCAGTTTGAAAGCCAACTCCAACGTGATGCCGATGCAGAGCGCGATTTCATCAGTGCCATTACGATTGCCGAGGAGAACCATTTTACGGAGGTGCTCCAGGAAGCCCTCGAAAGTGTTTATCCTGTTGTCCGCCAACGCGATCCCAACAAGGCTTTGGGTTATTTGGAACGTAGCATGGGGCTTCGCGACTCTATTTTCAACGAGAACCAGCAACATCTCATCCGCGACTACCAGGTGCGTTATGCCATGCAGGAGAAAGACCACGAGCTGGCGTTGGAGCAAGCCAAGACCAGACAGAATCGGATGTACGTCATCGTGTTGGCCATCATCGCCTTCCTGTCGGGTGTGATTGCCGTCATCTGGTACCGTTTGGCCAAAGTGCGCAAGAAACGCAACGAGGAGTTGCAGCGCGTCAACCAGACCAAGGACCGCCTGCTTTCCATCGTCTCGCACGACGTGAAGACGCCAGTGGGTGCCATCTGTACCGTACTGCGTCAGATGACCAATCATTACGACAACATGAGCGATACCGACCGCAAGGCCAGCCTAGTGATGATGCACACCTCGGCTGAAGCCTTGGATGACCGTGTGAAAAACATCATGCAGTGGGTGAGAGGCGAGCTGGAAAACAGTGAGATTAGGAGGAACCCATTCAACCTCTGTCGTTTGGCCGACGACTGCATCAAGATGCAGGTGGCGGCTGCCGATGCCAAGACACTGAAGGTCGTCAACGAGGTGGAGCCTTCGCTGACCGTCAACGACGACGAGAATGCGGTGAGCCTCGTGTTGCAAAACCTGCTCAGCAACGCCGTGAAGTTCTCCTATCCTGGCGGTGAGATCCGTGTGAAGGCCGAAGAGAATGACGGGCGCGTGTGGCTCGCGGTCGAAGACGACGGCATGGGCATCACCGAGAAGAAGCTGGAAAAGATCTTCCAGTTCATGACTTCGTCGGCCAAAGGCACGGGCGGCGAGACGGGCACCGGCATCGGTCTTTTCGTCAGCAAGCAGCTCGTTGACAAGATGGGTGGAGAAATCTCCATTGAAAGCGTGAAAGGAGAAGGAACCACGGTGAGGTTTAGCATCAACAAATTGTAAAAGCTATGGAAGAAATCCAAAACAATATTAAACTCTTGATCGTCGAAGACCAGCCCCTATGCCGTCTTGGCATCAAGATGACGCTCACTGACGTCAACGTGCCTTGCGAGTTGTTGGGCGAAGCCGAGACCGTCGGGCAGGCTGTCGGTTTCCTGAAGGAACGCGGCCGCGAGCTCGACATTATCCTCTTGGACTACATGCTTCCTGACGGCACGGGCAGCGACGTCATCGAAGCGGCGCGGAAGCTTTGTCCCGAGGTGAAGATCGTCGTCCTCTCGGGCGAGGCGGGTGGTGCCATTGTCAAGCAGCTGATGGACAGAGGCATCAACGGCTTCATGAGCAAGAACATCAAGCCGGAGGAGTTGGGACACGTGTTAAGTTCTGTCATGCAGGGCCAGGACTATCTTGGCGAGGGCAACATGATCATCGAGCAAGGTGTGAAGGCCGACATGGACAACCTCAATACCCTTACGCGTCGCGAGATGGAGCTTGTGAGTCATTGTGCTACAGGTTTGAGTGTCAAGCAGATTGCCGATGAGATGTGCATCACGCCGCATAGTGTGGAGAACATGAAGAGTGTCGTGTTCAGCAAGTTGGGCGTGAAATCCACCAACGAGCTCATCCTTTTCGCCTTCCGCGTGGGCTTGGTGGGGTAGGTTTTAACACTACAATTGTTGATAACTTCCTATAAACTGAGGAGTTTTCTCCTTATTTTTCTTGGTTTTAGTTATATATTTTTGCACCGATGGAGTGTGTCTTCATGGGTGCAACTTCGTATTGCAGGAAACAAATAAACAGAATCAATAATTAAAATACTTAAACTTATGAAAAGAAAATCTTTACTCATCATCTTGCTGCTGGCACTTGGGGTGCCGATTGCGGTATGGGCGCAATCTTCGTTACCTTTCCAACAGAACTTCAATAGCGTGTCTTTGCAAGCTTTGCCTCAAGGCTGGGCTGTATTGACATCCGAAACTGTGGGCACAGGATCTGTTCAGGTGTTTCAAGAATCATCCTCGAACACAAATCGTGTTTTAAGCTTTGGTATCACTGCGTTGAGGAATAACTTTGGCGCAATTGCAGTGCAGATGCCAGCTAATACAAGCAGTGTGACTTACATGAAAATGAGTTTCAAGTATAAGTCAACTTCAGCTAATAGCGGTACATTTCGCATCGGATATAATGAAACTACGTTGAGTGGAAATACATACAACCCTGTCGCAGAGTATTCAGCCAGTTCATCTTCCACTATCAATTGGGTTCAGGTTAATGATTTAGCTGTTAACTTGCCAAGAAACAAAAGGCTGTTATTGGGCATGATTACCCAGGCGGCGCAAACGGGATGGATGATTGACAATATCAACATCACTGATGGTTACTGCCCCTCCAACGTAGCTTCTTCAGGCATTGGAGACAATGCTGCGACCATCACTTGGACAGCTAATGATGCCACCTTGTGGCAAGTACGTTATAAAGCTAATAGTGTTTCAGATTGGACCATTTTAAGTGGAATACAAAACATCAATTCTTGCACATTGTCTAATCTTCTTGTTGGTACGTCCTACGATGTTCAAGTGAGAGCGAAATCACCTAGTATTATTGGCGACTTCTACAGCGGATGGAGTGAGATTTACACCTTCACCACCACCGGCTGTGCCGTCCCCACCAACCTCTCGGTGAGCAACATCACCAGCAACTCGGCCACTGTCAATTGGGAGAGTGCCGGCAATTGGTTCCATTACCAATATAGGGAATCTGGCGAAGAAGAATGGATCGAAGATGGAGGTTATGGTGGAACAGGAAGCACTTTTGCCTCTTTGACCGAAGTCCTCGAACCCAACACAACATACGAATTTCGCGTGCAAAACATTTGCAACCTTGACCCGTTGGAAGAAAGCTCGTATGCAACAACGCAATTCACTACAGAGACTATCCCATGCTCCGCACCTACAGGTCTCACTGTGAGCAATATTACCGCTACTGGTGCCACCTTTGCTTGGAATGCAGAAGAGGGTGAGGTGTTCGAATACTTTATGCGCCCACTTCCTTATACCTACAATGAGGAACACTTCATTCTTGATGGAAATGATGGACCCTATTATGGTCCATATCCTTACCCCGTTTCTTTCGATCCTGATACCGACAACATCTTCTATTTGCGCAAGAAGTGCGGCGAGAATGTGTTCAGCGAGCCGGTTTCCGTCACGTTCCATACATTGCCAACTTGCCCGGCTCCCACAGGCCTCCATGTTGTAGAGCTCACCGCTCATACCGTCAGACTCGAATGGAATGCCGAAGAAGGCGACTTGTTCCAACCTCTTATGCCTGGAGGTCAGCCTACGTATCCTTCCGATCCTAACAATCCTCCTACGAATTGGAATGTACAGCCCACGAGCTATAACTACGCAATATGGAATACCTTGTCGCCTGAAACGACTTATGGTGTGTGGCTCCGCAAATACTGCAGCGAGACCGACCAAAGCGAGCCTATCTATATCATGTTCACTACCCCTGAAGCCTGCCCTGCACCTACGGGCCTCACTCTGAGCTTCACCGAGACGGGTTACCGTTTCTCATGGGATACCGAAAGTGGCTACCAATTCTATTACACTGACGCCCCCGTTGGCAACACTCCAGTATGGAGCGCCAGCTACACCACCGACAACTATATCGATTATCTTAACACCCAGTTAGGCTACAACGAGGATTGGACATTCTATCTGAGGAAAAAGTGCAGCGAAAACGACTTTAGCGAACCGGTTTCCATTACGTTCCACACGAAATGCGCTACTACCACTGCCTTGGGCTATTCAGAAAACTTTGATGATTATACGGTTCCTTCTGCATATAATCCTTCGACCCGCACCTTGCCTGACTGCTGGAATGCCATCAATACGACGACGTATGACCTCTATTCAGTATATCCTAGCATATATAACTATAATAATAACGCACATTCCGGTTCCAATTGCTTGACTATCTATTCATCTTATTCAACTATTAATAACCATGACCCGCAACCCCAGTATGCCATCCTGCCATTGATGGATGACCTCGGCGGTGTGCAAGTCACATTATGGGCTAAAGGCGATAGCAATAACACTGGCGTCCCTAGCAGCTTTAAGATTGGCACAATGAGCGACCCGGATGATGTTTCCACATTCTCACTGATTACAGAACAGCCTTTGAGCACTTCCTACGAGAAGTATGACTTCTACATTCCTACTACTACGGACAAGTATATTGCCTTCATGATTGATGCTGCCGATTCGAATAGGGATATCAATGGCGTCTATATCGACGACATCGTCATCCCAACATGTTCGAAGCCCAGGGGCCTCCGTACAACAGAGCTTACTGCCCATAGTGTCAGAATCGAATGGTTTGAAGAAGAAGGCGCAATGTTCCAAGAGGATTTCAACACAGGGAGTTTTGATCCCAACACACCTCCCGACAACTGGAATACTCAACCAGACTACAATAACTATGCCTATTGGAATGGTTTGGAACCCGAACACTTCTATGGCATTTGGGTCCGTAAATATTGTAGCGAGACCGACCAAAGCGAGCCTATCTATATCACCTTCACCACGCCGGAAGCCTGCCCTGCACCCACGGGCTTGCAAGTGGTAGAGAGCAGCATCACTTCCACGGGTGCCAGCTTCATCTGGAATGCCGAAGAGGGTGCCACATTCGAATACTTCACCATCTCGGATCCGTGGGAAGGTTTCGAACCTGCAGTAGACCAGTCTTGGACCTCTACCCCAAACAACACGGTGGGATGGTCGAACGCTTTCCCGCCCAACTCTGTCCAGCGCTTCTACCTTCGCAAGAACTGTGGCGATGACGGTTACAGCGATTACACCTACGTGGAGTTCCGCACCCTCTGCGGTCCTATGTCCTTGATCAACGGCTATAGCGAGGATTTCAATAACTTTACCAATGTCTCTACAAACGAGTATGATACGCCAACGGGCTATCCCGATGTCGACCTTCCTCACTGCTGGCAGTTCCTCAATCGTAGTGAATCCGCCGAAGGTTATCCTCAGGCGTTCCTCAGTTCTAATTCAGAATACGCCGTTTCGGGCAACTGCTTGTTCTTCAAGTCGAGCAGCACGACCCCGCTCTATGCCATCCTGCCCGCGTTTGTGCAAGACATTGCTGAGTACAAGCTCACCTTCACCTACTGTAATGAAAATGTCAATGAAAACAACGGCACGCTTTATGTCGGCTACATGACCGACCCGAGCGATGCCAACACTTTCGTCGAAACGATGGCTTGCGCACAAACCAGAGCGAAGACCACCGTGACGGCCTATTTCCCCCATGCGCCGCAAGGCAGCTTTATGGCATTCAAGTACGAAGGTGGATTGTATAACAACTACTATTTAGGAATCGATGATGTGACGGTTGCGCTAGGCCCGTCCTGCTTCCCCACGGGTACGTTGGACTGCGTCGGCTTGTCTTCTAGAACGGCCACCTTGAGTTGGCAACTTATCGATTTCCAACAAGACGCTTGGGTTGTGGAATACTCCAAATCAAACCAATTCTTTGCTCCCGTATATACTGTTGATGCCACCCAAAACTGGAACTTCGTCATCGAAAATTTGGACCCCCTAACGACGTATTATGTGAGAGTGCGTGGCAACTGCGGTGATGGCAGCTTGAGTGATGTGAGCAATACGATCTCCTTCACCACCCTCGACGCTTGCCCGGTGCCCACCAATGTCACCGCCAGCAACCTCACGCAAAACACCGCCGACATCAGCTGGACGGGTTCCGAGGATGTGGGAAGCTACCACGTGAAATGGCACAGAACCGCGCAAGTGGTTGGCATCAATGAACAATTCGATGAGGAACTCCTTGCTCCTGATCGTTGGGAAGTAAAGACAGGATTGCTGTCCGATATTATAAATGGCGGTGAATTGGGTCGCGAGGAATCTCCTCATTGGAATTTTGGAACGAAAAACGGTGTGTTTGATAGTCACGCCTATCTTGAGGTTTGGAATACAAGTTGCAAGAGTTGGCTCATCACACCGAGACACACTGTTAAGACATCCGATACCTTCACTTTCGACTTGGCCTTGACTGCATATAGCGGCAACGTGTCTTCGCCCCAAACCAATGGCTCCGACGACAGATTCGTCGTGTTGATTACCATCAACGATGGTCAGAGTTGGGAAATCCTGCGTGAGTGGAACAACTCGGGTTCGCAATATGTCTACAATAATATCGCTCACACCGCCACAGGTGAGCTGGTGAGCATCGACCTGCATGATTATGTTAATTGTGATGTGCGCATCGCCTTCTATGCCGAGTCGACGGTGTTCAACGCTGACAACAACCTGCATATCGATAATGTGAAGATTGGCACGCAGTATGGCGCTGGCGGCTATTACAACTACCAATTCTCTCAACCGTTTGCGACTCTTACCGACAACCTCGAACCCGGCATGGAATATGAAGTGCAAGTGAAGAGCGACTGCTCTGATCCTGAGGTGTGGAGTGAGCCAATCACCTTCAAGACCTTGGATGCTTACACGAAGGTGTTCGTCGGTGGACAGGCCTTCGGGAACTTCACTGCCGAACAAGTCGGCGACCAATGGAGCAACCCCAACAACTGGGTGCCTAATGGTATGCCGGGTTCATTCGATGGCAACCCATTGCAAGATGTCATCATTCGTCACGATGTGGTCATTTCTGATGCTTTGGGCAACCACATCATCGCCAATGCCAACAGCATCACGTTTGAAGGTACGCCCAAGCCCACCCTTACCCTTATGGAAGGCAGCCAACTGAGGCTCAACACCAACATTGATGAGCAGAATCAAGTTACGGTGAAGAAGAACATAACAGGCTATACTGGCGCGAAAGATCACTACTACCTGATTTCCGTTCCTGCTCATAAATCAGGCTCACTCAATGCATCGATTTCGGGTCTCGTAACAACGGATAGCGAATACGACCTCTATGATTTCGATCCTACTAATGAGCTTGAGTGGAGGAACTATAAAGAGGAATCCTTTAGCTTATATCAAGGGGAAGGTCATCTCTATGCCAACGCCGCTGACGTGAAACTCAGTTTTACTGGCGAGATTAGAAATAACAAGGAAAGATACACTATTATCAATAATCAATATTATCCGAATGCAGATTATTCCTTCAATGGGTGGGAACTTTGTGGTAACCCGTTTACTTGCAATGCCTATCTCAGCACCAACTCTCAGACCATGGCTTTCTATCGCATGAATGCCGCGGGCACCGGCTTTGAGGTTGCTACGGATGCCATCAAACCCATGGAAGGCTTCTTCTCGCAGAACACGGTCAACGGTGAGAGCGTGGTGCTCAGCAGAACGGCTCCCGGCAGGGGGGTGAGATGCCTCAACCTTGTGCTCAGCCAAGTGGCAGCTCGTAGGGACGGCGTTTCGACAGGCTCAACGACCTTAGACAATGCCATCATCCGCTTCGATGAGGGCAACACCCTGGAGAAACTCAGCTTCCGCGAAGGTAGCTCGAAGGTCTACATGCCTGTTGAAGGCAAGGACTACGCTGTGGTCAACGCCGGTCAGAGGGGCGAATTGCCCGTCAGTTTCAAGGCTGAGAGCAACGGCAGCTACACGCTGAGCTTCACTAACGAAAACGTTGAGTTCAGCTACCTGCACCTCATCGACAACCTCACCGGCACCGACGTCGACCTCTTGGCTCCCGTCATTGCGAGGAGGCACGACGAAGCAATCCAGGGACTAGCCAGCTATACCTTCGACGCCCGCACCACCGACGATGTCAACCGCTTCATGTTGATGTATGCTACCGATGGAAATACTCAGAATGGTTTCGTTGCCATGGATGCCGCCTCTGCTAATCTTCGAGATCAGGTTCCCGTCTTACCTTTGTTGCCTCCCCATGTCCTCGAAACTCACCAGGACGCTTCGCCTGGGTCGATGTCAATAGGCTTGTACCCGGGTTGGAACTGGATAGCACCAACCGTTGAGGTGGATGTGGAAGCGATGCAAAATGAGCTTGGCAGCGATGCGGTGATTTGTGAGGAAGAAAATACGAGTACTATTACTCCAGGCCAAATGGCCAAGGTTCATGTGAACGAGGGAGGTATGTATGGCTTAACGGGTCGCGTTGCTACCGCTAGTATCACCATTGAAGCTGGCACCAACTGGATCGGCTACACTGGCGTACAGAATACTGCCATAAGCGCAGCACTCGCTACGTATGGAATCATGCCTCAGAACGGCGACAAGATCATCTCGCAAGACGGTGGCTTTGCCATCTTCAATGGCACAACGTGGGAAGGCACTTTAACCCAGCTCACGCAAGGGCAAGGCTATGTGTATGTGCGTTATTAAATGAATCAAATGAGTATGTGAAAAAAGGCGGCTGCAAGGCCGCCTTTTTTCGTTTATCTCAGTTCCAACAAGCAGACATTCTCGACGTGTTACTTGTGTTTGGAACATGCCAAATGGTTCAAATAAACTTGGAAAAAGTCATGATATTTGTTTGAAAAATGTAGAAAAAGTCACGAATTTTGCTTTTAAAAAATGGAAAAAGTCACGAAAATTATATAAAAAACATGGAAAAAGTCATGGAAATTGGTTGATATTCGTTGGAAAAGTGTAATTTTGCGGCTGAAAACCAATGGGAAAATGTCATGCTGAAGCGCAAGATTGAAGACAGAATCAGGAAACACCTGACCTCCGAGAGTCAAACTATTATGATTGTGGATGGTGCTCGTCAGGTGGGCAAGTCGTTTATCATCAGGAAGTTGGGAAAAGAATTGTTTCCTAATTTCGTTGAAATCAACATGTATGATGACAAAAGGGGCAACAAATTTTTTGAAAGCACGGGATCGGTGCAAGACTTTTATTTCAGGCTGAGTACTTTCGCAGGAGGCAAGTTGAAGAAGAAAAGCAATACTTTGGTTTTCATTGATGAGATCCAAGCTTATCCCGAGTTGCTGACCATGCTCAAGTTTCTGAAGGACGACGACCGCTATACTTACATCGCTAGTGGCTCGCAGTTGGGCGTTGCTTTGAACGAGACGCTCTCCAAGCCAGGTGGCAGGATTGAGGTCGTGAGGATGTTCCCACTTGATTTTGAAGAATTTCTTTGGGCCAACGGGGTGGATCCCATGGCCATCGAACAACTTCAGGGAGCTTTTGTGTCCCATCGCAGCCTTGACGAACCGATGCACCGTGTCTATCTTGAGTTTTTCAAAAAGTATTTACTCGTAGGCGGCCTGCCTGATGCCGTCAATCGTTTTGTTGCTTCAAACAACATCGTCGAAGTGCGTCGCGTCCATGATGCCATCCAACAGCTCTATCGCGAGGATGCTGCTCAGTATGATTCTGAAAATAAGTTGAAAATCAGAAGGATATATGATCTTATTCCGTCCAATCTCGAAAACAAGAAGAAGCGGGTGCAATTCAACGAGATTGAGAACAAGCGTGGCAAGACCTTCGCCACCTACGCCGACGAATTCGAATATCTGATTCAGGCAGGTGTGGCTATCGAGGTGAATTCTATTTCCAATCCGAGGTTTCCATTGATAGAGTCTACTATGAAGAACCTGCTGAAGTTGTATCTGAACGATGTTGGGCTATTGACCAACATTTTGTACCGTTATAATATTCGCGCCGTGCTTGACGACGAGCGGAGCATCAATCTTGGCTCTGTGTATGAATCGGTAGTGGCATCGGAGTTGCAGGCTCATGGCTACCACCTTTATTATTATGACAACAAGAGCAAGGGTGAAGTTGACTTTTTGATTGACGACTACGACCAGCTTACGGCAGTGCCAGTGGAAGTGAAGTCGGGCAAGGACTACACGCGCCACAAGGCCTTGGACAAATTCATTGGAAATCCCGACTACCACATAAAAAAGGCTGTGGTGTTGTCGAACGAAAGGGAATTCAGAACGGATGGAATCAAGGAATATATCCCCGTTTATTTCGTGATGTTTTTCCGTCCCAGCACACCGATGATGCTGTAGACAGGCCGCCTTTTTTCGTTTATCTCAGTTCCAACAAGCAAACATTCTCGACATGCTGTGTGTGCGGGAACATGTCGACGGGCTGCACGGCCATCACCTTGTAGGCCTGGTCAAGCAACTGCAGGTCGCGGGCCTGGGTGGCGGGGTTGCAGCTGACGTAGACGATCTTCTTGGCGCGGATCTTCAGCAGCTGTTCCACCACCTTCTCGGCCATGCCCGCACGGGGCGGGTCGGTGACGATGAAGTCAGGACGGCCGTTGCTCTCGATGAAGTCGTCGGTGAACACCTTGGCCATGTCGCCAGCATAGAACGTGCAATTGGTGATGCCGTTGAGTTCGGCGTTCACCTTGGCGTCGTCGATGGCGGCTTGAACGTACTCGATGCCGACCACTTTCTTCACGAAGCGCGAGAAATACTGGGCGATGGTGCCTGTGCCCGTGTAGAGGTCGTACATCAGCTCGTCGCCCTGCACGTTGGCGAGGTCGAAGGCGGTCTTGTAGAGCCTTTCGGCTTGGTAGACGTTGGTCTGGAAGAACGACACCGGCCCGATGCGGAACTTCAAGTCGTCGAAGCCTGGGCGTGGTGAGGCCATGGTCTCGATGAGATAGGGCTCACCCTTGAGGCATTCAAACGGCAAGTCGTTGATGATGTCGTTGAGCTTCGGGTTGATGACCAAGAGCAGCGACACGATTTGCGGGAAGGCCATCTCCAGGGCGGGCATCAGCTCGTGGCGCACCACCTCGTTCTCCTCGCTGATGACGAGGATGACCATGAACTCGCCCTTCGAGTTACAGCGGATAACGAGGTTGCGCAGCAGTCCCTCATGGGTACGGAAGTTGTAGTAGGGAAGATGACGCTCCAACGTGAACCTCCTGACAAACAGACGGATGTCGTTCGAAGGGTCGGCCTGCAGGTGGCATTGCTCGATGTCGACCACGCGGTCAAAGAGTTGAGGAAGGTGGAACCCCAATCCTTTGCATGCTTCTTCATTGTTGGTGCCATTGGGTGCACCATCGGTGAGCCACTTGCGATTGGAGAAAGTGTATTCCAACTTATTGCGATAGAAAAACTGCTTCTCGCATCCCAATATCGGGCGTATCTCTGGATATTCGATCTTGCCGATGCGGTCGAAATTATCCTTCACCTGTTTCTGTTTGTAGTAGGTCTGCCATTGGTAGTCCATGTGTTGCCATTTGCAGCCGCCGCAAAGTCCAAAGTGTTGGCACACAGGCTCTACGCGCTTGTCTGACCTTTTCTTGAAGTTCAAGATCTTGCCTTCAAAGAAGTTCTTTTTGCGCTTGTAGACCTCGATGTCGACCACGTCGCCGGGCACGCCAAAGGGGATGAAGACCACGCGCCCTTCGGGCTTGGCCACCGACATGCCTTCGGCACCAGCGTCGACGATTTCAACGTCTTCGATGTATTCGGGTTCTCGTTTTATTTTGTTTCTCACCATAGTCTTTGTTCTTTTAACCCTGACCCTGACCACTGACCCTGACCTTCCTGACAGTAAAGGCAGGTCATGGTCATGGTCAATGGTCATGGTCGTTAAAAATCTCCCAGGTTTTCTTCGCCTGTTCCTCAAACATCTGCATTCCGCCATACACCTTGGCGCCCCAGGTCTTGCCCAACTCCATGAAGGCGGTCTCTTTGGGGTTGTAAATCAAGTCGATGAGGATGTGCTTCTTGCCTAAGGCTTGGTAGTGAAGGTCTGGGAATTCGTCCACGTGTGGGAACATACCCACGGGGGTGGTATTAATGATAAGGTGGTTTTTCTGGAGGATGTCGTCGGTGAGGTCGTCGTAGGTGTAGTCGCCACGATCGGCACTGCGGCTGACGGTGGAGTAGGGTATCCCATTCTTTTTCAGCTCGTATTGCACCGCTTTGGAGGCACCGCCCGTGCCCAAGACCAAGGCGTGGTCGATGCTTTTTCCGTTGATGGCACGGTCAAGCAGTTGTCCGAAGCCATAAACGTCGCTATTGTAGCCTTTCAGCTTGCCATCAGTGATTTTCACCACGTTGACGGCTCCGATTTCTTTCGCCTCGGGGTCGATGTCGTCGAGCAGAGGGATGATGCTTTCCTTATAAGGTATTGTCACGTTGAAGCCGCAGAGGTCGGGATATTTGTCCATGACGTCTTTGAGCTCGTCCAACGATTTGAGGTCGAAATGCTGATAGAGGCAGTCCAAGCCTTCGTATTCGAATTTCTCGTTGAAGAGGAAGCGTGATTGCGAGTGCTTCAATGGGTGTCCGATGAGTCCGTAGCGTTTCATTTTGCGATTATTTTGACGGTTTCTCCTTCTTCGTGGCAAGCTGTTCGGTGACGATGATGATGGCTGCGCCTAACATCATGATAGCCAATGCGATGAAAAACTCAGTATTGATGGCGGGCCAATGCCATTGGTAGCCGACCACTTTCTCAGTCCCGTCCTTCAGCGCGCTTGTAATGGCGTGCTTCCAAGGCCAAATGATGGGTGTTGAGCCGAGGATGAACCCCGTCAGCAGGGCAACGGTTTGGTCGTGGAAGTTCTTGAAGATCCACGAGAGCAGGTGGGCGAAGGCCAA
>Ga0310697_10003645_pt1 | contig 15505 bp, 9 predicted proteins | sample 172DNAGHGlowgp2_FD_203883 | JGI IMG/M metagenome (GOLD analysis project Ga0310697, IMG submission 203883) | Sheep rumen microbial communities from Palmerston North, Manawatu-Wanganui, New Zealand - 1728 DNA GHGlow gp2 (v2) (version 2) | ecosystem: Host-associated > Mammals > Digestive system >... | reverse complement strand
TCGATGCAGATTCCGGGGAACTCATAAGCCATCACGAATTCGAGGCGAACAAGTACCCGTTCATGGTCCACGCCGAAATCAACGCTCTCCACTACGCCCGCGGAAAAGTTCCAGCCGGTTCCAAGCTTTACGTCATCGGATTCCCATGCGAACGCTGCGCTTTGGACGTAAGCCTCTCCGGCGTTGCCGAAGTTTTCGTGACCAAGGACGACTACGACCCGAAATCTACGTTGAACAACAGCCGTGACACGGCTTATTACATGTTCGCGCAGGCAGGAATTATCGTGACACTCTGCGGCAAAAGAATCAAGCCCATTGTGTCAAAACCTGTGAAGAAATAAAGCATAGGCGGGCTATTTTTAGCGATACAAGATGGCGATTCCCGAACGGAGTCGGGAATGACAAAACAAGTTACAGTTGCTTCTGAATTTCGCTGGCGAGTTCAACACCCAAGTTTTTGGCTTGTTGAACGCAATCCGCAGAATTTAAATCAACCGAGCCCGAGTATTCAGCACGGAGTAATCGGCTAGATTTTTCATCCCAGTAAATGCCCCGAATTTTTAAGGTCCGCGCATTCTCTTTGCAAGCGCCACGATTTTCAGCACTATTATCGCAAATAAATTCTGCAAAGCTCGCCACCGGGAATTGACAGCCAGCGTTGAGCGCCTTCAAGTAAGACATTTCCGCAGAAGCGATACAATAAGTCGCGACATCATTTACTCGAGCGAGAATCTGCGAAAGCGATTCGGAAACTTCACTGGATCCTTCGCGTTGCTCAGGATGACGAACGCAGAACGATTCTTGAGGTGCTTCATCATTCAATGTTTCAATTGCAAGGATTCCTTGACCACTAGCAGGGAGAACTTGTTCCGTGCTAAAGTATTCCGTCACTTGTTCAGCAAGGCCCATGCGCTTGAGGCCCGCCGCCGCAAGCACTACGCCATCGAGTTCTGCAAGTTTACCAATGCGAGTCTGGATGTTCCCACGAATCGGCACATATTCCAAATCCGGGCGAAGAGCTTTCAACTGCACCACACGACGAATGCTTCCCGTCCCAACGCGAGCACCCGCAGGCAAATCCATAAAATGAACGCCAGCCGCACCATCACGTGAAAGAAATGCATCACGAGGATCTTCGCGTTTCAGAACCGCAGCAAGTTTAAATTCCGGCAAAACCTCGGCAGGCATATCCTTCAAGCTGTGAACAGCAATATCTGCACGACCTTCTAAAAGAGCAACTTCCAGTTCCTTGATGAACACGCCCTTGCCGCCAAAACTTGAAAGCGACTTGTCCAAACGGCGGTCACCTTCCGTCGTCATGGAGACAAGTTCATAAGACAACTCCACATTCTGCGCAGAATTCGCCGCGACAATAGCTTCGGCGGCCATCGTCGTCTGGGCTAAAGCCAAAGCACTTTTGCGAGTCGCAATACGAAGTTTCATTGTCGCCCCCTAATTGCATTCACGAAGACATTTCAAATACGTCAACACGTCTTCGGCTGAATTCGAGTCTTTTACTTTGTACAAGTAGTCATTCGCCATCTTTTTAGCAAACCGTTCGTACATCATCTGAATGCGTTTCTTGTCCGCATCGGACACTTCCGGAAGCGAGCGCAGCAATTTCTCCGACTCTTCATTTGCAGTCGCCACCATCTTTTCCGCAAAGACGTGAATGTTCTTCGCGATATCGTCCATACGATACCACTGCATAAAATCTTCGATGCCTTCTTGCAAAATCTTTTGTGCCGCTTCGAGTTCAATCATTCTCAAACGACGGTTTTCAGACACAATTTGTTCCAAATCATCGACACAAACATATTGCACACCGGGCAAGTCCCCGATTGAAGGTTCCGCATTACGCGGGTTCGCAAGATCAACGACGAGACGTTTCGAAGAGGCCATCGCAGCAGACGAAACTTCACTGGGGCCTTCGCGATGCTCTGGATGACACAGAGCAATCGCTTTTTCAAATTCTTCCTTCGTGATAATCGGTTCCTGACTAGCGCTGCAAAGAATAAGCACATCGCTCTTTCCCACAACACTGTAGCGGTCTTCAAATCGAACCGGAGTCAAAACATCACCAAACTTTTCGGCATTCGCAAACGTCTTGCTGCTCGCAAAAATCTTGGTCGTATTCTCTTGTACGTACTTCAGCATCAGCGAACCCATTTCGCCGAGACCTACAATATAAACCGTACGATTTTCAAGGTCGTCAAATGTCTTTTGAACCTGCTTCATCGCCAAGAATGGGATATTGCAACTGAGCTTGCTCAGGTTCGTTTCGGTCTTGATACGCTTAGTCGTGTGGATTGCACTTTGAAAAAGTTTGTTCAAGCTATTGCCAGTCGCCTTGAGCTGGTGTGCTGTTTCATAAGCACGGTCAATCTGATGCAGAATTTGGTCTTCACCAATAGCCACAGAATCAAGCCCGGCACACACATTCAACACATGATGGACAACTTCCTCGCCCGTTTTCGTGTAGAAGAACTTTGCAAAGTCATCATAGTTCTGATGCGCAAGACCACAAACATAACGAACCAACTCCGCAGTATCCAGGTCGCGGTCGCACGCCACATAGACTTCGGTGCGATTGCATGTGGCAAGAATCAAAAGTTCGTCAAACGGAGAGTGACTCAACGCCTCGGTCTTGACGTCCATCGGGATGTAAAACTTTTCGCGGATTGCGATTTCAGCCACCTTGTGGCTCATTCCTGCCATGTAAATCTTGCGCATGATTCAAAGATAGAAAATCGACCATTCCTATTCATCAAAATAAGAAACCAAAATCCATTTTTAAACGAAAAACACCTTTTTTAATGGTTTTATTCCATTATTTTATTTATATTAAGTGCAGTTTTTATCATATTCGAGAACTTTATTAAATGATTAAAAGAACCTTAATTGCTGCAATTATTTCGTTATTTTTCGGTTCGCACGCAAATGCATGGGAGAACACTAACGAAGCGCAGATTGCAAAATCTGACGTGAGCATGATTAATACAGTCGAACCCAAAGACACACTAAAGCACCATAGCATTTCTGTTTCATACGGAATTTTCGCAATTACTGATTTTGCCGCAGCGGGAGCATCTGCATCCGTAAGTATTTTTTCTTTAGGGACACAAAAGGTATCTACATCCATACCTGGTGCATTTTCTATAGATTACGGCTACAAGTTTAACGAAGTTGTGGAATCGGGACTTGTCTTTAACTATGCACATTCAATAGAAGATTGGTCCGTATATACAATCATGCCAAAAATCAAGTTGAATATCAATTACGGAGGCTTTGTAAACCCATTCGTTGAATTGGACGGAGGCATATCCATCATGGATAAAGGAGTGATTCCCATGTTTCACCTCACCTTTTTGGGGCTTGAATTTGGGAAAACAATTCCACTTACTCTCGGATTGTTATCTTTTGGCCAACGAGGAATATTTTATATCGGTTTAGGTCACAGATTCTAAAAAGAATATCAAGCAAAAAATTCAAAGCTTGTTTTCTTAAGCTCACGCACAGAAGATAGCACGACATAATCGACGGGAGTCGATTGCAGTTCGTTTAAAGATTTCACGCAGTCCGCGATATATTGGTCAAGTTGGTCCGCAGAATTTGCATGCATCATCGCATACAAATTGTACGGAAATCCTTCAAATGTTGGACGCTCGTAACAATGAGAAATATAATGCTTTTTTGCAAGAACAAGAGCTTTACTGGATTTTTCACCTTTCGTGCAACGCACTTCAAGGTCAGAATGACGCAGGGTTGATGAACTCGTCAAGCCATTTTCGTCTAAACGAAAGCAGACCATCGCATTAAATGCAAAGCCCGCATTTTGGTGGCGGATAATCGCACCAAAGCGGCGCATTCTTTTTGACGCAAGATCTTCACGAAGGTCATCACAAGAAACGCCCCAGTCCTTGAACGGAGTAAGCGTATGCGGAAGATCCCCACATGCAACGCGAATACGCGACTTGTCCGCATCTGTCAATGCGCCCGCTGGAGGTAGCATCACCTTCGGTTCGCAATGACAAACTTCGCGACTCTCGCCTCGTTCACCATCATTTTTTTTGCAATCACTGTCTACTGGAGCTTCAACCTTCATCACCGTATTGATTTTGTATTTCTTGGTGGCGGAGAGCACATGAACGTCGTGCAATTTCGTTTTTGCACAAACACGTTCCACAACCGTCTCAATAGCCGCCTCATTTTCTGCAATGACGGTAAACCAAACGTTGTATTCGTGACTGCGGATGTAATTGTGCGTAATCGCGGGTTCGCCCATCACGACCGTGGCAAACTTTTCCATCGGAGTTTCATCGTGCGATTCAGTCGAAAAATCTTGTGACGACGTCGGCACCTTCCCTGCGCAAAGTCTCGAAATGAAGCCTAACTTCTTGGAATCATACACGCCACCGATACGGCGAATCACACCCGAAGCACGCCGCATTTCAACAGCATCAAAAACTTCTTGTTCTGACACAACAGAGTTCGCGCATTTTTTGTCGGCATCGATTTCGCCATCACAATTCAACATTTCCGCAAGCGTTTTATACGGGCGTTCCACCAGCGGAAAACCGTCTTGAATCAAATCGAGAATTTGCTGTTCAAGTTCCGACATAAGCATCTGTTAACGCACTGGATCCTTCGACTCCGTTACACTCCGCTCAGGATGACATGCTCTAAGTTCCAAGCTCTACCAACTAAGCTCTCACAGCCCAATTTCTTCATCCGTCAAATAGCAGGCCGGATCTTCGGCCCAGAAGTCGCCTGTCACCGCCTCGGCACGCGTGCGGAAGTTGCCATTGCACAAATTCAGGAAAGCGCACTTCGGACAACGTCCCTTCAAAAGCGGCTTACGGTCCTTGAGTCCCGCCATAATCGGGTTCGACAAGTCCGTCCAAATGTCGCCAAAGCTACGCTCGCGAACATTCCCGAGCGTAATATATTGCGTAAACTGGTCCGGATGCACGTTGCCGACGCTATCGATATTGCCAAACGCCATACCACTGCGGTTTCCGCCGTTGCGTTGAATCAGCTCCAAAACCTTTTCTGCAAGCGCCGGGTCTTCACGTTTCATGCGCTGGTACAGATAAACGGCATCCGCATGGTTATCGACTGTCAAAATTTCCTTGTTCACGCCGCGCTTCTTGAAATCCAAAGTGCGATTGATAATCAAGTCCATCGCCTTGCGGCTTTCTTCGTGATTCAAGTCGTTAGCCACCATCGCAGAGCCACGACCGCTATAAACCAAGTGATAGAAGCACACGCGGTCAATGTTCTCGGCTTCGAGCAAATCGAAAATTGCATTCAGGTCCTGCACGTTGTAACGTGTAATCGTGAAGCGCAGCCCGACCTTCTGGCCCGTCGCCACGCAGTTGCGGATACCGCGCAAAGCCAGCTGGTACGCGCCCGGTTTACCGCGGAACTTGTCGTGAGTTTCTTCACAACCGTCCAAGCTGATGCCCACATAGCCTACGCCCATCGCCTTAAGTTTCTGAGCTACATCAGGCGTAATGCAGGTGCCGTTCGTCGAAATCGTCGGGCGGATACCCTTGCTTGCCGCGTAGTTTGCAAGTTCAAAAAAATCCGGGCGCAAAAGCGGTTCGCCACCGCTGAACAAAAGCACCGGCACATTGAATTCCGCCAACTGATCAATAAGCTTGATTCCCTCTTCGTGCGAAAGCTCATTCTGGTACTTAATAGCCTCGGAACGCGCATAGCAATGCACACACTTCAAGTTGCAAGTCTTCGTGCAATTCCAAACAACCACGGGACCGCGCCCCGCCCCCACGCCATTTTTCGCAGCATGAGCATGTGGTTCGTAACGGAGAGAATCCCCAAAATTCGGGGCATCCATCAAAAGCTTAGTGATACTGATCATGCGCCCAAATTTAGAAAATTTTCTCTATGTCAGAAATACACTCCATAGTTCGGTCGCATTTTCATATTGCGGCCTTTGGCATCGAACTTGGGGGTAATTTTTTTCTTCAACGGCGCCGGGGCAATCGTCTTGCGGATTCCGCTTCTTCCATCGCCAGGACCATCCTTACCATTTACATTGAGCAAGACCTTTTCGTAATATTCGTTAGCAAAATAGAAATTAGCGAGATATAAATTCTGCACTTCAGGATAAACTTGTTGATAGGATTTATTTTCTATCAATCCATAAAAGACTCTATAGTTGTCATTATAGAAATATTGGCTGTTCATAAACATGCCACTGATAGTGTGTCCGTTTCCATAGATGATTCCAGCAAAAGTATTTTTGTAATTCATTGGACTCCAATCAATATAATTGGCGTTATTCATATCTTCGTTCACAACAATATCATTCATGATTTTGATACAAGATTTTATCGGCGGTTTTTCGCTTAACACACTATTTGCAATTTCGTCAAAATAGAACAATTCATGAACGTTTGTTACAAGATAACAGCAATCAGCATCCGTTGCCGGTTTTTGGGGAGCATAAGTCCAATCAGCCTTGAATTCGATTTCATCATTTTTTGAATTAACAAAATAAGTTCGATCAAAATCGCCAGGTTCATTCAATATAGCACCATCCGTGCCAAGCCAGCCATGGAAAAGGTATCCCTCACGCGTTGGGCTTTTAAGCGTAATCGTTTCACCGTTCAGAGTTTTGTCCGGGTTCTTCGCATCTCCCATAGTACCACCGACCAAATTGTACGAAATCTTGATTTCACGGGCACTCCATTTGGCGTAAAGAACGATATCTTCGGTGTTTCCCGTGGGCAGTTCTGTCACTGCAGTCGTAAAGGCAGAATCCGAGTACCAACCCACAAAAGTCTTCCCGCTCTTCGTGGGCTGTTTCAACACAAATGTTGCAGAATCCGCATAACGGTAAACCGGATTCCGATTCAACACAGAAGAATACGAGCCGTCATTCACATAGGTAATGGAATATCCATTTTTCCACTTGGCAAAAAACTTCTTATTTCCTTTATCCGTAGCAAGGATTTTTTCTACCGGTGTTACAAAGTTCGAATCGGCAAACCAACCTTCAAAAACATCACCATCCTTTGACGCAGGCTTCAACAGAACCTCTTGCTCAGGCTTGTAATAGCTCGGATTAACAGAGTCATTGACGCCACCGGCCAAATCATACGCAATATCGTAATACACGCCTTTCAATTTCGGATAAGCGTCCTTCCCGACCTCCTGCGTCCAGATGGGGCTACTAGAGCCCTTCACGAGTTTTTCAAGAACAGTTCCATCGGAAAAAGCGGTAACAGATGCAGCGTTCGCTTCAAATTCTTCATTAGTATAGGAATCGAGATAAAAAGTATTTTCAACAACGACCTTCCAGTTCGGAAAATCTTGACACTGAGTCTCACCTTTTTGGCTGATTGCCGAAAAATTCTTCTTCGCCTCAGCAATTCCTGCAAAGAAGGTATTTTTGAAAACGGCAAAATCAGTCCCGCCAACAAGACCGCTTCCGCGATTACCAACTAAACGCCCAGCAAAATAAGCGTTTTCTACAGTTACCGCATTATAGTTATTGTCATAAGTGTTGGCTGCACGAGGAGCTTTTCTTATTGGAGCATCAAGAGGGTATTCCGAACAGTAGTCTTGTTGAGCACGGGCGTGACCGACAAGGCCTCCGACATAGCGGCCCCTGCTATCCAAAGTAGCCGTACTATATACATTCTTCAGTGAAATTCCAAAACCTAGCGTATTTGCAACAAAAGAACCCACATAATCATCGCCAGCAAAATAGGAATCAATGATTCCTAAATTTTGGATTAAAGCATTATAATCGCCTACAGCAACATTAACAAGTCCAACATTTCCATATAAGCCCGAGATTGTGTGACCATTCCCTTCAATGACGCCCATAAAATTCCCAAAAGGTTTCCACCAGTAATGGGTTCCCTCATTCGGGGTTCCATCGGCAGCCAAAAGGTTCTTGTTGACGACGATATCATTTTCGATGGAAACACAAATTTGTTTATTTTTGCGCATTAAACTATCAGAGGCTTTCACAGCACCGTAGAGTTCAGCTGCATCGTGAACCAGCATACATCCCGACTCGTTCTGTTGAGGGATTTTCGCCTTCACACCCCAGCGAGCATAGAGAGACAGTCTTCCTTTTTGGGGGCGGGTGAGAGAAATGACAGGATCCGTATAGGTGATTGCTTTATGATCGTAAGGAGATGAATCAAAAAACCAGCCCAGAAAGTCGGCACCGTCTTTAGTGGGCGGGAAAAATTTAATCGAAGGATAATCCGAGCGAGTGCTATATAAATAAGAAGATAAGTTTTCAGGATTGTTCTTTCCACCCTGCAAATCGTAATCAATATAAATCGTATCCCCAACTACGGCAAAAGCGTTCCCAACAATCAGCAAGCCCAAAAGAGCATAAAAAAACTTCGACATATTCTCTCCCTTGATATAAAACAATCATCCACTCGCTCATCAATATACATATAAATCCAACCTAGAACTGGATTTATCCATGCTTTTTAAAACATGTTTTTCAAAATTAACGAAAGTGCGATTATTATGCTACAGCAATAGTTTTATATGCTACGATGTAGATCAATCCGCATTCTGTTGCAGAACATTTTCGATTTAGAAGATCACTTTAAAAGTTTAAAAAACTCGCTAAACTTCACGGCTTTTAAAACTTCGACTTCTATTCCGCGGCGTCAAATGACGTAGCACTTTTTTATTCCCGGCATGCACGGGCATGACTTTCTGGGTTGCAGAAAGGGAATCTTCTATTCTGTTTTCGCCAAGAGGACGAAATTGTCCCGTTAAGAGATTGTGGTCAATCGCCATAGGAGCTCCTAATGTTTTTGATGGTGATATAGGCAATATATATAATTTTTTTGATTACAAAGTTAAATCCGGGGGAATCACTTGCCAAAGCTCCCCACATTTCATATATTTTTGGCATGAAATTCGTAGCAAGCATCAACTTCTGGTGGTGGCAGGCCCTATAGTTAGGAGTCTGGTATTTTTGGTACGGTTTTCAAAAGAAGCAGGCTCCTCAAAGGGAGCCAATTTTTTTGCGAAAATTTTGGAAACCCGACAAAGAACCTGAAACTGACGCAAACTACAACAAAGAAAGGAATACAAAATGAGAAACTCGCTCAAACTCGACGGCCAGGTCAAGACTTACCTCAAAGAAGACGAACTCCCGAAGGCATGGTACAATGTCCGTGCCGACATGAAGAAGAAGCCCGCTCCGCTCCTGAACCCCGGTACAGGCAAGCCGGTGACCTTCGAAGACCTGCAGCCCGTGTTCTGCGACGAACTCATCAAGCAGGAACTCGACAACGAGACCCCGTACATCGAAATTCCGGAAGATATCCGCACGTTCTACAAGATGTACCGTCCGTCTCCGCTCGTTCGTGCCTACTTCCTCGAACAGGCTCTCGGCACTCCGGCCCACATCTACTACAAGTTTGAAGGCAACAACACCTCGGGCTCCCACAAGCTCAACTCCGCCATCGCTCAGGCCTACTACGCCAAGAAGCAGGGCCTCAAGGGCGTGACCACCGAAACGGGTGCTGGCCAGTGGGGCACCGCTCTTTCGATGTCCAGCGCTTTCTTCGGACTGGACTGCCAGGTTTACATGGTGAAGGTTTCTTACGAACAGAAGCCGTTCCGCCGCGAAGTCATGCGCACCTACGGTGCCTCCGTGACGCCGTCCCCGTCCATGACGACCGACATCGGCCGCAAGATCAACGCCGAATTCCCGGGCACCACTGGTAGCCTCGGCTGCGCCATCTCCGAAGCCGTGGAAGCCGCCGTGAAGCAGCCGGGTTACCGCTATGTTCTCGGTTCCGTGCTGAACCAGGTGCTCCTCCACCAGTCCGTAATCGGTCTCGAAACGAAGGCCGCTCTCGACAAGCTCGGCGTGAAGGCCGACCTCATCATCGGTTGCGCCGGCGGTGGTTCTAACCTCGGTGGTCTCGTGAGCCCATTCATCGGTGAAAAGCTCCGTGGCGAAGCCGACTACGATATTCTCGCTGTGGAACCGGCAAGCTGCCCGAGCTTCACTCGCGGTAAGTACGCCTACGACTTCTGCGATACCGGTAAGGTTTGCCCGCTCGCCAAGATGTACACTCTCGGCTCCAGCTTCATCCCGTCTGCTAACCACGCCGGTGGCCTCCGCTACCACGGCATGAGCAGCATCCTCTCTGAACTCTACGATCAAGGCCTGATGCGTGCAACGTCCGTGGAACAGACCAAGGTGTTCGAAGCAGCCAAGCTCTTCGCCCAGACCGAAGGCATCCTCCCGGCTCCGGAATCTAGCCACGCTATCCGCGCTACAATCGACGAAGCCCTCAAGTGCAAGGAATCTGGCCAGGCCAAGAACATCGTGTTCGGCCTCACCGGTACGGGTTACTTCGACATGGTTGCCTACCAGAAGTTCAACGACGGCGAAATGAGCGACTACATCCCGACGGATGAAGATATCGCCAAGAGCCTCGCCCAGCTTCCGAAGGTGTAACGAAACTTGGCAACTATGTTGCCTTAGTTGAGTCATCCTGAGGCGAAGTCGAAGGATCCAAAAATTTAAACAGAAACGTCCAGCACATCGCTGGGCGTTTTTCTAAATTCTAGACATCAAATTAGAGCTCCGCGACGCGTCAATCGCATCACATCAGTTCATAAACCTGGTTATTTCACATTATGATCATTTGTCCTCATTGTGGCGCTGAACTTAAGAAAGGCGCAAAGTTCTGCCCCCACTGCGGGAGCGACAAGAACACCGGTTGGAAAGAAGGCGCCGAATATAGCGACCTTGACCTCCCCGACTACGAAGAAATTTTGGAAAACGAATTCGGTGACGATCCAAATAGTCCCTACGCCAAAAAGAAAAACGCAAACCCGTTCGGCATTATTGTAGCAACCATTGTCATCATTGCGTTTATAACAGCTATGATTTTGTAAGCCGCACAGGCATTCCGAAAATATCACGCCTCAAGCGTTTCTTCGAGATTCTTGAGGCTCGCTTCGGCTTCGGTAAAATCGTAATCGTCCACTTGATTGTGCAATTTCTGCAAAATTGTCTCCTGCTCCTGCGAGAACATGATTTCTTCAAGCGATTCCAGAATGCGTTTGCAAAGCGTCGAAGAACAAGATTCAACCGCAGGCTTGAGTTCTTCAATCGCCTGTTTCAATTTTTCATTCGCTTCCGGATCGATATGCTTGATAACGACAGCCGCATTGGACTGTTCCGACGCAATGTTCTGCATGACAATCTTTAAATCATCAATAAGTTCTTCGAGAGCCTTCTCGAACGCCAAAAAGTCAGTATAGTTGCGTTCCTTTTTCAACAAGGAATTTTCAAGGATGAGCCCAAGCGTCTGAACGTGATACGAACCGATCGTTCCGCACAAGCCCTTGATTGTATGGACGTTGCGAGCCAGTTCATCAAATTCGGAATTTTCAAAAGCTGTTTTCAACTTCTGTATCTTGCCGTCGTAATCACGGACAAAGCCCTGCAAAATCTTGAAATACAAGTTGCGGTTGTCGTTCGAATGATACAGCCCCGCCGCGGCATCGAAATGCCGAACTTTCTGGAACAGCGTAACGGTGTTGTCATCGCTACTGACTGGTTGCGATTCAGGTTCATCAGTTGTCTGTACAATAGGAGTCTTGTCGGCAAGCGGCAAGTACTTTGCCAGTTCACTAAACAGCAGTTTCGGGTCAATCGGCTTTGCGATGTAAGAGTTCATGCCCGCATTGATGCAATCGTCTCGATCTTTCTGGAAAGCCCTTGCGCTCATGGCAATAATCGGCACATTCTTGAAATATTCATCCGGACGCTTACGAATTTCAGCAGTAGCGTCGAGACCGTTCATGACAGGCATCTGGATATCCATCAAGACCAAGTCAAACGCATTTTTCTTGAGAAGTTCCAACGCCATTTTACCATCGTTGGCAACCATCGTGGTAAGCCCCACGCTATTCAAAAGCGACACCGCCAGTTCCTGGTTCATTTCGTTGTCTTCAACGAGAAGAATCTTGGCCTCTTTAAAGAACACTTTATTCTTCTCGGTCTTGACGGTCTTTTGATATGTGAGTTTTTCACCGATGGATTCTTGCATAGCGCTAAGCAAAGAACTTATCTGTAGCGGCTTCGACACACAACTATTGAATCCCATTTCTTCGGCAAGGTGGTAATTCTTTTCGTCAAAATGGATGGGATGCATCAAGATTTTTGGAATCTTTTTCATCTTGATCGGAAGACCTTGCACAAAATCAAAGCCATTCAGAATCGGCATCTCGTAATCGACAATAAAGAGGTCATAAGGCGTCTCGCCCGCTTCGTCATGAGCTTGAATCAAGTCCAAAGCCTCGTCAACAGAGCCAGCCTCCTCGACCACGCAGCGCAATTTCGTCAAGTAATGGCGCAGTACCTCACGCAGTTTTCCGCAATCATCCACCAGCAAGACATTCTTGTTCCGGAACAGAGAAACAGATTTCCACTTGGGAACACTTGCCTGCTGAGCAATCGGGAGCATCAAGGAGAAATAGAACCTAGAGCCTTTTCCGTATTCGCTTTCCACTTGAAGTTCACCGCCCATGAGTTCTACAAGCGATTTCGAAATTACAAGCCCGAGCCCAGTTCCGCCGTACTTGCGTGTAATCGAGCCATCGGCCTGCGTAAATGCGGTAAAGAGGACGTTCAACTGATCGTTCGTCATACCGATACCCGTATCGATGACACTGAACGAAAGCTTTACGTTATTTCCAATAACCTGTTCCTGCTTGATTTGCAGCGTTATGCTACCGCTTTCCGTAAACTTGGTTGCATTATTGATTAAGTTCGTAAAGATTTGGGACAAGCGAAGCGGGTCACCCATCAAGATTTCAGGGATTTCAGGATCCATATCGACAATCAATTCGATAGGTCTCTGCGCAATTCGAACCTCGGCAAGCGTCGTGACTTCGTTGATGACATCTTGCAAAATGAGTTGTGTAATTTCGAGTTCCTGCTTTTTGGCTTCAATTTTCGAGAAGTCCAGAATGCTGTTGATAATCCTCAAAAGCGACGTCGCCGCATGGCTGATGCGTTCAATGAACCCTTGCTGTCGTTCGTCCAACTTCGTTTCTTGAATCAGATGCGCCATGCCGATAATCGCATTCATCGGCGTCCTGATTTCGTGGCTCATGTTGGCAAGGAACTCGCTCTTGGCTTGCGTCGCCTGTTCTGCGATTTCTCGAGCCGCGACAACTTCCGAAATATCAATCATCGAAAGCATGTAGCCGACAATGGAATCCTGGACCTTGAGCGTACAGGCTTCGCCACGGAACCACGTTTCCGTATGCGAATCCAAAGTCTGGAGCATGAACGTGTCTTTCCAAACAACTTGTTCGTCAAACGTTTTCTGCAGGGATTTGACAACATCTTCTGGCATTCCACATTTGGGCAATTTTTCAAGCGATTGTCCAATGACATCTTTCCAATCCATCACAAGATAATCGGCCAGTTGCTTGGACATATACTTGACTTTGCGGTTCTTGTCAAAGATGACGAGAATGGAATTACCCGCCGAAAGCATAATCGTATCGAGAATCGTATCTTTCTGGATGCCGCTCGTTTCATCGGAAATGAGGAACAGATAACGTATAGAGCCATCATCCTCGACTAAGAACTGGAATATGACTTTCCACCAGGCATCTTCACCCGTACAGCTCCTGACCGGTATGATGATTTGTCGTTCGCTAGCGTGCATTTTGCCGCCTTTCGAAACTTTATAGACAAACTTTTTAAACTGTTCCGAATGGAAGAACTTCCATAAGATTTCGCCACGGACATCTTCGCCGTTGTTAAAAAATTCCGCAATGTACGCACTGGCATGGAGAATGTCAAACGTTTCGTTTGTAAGGATTATCCTAAAGTTATCGCTCCCCAAAAGTGTCTCGAACATGGTACTGGAGCTCACGCTATCGTTCAAATCTTTCTGGATAAAGAACTTGAACAAGAAATGCACAATGAGCGCCGTAAGGGCCACAAGGGCAAGCACGACAAGCGCCACCACGAATATAATGGCATGCATGTTTTCTTGGACCTTGGCCACCACCTTATTCTTCTGAATCACATGAATTATGTAGCACGGAGCATTCTTTAGCGAAGTCACCAAGAAAATCAGTTTGCGATTTTCCACATCCGTCTTTTCAAAACGCGTCACGCCACCGGCAGTCAATTTACCGCGTTTGATATTGTCCTGCACCATGCTCAAAAGATTCGCAACCGAATCCATCACGATTTTATGGAGGTTCGTCTCGTACGGGAAATACGTAAACAAGCTGTCGTTCTCGGAACTCACGAGCATCGTGATGCCGCCTTCGGTCTTTGCAAAGTCCCCCATCAGCTGGCGAACTTTTTGCAAGTCGATATCTTCAGCGACAGCCCCCATGAATTTTTCATTTTTATCCCACAGCGGATACGAATACGTCAATACACGCTTTTTGGCCTTCTCGTTGATTTCGGGACCCGTGATAGCAAGTCCTTTGCTTCGTGACGCTTCGAGATACCACGTCTTTGTCCTAAATTCCTTTTTATCTTCGTCAAGCTTGAAGTCCCTCGCCGAAATGTATTTGCCGCTCATGTTGCCGTAATACGTATCGACAATATACGGAGACGACATGAGGTTCTTTTTCAGGACCTTTTTTATTTCACTTTCCTTGGTGTACTGGATAATTTCCGGGATAGGCTTGAACTGCTTTTCCAACTTAGAGAAAAACAGTTCCATGTCAATGACAACTTTATCCTGGAATTTCACTTCGGACGAACTGTACGAAGCCGAAATCAGCGTTGATTTTAGGTAATACGAAAAAACAAACACCAACGCGATGGTAAATACGAGCATCGGTATGGTATAGACTATCGAAATGCGCCAGCTGAGATGTCGGCGTTTCTCATTTAGCGGACTGTGATGTGTCAAGCCGTATTATCCTCGGAAGCCTTATCTTTAAATTGTTCATAAATATCCGGCAACTGCTCCGAAATGGCGAGGAAAGCATCGACAACGTCCGGGTCGAACTGCGTCCCGCGACCCTTGATGATTTCCTGAACAGCCACCTTGTGCGGATACGGGTCTTTATACGGTCTTTTCGACACAAGGGCGTCATAGACATCGGCGACAGCCATGATACGCGCCCCAATAGGGATATCGTCAGCCTTCTTGTGGTTCGGGTATCCTTCGCCATTCCAGTATTCGTGGTGTCCCAGAGCCATATCCGCAGCAATTTTCACCATCGGGCTGTCGTGCAATTCCTTGGTCGCTTCGAGTAAGACATCGTAACCCATCTGCGGGTGCTGCATCATGATTTGGCGTTCATCTTGCGTGAGACTTCCCGGCTTACGCAAGATGCGGTCGTGGATTCCCACCTTGCCAATATCGTGAAGCGGGGCCGCCGTAGCAAGATTTTCGATGTATTCCGGAGTGATGACATTTTCGAATTTCGAATTTTTTCGAAGTTCTTCTGCAATGCGCTGGACAATAATCTGTGTACG
>Ga0310697_10003644_pt1 | contig 15506 bp, 11 predicted proteins | sample 172DNAGHGlowgp2_FD_203883 | JGI IMG/M metagenome (GOLD analysis project Ga0310697, IMG submission 203883) | Sheep rumen microbial communities from Palmerston North, Manawatu-Wanganui, New Zealand - 1728 DNA GHGlow gp2 (v2) (version 2) | ecosystem: Host-associated > Mammals > Digestive system >... | reverse complement strand
AGCGACGAGGCCAGCAAGGCGATAGCGAGGGCAAGGCTATGTTTCTTCATCATCTTCCTGCTTGTTTGGACTTGCAAAAATAATTAAAAAACGCCCATTTACGGCACTTTTTTACTAACTTTGCCCTCCCATTTTTAAATCACTTCAACATGAAGAACTGTTCAGTCGTTTTGACGCTCCTCGCCCTGGTCGCTGCCACCTCGTGCACCCAGGAACGGGCGGACGTGGGCCGGCTCGTGGAGAACTATGCCCTGGTGACCATCCCTGCCCCGGACCTGACGGGAATCACCGACAACGGAAAAGAAGTCCTGAAACTGTATCGCAAAGCCGCCGACGAGGTGGACAAGATCTATTGGCAGCAGTATTTCGGAGACGGAGAGGCCTTCCTCGGCTCCCTGACGGACCCTTCCGAAAAACTCTATGCCGGCATCAACTACGGTCCCTGGGACCGCATCGACGGGAAGCCCTTCCTGCCCGGATACGGCGCCCGGCCCGAAGGCGCCTGCTTCTACCCCTCGGACATGACCGCGGAGGAGTTCGACGCCTGGGGCGATCCCGACAAGAAAAGCCCCTACACGCTCGTCCAGCGGGCTGCCGACGGTTCCCTGAAGACCGTCTGGTACCATGACGCCTATGCCGATATCCTGGCCAACGTGGAGGGCCACTTGAACCGGGCCGCAGACGTCACGATCAAGGAAAGCGTCCGGCACTATCTCCTGGAGATGGTCAAGGGACTCAAGACGGACGATTACTACGACAGTTACAAGGCCTGGCTGGAGATGGAAGACAGCAAGATGGACCTCGTCATCGGCCCGATCGAGGCGGTGGACGACGCCCGCTACGGCACAAAGGCCTCCTACGGGGCGTATGTGCTCCTGAAGAACCTCCAGCGGACCGACGAACTCAGCGCCATCTCCGCCCGCATGCCCGAGTTGCAGCAGATGCTGCCCGGCGACGCGGCCGACCACGATTTCACGCCGGGTGCGAATTCCGACATCTTCTCCTGCAACGTGCTCTACTGCAGCGGCTACACCAATGCCGGATTCAAGGTCATCGGCATCAACTTCCCCTATGACGCGAAGATCCAGGAGGAACTGGGAACCCGCACCATCATCTTCGACAACATCATCCGCGAGAAGTTCAACCGCACGGTCCATCCGGTGGGCAACGTGCTCCTGGAGGAGGTCTATCAGCCCCACCTGGACGCCAGCGCCTTCTACTGGACCATCGTCTTCCGCGAGATTGCGAAGGGACTGGGCGTGAAGGAGACGGTCAATGGCAAGGGTACGGTGGCGGAAGCCCTCGGAAACGAGGCCCTCGTCATCGAGAAGGCCAAGTCCAACGTGCTGGGTGCCTGGCTGTGCGCCCAGGAGGCGGAAGCCTACCACATCTCCGCCCTCTTCCAGAAAGAGGACGTCCTGACCACCTTCGTGACCAACACCATCCGTTCCACCCGTTTCGGCGCCGCGGACCCGACGGGCATCGCCAACATCATCGTCTATAACTACCTGCTCGAAAGCAAGGCCATCACCTGGAATCCTTCCGGCCGGTACAGCATCGACTATGACAAGACCTGGCAGGCCCTCGAGACCCTTGGCGCGGAGATCCTCCGCATCCAGGCCCACGGTGACATCGACGCGGCCCGCACCTGGATCGCCAAATACGGCGTCGCCGGTCCCGAGAGCCTGTCCGACAAGCGGGCGCTGGAGAGCGCGGGAATTCCCGTGGACATCCGCTTTTCCTATGAATAAACTTCCCAAGCAAGCCTAACGATACCATGTTCAAGAATTTCACCGGTTTCAACCTGGTCGAACAAATGCATAAGCTGCGTCAGAAAAACAGACTCAGCTCCGCCATCCTCAAGAAAAAGAGCCTCGGGCTCATCTTTGTCGCCATCACCGTCCTCATCCTCTGGTTCCTGCCCACGGAATCCTTCGGGATCGACGGTCTCACGCAGGTCCAGCAGCGGATCATCGCCATTTTCGTCTATGCCACGCTGATGTGGGTCCTGGAACTGGTTCCCGCCTGGGCGACCTCGGTTTCCATCATGGTCCTGCTCCTGCTCTGCACATCCGATTCCGGCATCAAATGGATCTGCAATCCCGACACCGCCGGCCAACTCCTCAGTTACAAGCAGGTCATGGCCAGTTTCGCGGATCCCGTCGTGATGCTCTTCATCGGCGGTTTTGTCCTCGCCATCGCCACCACCAAGACCGGCCTGGACGTCCACCTCGCCCGGGTGCTGCTCACCCCCTTCGGCAAGAAGAGCGAGAACATCCTCCTGGGCTTCATGCTGGTGACCGCCCTGTTCTCCATGTTCATCAGCAACACGGCCACCACGGCCATGATGCTCACCTTCCTCACCCCTGTATTCAAGCAGCTTCCCGAGGCCGGCAAGGGCCGCACCGCCATGGCGCTCAGCATCCCCATCGCCGCCAACCTGGGCGGTATGGGCACCCCCATCGGCACCCCGCCCAATACCATCGCCCTCAAATACCTGAACGACCCGGAAGGCCTGAACCTGGGCATCGGCTTCGGCCAGTGGATGCTGTTCATGGTTCCCCTTGTGATCGTCATGATCCTCATCGCCTGGACGCTCATCAAGAAGATGTTCCCGTTCTCCCAGAAGACCATCGAACTCAAGATCGACGGCGAGATGAAACGGGGCAAGGAAACCACCCTCGTCATCGTCACGATGATCGTCACCATCCTCCTCTGGATGCTGGACACCTTCACCGGGATCAACACCTACACGGTGGCGCTCATTCCTTTCGCGGTGTTCGCCATGGCCGGCATCATCAGCAAATATGACCTGGAAGAGATCAACTGGTCGGTCATCTGGATGGTCGCCGGCGGCTTCGCCCTGGGTTACGCCATGAACGGATCCGGCCTCGCGGCCCTGGTCGTCCGTGCCATCCCCTTCGGCAACTTCTCGCCGCTGCTGATCGTCATCCTCTCCGGCCTGCTGTGCTACGGCCTGTCCAACCTGATTTCCCACTCCGCTACGGCGGCCCTCCTGATGCCGATCCTCGTCGTGGTCTGCACGGCCATGGGTGACAAGCTCGCGGCCGTGGGCGGCACCTCCACCGTCCTGATCGGCGTAGCCATCGCCTCCAGCAGCGCCATGATCCTCCCGATCTCCACGCCGCCGAACGCGCTGGCCTATGCCACGAACCTCATCCAGCAGAAGGACATGGCCCGGATGGGTGTCATCATCGGCGTCATCAGCATCGTCCTGGGATACCTGGTGCTCTTTGCCGCCGGTTCGCTCCATATCGTCTAAAAGCACCGGTTACCATGAAAAGACATCTGATTCTTTTGCTTCCGGTGCTGGTTGCCGTCGTTTCGTGCCGGCAGACGAAATCCCCGTTCGACCGCGACGTGGCGAACTACGCCCTCGTGGACATCGAGGTGCCCGACCTGAGCGGCATCAGCGCCAACGGAAAGGAAGTGCTCGACCTCTACCGCTATGCAGCCGACGAGGTGGATGCCATCTACTGGGAGCAGTATTTCGGGGACAGGCAGGGACTCCTGGACGGGATCGCCGATCCGGTCCAGCGGACCTTCGCAGAGATCAATTACGGCCCCTGGGACCGTATGACCGGGAAATCCTTCGTGGAAGGCTACGCCGACCGCCTTCCCGGCGCCGGTTTCTACCCCGCGGACATGACCCGGCAGGAGTTCGATGCCTGGGACAATCCGGACAAGAACAGCCCCTACACCCTCATCCGCCGCGCAGCCGACGGGTCGCTCGAAGCGGTCTGGTACCACGACGCCTACAAGGAGCATATCGACAAGATTTCCAACTTCCTGAAGGCAGCGGCCGACATCACGATCAAGCCCAGCGTGCGGACTTACCTCCAGAGCAAGGCGGAAGCCCTCCGGACCGACCGCTACTACGAGAGTTCGCTGGCCTGGCTGGACATGGAAGACAGCAAGATGGACCTTGTCATCGGCCCCAATGAAGTGACGGACGATGATCTGATGGGCCTCAAGCGCTCGTATGAGGCCTATGTCCTGCTCAAGAACGAGGCGCATACCCGCGAACTGATGCAGTACGTCTCCCGCCTCACCGAGTTCCAGGAGGACCTCCCCGGCGACCCGGCCTACAAGACCTTCCAGCCCGGAGCCGGTTCCAACATCTTCTCCTGCGACGCCCTCTATTATGCCGGAAAGGCCAATGCCGGCGTGAAGGTCATCGCCCTGAACCTGCCCTTCGACACCGATGTCCAGCGCGACCGCGGCACCCGCACCATCCTGCTGGAGAACATCATCCACACCAAGTACAACCACATCGTCGGTCCCGGCGGCCGGGTCCTGCTGGAGCCCGATTATGCCGAACACCTCTCCTCCGACGCCTTCTTCTGGAACATCGTTTTCCGCGAGGTGGCCCACGGACTGGGGGTGAAGGAGACCATCGACGGGAAAGGCAGCGTGGACGAAGCGCTGGGGAACGCCGCCACCACCCTGGAGGAAGTGAAGGCCAATACCGCCGGCGTCCTGCTGGTGGGCATGCTCCAGAAGCACGTGGACATCCATCACCTCTTTACCAAGGAAGATGCCCTGACCACGTTTTTCGCTTCCCTCGTGCGTTCGGAACGTTTCGGTGAAGGCACCGCCATGGGCCGCGCCAACATCATCATCTACAACTATCTGGCTGAGGCGGGCGCCTTCCTGCGCAAGCCCACGGGACAGTATTCGCTGGATTACAAGAAGATGGAAGCCGCGCTTTCCGACCTCACCGCCCTGGTGCTCAAGACGCAGGCGACCGGCGACAAGGCCTTCGCCGAACAGTTCGAAGCCCGTTACGGCAAGCTCTCGCCCGATTACGACGCCGACCGCATGAACCTGGGCCTGGAGAGGATCCCCGCGGACATCCGGTTCAATTTCAAGCGGTAGAGGATCTCGTCCAATACTACGGCTACGAAATCGAGCTTAACAACGACCTCGAACTCAAGTTCAACAAGGCCGGCCAACTCTTCAGCATGGACGACTAAGTGTTGGCTTGAGACGTGATAAAAGGACGGATCCCGAGACGGTCCGTCCTTTTTGTGTCTCTGTCCCCCGGGGATGCTTCATATTTGAAAACAAATCGCTATCTTTGAAAGATAAACTGATAGCCATCTATGAAAAAAATCATCGAATGCGTACCCAACTACAGCGAGGGACGCGATAAAGGCATTATCGACCAGATCGTTGCGGCGATTGCGGCCGTGGAAGGCATCAAGGTGCTGGATGTGGATCCGGGTGAGGCGACGAATCGAACGGTCGTAACTTTCGTGGGAGAGCCGGAGCCGGTGCTCGAAGCAGCTTTCCAGGGGGCAGCAAAGGCCAAGGAATTGATTGACATGCGGTTCCATCACGGGGCGCATCCGCGCAGCGGAGCCACCGACGTGCTTCCGCTCATTCCCGTCTCGGGCATCACCCTCGAGGAATGCGCCGTGCTGGCCCGCGGACTGGCCGAACGCCTGTACAAGGAACTGGGTATCCCCTGCTACTGCTATGAAGCGGCGGCGTTTACCCCGGAACGGCGGAATCTCGCCGTCTGCCGGGCAGGCGAATACGAGGCCCTGCCCGAAAAGATGGCCGACCCCGCCCGGAAACCGGACTTCGGCGGTGCCTATGACGAAGTCGCCGCCCGCGCCGGCGCCACGAACGTGGGCGCCCGGAATTTCCTAATCGCGGTCAATTACAACCTCAACACCACCTCCACCCGTCGCGCGATGGCCGTCGCCTTCGACGTGCGCGAAAAGGGACGCAAGGCCCGCGAGGGCGGTTCCCTGACCGGCAAGTTGCTGAAGGACGAGAAAGGCGAACAGATCTGGATTCCCGGCACGCTGAAGGGCTGCAAGGCCATCGGCTGGTACATCGACGAATACGGTATCGCGCAGGTGTCCATGAATATCACCGACATCGACACGGTGCCCCTGCACGTGGCTTACGAGGAAGTGTGCCGCGCCGCCGCGGCCCGCGGGCTCAAGGTCACCGGCGTGGAAATCGTGGGCCTGGTCCCGAAGCGGGTGCTGATCGACGCGGGCAAGTTCTATCTGGAAAAGCAGCAGCGGTCGCTGGGCATTTCCGAGGAGGAGATCATCAAGATCGCGGTCAAATCCATGTCCCTGGACGACCTCAAGCCCTTCAACCCGAAGGAGAAGGTCATCGAATATCTGATGGAGGATGAGGCAGAACTCGCTGAGAAAGAGCGTCTTGTCCGGATGACTGTCAAGGGATTTGCTGCGGAGACGGCCTCCGAATCCGCGGCCCCCGGCGGCGGATCCATATCGGCCTACATGGGCGCGCTGGGCGCCGCCCTCGCCACCATGGTCGCGAACCTGTCCGCCCACAAGCGCGGCTGGGACGACCGCTGGAAGGAATTCTCCGACGTCGCCGAAAAGGGCCAGGCCCTGATGGCGGAACTCCTCGCCCTGGTCGATGAGGACACGGCCGCCTTCAACCGCATCATGGACGTATTCTCCATGCCCAAGGGCACGCCTGAAGAGAGAGCGGCACGCGCCGCCGCGATGGAAGAGGCGACGCTCTATGCCGCATCGGTCCCCCTGAAGACCATGGAAGCGTCCCTGAAGGCACTTCCGCTGGCCCTGGAGATGGCCCGGAAGGGCAATCCGGCTTCGGCCTCCGACGCGGGCGTCGCGGCTCTCGCCGCTGTCGCCGGCATCCGCGGCGCCGCCCTCAACGTCCGCATCAACGCCGCCGGACTTACGGACAAGGCCCCGGCGGAGCCCCTCCTGAAGCGCGCCGACGCCATCGTCGCCGAGGCCCTAGCCCTGCAGGAGGAAGTGCTGGATGAAGTGAACAGGCATATCGACAACTAGATAATGACCATGAACAAGTTCCAAGAAGAAATACTCGCGGGCATCCCGGCGGAACTGCCGGAGGTGAAGCCCTACGACCCGGAAATCAACCACGCTCCCAAGCGGAAGGATATCCTCACGGACGAGGAGAAAGTATTGGCTCTCAAGAACGCCCTCCGGTACTTCCCGGAGCGGCATCACGCCGTGTTGGCAAAAGAGTTTGCCGAAGAACTCCACAAGTACGGCCGCATCTATATGTACCGCTTCCGCCCGTCTTACGAGATGTACGCGAGACCTATTGACGAGTATCCGGCGAAATCGCGCCAAGCGGCGGCCATCATGGCCATGATCCAGAACAACCTGGACCCGCGCGTGGCGCAGCATCCGCATGAACTGATCATCTACGGCGGCAACGGCGCCATCTTCCAGAACTGGGCGCAGTACCGCCTGGTCATGCAGTACCTGGCCACCATGACGGACGAGCAGACGCTCGTCATGTACTCCGGCCATCCGCTGGGCCTGTTCCCCAGCCACAAGGACGCCCCGCGGGTGATCGTCACCAACGGCATGGTCATCCCGAACTATTCCAAGCCGGACCACTGGGAGAAGTTCAACGCCCTGGGTGTGAGCCAGTACGGCCAGATGACGGCCGGATCGTATATGTACATCGGCCCGCAGGGCATCGTCCACGGGACAACCATCACGGTGATGAATGCCGCGCGGAAGCAATTGAAGGCCAAGGGCCTGAATGGCGACGACCGTGGCGGACTGCTGTTCGTGACGGCGGGCCTCGGCGGCATGTCCGGCGCGCAGCCCAAGGCGGGCAACATCGCCGGCGTCGTAAGCGTCACGGCGGAGATCAACCCCAAGGCCGCGGAAAAGCGCTATGTGCAGGGCTGGGTCGACGAACTCCATACGGACCTGGACGAACTCATCCCGCGCATCCGCAAGGCGGTCGCCGCAAAGGAGGTCGTCTCCCTCGCCTACGTGGGCAACATCGTGGACCTGTGGGAGCGGCTTGCCGACGAAGGCGTGCACGTGGACCTGGGCTCCGACCAGACTTCCCTCCACAACCCGTGGGCGGGCGGCTACTACCCCGTGGGCTACAGCCTCGAGGAGTCCAAGAAGATGATGGCCGAAGAGCCCGAACGCTTCAAGGAGGCTGTCCAGGCCTCGCTCCGCCGTCACGTCGCCGCCATCAACCGCTTGGCTGACAAGGGAATGTATTTCTTCGACTACGGCAACGCCTTCCTCCTGGAGAGTTCCCGCGCCGGGGCCGATGTCCTCAAAGCCGACGGCTCTTTCCGCTATCCGTCCTATGTGCAGGACATCATGGGCCCGCTCTACTTCGACTACGGGTTCGGTCCGTTCCGCTGGGTATGCATGAGCGAGAAGCCGGAGGATCTGGCCAAGTCCGACGCCCTCGCCGTGAAGGTCCTCGGCGAGATCGCCGCCACCGCCCCCGAGGAAATCGCCGGGCAGATGCGCGACAACATCCACTGGATCGAGGAAGCCGGCCGGAACCACCTCGTCGTGGGTTCCCAGGCCCGCATCCTCTATGCCGACTGCGAAGGCCGCACGAAGATCGCCCTCGCCTTCAACGAGGCCATCCGCAAGGGAGAAATCACCGCTCCCATCGTCCTGGGACGCGACCATCACGACGTGTCCGGCACCGATTCCCCGTTCCGCGAGACGTCCAACATCTATGATGGCTCGCAGTTCACCGCCGACATGGCCGTCCAGAACGTCATCGGCGACGGCTTCCGCGGCGCCACGTGGGTGTCCATCCACAACGGCGGCGGCGTGGGCTGGGGCGAAGTCATCAACGGCGGCTTCGGCATGGTCATCGACGGCAGCGAAGACAGCGACCGCCACATCCGCGAAATGCTGTTCTGGGACGTGAACAACGGCATCGCCCGCCGTTCCTGGGCCCGGAACGAAGGAGCCCGTTTCGCCATCGAACGCGAAATGGCCCGCACCCCCGGCCTGAAGGTCACCCTGCCCAACCTCGCCGACGAATCCCTTATCCGCAAAACACTGAACCAGCTATGATCCATAAAATCTCCACGGGCCGCATCACCCTCGAGCGCCTGAAAGAAATCATCGACAACCACGCCACCCTCGTCCTCTCCGACGAAGCGACGGCCGCCATCCTCAAGTGCCGCCGCTACCTGGACAAGAAGATGGAAGACCCGGAAAAGCCCATGTACGGCATCACGACGGGTTTCGGCTCCCTGTATAACGTATCGATCCCCGCCGACGAACTCTCGCAACTCCAGCACAACCTGGTGATGTCGCACGCCTGCGGCGCCGGCGAGACCGTCCGTCCGCAGATCGTGAAGCTGATGCTCTTCCTCAAGGCCCAGAGCCTCTCCTACGGCCATTCCGGTGCCCAGCTGATTACCGTGCAGCGGCTCATCGACATGTTCAACGAGGACATTCTCCCCGTCGTGTACCAGCAGGGTTCGCTGGGCGCTTCCGGCGACCTCGCTCCCCTCGCCCACCTGAGCCTTCCGCTCATCGGCCTGGGCGAAGTCCTGTACAAGGGAGAGGTGCGTCCCGCCGCGGAAGTCTGGAAGGAAAAGGGCTGGGAGCCCATCACCCTCCAGTCCAAGGAGGGCCTCGCGCTCCTGAACGGCACCCAGTTCATGAGCGCCCATGCGGTCTGGTCGCTGCTCAAGAGCATGCGGCTGTCCAAGTGGGCCGACCGCATCGCCGCCATGTCCCTGGACGCCTATGACGGCCGCATCGAACCGTTCCTGCCCTTGACGCATCTCCTCCGTCCGCATACCGGCCAAATCGAGACCGGGAAACGCTTCCTCGCAACCCTGGAGGGCAGCGAACTCATCCGCCGCCCCAAGGAGCATGTGCAGGATCCGTACAGTTTCCGCTGCATCCCGCAGGTCCACGGCGCCGTGAAGGACAACATCATGTATGTCAAGTCGGTGATCGAGAACGAAATCAATTCCGCCACGGACAACCCGAACATCTTCCCGGACGAGGACATGGTCATCTCCGCCGGCAACTTCCACGGCGAGCCCATCGCCATCCCGATGGACGCGCTCGCGATTGCGATGTCCGAACTCGCAAGCATCTCTGAAAGACGCACTTATCAACTCATCCACGGGCTTCGCGGCTTGCCTAAATACCTGGTCGCCAACCCGGGCGTAAACAGCGGTTTCATGATTCCGCAGTACACGGCCGCAAGCATCGTCAGCCAGAACAAGGGGCTCTGCTGGCCCGCCTCCTGCGACTCCATTCCCTCTTCCCAGGGACAGGAGGACCATGTGAGCATGGGCTCCAACGCCGCGACGAAACTCGTCCGCGTGGTGGACAACGTGGAGACCGTCCTCGGCATCGAACTCTTCAACGCCGCCCAGGCCCTCGAGTTCCGCCGCCCGGCCAAGAGCTCCCCCATCCTGGAGCGCATCTTCGAAGACTACCGCAAAGTCGTTCCCTTCATCGACAACGACACCTACATGCATCCGCTGATCGAGAAATCCGTCCAGTTCATCCGGCAGGAGCAGTACCTATGATCCTTATCAAAAACATCGGTGAACTCGTCGGGATCGTACCGGCGGGCGTGCTGCGGAAGCAGGGCGCCGAGATGGCGGAGACGGGTGTATTGAAGGATGCCTGGCTCGTCATCGAGGACGGGAAAATTGCAGGATTCGGCAAGATGGCCGATCTGGTCGGCCATGACGACAACGACCTTTCCGTCATTCCCGGCACCAACTCGTCCGTCATTCCCGGCTCCGACCGGGAATCTATAGACGCGGAGGGCGGCCTGGTCATGCCGGCGTTCTGCGACAGCCATACGCACATCGTATATGCGGGGAGCCGGGACGGAGAGTTCCTGGACAAGATCAACGGGCTCAGCTACGAGGAGATCGCCGCCCGGGGCGGCGGGATCCTGAATTCCTCCGACCTGTTGCACGAGACGTCCGAGGACGAACTGTATGAGCAGTCGATGGTACGCGTCCGGGAAATGATGGCCAAGGGAACCGGCGCCCTGGAGATCAAGAGCGGCTACGGGCTGAATCCGGAGGATGAACTCAAGATGCTGCGGGTGATCCGGCGCATCAGGGAATCGGTTCCGGCGCTCGTCCGGATCACCTTCCTGGGTGCCCATGCCATCGGCCGGGGCTACACGCACGAAGGGTACGTGCAGGCGGTGGTCGATATGATGCCCAAGGCAGCGGAACTCGCTGATTTCGTGGATGTTTTCTGCGACGAAGGATTCTTCACGGTCGAGGATACGGACCGGATTCTCACCGCAGGAGCGGCCTGCGGCCTGCGGCCCAAGATCCATGCCAACGAACTGGCTGTGAGCGGCGGCGTACAGGTAGGCGTCAAGCACGGAGCCCTGTCGGTAGACCATCTGGAACGGACGGGGGATGCGGAAATCGAAGCACTGCGAGGCTCGGCCACGATGCCCACGATGCTGCCCGGCTCGTCCTTCTTCCTGGGCATTCCCTTCGGTCGGGCGAAGGAGTTCATCGGCGCGGGCCTCGGCGTCGCCCTGGCATCGGACTATAATCCCGGATCCTCCCCTTCCGGCGACATGCGGTTCGTGATGGCCCTCGGTTGCATCCGGATGCGCCTCACCCCCGTCCAGGCCATGAACGCCGTCACCCTGAACAGCGCCTATGCGATGGGCCTGAGCGACATCACCGGTTCCATCACCGTGGGCAAGCGCGCCGACCTCCTCCTCACCCACCCCGGCTGGACCCTCACGAAGATCCCCTACCTCCACCAGACCCCCTTCCTCCGGACGGTCTTCCTGGGAGGCCGGGCGCTGGAATAACTCTCCTGCCTGCACGCGGGCAAAGTCTGTCATCCCTCCTCAGCGAATGTGATGAATTTCAGGACTTTCGGCAACAAATCCAATCCCAGCCTGATGCTGCTGCCCGGGCTGGGTGTTTCCTATGAGTTATTCCTTCCGCTGATTGAACTGCTGAAAGACAGATTCCATATCGTTGCCGTGGAGGTGGACGGCTTTATCCTCGGTGAATTCACCGCGTTCACCAGCATAGACGACCAGGCGGCACAGGCAAATGCGTATGTGAGAAGGCATTTGAATGAGCATCTGGACTGTGCCTACGGGCTTTCGATGGGAGGGAAGATCCTGTCGCGGATGATGGAACGCCGGGAAATCGTCATAGACCACGCCGTACTGGATGCCGCACCGTTGTTACCTTTGCCGAAATGGCTCGTCGGCCCGCTTCGCCATTATCAGTGCGCGAATGTCTGGACCTGTTACCATGGGACCGCCTTCTGGAAATGGGTGTTCCACTCACATTACTTCGACGTGCTGCTTGACGAGTGCAGAAAAGTCTGGCCATACGGGAAAGGGCAGGCAGTTTTGGATGGTTACAAGGACATTTATACGCACAAACTGGAGTCCATCGACGGGTCGGACATTCATTTCTGGCATGGCACCCAAGAGGCCTTCGTCGCCAAGCCGCAGGTGGAGCATCTGAAGATACTATGCCCGGACGCTCATGTGGAGGTCTTCCAGAAAATGAATCATGGCCAGTTGCTCATCGACCATCCGGAAGAGGTCGCCGCCCGGATCCTTACTTTCGTTTGCACTGAGGAAGACACTGAGCCGTAAGTAAATATCGTATTTTAGTGTTATTTTTGTCTTCGGCAAACCGAGATTTATAAACCATGGATAAAGGACTGTTGACGCAAGCGCTGGCCAAATTCTTTCTGGGTGTGATCGTCATGGGAATTCTCCTGTTCCTCCCGGCCGGGTCTTTTCGCTATTGGCAAGGCTGGTTGCTGATGGGCATCCTGTTCGTGCCGATGTTTGCGGCCGGACTTGTGATGATGGGCAAGAATCCCGAGTTATTGCGGAAACGTCTGAACGCGAAGGAAAAGGAGGCGGAACAGAGGACCGTCGTGAAGTTGAGCGGACTGATCTTCATGATCGCCTTCGTCGTAGCCGGGTTGAACTGGCGCTTTGGCTGGTGGATCTTGCCGAATTGGGCCGTATGGGCAGCCGCAGGGCTGTTTCTGGGGGCATATCTCTTGTATGCGGAGGTGCTGCGGGAGAATACTTACCTGTCCCGGACCATTGAGGTCCAGGAGAACCAGAAAGTCATCGACACAGGCCTATATGGCATTGTCCGACACCCGATGTATATGGCTACTACCATTCTTTTCCTGGCGATGCCGCTGGTACTGGCCTCTCCTATCTCATTCATCGTCATGTCTGGTTACATCCCCGTGATTGCGAAGCGGATCAAGAACGAAGAGAAGGTGCTTGAGGAAGGGCTGGACGGATACGCCGAGTACAAGGAGAAGGTGAAGTACAGGATCCTGCCTTTGGTCTGGTAGATTTCCATGCTTCAGACCCAAGGTTTTGAGTAGAAAAGGTTGTGATCCGACAAATAAATCCTACATTTGAGAGATTATCCAGTGATTCTTGATTAAATGAATATGAAACGAATCGTAACAGCAGCAACGCTTCTTGCGGCCGCATTCGGTGCCTCGGCGCAAAATCCGTTATTCCTGAATAAAGCTTATAATTCAGACCCGCAGGCGAGGGTCTGGACCATGGACGGGAAGCCGACACTGTTCGTCTATGGTTCGAAAGATGAGAGCACAAAGTATTACTGCTCAAGCAAATACGATGTCTTCTCAACGGAGGATATGATCCACTGGAAGGGAGGTCCCTCCTTCTCCTCCGAGGACATAAAATACAATGACGAGATCCTTTATGCCCCCGACTGCATAGAGAAAGACGGTAAGTATTACCTGTTCTATTCCCAGCCCGGCCCGGATCCTGAGGGGACAGCCGTCAGCGACTCCCCCTACGGTCCTTTCAAGGACGCCAGAAAGGTTGAGCATGCCGAACAGATCGACCCTTCGGTATTCATCGACGATGACGGGCAGGCATGGATGTTCTGGGGGCAGTTCTCCGCCAAATGCGCCAAGCTCAATCCGGACATGCGCTCGATTGACCCGGCGACCATCAAGGACGGCATCCTGACCGAGGCGGAACACCATTTCCACGAAGGAGTCCAGGCATTCAAGCATAACGGGACCTATTACCTGACCTTCGCCGACATCGGACGCCGGGGCATGCCGACCTGCATCGGCTACGCTACATCAGATTGTATCACAGGACCTTACACCTATCGCGGGGTCATCATCGACAACTTCGGCTGCGACCCGGGAGTATGGAACAACCATGGCTCCGTCGTGCAATTCAAAGACCAGTGGTATGTCTTCTACCACCGCTCGTCGCAAGGCTCAAACATCATGCGCCAAAGTTGCGCCGAGCCGATCGAGATCCTTCCTGACGGTTCCATCCCCGAGGTGGAGATGACCTCGACCGGAGGGGGGCTGCCGCTTGATCCTTATCTTGCAATCGGATCCGATCCCATAGCAGCGAGGGCCTGCTGCCTTACCGGCCACGCCAGGATCGACAAGAACCACAGGCTCAGCGAGATCCGTGACTACGACACCGCCGCCTGGAGAGACTTTGACTTCAAGGACGGGCCCCGAAGAATGATCCTCTCCGTCTATCCGGAAGCCGGCGGAATGATCTATGTATATTCGGAATACCTGTACGGCGAGCAAGTAGCCACCTTCAAAGTCCCGGAGGGCGACGGCAAGACCCTGATTACCCTCGAGGCCGAGGTGGGCACCGACCTGGAGGGAGTCAAACCGATCCGGATGCGTTTCCACGGGGACAAAGACAAGAATCTCTTCACAATCAACTCTTTCCGGTTCGAATAGCGGGGTCAGAGGCCGGGCCGCAAACAGCAAAAATAGATGCAACGCAAATCCATCCTTTTCGCCCTGTGCCTGACGGTGGTAACCGCCTGCGGGCCAATAGTGCGGACGGCCCGGCAGCAGGGGGCCGGTTCCGTCGCCGACTGGGTATGGACCTACAGCCAGGCCCATCCGGAGGGGTTTACCGTGGATATCCGCGGGCGGGAGGTGCCGACGGAAGGGATTTCCGTCGCCTATGCGGCTACGCAGGGCCGGCACTCGAAGGAGGACCTTGGGGAGGTGGTTTCCCACGCGCTGGCACACGATGGCTATGTGGGCGGCTGGTGGAACAGCGAGGACAGCCTGTACTATTTCGACAGCGTAAGGATCCTTCCGGAAAGCAATCCCAGCGAGGCCGTCTCCTTCGCCCTTGAAAATGAGCAACTTGCCTTCTATGTACTGTCCACGGGGGAAGAGGTCCGGATCGACCGTGTCATCCACCCGCACGAACCCGAGCCCTCGAATCTCGACGGCTGGAGCACGGTCTTCCTGGCCGGAACCATCGACAATGGCAACAGCGAGGACTGGCAGCAGACGGTCGCCGCGAAACTCGCCGGGAGGGATCGGCGGTACCTGCTCTACAACCCTCGGCAGGAAGAGTGGCACCCGGAGCGCGAAGGCGAGATGGACTATCAGGTCCATTGGGAACTCGAGCACATGGAAAAAGCCGACCACATCCTGATGGTCTTCCTTGACGGCAGCCAATCCCCCATCACCCTCCTGGAGCTCGGCCTCCACGCCCGCAGCGGCAAACTCCTCGTCGTCTGCACCCCCGGCTTCTACCGTTACGACAACGTCCGCATCACCTGCGCCCGCTACGGCGTGCCGGTCTATGGGTCGATCGACGAGGCTATTGAGGCGTTACCGTAGCCGGTTGTCCGTACTGTCACCGATCCTGGTGCTTGT
>Ga0310697_10003643_pt1 | contig 15508 bp, 9 predicted proteins | sample 172DNAGHGlowgp2_FD_203883 | JGI IMG/M metagenome (GOLD analysis project Ga0310697, IMG submission 203883) | Sheep rumen microbial communities from Palmerston North, Manawatu-Wanganui, New Zealand - 1728 DNA GHGlow gp2 (v2) (version 2) | ecosystem: Host-associated > Mammals > Digestive system >... | reverse complement strand
CCTACTGTGACCGCACACAAAGGTTCCCGTACAAGATTGACCATCAGGATCTCTGCTATCGCTTGTTCCGCGAAGCCGGCTTCGCGTGGGGCGGCGATTGGCGGTCGAGCAAGGATTATCAGCATTTCGAACTCATCGAATAACGATTCGGAAGCAACAAAAATGCGGTGTAACGCGCGTCCTTAACAATATTTGTGATTTTTGGTGCGGTCTGTTTCACATTTTTTGCCTATCTTTGCTACCGAAATGTTACGATTGCTAAAAACCATAAACAAAACGCTATCTATCCGTATCAGTCTGATGGTCGTTTTTGCCGTGGCGATTTTGCTCATGGCATCCTTAGCAGTCATGCTTCATTACTCGAAGAAAGCGGTGAAGGAAGAGGCAATCAACAAGGCATCACAACTGCTGGATGCCACCTCGCTTCAGATAGACAACATCATGCTGAGCGTAGAGCAGAGCACGGGCAACATTTTCTTCAGTCTGATGGCGAACCTCGATAACCCCGACGCCATGTTCGACGTCAGCCGCAAGCTGGTGGAGACGAACCCATACGTTGCCGGCTGTGCCATCGCCTTCAAGAAGAACTACTACCCGGGGCGGCGCTATTTTATGGCCTACGTCTACCGAACCGACAGCGACACGCTGGTCTCCGTCAACTCGCCGATCATTCAGGCCGAGACTTTCGGCAACGTCCCTTATACGGAGCAGATTTGGTTTACCCGGCCCATGAGGTCTGGCAAGCTTAGCTGGCTGAACCCACTGCTCGGACTCAATGCCGACGTCGAACCGATCGTCACCTTCTGTCTGCCCATCTACGGCCCCGACCGTAAGCCTATTGGCGTCATCGGCGTCGACGTGGCGCTCAAGCTACTCTCGAACATTGTCTCGAAAGCCAAGCCGTCGGAAAACTCTTACTGTATGCTGTTAGACCGCGACGGTTCGTTCATCGTCCATCCTGACAGCAAGAAACTATCCCGCCTGACGGCCGTCTCAATCTCCGGCCTCGAGGATGACCCCTCGGCCAGCGAGGCTGTGCAGGCCATGATTTCAGGTGAGACGGGTTACCGTCCCTTCCATCTGCAGGGTAAGGACTACTACGTCTTCTACAAGCCCTTCAAGCGAATGGTCGTACCAGGGCATGTCGTTGACGACCTGGGATGGAGCACAGGCATCGTCTATCCCGAGGATGATGTGTTCGGCGACTACAACTGCCTGACATACTATGTCATTGCCATCGCTATTGTCGGTTTGTTGTTGCTCTTCCTGCTCTGTAGGGTTATCATTCATCGCCAGTTGCTACCCCTGAGGATGCTGGCCAAGAAAGCGCAGCGCATAGCCGATGGCAACTACGACGAGCCCATCCCCGACAGTCATCAGAAAGACGAAATCGGTCGGCTGCAGGACAACTTCCAACTGATGCAACAGTCGTTGGCAACGAACATCGGCGAGCTGGAGTCGCTGAAGACCGCGCTACAGGAACGTGGAGAGGGGTTGCGCACAGCCTTGAATCAGGTTCAGGAGGCCGACCGCATGAAGACGGCATTCTTGCACAACATGACCAACCAGATGCTGGAGCCCGCCGTCGCCATCGGCAACGCCGTCGACGCCCTCTGTGACAGCAATTACCGAAAAGGTCAAGAGGAAACCAGCCAGCTGGTAGCCGACATCCAGCAGAACGGCAAGGCCATCACCGAACTGCTGAACGGTCTGCTCAACATATCGGACGAAGAGAAATTCATGGGAGAAAAGGAGGTGAACTATGGTTAACATCCGCAAATCGTTCAGCTCGAAGCTCAGCATCGGCATCCTCCTGTTGGCCGTATGTATCTTCACCATTTCGCTGGGGATACTCTTCACCCAGTCGCGCCACATGATTCGTGTCGAGGCCGTCGGTCGCGCCGACAACGTACTGAACGCCACCATGCAGCGCGTCTACCGCAACCTGATGACCATCGAGAATGCCACCAATGCCAACATCTGGATGGTGGAGCGCTCGATGACACCGGAGAACCTACTGAGTTACACCAGCCGCATTGTGCATATCAACCCGCATATCGACGGCTGCTCCATTAGCGCCGAGCCAAACGTCTTTCCCAAATACGGCAGGTATTTCTCGGCGTACACCGTCAGGGAGCCAGACACCATCATCACCGTCATAGAAGAGCAATACGAGTACTTCGGGAAGATATGGTACAAGACCCCCCGCGAACTGCAAGGGCCTTGTTGGGAGGTCTACTACGACGACGCCGACTCTCTGAAACTCACCTTGGACGGCATGATAGCCTCCTACGGCCGGCCGCTGTACAATGCCGACAGCACCATTGTAGGCATCATCTCTACCGACCTCTCGCTACTACGGCTCTCTAAGCAGATGTCAGAAGAGAAGCCCTACCCCAACTCCTACTTTATGATGATCGGAGGCGACGGGCGCTACTTCATTCACCCCGACTCCACCCGTCTCTTCACACAGACCATCTTCACCAGCGCTGACCCAGACCATCGAACCGACCTCATCGCCCTGGGACACGAAATGACGGCGGGCAACGCGGGGTACATGACCATCACCATCGACGGGGAGCCATGCCTCGTATGCTACAAGCCTGTCCCCGGCACCAACTGGAGCTTGGCCATCGTGTGCCCCGACAGCGATGTCCTGGCGGGCTATCACCGGCTGACCTATATCGTCGCACCTCTGCTCATCGTCGGGCTGCTCATCATCTCCTTGCTCTGCAGAAAGGCTGTCGCACAGGCCATCCATCCGCTGAACGAGTTGCTCGTCAAGACACAAGCCATCGCCGCAGGCAACATGGAGGTATATATCCCCCGTACGAAACGGACCGACGTCGTAGGACGTCTGCAGAACAGTTTTGCCACGATGCTACAGTCGCTTAATTTCCACATAGGCAGCGTACGCTATACCAGCGAGCAGGACAAGCGGCGCATCGAAGAGCTGGCAGAGGCCACCCGCCTGGCCGAGGAGGCCGACCGCCAGAAGACGGCCTTCATCCAGAATGTCAGCCACCAGATACGCACGCCGCTGAACATCATCATGGGGTTCTCGCAGGTGCTCAGCGACAGCGTCAGCGGAGGCCTGCCTGAGGACGAGATGAAGAGCGTCATCTCGACGATGGATCATAATGCCAAACTGCTCAACCGCCTGCTGCTGATGCTCTTCGACAGTTCCGACTCCGGGTTCTACGAGGAGCTGAACGCCCACCGCCAAGACATCGTGCCTTGCAACGATGTGGCCAAGGAGGCCATCAGCTACATCAAGCTGCACTATCCCGACATCAACATCAAGTTCTCGACCGATGTACCCAACGATTTCAGCATCCGCACCAGTCGCCTCTACCTGATGCGTGCCCTGCGTGAGATTCTCTACAACTCGGCCAAGTATTCCGACGGCCAGCATGTGTCGATACACGTTGAGCGTACCGACACCACCGTCCGCTTTGTCGTCGAGGATACGGGAAAGGGCATTGCCGAGGCCGACCGCGACATCATCTTCAATTTCTTCGTGAAGGTCGACGACCTCTCCGAGGGCCTCGGCCTCGGACTGCCGCTGGCCAAGCGCCATGCCTGCAACCTGGGCGGCGACCTCACACTCGATATCAACTATCACGATGGAGCCCGATTCATCGTCGAGCTACCATTGGCAAGCAACAAGACATAACACAATGACTATGAAAAAAGCATTACTCAGCCTATCGGCCATCCTGTGCGTTGCCACAGCGGGCGCACAGCCGAAATGTCACGACGACGGCACCGTGACCTTCAACTACAAGAACGACTCCGCCAAGTCTGTCATGGTGGATGTCCAGTTTGCCGGACGCAAGGCGATGCAGCGCGATGCCGCTACAGGACTCTGGAGCGTCACCCTCGGCCCTGCCGCTCCAGACATGTACCCCTACTGCTTCATTGTCGACGGCGTGAGCGTGATGGACCCCGAGAACCCGCAGTACTTCCCCAACGAGGGTTTTAAGAACAGCCTGTTGGAAATCCCCTCGAAGGACGGCCGCCTGCCGCACGACATCCTCGACGTGCCCCACAGCCGTGTCGAGTATATCAACTACTACTCCAAGAGTCTGGGCGCCACCAACCACGCCATCGTCATCGTGCCGCCGGGCTATATGGAGAACTGGGAGAAGAAATACCCCGTCTTCTACCTCATCAGCGGCACCACCGATACCGAGGAAGTCTATTACAAGGTGGGACGCGTCAACTACATCCTCGACAACCTGCTGGCCGAGAAGAAAGCCAAGGAGATGATTATCGTGCTGCCCTACGGCAACCCGACCAAACTGCTCGCGGGCGGCGATTCGCCCGCCGCCAACGGCGCTCCCCAGACGCGCTTCGGCGGTGACCCGTTCAGCAAGGACCTCATCAACGACCTGATGCCCTACGTCGAGAGCAACTACCGCACCATCAACAACCGCGACCACCGCGCCATCGGCGGCTTCTCGCGGGGCGGCAACCAGGCGCTGTTCAACGGCCTGTCGAACCTCGACAAGTTCTCGTACCTCTGCTCCTACAGCTCGTTCACGTCGACCGACATCCCCAACGTCTATGACCAGGCTGCCGAGATCAACAAGAAAATTCACCTCTTCTGGCTGGGCGTGGGCACCGACGACTTCCTCTACGGCAACGCCCGCGACTACATGCAGTTCCTCGACGACAAGGGTATCCGCAGCGTCAAGGAGTTCACCAGCGATAAGTTCGGACATACGTGGATGAACGCCAAGTACTTCCTCGCCAAGACCCTGCCCCTGCTGTTCAACAAGAAAGCCTCGGAGGAGGCGATGAAGAACGGACAGCCGGCACCTGCCGCCACGGGCAACGAGCAGCAGTTCACGCCGGGCGTCATGGCCCGTCTCTTCCCGAAGCCCATCATCTCGCCGGAGTATGGCGACGACGGCATCACTTTCCGCTTCAAGGCCCCCGAGGCCAGCCAGGTGGAGCTGGAGTGTGAGATGCTGCCACTCCGCATGGCGATGACCCGCGACACCGCCGGCGTATGGGAGGCCACCCTGCACGAGTATCTCTTCGAGACCTTTAAGTATTGCTTCGTCGTCGACGGCACACGCGTGGCCGACCCCAGCAATATGTACCTCTCGCCCGACCTCGGCTTCAAGTACAGTATTGCCGACAACCCCAAGTCGCCCTTCAACTTCGCCTCACAGGGCGACATCCAGCACGGACGCACGGGCTACGACGTGGCACGTCAGGAGGCGTGGTATATCTCGCCTATGCAAAGGATGCCGACGCCCCCCGTCTTCATCCAGCTGATACCCGCCACGGGCGAGACCTGTGAGGGCTGGTTCAAGCTGGGCGGTGCCGACGCCATCGCCGACCGTCTGTTTGCCGACGGCAAGATCAAGTCGTGCATCATCACCACCAGCAACCTCGACTTCATGCAGAACACACCACAGATGCCGGCATTACAGGTCAAGACGCTACGTGCCGACGACTACCCGACGTGGTCGCAGCGCCGGCGTGCCCTCTTCCGCCTGCTCATCAGCACCAACCAACAGCGGCCAGAAGGACAGCGACCTGAAGGACAGCGGCCAGACGGACCGCGGCCTGACGGACCACGACCAGACGGACAACAACCACAACCATTCATTCCATAACACAAAGAACAATGAAACGCAACATTATCCTATCATTACTATTCCTCTTTGTTACGAACACCTTCGCTGCCGACGGCCACTGGGTAGGCACCTGGGCCACGGCAGCCATGACCATTGACGGCAACAACCTGCCGCCATCGCCGGGACTGGCCAACAACTCACTCCGCCAGATCATACAAGTGAGCATCGGCGGTGAGCAGGTACGCCTGAAACTGACCAACCACTATGGCAACGCAGCGGTGGAAATCAAAGGCGTAGAACTGGCCGTGGCCAAGACAGCCGGCAGCAGCCCCGACATCGACGAGAAGAGCAGCGTCAGCCTGACCTTCGGCGGCAAGAAGACAGCCACCATCGCCAAAGGCAGCATGCTGGTGAGCGACGCCGTCAACTTCCCCATGACACCACGACAGAACGTCGCCATCACCATCCATTATGGCGCGTCACCATCGTCGAACATCAGCGGACATTCCGGCTCGCGCACCACCAGCTATCTGGCCAAAGGCAACACCTCCGACTTCGCGTCAGCAGCCAAGACCGACCACTGGTACAACATCCTCGCACTCGAGACAATGGCCGACGACGATGCCGGCTGTGTGGCCGTCATGGGCAACAGCATTACCGACGGACGCGGCTCAACTACCAACCAGCAAAACCGCTGGACGGATATGTTCTCGCGCGCACTCCTGGCCAATGAAGCCACCAGCCGCCTGGGCGTCCTCAACTTCGGCATCGGCGGCAACTGCGTACTCTTTGGCGGCCTCGGCCCGACGGCCTCCAGCCGTTGCCAGCGCGACCTCTTTGAACAGGAGGGTGTGAAATACATCATCCTCTTCGAGGGTGTCAACGACCTGGGCGGCTCGTCAAACGGCGTCCAGACGGCACGTAGCATCATCGAAGTCTGGAAACAGGTGATACGCCAGGCTCACCAGAAGGGCATCCGCGTCATCGGCGCCACCGTCACGCCTTTCAAGAACAACAGCTATTACTCCGCCGACCATGAGGCAGGCCGCCAGAAGCTGAACAACTGGATTATGACCACCAAGATGCTCGACGGCGCCATCGACTTCGCCTCGATGGTCTGCGACCCGAACAACAGCGAGCAGCTCAACCGCGCCTACCTCTTCGAGAATGACTATCTGCACCCCAACGCCGCTGGCTACAAGCTCATGGGTGAGTCCATCGACCTCAGCCTCTTCAGCCAGACGGGCCCGCTGGCCGACGACGACGAGCCAGACCCCGACGAGGTGCAGGGACAATGGTTCGAGGCCGAGAGCCTGCGGTCAGGCGACTACGGCAAAAATTTCCGTGTGGGTGAAGATCAGATGGCCTCAGGCGGCAAGTATCTGGAGACGGCCAACAACGCCCCCAACGAATCGTCGAACAAGGCTGACCAGCTGCTGCTGACGTTCACCGTCGACCAAGACGACACCTATTATATATACGCGCGCCTGTTGTGCCCCACCTGGGACGACGACAGCTATTTCGTGGCGATGGACAACGGCGCCTCTGAGATGGTCAACGGTCTGCAAGCCAGTTCGTGGACGTGGAAGCAGCTCTACCGCGGACAGTTGAAGGCGGGTGAGCACCAGCTGCGCATCACGGGACGCGAGGACGGAGCCCGTCTCGACAAGCTCTGCGTCACCACCAGTCCGACGGAGCCCCTCTCCATCGGCGGCACGACGGCCGTTGCGGCAGTCATGGCAACGCTACAGCATGAAGGCGCAACGTATTATGCGCTGGACGGCCATCAGCTGTCGGCACCCAAACAAGGATTATGTATCGTACGCGAAGGTGGCACCTCCGCAGTACGATACATCACTAAAAAATAATTTTAATTACTTCTTCACCTTGTAGATACGGAACGACATGGCAGGGATGTCGTCAAGCAACAGCGTCGACTTCTTGCCAGCGTCAAGTTTCATGCCGCTGAGGATGGGAATAATCTTCTCCGGCTCGTCGAGGGTATTCTCGTCGGTCATTTTGCCGTTATGGCTCAGGGTGATGATGTCGGCGGTGCGCTCGCCCTTCATGCCCAGCAGCTGGATGCTGAGGGGCTGCGACTGCTTCGACGTGTTGACGACCTTGACGATGACCTCGCCCGTGGTCTTGTCGAAGACTGAGGAGGCGAAGAGACCGTCCTGTCCTTCCTGTCCGGCTACGGGCTTACCGTTCATGGTCAGCGGCAGCACGTTGGTGCCCTTGTTGGTGGCATACATCTGCTGGACGTAGTAGCTGACGGACTTGAACGAGCGGAGGTTGTCGAACCAGATGGCATCGGGACGCCATTGCCAGCCCTCGACGTGAGCGAAGAGCGGGGCGTAGGTAGCCATGTGGACGAGGTCGGCGTTGCGCTCGATGCCCGTCATGTGGGCTGCCTCGTAGAGCGACGTCTCGAAGTGGTTCCACTTCTTGCCCTTGCCGTGGCAGGCATATTCGCCGGCAAAGACGCGCGGGCCCTTGCGGTCGTAGGTGTCGTAGCGCAGACCGTGCGAGAGGAACCACTCCTCGTTGCGGTAGTAGTGCTCGTCGTAGAGGTCGACCTTCAGCTCCTTCATGCGGGGCTGCAGCAGGTCGAAGTCCCAGCCCTCGGAGTTAGGACCGGTGGTGCCGATGAGCTTCAGCTGCGGGTACTTCTTGCGCAGGGCATCCGAGAACTTCTTCAGGCGCTCGGTGAAGACGGGGCCATAGCCGCCGTGCTTCTCATCGTAGTCCCATTGCTCGTTGCCGACGCCGAGGAACTTCAGGTTGAAGGGCTCGGGGTGGCCCATGTCGGCACGCACCTTACCCCACTTCGAGTCGACGGGGCCATTGGCAAACTCGACGAGGTCGAGGGCATCCTGGATGTATGAGTCCAGCTGGTCGACGGGCACGTGGACACCGGGCTTCGTTGGGTCAGGGTTCTGGAACTGACAGCTCAGACCGCAGGAGATGACGGGCAGCGCCTCGCAGCCGAAGTCCTCGCAGAGCTGGAAAAACTCAAAGAAGCCGAGGCCGTAGGACTGGAAATAGTCGGGATAGAAACGGTGGCCGAAGGTGTAGTGCCAGCGGTTCTCGTTCAGCGGGCGGTTCTCGACGGGGCCAACCGTGTTTTTCCAGTTATAGCGCGTCTCGAGGTCGGTTCCCTCAACGATGCAACCGCCGGGGAAGCGGAACACGCCGGGCTTCATGTCGTAGAGTGCTTGGGCCAGATCCTGACGCATGCCGTTCTCGCGCCCCTTCCATGTGTCGGTGGGGAAGAGCGAGATATGCTCGACGTCGGTCACGGCCTTCTTGCCGCCCAGGAAGATGCGCAGGGCACCCTTAGGCTCGGTGCGCGGCGACTTCAGTTCGGCGGTGTATTTCTTCCACTCCTTGCCGCTGATCTCGACCGTGGCTTTGGCGTAGCTCTGGTCTTCGCCCATGGTGTCATTGTCGACGAGGCTCACGTCAAGGGTAGACGTGCCGCCCTCGGGACAGCGTGCCCAAACGGAGAAACGGTAGGTGGCGTCCTTCTTGGTAGCGATGCCGAAGAAGCCCTCGTTCTCAAGGCCGGTGAACTTGTCGCGATGGCCGGAGTACTTCAGGCGGACGTAGTGGGGATTGCGCTCGAAGGGGCCGTCGGCCTTAACCTCGAACTGTCCGAAGGCGCGCCAGCCCATGAGGTGCTGGGGGAACTCGAACGAGCGGTTCTTGACCATCTCAGCATACAGGCCACCATCGGCGGCGTAGTTGATGTCTTCGAAGAAAATGCCGTACATGGTCGACTGTACGGGTGCGCCCAGTTTCTTGGTATTCACGTCGATGACGTGGGTTTGGGCAGCAGCTGCCAGCGTGGCCGAAAGAGCTAAGGCGAGGCCTGAATTACGTAATGTCATAAGTAAGCGTTTTTATTGTTAATAGTTTTAAGTGGTGCAAAATTAGTTAAAAAGTTACGGAATAGCAAGGAATCCCCGCTTTTTTTTGTACTTTTGCATAAAATAATCAAAGAAAAGGTAACAATAACAATAAATTCCATACAACGATGAAAACGATATTGGTTGCAGAAGACAACGACAGTAACTACATCTTGATGACGTATATCCTGAAGAAATACTATCAGTACGTCAGGGCTAAGAACGGTCGCGAGGCCATCGAACTGACTGAGAAGGGCGGCATCGACCTGATACTGATGGACATCAAGATGCCGGTCATGGACGGCCTGGAGGCTACGCGGCGCATCAGGGAGTCGTTCCCCGACCTGCCCATCGTGGCCCTGACGGCCAACGCCTTCGAAAGCGACCGCCAGCTGGCGATAGCCGCCGGCTGCACGGACTTCCTGTCGAAGCCCGTGAGTAGTGACAGATGTCTTGAGGTCATCGCTAAACTGATAGGGGTATGATGCTACTCCATTTCGTGCTGATAGTCATCGGCGTGGCGCTGGTGCTGTGGGGAGCCGACCGTCTGACGGAGGGCGCCTCGGCATTGGCGCGGCGTATGCACGTGCCCGAGATTGTCATCGGACTGACCATCGTCGCCGCCGGCACGTCGGCTCCCGAGCTGTTCGTCAGTCTGGTGTCGGCGCTGAAGGGCACGCCCGACATGGCCGTCGGCAACGTCGTGGGTTCCAACATCTTCAACACCTTATTAATAGTAGGCTGTGCGGCCATGGTGGCTCCGATGGTTATTGCGCCGTCGACGGTGAAGAAGGATATGCCCTTTGCCGTGGGCGCCTCCATCCTGCTGACGGGGGCGATGCTCATCGGCAGCGACGTCAGCCGTACCGACGGCGTGGTGCTGCTCTTAGGCTTCGCGCTGTTTATGACCTACACCTTCCGCGTGGCTATGGCGAAAGCGCCCGATGGGGCCGAGGCCGCTACCGACGCTGACGGCGGAGACGCTGCGGCGACCGCTGCCAAGCCGGCGGGTGTCGTGCTGAACGTGGTCTGGGTCATGGTGGGACTGGCGTGCCTCGTCTTTGGCAGCAACCTCTTTGTCGACTCCGCCTCTGACGTGGCTCGCGAGCTGGCCGTCAGCGAGGGCGTCATCGGACTGACCATCGTCGCCGGTGGCACGTCGCTGCCCGAGTTGGCGACGAGTGTTGTCGCTGCCCGCAAGGGGCAGTCGGCCATCGCCATCGGCAACGTCATCGGCTCTAACGTCTTCAACATCCTACTGATACTCGGGCTGACGGCCACCATTAGTCCCATGCCGGTAGAGGGTATCACGGCCGTCGACCTCGCGGTGATGCTCGTCAGCATCCTGATGGTCTGGGGCTTTGCCTACACGAAGTTCACCGTAGCCCGCTGGGAGGGTGCTGTCCTGACGGCGTTCTTCTTGGGCTACATGAGTTGGCTCATGTATAATTTGTAACTTTTATTTCGGGCGACAGCTATGCGCAAACTGCTACTGCTACTCAAGATTCTGTTGGGCATCGTCATCCTACTGGTGGCGCTGGCGATAGGGGCGTTATGGCTGTTTCACAACGCAGAGTTCCAAAACAGGGCGCTGAAGCTTGCCACGGAACAGCTGTCGGAACAGCTGGGCACCAAGGTGACCATCGACAGCATTCGCATCAATGTCTTCTCGCAGGAGGTGGAGCTCTATGGCGTCGACGTGGAAGACCAGCAACAGCGGAAGATGCTCGAAGTGGAGCGGTTGTCGGCGAAGACGAACCTGATGGCCCTGCGCCGGGATGAGCTCAAGGTGTCGAAGGCGCAGCTGAAGGGCTGCCATGTGCTAATCGTCAGGAGCGACACCGACTCGACGGCCAACTATGAGTTTATCATTGAGAACCTGAAGCGGAAGAAGCCGAAAGAGGAGAGAGGAGAGAGGAGAGAGGAGAAACCGAAGAAGAAACTGACGTATAACATCAACAACATCAAGGTAGAGGACATCGCCCTGCAGTATAACGACAACCGCTACTGTCTGGGAAGCCTGACCTATCAACGGAAGCTTGGCAGAGGGCAGCTGGCTGTGGTCAAGGATGTGAGCGGGCGATGGCGGTCGAACACGAAAAAAGGGCCGGTAGACAAGCGGTTGAGTATCGCCGAGATCACCTTCCACGACGAGGACGGACAGCGGCGGCTGGTGCTCGACAGCCTGAATTACATGACCGACAACCACCGGCCACGCAAGAACCACCACAAGCCCAAGCACGGCGCTTTCGACGTGGGGCATCTGAACGTCAATCTGCACCTGGAGGCCGACATCAGCTACATGGACAAGGACTCCATCGTGGCGACTGTGGAAGGCAGGGCGTCGGACAAGGTGACGGGGATAGACTTGAGAAAGCTCGACATGAGACTGTCGGCGACCAAGCGGCAGATAGACCTGAGCGATGTCGTGATTCAGCAGGCGTGGACCATCCTGAAGATAGACAAGGCGGTGATGCAGCTGCCCAGCAAGAGAGAGGAGAGAGGAAAGAGGAAAGAGGAGAGAGGAGAGAGGAGAGAGGAGAGAAGGACGCTGGCCTACAGGGCGTCGAACATTACAGGCCGCGTGCAGCTGAAGGATATCTCACAGCCCTTTGCGCCGGTATTGGGCAAGTTCACCCTGCCCTTGTACCTGAAGACCAACATGAGCGGCGACGACAACTCGCTGATATTCAGCAACGTGTCGGTGAAGACGAGTGACAAGACGCTGGACATCAGGGCCAACGGCACCATCAACAACCTGAAGGACGCCCATCAGCTACTGGTCCGCTTCCATGTCAACAGCATGAGAGCCCTGGGCGACGTGAAGGAGCGGATTATCAGCCAGTTCCCGGTGAAGCGCCTGATGACGAAACAGCTGCACGCCCTGGGCGACATCACCTATAAGGGCCATTTCCAGATACCATGGCGGAAGGAGCAGTTCAGCGGACTGTTGCAGACGCAGGTGGGCAACCTCAACTTCTACTTCACCATCGACGAGATCACGAAGTATATTAGCGGCTCTGCACAGTCTGACGACATCCACGTGGGTAAGACCTTTGACCTGCCGAACATCGGTGTGGCAAGCTGCCGAGCCACTTTCAAGGTAGACATATCGAAGCCCCGTACGGCCAGGATGCGCCAGCTGAAGGGCGGTAAGCTGCCTATCGGTGAGGCGAGCATCCAGGTGGCGGAGGTGACGTTCAAGAAGATCAAAGTGCGCAACGTGAATCTCGACATCAACAGCGACGGCGCCCTGGCCCTCGGAGCGCTGAGGACTCACGGTCGACACATGGACCTCGCCTGCGACTTCTCGTTCACCAGCACGGACGAGATGAAGAAGATGAAGATCATGCACCCGAGCATGAAGCTGCACCGGCTATCAGACGAGGACCGCCAGAAGAAGGCCGAGGAGAAAGCGCGCAAGAAACAAGAAAAAGCCGAGCGCAAGGCTGAGAAACAACGAGAGAAACAAATCAAAAAACAATGAAACTGAGAACACTAATCTACTACTTACTCCTGTCGGCAACCATCAGCACGACAGCACAACAGACATTCAAGTTTGGAACGAACACCAACCCCGACGGCGTGAAGTTTGAAGTCGACAGCCGCGGCTTCATCGTCGGCGGACAGCACCTGCTGCCCGTCATGGGCGAGATACACTATAGCCGCGTGCCGCAGACGGAGTGGCGCCGCGAGATTCAGAAGATGCGAGCCGGTGGCGTCACCATCGTGGCCACCTACGTCTTCTGGAACCACCACGAGGCGGAGGAAGGTCGATGGGACTGGAGCGGCAACCGCAACCTGCGCCGTTTCCTCGAAATCTGCCGCGACGAACAGATGCCCGTCGTGCTGCGCATCGGGCCGTTCTGTCACGGCGAGGTGTGGCAGGGAGGCTTCCCCGACTGGTTGACAGAGAAGTCGGCGGCCGACGTCCAAAATTTCAAGCTCCGCTCCACGGCCCCGGGCTTCATGGCGGCCGCACGCAGCCTCTACAACAACATCTTTGCCCAGGTGAACGGTCTGCTGTGGAAGCAAGGCGGCACCGTCGTTGGCGTACAGATCGAGAATGAGTGTCGCGGGCCGTGGCCTTACTACGAGGCTCTGAAGAAGGCGGCCGTCGAGGCTGGTTTCGACACACCTTTCTATACACGTACGGGATGGCCCAAGCTGAACGGCAAGGAGGTGTTTGGCGAGATGCTGCCCCTCTATGGCGACTATGCCGACGGCTTCTGGGACAGGAAGCTGACAGACATGCCCGGCGACTACCCGAAGGCGTTCATCATGAAGGACACGCGCCTCTCAGCGGTCATCGCCACCGAGGCCCTTGGCGCCAATCAGGACACCCGGATGGAGAGCAAGGACTTGTCGTACCCCTACCTGACCTGCGAGCTGGGTGGCGGCATGATGCCCGCCTACCACCGCCGTATCAACATGAGCGGCCGCGAGGTGAAGCCCCTGGCCGTCTGTAAGCTCGGCTCTGGCTCCAACCTGCCGGGCTACTACATGTACCACGGCGGCACCAATCCCTACAATCCCCGCCACACGATGGCCGAGACGCAGGCCAGCGCCGTGACCAACTACAACGACATGCCCCATATAAGCTACGACTTCCAGACCATCCTCGGCGAGATGGGACAGCCCAACGCTGTCAGCTGGAACGAGAGCCGACTGCTGCATGAGTTCCTGAAGCAATGGGGCCCGGAGCTGAGCCAGATGGATGTCGACACACTCTCCGACCACTATGCCCGCCGAGGTGCCTTCGAGTTCCGCAACGACTACGTACGCATACTCAACGAGGGGGGACAGGCCACCATCACGCCCCGCGACTGGCACGTGGCCGACGGCGTGACCATCCAGTGGGCCACGGCCGAGCCTTATTGCAAGGCCGACGGCACCATCTATTTCATCGCCATCGACGGTCAGAAGCCGCGCCTCGCCATCAACGGCAAGACCTACAGCGCCAAGCCCGACAAGCCCTTCACGGCTGCTGGCACGACCTTCTGCGTACTCTCGAAGGCCAAGGCCAACCGTTCGTACAAGATAGGCGACAAGCTCTATTTCTCCGACGGCCTGCTCTATCAGGACGGCAACGAAATCATAGAGGAGCGATGGCAGACGCTGCCCACGCAAATCACATACAACAAGACCCGCGACAGCCAGGGGCTGCGCCACGTCGTGCTGGGCGCCCAGAAGGTAGCCGCCGCTCCCGTCGACGACGACTTCGAGAATGCCGCCGTATGGGAGATTTCTCTCTCCTCTCTCCTCTCTCCTCTCTCCTCTCTTTTCTTACAAGTCAACTACCGCGGCGACGTAGCCCGCGTCTATGCCGACGGCCAGCTGGTAGAGGACAACTACTGGAACGGCAAGCCCATGCTCGTGCGCGTCGCCGACCTCGTCGGCAAGCGTGTCGAGCTGCGCATCCTGCCCCTCGGCAAGGACTACCCCATCTACCTCCAGCGTGAGCAGCGCGCCCAGCTCGATGCAGCCCCCGGCGGCCAGCTCCTGTCGCTGGACAGCATCCAGGTGATTAGCAGACAAATAACGAAAAATATTTGTGAATTAGAAAAATAATACGTACATTTGCAGAAAAAACAGAAAATGGCAAAAGACTGGGATATCATTATCACTAATCGAAGTAAACTATTGAGCCTAGACATTAGTGAGGTGTGGCGCTATCGTGACCTGTTGTCGATGTACGTCAAGCGTGACATTATCACGTTCTATAAACAAACCATTCTGGGACCGTTATGGTTTATCATCCAGCCCCTATTCACCACCATTATGTTTATGTTCGTATTCGGTGGCATTGCTGGCATTTCTACTGATGGTATTCCTCAGGCGGTATTCTATTTGGCGGGATTGGTCTGTTGGAACTATTTCCAAGATTGCCTGACGAAGTGCTCAGACACCTTCAATGCCAACCAAGCCATCTTCGGAAAGGTATATTTCCCGAGATTGGTTGTCCCACTATCCATTGTCATTTCAAATTTGATTAAGATGGCC